>JAABUV010000211.1_pt1 | contig 87222 bp, 134 predicted proteins | sample 5559971 | NCBI WGS metagenome assembly JAABUV01 (sample SAMN10711881, study PRJNA513362) | rock metagenome | isolation source: Antarctica rocks | place: Antarctica: Victoria Land, Knobhead nord | collected 2015-12-19 | reverse complement strand
GCCGGCCGCGTCGCCGGCCGCCCACGCGGCGGCCGCGTCCTGCAGCACCGCCGCCCAGGGCCCGCGCTCGGCCACGCGCTTGAGCAGCTCGAGCGCGGCGGTGCAGCCGGCCCTGCGCGCGGCGCGGCGCCGGCTCAGCGCGGCGCGGCGCGGCCGGGCCTGCCCAGAGCAGTACTCACCCACAGTGCAGGGCCTTATGACCCTACCCCTACCCTATCCAGGGTCACAGCCACTGGTAGACCGCCCTCTGCATGCCTCGGGCGCCGGACGGCAATCACGCGCGCGAGGGGCCTCGGGCGTCCCAGGCATTTGAGTCCTGGCCTCAACTCTGTCGCATGCCAGCCTTCAAGGAGCAGGGGCCGCAGCCGCGGGCGGGCAGGCGGCGGGCGGGCGGGCGGGCGCGGGGGGCGGGGCGCGCGCTTCTCGGCAGCCGCGCCGGACAGGTGCATCATGGCCAGGTTGTACTGCGCGAGCAGGTGACCCATCTTGGCGGCCAGGCTGAAGAAGTAGAGCGCCTGCGTCGCGCTCGCCGGCGCGCCCCAGCCGCGCAGGTGCAGCACGCCCAGGTGGAACCAGGCCTCCACGTGCCCCTGGTCGGCCGCCTGCGCACCCAGGGCAACAAGCCTTCTCACGCTTTCATGGGAGTAAAAAAAAAATAGGTTCAGTAAAAATGGAAGCACCGGCTTTCTCCTACAAGGCCCTTTTGAGGAGGAGGCGAATGGGTGCCACCTTGGTGAAGAGCGCAAGCGCGGCGGCCGCATCCTTGGGCAGCCCGTAGCCGGCCAGGTGCAGGTAGCCCAGGCCGTACTGGCCGCTGGGGTGCCCGCGCTCGGCGGCCGCGCGGAACCAGCGCAGCGCGCTCGCGTTGCTGGCCGGCACGCCCGCGCCGTTGGCGAACATATGGCCCAGGTGCGCCATCGCGTCCGCGTCGCCGGCCTCCGCGGCCTGCCTGCTCACGCGCGCGGGCCGCTCGTGCGCTGGGTCCGTGTCCGCGCACGCTAGTGCCGCGGCAAGGGGCACCGTGCCGCCGCAGCGCGGCGGCGAACGCCCTGTGCCCTCCCGGCGCCGATGCACCCGCTGCACAGGCCAGTTACCGCGCCGGAAGCAGTGCAGCGCCTGGGTAGGGTTGAGCTAGGGCCATAGGGTTGGAACAGGGCCCCGCGGCCGCACCGGAAGTAGCGCAGCGCCTGCGCGGGGTCGCGCGCCGCGCCCTGGCTCAGCAGCTGCCCGAGCGCGCGCTGCGCCTCCGGGCTGCCCAGGTCGGCAAACCACTGGAAGTGCAGCCGCTGCTGCTCGCGCGAGGGCGCCATGCGCGACGCGCCGCCCGCGGCCAGACGCATGCGCTCGATCTGCGCGCGCCCCCCGCGCGCCGGCGCCGTCACGCAAGGACGCAACCGGAGCGCAGCGCGCTGCGAGCCCGGCCCAGCCGCCCGCCTCCGCTGGTTGCCTATCTGCATGACTGCACGAGCAGCGCCGCAGCGGACATGCGCTGGGGCCGGGGGGCTGCACCGGCGGCGCGCTTGGGGGTTTTGTAGCGGCCGGGCCGCACCGCACACGCCTGAAGTGGGCGGGTGTGGGGGGGAGGGGGCCCGCGCACGTGCGGCAGCGCGCTGGGCCGGCGCGCGAGCTCCACGACCTGCTCCGCGACCGGCTGGTAGTACAGCACCGCGGCCGCGCACGAGCGCGGCACGCCCAGGCCCATCATGTGCCGGTAGCCCAGCGCCAGCTGCGCGCGCCCCCCGCGCGCTGTCCGTGGCTGGATCACTCTTGCAGACTGGTGCTACCCAATGATAGCTGATGAATGCACGGAGACACGCCCGGCGCAGCCTGAGCGCCCCGGTCACATTGGGGCCTTGCACCAAGGGAGTCAGCGCACTCAGCCGTGCGCATGCGAACATCCTACCTGTCACAACTTCCGAGGGTGAGTGTCTGCACGAGGTGCACTGGGACCCCCTCCACAAAGAGTCGGCCTGCCACACAGCAAGCAGAGCGCGCCGCATCAGCAAGCGCCAGCCCCACCACCAAAAAGGGCGCTTCCAGGCACCGCCAGACTCGCTCCGCGGCGGCCGCGCCTGCGCCAGCGTGTCGTTGCCGGCCGCGCCAAAGTACAGGTAGACCGCGGCCTCGCGCCAGCGCGGCGGCCGCAGCGCCAGCTGGGACCCGCCGCTGCCGCCGCGCGGGGCGGGCAGCGCGCCGGTGGCCAGGCGCAGGCCGATCTCAGTCTGCGCGGGCGCGTGCCCGCGCGCGGCCGCCTCGCGCAGCAGCCGCCATGCCAGCAGCGCGTTGGCCGGCGCGCCCTCGCCTGCGCGCGGCGCGCCCTGTCAGGCGGCGCCCGCGTCGCGGGGGCGCGCCCCTGTGCGCGCGTCAGCGGGCGAGCGCCGGATCGCCTGCGGGCACATGCCCGCCGGCCTGCATCCACATGCGGCCGCGCGCTGCCGCAAGGACAGGCCAGGCCGGCGCGCTTCGGCCTGCGACCGATAGGTGGGATGGGTTGGGTCAAGACATGTTTTATCGGCTCTGAGGCCAACATGGCCGCATGCGCCTCTCCATGGTCAGCTCAACGGACAAACTCCATCAGAGCGGCCCAAAGCACGCCCGGCTGAACCCGCCCCAGCATGGCAAAGTATTAAGCCTTGCATGCGGATCACAGTGACCTGGAGCTGCCCAGCACGCTTGCGCAGGTCCTCAGCACGACACCGCCGGCGGCGTTTGCTGGCGCCAGCGCCGACCAGGAACCCACCCGAGACGCGCTGCAGCGCCAGGCACTTTCGAAGCGAGCGCGAACCATGCACCGCGCGCACCCAGCACGCTACAGGCACATGCACCCCGGCGCACCGCGCTCAAACGCGCTCGCCAGCTCCATCAGGGCGCCCAGGTGCCCATCTGCGGCGACCTCCACGCCCGGATACTCCCAGTCCAGCGGGTCATCCGGCGGCCCGCCCGCCCGGCCGCCCGCGCCGCCGCCGTCCCCGCCCGCGCCGCCGCCGCCGCCGTCGCGCGCCGCCGCCGCGCCGCTCGCGTTTGCGGCCGCGTGGGGCCGCGCGATGGGCGCGCCGGCGCCGTGCCGCGCCTCCGCCGCGACCTGCACGCTGGCCGCATCGCGCAGCAGTAGCTCCGCCTCCTGCCAGTCCGCATGGCTGGCGTCCGGCTTGCGCCTGCCGCCAGCAGGCTGCCTATAAGACCAAGCCACCGTGACGCGTGCGACGCACGCGTGCGCCACCGCTCCGGTCGGCGCGCCGAGCGTGGCAGTGGTGACAAGAGGACGCCTGTGCGGGCCCGCCGCACCACGAGCCAGCGAGCTCCCCTGGCCAAGCTGCGGCTGGCGTTCGCGGCGCAGGACCCGCCAGCGCACTCTCCATAGAACAGTGTATCGCAGACGCGAGGTGCAGCGACTGCCGCCTCTGAGGGACAGTGCCTATATGCCACATACAGGGTACCTTGATTGCCAGGCAACCCTGTTCGCTGGTCGCTCACTGCCCCAGGCTCACCTCAGGCTGAGCGCCTTGCGATACCAGAGCTCCCGCAGGTCTGTCTCGGGCGCTTCGTCTTCCGGCGCCTCTGCCGCGCGGGCATCATGCGGCGCGGCGACGAGCAGGAGCGCGAGGATGCCCTGCGAGTATGGAACAGCGGTGAGTACGAGCACGCCCGGCACGCTTGCAAACGACACGCGGACTAACAGCGCCTGGTGATCAAGCAATGGAGCCGGGCACGAGCCGCGCCACGCACCCCGAGCACTTGAAGCTTTGGCCTTGCAAGCATGAGGAAGCAGGCGCTTGCTGCACTTGAGCTAGGCGTGCATTGGCGATGCTTGTCTCCTGCTATAGCGCGCAGTCTGTTACTCTATCTGTTCGCGGGGGCGTGCACACAGTGCAAGGTCCGGGACAGCAGCTTGAGTGCTGTTCCGGAGCTCCTAAAGTACCATTGCCAGGCCGTCCTCAAGAGGTCTTCTGCAACCCTGCCAGGTTTCACGCCTTGAAGGAGTGCCCAACGTATGTGAAAGTACTTCGGGAGGTGCCTCGCCTGTGCTGCAGTATGGGGACCTTGCTCAGGACGCTGGCGCTGGTGAAGCCCGACGCGGTGCGGCTCGGCAGAGCGCTTGACATAAGGCAGCGCGCGGAGCTGGAGGGCTTCACCGTGCTGGCGCAGGAGCGCATCCAGGCGCGCGCGCAACGCCGGCAAGGCTGTCAGAGCACTTTTTTGTGACGTATGCTGACAGTTGTCGGAAGCTTTGTGCAGCTGACGCGCAACCGCGCGGTGGCTTTCTACGCAGACCACGTGGTGAGCTGACCCAAGCGGCCCTCGTTTCCTGCTGTTCCCTGCAAAGCGCAGGAGCATGGTCGCGCCAAAGGCTGGTTTTGACTTTTGCGCGGGCCCTTGTGCTCTGCAGGGCAAGAGCTTCTTCCCCGAGCTGGTCGAATATATGACCTCTGGGCCCGTGTACGCGTATGTGCTGGCACGTGTGGACGCAATACGCGCTTGGCGCCAGCTCATGTGCGTTGCCCCCTTGCATAAGCCTCGCGGCGCGGGGTTGATCTGCGCTCGCGCTTGTAGCTTGAGGCGCTCGGAGCCCGCTCTGTGCTGCTTGTGGTATGGGCAAGGACCGTGAACGGTGCGCGGGCCGCGCGTCAGGGGTCCGACGAATCCTGTCAAGGCGCGCGCCGAGGAACCGCACAGGCGCGCGCTGGGCATGCGTTCCTGCTATGACTGAGCCCCCAGTCACAGCCTCGAGCTCTGCAGGCGGCCTGACGCGCGCCGCCCCAGCGCAGCCTGCGCGCGCTGTTCGGCCTGGACGGCACGCGCAACGCGGTGCACGGCTCTGACAGCGCCGCCGCCGCCGCGCGCGAGCTGCGCTTCTTCTTCCCGGCGCTGGCGCCGCCGCCGCCGGACGCGGCCGCGCTTGCCGCCGCACTGTCCGCCGGCGCGGCGCCCGCGGCCGCGGCGCTGCGCCGCGCCGCGGTGGAGGCCTGCATGGGCGAGCGCCTGGAGCCTGTTCTGGCGGAGGCGCTGGCCGAGCTCGCGCGTGGCAAGCCGGCCGCGGGCAGCGGCGACGCGACCGCCTGGCTCGCGCGCTGGCTGCTGGACCACGGGCCCGCGCAGGCGCGCCGCGCTTGCGCGTCGGTGCTGTGGCACGTGTATGGTGCGAGGGGTCAGCAGCACCCTGCTTGCCAGATCACGCCGCGCGTGCTGTAATAAAGCAGCCACAGGAGGCGCTGCACTTTGCACATGTGGCTTGCATTATGCATTCCAGAGGTCCTGAGGTCATCCTGACTCACTCGTCAATGCGCCGCTGCGCCAGGCGCACATGCTCTCGCACAGCGAGCGCCCTGCCGAGGCCCTGCTGAACAGCGCCGCGCCACCTGCGCGGCCCATCATTGGCGCGCGCGCGTTTCCCGGGCCGTGCGGTGGCGCTGCAAGCGGCAGCATGGCGGTGCGTCGGCCTCGAACGACCGTGCTTGTGCTGCCGTGCAGGGCCTGACTGCAGGCTCCTCAGTGAAGGCGCTGCAGAGCTGGCGCCACTAGAGCACACCCGCGCCGTAGCCCATGCCCGCTGTCGAGTACGTACCCTCGCACATGGCAGTGCCGTGCGTGCGCATCGCGGGCTCCGGCCGCCGCTGCCGGGTTGTGAGCGGGGGAAGCGCGGCGCGCGCGCAGGTCGGCGCAGCCGTGGGCGCCGACGCGGGGCCGCAGGGCTGGGCGCACCGGTGCACAGCCGCGCCGCAGCTGATGTCCGCCGCGAAGCAGTGGCCGGCGCACTCGGCGGCGCTGTGAGCGCGGCACGCCGCCTTCGCGGGACGGTCACGGCGCTGCCGATCTGACTCGGGACTCTATGATGTCTGGCGGCTCTTGCCTCTGCACGCCGCGCGAGCTGCTGCGCTCTCATACCCATCCTGCAGGGACACTAGGTCCGCGTGCAGTGCAGCAGAGCCGCTTCCTGTGCGTGCGGCAGAGCGGTATTCTGAGCGCGTGCGGCAGAGCGGTGTTCTGAGCGCGCGCTGCAAACCTGATGCAGAGCGCCTAACCGGCGGTCTACGCAGCGCGTACGGGCGCTGGCAGCCTGGTGCCGCCGCGGCAGTGATGTGGCTGTGGTTAGGTGCACATTCATGGTAAGCTAGATACCCATCTCAGGAAGGAGGCTATGTGGCAAGACCACAAGCCATCTGCGTGCCCCGATAGGCCTGCTTCCGGCTCGTCAGTGACCCAGCCGCGCCGCCAGATTGGTTTGTGCGGTGTGCCCCCGCTGGACGATTTTTGCAGTTGTACCAACGGGTGCCTCAACGCATGTCAATGACTGTAGTAGTACTGCAATAGCTGGCCTGCACCCTTGAACATTTTAGGCTTAGGCGGGGTAGTATGGCTTCGCGAGTGCACTTGTTGAAATGCTAGACTGAGATGCATCAGACCACACTGGAAATGCAACTGGAAATGCAAGGCGAAGGTGGTGGATGTGGAACTAGGCTCAAGGGCCTGATTATGGCTGTCAAGGCGTATCTGGGCATGGGACAACATATATATACGTATGTGTGTGTGGGGCTTTGCAAGCGTGTTATGGTATGTGGGCCAAGGTCAGGTACGCACGAGCTTGCCTTGCACGCTGTGGTAAAAGAATATATCCAGCACCATTGCTTCGCGCATGTGCATATGCGCACTATGGGCAGATCGTGTCTCAGCGTCGGACCCCCAGGTGAAGCCAAGCATAAACCACAATCTGAACGGCCCGCCTCGCGTCTCGTTGCCCAGACACACTGCACACCTGCAGCAAAGCCCACTTGCACTAATGCTCCGCACACACAGACCCACACAAAGCAGCGGCTATTCTGGGTCACGACGTTAGCGCCACTGCCCTGCGCCCGGCGCATGGCGCCGCCCCTGTCCTCTGTCCTCTCTCCACCCTCTGCTCTTATAAAACAAGGCCAAGCTGGGCCACCATACCCAACACGGTAACACGCTGACCCACAAGACGCAAGGCGCCAGTCCCAAGGCTTCACCCACAAGCCGTGAGCCCTGGGTCCTGATCAAACAAGACTATCCAAAACTCAAGCGCGCGCCGCCCTGGTCTATGCAGGGCCTTTCAGCCTGCAAGACCTAGGGTACGGCGCGCTGCCACGTCAACCACAGGCCCTGGCATCCCGCCCAGGTGCCAGCAGCCGCCACAGTCACTCACCCTCGGCAGGCTTGCCAGACATCCCAGGGGCCGCTGCGCAACCGAGCTCTGCAGCCTGTCCCTGCATCAGACGCCGGCAGTGGCCCCGACAGCTCCCCCCCGTGGCAGGTCATGCCAGACACACGCTGCTCCACCCGCGCCTTTTGCTGTGCACCCAGGGCACTCGGCGTCGTCGGCTCATGGCGACCCCGCTTCCGCCCACGGACAGCGCCGTCGGTTCCGCAGTGACGGGCGCTGCCGCGCTTCAAACGTCGGCCACCCCCCTCCCTGGTGCCAAGACGGCTGGCTCCCTGCGCTGCCTCCCACAGCGGGCGCTCCTGCCTGGGCGCGCGCTCAGGTACCGTGCCGTCGGGCTCAGATGACGGTGCCATCGGGGATGATGGTGTCCTTGATGACGACGACGATGCCGTCCTTGATGACGAAGCCGTCCTCCTCCCGGTTGGCCTCCACCACGCCGGCCTCATTGACAATGCGCACGTTGCTGCCGATGCGCGCGTTCTTGTCGATGATGCACTTGCGCACGTGCGTGCCCGCGCCTGTGCGGGCAGCCCGCCCAGCATCGGACAGCTGCTAGCATGGTGGCGCGAGGGAACGGTCATAAATGGCAGGACATGCGTGTAAAACGTGGCACTGTCCTCCAGCTGTGCGCCGTCCTCCACACACTTCTGCGTCTCCTCCAGTGTACCCTGTAACCCATGCAGAGGCACCTGCAGACGCAAGCTGCGAGGTTGTATGGTCGTCAGACGTGCTGCCTGGGCTCCGGGATGCCCCAGGACCCCCAGGCAGCCGCCCCTGAAGGGCAGGCTCCCATGTTGTTCTTGCTCAACTCACGCTGGCTCATGCAGGCGCGCCGGGGCGCGCCCAGGCCCATGGGCAGGCTCCCCATGCTGTCGTTAGGTAAGATATGCTGGTCAAGTCGCGCAGGCGCGCGCGGGCGCACCCAGGCCCATGGGCAGGCAGCCCGGGATGAGCGCGCACTCCTCCAGCGTCTCATAGTAGTCCGCGCCCATCATCAGCGCGTCCTCCACCTGCCGCGCGCGCGGGTCCGCGTCCGCTCGGCTGGCCCCGGGAGTCGCACTTGCTGAACCCCCCACCCGGCACACCCGCACTGCTGCTTGTCCAACAGTGCGCCGGACTGCCAACCTGGCACGCTGCTTCTTTAAATGATCTCTCCTCGGGCTCAACAACACACGCGGCTCTAAATAGACTCGTCGCCTGGCTCAGCGACGCCGGCGCGGGACCACATGCGGCAGAGGGCTTCCGTGCAGCTCTGCCGCGCCCCGGCGCCACAGCGCGACCGCGCAGGCCCCGAAGTATGGCGCGGGGCCGCGCCTTGCACCGCTCGCCAATGAGCGAGCGCAGGCCGATGACCGAGTGCGTGATGCTGGTGCCGGCGCGGATAACGCAGCCGTCGCCCAGCACGCTGTTGGTCACCTCCGCATCCTGCACCTTGCTCGGCGGCAGGAAGCGCGACATGGTGTAGATCGGCGCGTCCTTGTCGTAGAAGCTGCGCGCCGCGCGCCGCGCGGCCTCACCCGCAAGCACCCCACCCGCACCCCAGCCGCCTTCTTGCTAGCGTTGCGGGGGGGGGGAGGGTTTAGGAACAGGGTTAGTAGGGGGGGAGAGGCTATGTGTTTCGCAGGCATGGTAACGTGTGCTCGGGGGTTGCTCTGGCGATGATGAGCAGGTGCGCGCTGGCTGGGCGGACAGAGCTTTACCGCGCAGGCCTGTTCCCGCGCAGCTTGCTGCCGCGCAAGGCCGCTGCGTCTGGGGGGCAGCGCCCCAGACAAGCAAGCAGCTCTTGCGAGCGCGCACCAGTGCGCCACTCGAGCAGCAGACAGACGCAAGCCTCAGTCGAGCTCACTGGTGTGTGGCACAGGCATGGCGCCGCTGGCCAGCCATGGCCGTGCGCGCGGCACGGGGGGCGGCGGGGCACCTGAACTTGGGCGCGGGGTTGTCGGTGAGCGCGAGGTTGGACTCGTAGAATGCCTCCACCGTGCCGATGTCCTCCCAGTAGCCCTGGTACAGGTACGCCTGGATGTGCATGCCCATGTCCTTGGCGCCCGGGATGACCTCGCTGCCAAAGTCGTTCGCCTGCGCGCGCGCGCGCGCGCCCGCCCGTCGCGCGGCCTTGTGAACAAGTCCTATAACAAGTCATTTGCTGGAGGGCTGCATGGGCTCTGCAGGCCTCTGCGCAGTTGACAGACCGTGCAGGGTGCCACAGCGGGCACAAGCGCGGGAGCGCAACGAGACACGCCCGGCGCCGCCCGGCGCGGCGCGCGGCGCGCCTGCGGGTAGTGCTTCATGAGCAGCTCGCGGATGGCGGAGGCCTTCGCGACGTAGATGCCCATGCTCGCGATGTACGGCTCCTGCTTCGCCCTGCCAGCCAGCCCGCCCCTCACGGCTGTCAGGCACTTTCACCTTGAGGTATGTGCAACGCCCCGCGGTCCTAACAAGCAGTCTCTGTATGCTGCGACGCAGCAGCTGCGTGCCCGACTCCATGCTCATCTGCGGGCTGCGTCCGACCCTGCGCTGCCGGCACCCCGCTGCGCACGCCCCGGCGCGCGCCGCCGCAGGACCTAGCTGCGCGACGCGCCACAGAGGGGCGCGCGGCGCGCTGCGCACCGCTCGGCGTCCAGGCCCAGGATGGTCGTGTCCACGCGCATGCTGCGCAGCAGCTCGCCGCTGGGCTTCTCGGCAAAGTCGACGATGCGGCCCGCGCCGTCAATCTTCATCAGCCCGAACGCGGTCGCCTTCTTCTCATCCGTCGGCAGCGCGGCCACGGTGATGTCCGCGCCCGTCCGCCGGTGCTGCAGCACAAAGTCCTGGTAGTTCATGCGGTACAGGTGGTCGCCTGCGCGCGCGCGCGCCGCCCCGGCTCGGCCGCCCGCCTCCTGCCCTGCCCTGTCACTACGCGAACAGCCGCGGCATCACGCGCGAGCGCGTGGAATGGCGCGCCGCCGCTCGCAGTGCCTAACCAGGTGTAATGCGCAGTCAGGCCATGCTCCCCAGCCCGGTTGCTTGGCCATGTGACTCGCCCTGGGAACCTGCACCATTTGGGCCGCCGCAGGGCTACGCTCAGGCTGGGCCGATCCCCAAGCTCCCGCGCGCCGCCCACGCGTGTGCACCCTGGCGAGCTCCCCCGCGCGCGCTCTCCCGGCCGGGCGGGCGCGCGCCGGCCAGGATCAGAAAGTCCTCAATGCCGTCGCGCACGGTCTCGTCGAACAGCCACATGTACTGCCGCACCGCGTCGGCCGTGCCCTGGAACCACGCCTTGCTGACCGGGCTCTGGCTGGCCGCCAGCACCTGCGCCGGCGCCGGCGCCTGGTCAGGGGCGCGGGGCGCCGCGGGCGCGCCGCGCGGCGCGCACCGGCGGCAGCCCGCGCCACTTAGCCAGGTACAGCTGCGCCCCATCGTTGCTGGGCTCTGGCGTGCCGCGGCACCTGGCGCCGCTGGCGCCTGCCCAGGCGCATTTGTCGGACGCGTCTGCCTGGCTGCCTACCTACCCGCTGCCTGGCCGCTTGCTTACCCTCTGGCTTGAGCTGACGCACAGGCGTGTGGTGCACAGCACCCGTGTGCAGGGGAGCCTGTGGAGGTTACACTGACCCTACCCATGCCGGCCACGGCCCCTGCGGCCTGCTGGACACGCGCAGCGCCGCACGTGGCGTGCCAAGCGCGCGCCCCGCACCTCTACAAAGCCGCGGCTGGAGTAGCCGCCGACGTTCGCGTTGTAGGCCTGCGACAGATGCCGGTTGAGCGACGCCGAGTTAAACTGCGCGCGCAGCGCCCCGTTATCGGCGCGCGCAGGGTAAGCCCCTACTCCTCCTGACTTTGCGGCGCGCCCGGCAGCGTCGGACCGCCTGCAGGACAGTGGGCGCCCTCTGGATGGCGCGCGCGGCACCGGCTTCGCCGAGCGCAGAACAATCCTCTGCTCCTCCTGACTTTGCAGCGGACTGCCGGCTACATACGTAGCATCCGCGGGACCTGCTTGCCTGCAACCTGCCGCGCTCGCCTGGACAAGGTGCGCTGACTGCATAGGGGGGAGGCGCGCAGCGTCTGTGCCTGCGCCATCTGTGACCCTTCAGAGGTCCTCTCATGAGCCTCCTTCCGTGACGGCACAGGCGAGCTTTACCCCGCTCGGCGCCGTCTATCAACAGAGAGGGTCAAGGGAGCACACCAGTGCGCAGCGCATCTGTGCGCAAGCGAAGCCTGCACAGGGCCTGCCGGCGCGGGGCCGGCCGCGCGGCGGGGCGCGCCTGCGTGAGGCAGTAGATCTTGTTGACGTTGGAGTTGATGCAGTTGGAGACGGGGATGTCGATCAGCCGGTAGTTGGCGCCCAGCGGCACGGCCGGCTTGGCGCGCTTCTTCGTCAGCGGGTACAGCCGCGAGCCCGCGCCGCCGCCCAGGATGATGCCCAGCACCGTCTGCGCCCGCGGCGCACCGCTCGCTGGAGAAATCCAGGCATATAGCACTGGTATGCAACAGCCACGGGCCCAAGCTGCCGGGCGGCACCCCCGCTCGCCCCCCCTGCGCAATCCGCACGCGCCAGTTGTGCACTCGACCCCCTTCGCAAGCGGCTGCGAGGCCGGGTGCAGCCTCAGCCCCTGCCGCTGCCCATCATACCTGCTGCTGCAGCAGACAGGCGAGCGGTACGCCAGTCACTTAAGAGGCGTGCCGTGAGGGACAACTAAACTCTATCAGAATACAGGCTGGTTTGGTCCTTGCATGCTTCAGCGCCGGAGCTTTGATTCAGAGAAGTGCATCAGCCAAGATACCGCAAAGCCAGTGCCTGTCAATTGCCGCTGCACCAGCACAGCCCAGTGAGATAAGCCCGCAGTGCTGAGGGGCCCCGGGCAGGCCGCACCTTGGACATATCCTGCACCTGCAGGTCGAAGTCCTGAGGCCCCACTTCTTTGCTCCGCTGTGCCTCCTGCTCCTGCAGGAAAAGCGGCACATCCCGCTCCAGGGAGATCGTAGCTCGTACTGCGACGCCCTCCTGCTACACAGGCAGCCTGTCAGTTCGCTCCGACGAGAGGGCGAGACGGTAGCAGTCGTAACCATGCAGCCACCCACCTGCCGAGCAGCCCGCCTAGTGGTCCGGGAACGGAGGCATCCAGCGCCACCAAGGTGCGACGCAGACCCGGTGAGCCCTGTCAGGGGCACGCGCGCAGGTCAGTGCGCGTCGGACGGATGTTACGCGCTCCCTGCTCAGCATGCCTCAGCCATCACGCCTGGTGCCAGTCCGTGCAAGCAACACGCTCTGCACAGCAAGTCATACTGTTGTGGGGCAAGCGGCAATGCTGGCATATGCCCATGCATAGGAACTCCTAGCACGCGATACGTGCGAGCACGACAAGGGTACTTGTAAACACTCTCAGGCCATATATATCTCAGCCGATTAGCATGCATCTAGCTAGTGGCCAGGACAGTGCACCGCATCGCGCGCTTTTGCAGCGCCCGCTGACGCCAGGCAGGTACCCCTGCATTCTGCCGCGCGCTGCCCGCGCCGTCCCTGTGGGCGCTTTTGCTGGCAGCGGTGGAGCGGGCATGCGCAAGCACACACATCAATCTATGATGCCCTACCCCGCCAAAGTTACATTTGTAACCTTAGGACCGGTAACGCCTCGCTGCATGGACGACATGCTCTGGTTGGGGCATGTGCTTCACGGAGAATAGCTGTTGTGATGTGCTTGGGCGCTATGCAAGCATGTCAGCTGCAGACAAGATAATGCGCGACTGGAAACTCAGCAGGTTGATCGTTAGGACTCGCTGTAGAATTACACAACCAGCTGTCTTTCCATCCCGAAGCATGCGGCAAGTCCTCTGCACTGCCTACGTCTGCTGAATAATGCGTAGAAGATACCGATCCGCCCTACTCAGTGCTGCGTTCAGAGCACTTGTCAAAATGCCCCGTCACCAACTGCGCCTTCCCAATGCTGCGCCTCTAGCGGCCACTCATATAGCATGCCGATGGTCGACTTACTGAGCAACAACTGTACACTAGCCACGCCAGCAGGTCCAGACACCTGGTGAAGACCCAGCATCTGATCGTCTCAAGGAGTGCAAACACAGCATTACAACTGACCCGAATACAGCGCTATCATGCATCAGCCGCCATTCCACAGCTCTGGCAGCACAGCAAGCGCAGGTGCGCAGCAGAGCGTGCAAATTCATAAGCGTTGAAGCTCAAGCTTGGGACCCCGGCGGGACTTGGGAGTGCTGTCATGGCAGGGCAGCATCCCTCCTTGCGCCGCGTGTATTGGCGTCGCAGCAGGCACTCGGCAAGTACAGCAGCAGAGCAGCGCAAGAGAGGCCGTCGTGGCTGACTTCGCAAAATAGTTCAAAGATGGTGCAGCATTGTCCAGTGCACTGCCTGCACAGGGAGGCAGGCGGCTCCCGCTGCCTGCACGGCAGAAGGGGCTACACACTCACAGGGAGGTGCAATGCACACATATCAAACCGGAGGTGGCTGCCGGTTGCCGCTTGGCGCTGCCATAGGGTGGCGGCCTGTGCAACGCGCCGCCTCGACACTTCATGAGCATGAGCATGAGTATGAGGACGAATCTGCTTGCGTGCTCTGGGCCGCGCCGCCTGCGACCATGGCACAACCCCCCTCACAGCCTGCTTCCGATCATCAGCAGGAAGGAGCGTAGAGTGAGAGGAAACAGCGAGAGCACCGGGTGACAAGTGACCGCATACGCACGGGAACGCACTCAGCAGTGCAGGGCGCACCACTGTCCGCAGACTGGTATGTCGAGCTGTAAGTCGTGCTATCGGGCTGCACCCAGAACTGCGAAGACGTGTCGGAGTAGGGCTGCCCGCACCCGCCGTCGCCCGAGTCGGGCTGCCCTGCCGTGCCTGCGGCCGCGCCCGCGCAAAAGCCAGCCTGCTGCGCCTGCGCGTGGTGGGGCCCATACATGTTGGACTGCGGCCTCTGCACAATCCACGCCTGCATCTAGACCTCCTGCATCGGCGCCGCGCGGCGCCAGCAGGCTTGGAGCAACACGGCGCCCGACAGCTCACCCTGACGTCAGCGCATTGCCCGATGCTTGGGCTGCGTGCTGTCAGCGCAACACACCCTGCCATGCGCGCGCGCTCCCGCATGCGCTGCTTCAGCAGGCTCGTCCACACATGTGGGCCTGGGACGGAGGCGTGCAGGCAGGCCCTGGCATCGGGCCAGACGGCGCGCGCCTTACTGGCGTGCTGCCGGTTGACACATGTCGCACAGGAGACCAAGGCTGTCACGACCAAAACGAAGGCGACCGCTATGGCAATGAACGGGAGCTGCGCGCAACACATCCGGGCGCTGATAAGCGTCCCATCACAGGTTCACAGAGGCAAGCAGACGAGCACCATTGAGCAAGGACAAGCAGGTCGCAAACGTGCTGCAAGCAATTGCACACTCTTGTCACGCCATGCCACGGGAAGGCAAGCAGCTGCGACAGAGCGCTTGCCATGATCATCAGCGCCGTTGCAGATGCGCGCGCATGACCCCCACAGGTATCACATGCCGGTAGACATCACGCAAGAGCAGGGCGGGCGGCGGGCCCGCACAAATGGCGTGTGGCCGCTGCCGCTGGGGGTATTGTACGGGGGGGACGGCGGTGTCACCCAGTAATCGTTGGGTATGTCATATGGTCGTCCTGTCCTGTTGCGGTGTCCTATGGTGGAGCCGTTGCCGGGTGCAATGGGGTAGGAGCTGTTGCCGAGTGCATCAATTGACAGCGGACAGTTGCCGCTCGCATATTCGTCGGTGTAGTAAAAGTACGCGCTCAGGGGCCTCAGCGTGGCTGGGTGAATGCGCTGCAGCTCGACTGGACAAAGAAGAAGCCGCGTATGCTGCGGTAGGCAGCCGGTGTCAGCACAGACATTGCCCAAGTCTCGTGGTATAGCTAGTGGTATGGCAGCGGGCAGCATGGGCAGCAGGGGGGCTACCTCTTGGCGTTGCACACCGCGCCGCGGTCAAACGGCTGTCCAAGCGTGATGTTGACTCCAGGAACGAATGCCTCACGCGGCCCTGCGCGAACGCAGCGCACACACGCGCTCTGATCTGCATGCGGAGGCAAAGTCAGGGCGTCGTTGTACAGGGGCGCACGCTGGCAGTGCCAGCTGCATCCGGACAGCACAGTCGCAGCCGTGCTCCAAACTGCAGCATACTTGTCACAGTTGTCGCGCGGGGAACCTGCAGGTCTGGAACAGTGCAAGGGAGGAGCAGCCTGCGCACCAGAGGCGAAGACTCTTCTGCATGTTGCCTCGCCGTGAAATTCGGCGGAGTTGTTAGTGTGGCTGGTGGTGTTGGTGCCGCAGAAAGGGTACGAGGAGGAGAAGTTGTTATTCCTTCGGTCGATGCACGCGTTGTACTCGTACAGGCGCGACACGCTGCGCCGCGTGACCCACACCGCTAAAGCCTGGAAGGCTCAGGACAGCAAAGACCCAGCAAACGAGGTCCCTGCCTGCCTACTGTTGCTGCAGCAACAAGCAGCTGCTTGCACGCTGCTCGCACTGCTAGCAGCCAAGCAAATGCGCAAACGACTGGAAAGCACCCCGGTTCAGTTTGGGACACTGCGCTCAGCAGGCGCGTTGCAGTTGGTGAGTGAGCAACTGCAGCACCTCCGGGACGGGTGGTGGGTGAGCTCCTGGGCCCGCATCAGAGGCGCACTTTATGCTGGCAGGATCGCAGCCCGCGAACGAGAGGAGCGTGGCCTTGTAGTTGAAGGCGCTGTGCAAGGTATCCACGTTCACTGAAAAACACCGTGTGGCATTCGCCTGCGCCCTGCAAGTAGATGCGGCGCCTGCAAGCGCCAGAAGCAGCAGCAGCAGCCGGGGGCTCCACATTCTGCTTTGATCGTGCTGCGGTATGATACGCGGGGTCAGAGGCAAACCCAGGCGCGATGCTGGCCAGCACACAGATCAGCACGCACAGATCAAGCTAGTACGTGCACCAGGCAAAAAGGGCAGCGTCAGTTGCATGCGCTGAGATGTTGCGAGCTGAAATGTTTGAGCTACCTATGTTTGAGCTACCTATGCGCGCAGATGCAAAGCGTCAGTCCGTAGGGCCCTAGGCAGCTTCCGGCCCGGAAGCTCGAACAGCTGGCGACTGCCGTCGAATGCAAGTAGATCGTCAACACACTCTGTGCTGGGCGTACATCTGCGCAATGCCGTACTGCCCCAACCGGCAGCCACACTCTGCGCTCGCGCCGCGCTGCGCCGCACGGCGCTGCGCCGCTAAGTGCGCTATTCACCGAGCTCAGGAATGGGCGCGCTCCTGGCATCAACAGGCTGCCCTTCGAGCTGCTGAGGTATGCTGAGGGTGAGCGCACTGACCCGCAGCAGCGGCCGCAGAACGCGCAGGTGCTTGCGCTGACGGCCGTGTTGAACAGCGCACTCCTGACCAGGGCTGTGCCAGCAGGACGCAGCCTGGTCACCTCCGTTCACAAGCGGGGGTCTGTTGCGAGCGTGGACACGTACTGGCCCGTTTGCGGTCTGCGTTGCGCTGCTTTGCCTGTACGCAGTGCTGCTGAAACGTCGACGGACGCGCGCATTGGGAGCCTTTCCTTCCTTTCCATTGCTGCATGGCGACATGCTCTGGTTGGGACATGCGCTGTACGACTTCACAGCTGTTGTCTCGTGCGCAACTGCTATGCAACCATGTGACTTGCAGGAAATATGCGTCACTGAAAAGCCAGCAGACAGGATCCGCCAGAGCATATGTTTTAATTCAGTCTTGTCTGCTGTTCTTCTCATGTTAAAAAAAGCATGCGGCGAGTCCTCAACACTGCCTGGGAAGTGTGCTAAGCCAACGTGTGAATATCTCGGCGGCATTGTCAAGCAGATGCGGGACCTTGCCAGCGCCCAGTGGACGTAAGCACGTAAAAGACGCGCTCCGCCTGAGTACTGCCAATGGCGCTGTGCAGTGCGGCGTTTGAGCTTTTATGATAGCGTCCGGCACCATTTCTGCGCCTGTAGTGGCGGCCCAGATGGCATGCCGATGGCTGGCGTACTGAACAAACTTACCAACCAGCCACGCCAGCAGGTGCAGACAGCAGTCGGAGACGCAGCATCTGGTCATGTTGACATCAAGCAGTGCAAGCGCAGCAGTACAACTGACTCAATTATAGCACAGAATGTATCAGCTGCCATTCCACAGCTCTTGCAGCACATGAAGCACAGGTGCGCGGCCGAGCGCGCCCATCCATAAGCGTCCATGCTCGTACCACTCAGGGACCCCAGGTGAGTGGGCGGAACTCAGGGAGTGCGTGCTGGCAGGGCAGGGCTCCATCCCGCCTTTGTGCCGCATCTGTGGGCATCAGAGCAGGCGCCGGACAAGTGCAACAGCAGATCAGCATAGGGGAGGCTGCCGCGGTTGACTCCTCAGCTTGGGTTATGGATGGTGCAGCATGTGCACTGCTTGCACAATGGAGGCAGGCAACTTCCTTTGCCTGCACAGCAGAAGGGGATACGCACTGCTCAGAATCAGACTGGGGTGGGCTGCTTGCCGCTTGGCGCTGCCATAGGGTGGCGGCCTATGCCCCGCACGGCCTCAACAGTCCACAAGGGGGCAGCTGCTTGCGTGCTCTGAGCCGCGCCGCCTGCGATTATGGCGCAACCCTTTCTTAGGCTGTTCCCGAACATCAGCAGGAAGGAGCGCAGAGTGAGAGGAAACAGCGAGAGCACCGGGTGACAAGTGACCGCATACGCACGGGAACGCACTCAGCGGTGCAGGGCGCACCACTGTCCGCAGACTGGTACGGCGAGCTGTAGGCCGTGCCATTGGGCTGCGCCCGGAACTGCAAAGCCCTGTTTGTGTAGGCCTGCCACCCGCCGGCGCCCGAGCTGGGCCGCGTGGGTGCAGTGCTCGGATCGGGCTGCCCGCCCGCGCGGGAGCCAAGCTCCTGCACCTGCGCGTGGTGGGACCAATGCATGCAGCCTCTGCACAATCCATGCCGGCATCTGGACGTCCTGCATCGGCGCCGGGCAGCGCCAGGTCGCAGCTGTGTCGGGGGCGTCCTCTGATTCGCTGCACATCAGGGCCGCACACGCGTGATTGGCATGATGAGTGCTCGCATTCAGAGCAGCACGGCGCCTGAGAGCTACGTCAGCGCATTGCCCAATGCTTGGGCTGTGTGCTGTCAGCGCAACAGATCCTGCCATACGCGCGCGCTTTCGCATGCACTGCTTCAGCAGGCTCGTTGACGGACATGCTGGCCCGGGAGGGGGGCGTGCAGGCAGGCCCTGGCATCGGGCCAGACGGTGCGCACCTTAATGTGGCGCTGCCGCTTTATGCACAGGTAAATGGTGTAGCAGCCTAGTGCTGCCACAAAAATGACGGCCGGCGCGGCGATCAATCCGACGCTGGTCTGCGCGCACGAGACCCGTGCGCTGATAGGTGCCTGCCCACCACACTTTCACTGCGCTGTTCAGCGTTGGACAAGCAGGTCGCACACATGCTGCAAGCAATATGAACACTGAATCGCTCCAGGCCATGCGAAGACGAGCAGCCGCGACAGAGTACTTGCACATGACGGGCGCCCTGCAGCCTCGCGCGCGTGCGCAGGACCCTATGAGCTGTCACATGCCGGGAGCTATCACACCCACCAACGCAGGGCTGGCGGAGGGCCCGCACCGTTGAGAGCAAGCCGCCGTCGCTGGAGGAGGCGTCCCAGGGGGCCGGCGATGACCCAAAGGATATATTCCTATATGGGAAATGCGGGAATGTGCCGTTGCTGGATGCACTGACTGGGGGTGACGACGGACAGATGCCGCTCACACGCTCGTCGGTGTAGTTGAAGTACGCGTCCAGGGGCCTCAGCGTGCTTGCGGTGAACGCGCTGCAGCTCGACTGGACAAAGAAGAAGCCGCGGGTGCTGCGGTGTGACAGCCGGTGTCAGCACAGGCATCCGCACGTCTCCGGCAATGTCCTGGTGATGTGGCAGCCTGCAGCACTGGCGACAGGGGAGGCCACCTCTTGACGTTGCACACCGCGCCGCGGTCAAATGGCTGTCCAAGCGTGTTGTTGACTCCAGCAACGAATGCCTCAGGCGGCCCTGCGCAGTCGCAGCGCACACACGCACTCTGATCGACATGCTGAGGCAAAGCAGGGCGTCGCTGCACAGAGGCGCACGCGTGCAGTGCTAGCTACATCGGGAGAGCACAGTCGCAGCCTAAGAGCAGCGTACTTGTGACAGCTGTGCGCAGGGAACCCCCAGGTCTGGAACAATGCAAGGTCTGGAACAATGCAAGGGTGTTGCAGTCGAGTTCTTGCGCACCAAAGGCGAAGACCCTTCTGCATGTCGCCTCGCCAGCAAGTTCGGCGTAGTTGTTAGTATTGTTGACGTTGAGCGTGACGCAGAGTGGATAAGAGGAGAAATTGTTGTTCCTTTGCTCAATGCACGCGTTGTGTTCGTACAGACGTGACACGCTGCGCCGCGTGACCCTCAGCTTTAGAGCCTGGGAGGCTCAGGACAAAGGAGAGCCGGGCAGGGGAGGTCACTGCGCCACAAAGAGCCTGACCACAGTTGCTGCTTACATGCTGCTCGCACTGTTAGCAGCCAAGCAGCTGCGCAAGTGAATACAGCAGCCCAGTTTGTTTCAGGACACTGAGCTCAGCAGGCGCGCTGCAGTTGAAGAAATAGCAACACCTCCGGGCCCGGTGACGGGTAAGCTCCTGCGCCCACACTAGAGGCGCACTTTATGCTGGCCGCATCGCAGCCCGCGAACGAGAGGAGCGTGGCCTTGTAGCTCGACGCTGCGTGCAAGGTGTCCACACTTATTGAGAAGCACCGTGTAGCATTTGCCTGCGCCCTGCATGTAGATGCAGCGCCTGCAAGCGCCAGCAGCAGCAGCAGCAGCGCATGACTCAGCATATCTGCTTTGATTGTGATACGGTGTGATACGCGGTGTCAGAGGCAAACCCGGGCGCGCTAATGGCCAGCAGGCAGATCAGCACGCACAGATCAACTTAGTACATATGTCAGGCGATAATGGCCTGAATGTCAGCGAATGCCAAGGCGCCATTTGCCGGCTGGCAGATAGATTCAAAGTGCCAGCAGGCAGCTTCCAATATAATAATAACATGCGCAACCGCAATCATGCATGTGCGACATATGCCCTGGTTGGGCATGTCTACGACAGCTGTTGTGACGCTCTCAAGTGTTACGCAACCATGTGTCTTGCAGAAAACATGCGTGACTGGAAAGCCAGCGAACAGGGATCACCACTTGAGCATGTATTCCAACTTGTGTTGTTCTCAGCACCTACTCTTTCCATCGCTAAGCATGCTGCAGCTCTGCACTGCCTAGGACGTCTGCTAAGCCAGAATGTGAACATTTCTGCTGCATTGTCAAGCAGATGCGGGAACTTGCTTGTGCTGCTAGCGCCCAGTGGACGCAAGCACGGGAAAAGTCGTGCTCGGCCTGATCACTGCCACCGCCCTGTGGAGCTTTGGCGCCTATCCGACTTCTGCGCCTCTAGCGGCCGCTCAAATAGCGTGCCGATGGCTGACGTACTGAGCAACAATCATACACCAGCCACGCCACCAAGGTTCAGACACCGATAGATGCAGCATCTGATCATCTCAAGGAGTGACACACAGCAATATAAGTGCCCGAATACATTACAATCATGTACCGGCTGCCATTCACAGTTCTGGGAGCACCGCAAGCGCAGGTGCGCGGCAGAGCGTGCAATAACAGTAAGCGTCCGTGCTCGTGCTCGGTATCCCAGGGGACTGAGCAGAGCCCAGGGAGTGCCGTCATGGCAGGGCACCATCCTTCTTGTGCGCCGCATGTACTGGCGTTGAGCAGGTACTTGGCGAGCGAAGCAGCAAATCAGCACTAGAGAAGTCACTCTGCAGAATGAGTCTTACTGGTGCAGCATGTCCAGTGCACTGCTGAAATGACCTGAGGCAGGCACATCCCTGTGCCTGCACGGCAGAAGGGGAGTTGCACTCGCAGGGAGGTGGATTGCTCAGATTCAGAGGGGGGTTGGCTGCCGGTTGCCGCTTGGCGCTGCCATAGGGTCGCGGCCTGTGCCCCGCGCGGCCTCGACAGTCCATGAGGGCGCAGCTGCATGTGTGCCCTGCACCGGGTCGCGTGCTGCGGCGCGCGCCTTGCTGGCATGCCACCCCTTTTCGCACGCCACGAAGCAGCACACTGCTGTCACGAAGAAGGCGACAGCCGCGGCGAACATCCCAAGCCCGGCCTGCGCGCCAAGGCATCCGTGCGCTGATAGGCGCCCCACCACACTCTCACTGGGGCAGGGCGCCCGGCGCTGCTCAAGCGCTGGACAGGCAGGTCGCAGGTCGCACACGTACTGCAAGCAATATGAACGCTGTGCCGCTCCAGGCCATGGGAAGACGGGCGGCCGCATCAGAGCACGTGCACATGATCGGCGCCCTTGCAGGCGCGCGCACGCGCGCAGGGTCCCAGGAGCTGCCGCATGCCGGGAGCTGTGACACCAGTGCAGGGCTGGCGGTGGGCCCGCGCCATTGGGTGAAAGCTGCCGTCCAACGAGCTGCCCCAGGGGGACCTCACGAAGGGGTATGGGTAATGCGGGAACGAGCCGTTGCCGGATGCGTTGACTGCGCTTGACAAAGGACAGGCGCTGCTCACACTCTCGTCGTCGGTGTAGTTGAAGCGCGCGCCCAGGGGCCTCAGCATGCTTGCGTTGAACGCGCTGCAGCTCGACTGGACGAAGAAGAAGCCATGGGAGCTGCGGTGTGGCAGCCGGTGTCAGCACAGGCATCGCCACGTACCCGGCAAGGTCCTGGTGGTGTGGCAGCCTGCAGCACTGGCGGCAAGGGGGCTACCTCACGGCGTTGCACACCGCGCCGCGGTCAAACGGCTGTCCAAGCGTGATGTTGACTCCAGCAACGAATGCCTCACGCGGCCCTGCGCACTTGCAGCGCACACATGCACTGATCGGCACGCCAAGGCAAACCAGGGCGTCGTCGCACAGGGGCGCACGGTTGCAGTGCCTGCTACACTGGTGTAGCACAGTTCCAGCCATGCTTTAAGGCGCAGCATACTTGTGATGGTGCGCAGGTGCAACCCCCAGGTCTGGAACAGTGCAAAGGGGTAGCAGTAAGAGTTCTTGCGCACCAGAGTCGAAGACCCTTCTGCATGTCGCCTCGCCAGCGAATTTGACAGAGTTGTTAGCATAGTTGGTGGTGGGGGTAGTGCAGGTGGGATAGGAGGTGAAGTTGTTGTTCCTTTGGTCGATGCATGCGTTGTACTCATATAGGCGCGACACGCTGCGCCGCGGGACTCACATTGTAAAGCCTGGGGGGCTTAGGACAGCAAAGACCGGGCCAAGGAGGGCACTGCGCCACACGGAGCTTGACCACTGTTGCTGCTTGCACTGCTAGCAGCGAAGCAGCTGCGCAAGGTGTTATTCCAGTTCGGTAAGGACACTACACTCGGCAGGCGCGCTGCAGTTGACAAATAAGCAATACCTCTGGGAAGGGTGGTGGGCGAGCTCCTGGGCCCATATCAGAGGCGCACTTTATGCTGGCCGGGTTGCAGCCCGCAAACGAGAGAATCGTTGCGCTGTGGTTGAACGCTTCATGCAAGGTATCCACTCCTACTGAGAAGCATCGTGTGGCAGTCGCCTGCGCTCTGCAAGGGAGATACTGCGCCTGCCAGCGCCAGCAGCAGCAGCAGCGCAGGACTCGACATATCTGCTCTAGTAGTGATACACTATGATACGCAGTGTCAGAAGCAAACCCGGGCGCGCTGATGGCCAGCAGACAGATCAGCACGCACAGATCAAGTTAATACACACCGGATATCTCCCGTGATACCTGAAAAAGTAATGGCGTCAGCGGGGGCGCGGCTGTGCTCGGCCGGCTGGCAAAGTAGATTCAAGGTGCAAGTAGGGCAAAAACAAGGGCTAAGCTTCAGACCCTCGAGTGACATCACAAACTGGCTGGCTTGCAATTCGTTCCTCATGGCACGTTACTGCTGGTGCACTTCTGGGAAATTCTTCTCACGGCCAAGGTCACATTGCCGCAGGTCCGCCTGCATTATGCGAGCACATCCGCACGTCGCACGGGCCGTGTTACACGCAGGGCTACAAGCCCTGGCTCGGTTGCACCACTGCTTTACACACCAGACCTGCGTGGGAGAACCTGCCAAGCATCAAATTGCAGGCTGTTTGGCCACTAAAAGTGGCCAAACAGCCTGCAGAAGATGAAGTGCTGCATGATGGGAAACTTGGACAGGACCTCCACCTGGTACATCTTGATCATGCCCTTGTTCACCTGCGCGTGCCGCGCTCGCTCGCAGCCTGTGCGCCATACCTCAGCCCCCCCAAGCAGCCTCTGGCGGGAGGTGCTTTCTAATAAGAGCAGGAGCACGTGGCGACTTGCTGCTGGACGCGTCTTACAGCGACATGCAGGCAGGTGCATGCCCTGAAAGGCCCCACCCGAGAGACTGCATGGAGGCCGCACACCTTCTCCCAGGAGGGCACGCCGCTAATGTCGTTGAGCATGGGCGACGTCTCCGCCAGCGGGCCCTTCTTCACCTGCCCAAGGCGCGCCGCCCTGTCACGCGATCTGGCTCCGAAGGCGTACTCTGCTGAGGGCGCGCGGCACTCCCGTACGGGCATGAAGTCACTCTGAAAGAGCCCCGCCCGGCGCTTGTCTGACATGCAAGCCTACCATTGCGCGAGAGGTGCGCATGCGTGCAGGCTGCAGGAGCTGGCGGGCAGCGCGAGTGATACGAGCCTGTGGTGAGAGCCCATGCAGCGCCCGGCGCGTGTGCGCGCCTGGCGCACAAAGCGCACGGCGGCGAGGTAGAGGAAGTCTGCGGAGCACGCCTCCAGCACTTCGTGCGAGTGGATGGAGCGCGGGCGGATGTGCGGGTGGCCCACCAGCTGCGCCGCGCCCCACACGAACGGCAGGAACTGGTAGTCGTCCAGGCCCCACACGCCGTGCGAGCCGGCGGGCTCCAGCCTGCCGGCGCGCTGCCGTCAGGCCGGCGTGCTCTGCCGCCGGGGCCCGCTTGCATCTGAGTGCCTTGACAAACCGGCGGCGTGCACGTCTGGATGACACGCACATACGTTCACGCGGGCCTCCAGGTTGATCCCGGCCCTGCACGCTGCGCGAGCGGGCCAGCTCCAGAGCGACCGCGCCGCCTGGGCCAGCACTTCTGGGCCAGCACTTTCCGGAGCATGCGGCAGCAGGGCACAGCAGTGTGGTCGCCGAAACTCGGTGCGCACCAGTACGTGGTCTGCACCTTGCGCATGAGCGCCAGGTACGCCGCAAACACGCGCGTCACCAGCGCCTGCCGGTCCGCCTCGCCCACCTGCCCGCAACCGCCGCCCGGCGCCTGATCAGGCGCGCCTCCACAACACAGCAGGTACCCGGCAGCAACCCGCAGACACCAGGACGCCCCGGGCAGCGCTCGCCGGCATGCACCCGCGGATGCGCTAGGCAGCGAGCTCCGCCGGCCGCGCGTCGTGAGCGGCGGCGGCGCACCGCGCCCGCGCGCGCCAGGCAGAACAGCAGCGCGGCGAACGCGGTCTCGTGGCCGGTGCCGTAGTCGATGCGCTGCGCGTTACCGAGCGCGCCGGGCAGGTAGGGCGCCAGCTCGGGCGCGAGCGGCGCCAGGCCGGGCCCCAGCACGCGCTCCATGAAGCCCTCGGCGGCCGCGGCTGCGCGCGCGGCCCAGACCCTGTACGCGGGGTTGCCGTACCGCAGCGACTGCGTGCTGGGCGGCACCTCGTCCACCCAGCGCGAAAGGGTCGCGAGCACCTGCGCCCGCCGCGGCTGCTCAAGACCGCCAACACGCGCGGCCTGCATGCTGGCGCGCTGCCGGGACAGCGCACCTGGCGGTTGTGCCAGGCGAGCTGCTGCATGCTTCAAATCGCACCTCAGACATTGAGTCGTTGAGGCTTCAGTCCGGTATGTGTTTGATCACAGCTAAGTGACTGAGTTTGGACGCCTGTGCCGGTCAGGCTGCCGCTCCCTTAACCGCGTCTCTGGCTTGGGTTTCGTCAGGCTCCAGACCGCACGCTTTTGCTCCGAATAGCGCAAGTGCAAGTGGGCAACGGGGCGGAGGATGGGCGAAGGGGACAGCCTCCCACGATCTCCAACATGACAGCAAGCATGCAGTGGTGGGGCTAATCAGCTCGGCGGCGGGCATGACGCCGCGCGTCGCACGCCCAAGGCGCGCACCTCCAGCAGCGCGTCCACGGCCGGCGACGCGGGGCACGGGTCGGAGAGCGCCTTGCCGCGCACGGCGTCGTTCAGCGCCAGCAGGAAGCCCACAAAGTTGCGCGCCGCCTGCGACGTGAGGAACCTGCGCGCCGGCGCGCTCTGGCAAGCAGGTCGCACTGCGCCGCGGTGCAGACCGACCGAGCGAGGGAGCGCGAGCTGCGCCTATCGCAGCACGTTGAAACTTCCTGACATGGGTGGGCTGCTCCCGCTTCCAAGCCCCTGAACCTGGCCTGACAATCGAGATGGTGCAGCTCTCTTACTCAACAGGCACAGGCAACAGGCGCTGTGCAAGCAGCTCAGGGGCTTGGAAGCGGGGGGAGCCCACGGCGGCACTGTATAGATGCCGACGCCGGGCGGCCCACGCCAGAGGGCAAACAATAGGTAGACTCACCACAGGGGCACAGTACGGAGCGCTTGTCAAGACACGGCAGCGCACCGCTGGAGGGTCTGCGCGTCAGTGATGCGCTGCGGCGGCGCGCGCGTCGGCGGCAGCGGCCGCGCCGCGGCCGGCATGCGCGGCTCCGCCGCCACCACCGGCTCCACCGGCTGCCCCACCAGCGCGTGTGCGCCCGCTGGCCTGGCCCAAGGGGCAGCCGTTCCCGACACAGGCGCAGGCGCCGGCCCGGCCCGGTTTGGCTGCGCTTCCTGCAAAGGCCTGTTGTGCTGGCCCGCTGGCGGCTCAGCAATCCTGTGGCTGTTCCGTAGGGCAGCTGCGCTTGTGGTAGGCAGCGCCGCTGCACAGCTGGGCTCAACCCCGTCTCCTGGCCCGCTCTGCGGGGCCGCCTCGCCTGCCTGGGCCACGCCTGCTGCGTCCGGCCCAGGCCGGGGCTGCCTGAATGCCAGCGACGCTGCCCATGGCGCTCCCGTGTCAGCCTGGGACACGTCTACTGCTCCAGGCTGCGCTATGTTTCCTCGACTAGGAGCGGCAGGCATGGCTTCAATGGAGGCCGTGCCTGCCGAAGGCTGTGGTGTGGCGGCACCTGGCTTAGTAGGCGCGGCACGCGCAGCTGCTGAAGTGGTGTGGGGTAGCTGTGCTGATTGTCCGATTGTTGTTGCACCGCCGACAGCCGCTGCCGCGGCCTGCAAAGGCTGTGCCGCGGCTTGGGAGCTTGACAGAGGCTCGCCTGCAGCCCACGGCGCCCTTGTGTCCTGCCAGGGCCTTGTGCAGTCTGCCTGGGGACCTGAGTCGCGCTCGCCTGTGACTTGCCCCATGGAAAACAATCCCAATGCCAGATAGCTAGTGCAACAGATGCACTGAAGACGATCCTGCACTCTCTTCCTCTTCAGCAGTGTTGCCGGCAGAGCGTTTTGGGTCTGGGCAGAACGGCAGCCCTTTTGGCAGTGTGGCAAATGCCTGGGGCAGAACGGCGCCGAATGTGTGCCTACCCCCCAGGGAATGTAGGAAATGTATGCACGTGGGGTCAATTGGCCTAGGGTTAGGGGCATTGCTGGCCAAAGCCCTGGAAAAAGGTTGTGCCAGATTTCTGCATGCGGGCAGAAGCCTTCTGCCCGCCGGGCAGAACCCTGCCGGGCAAAAGGCAGAACCTCCTGCCGGCAACACTGCTCTTCAGTACTCCGGTTAAAAGAGGGAAAGCCTAGAGCCACAAGAGGCTCTATCCCAGGGTTGTTAGCAGCGCAACGATGAACGCTGTCCAGGACCTGTCAGAGCTAAGCCAAGCACACACACTCACAAGTCGCCTGCCAACTTCTCTCTGATAAGCCAACAGCAAAGATGAGCAGCCACCCGCGCGGCGTTGGGAACGGCGACGAGGAGAAGTGGGGCCCTGTGTCCGCCAATGTTGGCCGGGTAAGCACCTTGTCGCCTATGGGTGTGAAGTGCCGGTGTGGCCTGCTGCCTCTGTGCCAGCATTCCCCTTGTTCCTTGAATTGTAGGATCTAGGCATTGCTCCGGGGCGCGTGCTTGCGCGCTTCTGGTGTGCTGTTACGCTGTCTTGATGAGCAGAAAGAGGTGTGACAGCTGCCCTGGAGAAGGCATCATGGACAGGACAGCAGGCTTGTGTCGCGCATGCGTGCGCCTGCGCATTGTTAAACCCAGCACCACTTGTGCTGCGAAGGTGCTCCTGGGCGTCGTGGCCGGCGTCGTGGCCACGCTGCTTGTGCAGAAGGTGTGACATTGCTGCGGATCGTTGCGCATGCTCCTCCTGCTTGTAATGCTGACCGTATGAGCATAACCATGAGTGCAAAGAACAGGCCAGTAGTGTGTGAAGGCAGGTCTCAACAGAGCTGTACGACAGGGTCCCGTAGCACTTGTTATTTGGCTTGTTGGTGCTGACTTGCAGTCTGCTGTGGGGTTTGCCACTGTAGCACATGGAGTAAGCGTGGCCACAAGCAGGACTTGTGTGCGATCTTTTGAAAAGAAGACGTGTGTGATCTTGCATAAAGAGGATGTGTTCAATCTTATGCGTGATAGGGGGGACCTCTGATGATTGGCATTGAGCCCATGGGAAGAGGCATAACCCACAGAGGCTTGCTGACGATGTGCGTAGAATAGCGTGTGTCTGCATGCAACGCTACTTGTCAATTTGAACCAATTGTTTTAAATTTTTTCTGGCGCGGCAGTGGAACGACAGCAACATGGGCGACGAGGCCAAGGCCAACGCGCGCGACCTGAAGCACTCGGCTGAGCAGAAGGGCCGTGAGATCCGGGACTCGTGGCGCTAGGCTGAACTTGGCGTGCTTGCTGGCTGGCGCCAAGTCTCGTCATAGTAACATTTTGTCAATGCAGTACCCAGGGCCTGCGCATGACTAGTCATGGTAGCGGACAGTGTGCATTTGGGGGCATTATATAGCTGCATGCATGTCCATGTGGCAGTGTAATCAATGAAAAGAAATTGGGCCAATACACTGAGCGAATGGCAATTACACTGAGTGGAGCATACGAGCCATGCTGGACCTCACATGAGCTTTACATTGCTATAATGCCTTACAGCACAACTGGAGTGGAGGTGTGTGTTCATGTCGCGTGGATCTGCTACGTGGCTAGGGATCTCTCCAACTCTCGCGCTTCTGCTTCCCTGCAGGCAAGCAAGCCGCAGTCACAGCAAGGCGCATAACGTCTGGTGAGCAAGCCTGCAATCACAGTGAGCTGCATGATGCCCAGTGAGCACATCACCACTAACTCGTACGAGCTTGGGCCTGGTGAGCAAGTCACCATCAACTCATACAAGCTTGAGCAGTTATGCGCGGCTCAGAGTGGCTCACATGCGCAGTTTAGAAGGGCAGGGGGGCACACATACAGTGCACGTCGGCCAAGCCCACATGGGTCTCGGGACAGCAGGCAGCAGGGGAGGACAGGAGTGGCCGCAGGCAGAGAACACACATGCGCACACTGATTTGCAACTACAGGCGCGACCAGCGCATCTCACAACTCGGCACCATGTCTAGAGGTGCACACCCGTAGGCACCAACAGTGACGTGCCGCATGGAGTGTGCGCACCAGCCAGGCACCTTGGCCAGCTTCTCCCGCTCTGGCGCGGTCAGCGCCTCGCCCGCCGCTGCCCGCGCCCGCAGCGCATCGCACTGCCGCAGCGTGCAGCACGTATGTCAGGTTCCAGGAAGAGACGCATTACAGCTTACCAGTGCCTAGACCCACTCGGGTCATCGCACAGGGTCATCAGATGTTACCTGGCAGCGGCAGCTGCTGAGGCCATGCAAGAAGTGCAATCATCACATACAGTGGTACCCTGTCCCATGCTCTGTCATGAATGACTCCTGCTGTACGCCCAGCACAGCATGAAGCCATGCGCAGCTGGGGCGGACCTGTCGCAACTTCTTATCCAGCGCCCGCAGCATCTTGACTGCGGCAGGCGTCTCGCCGCCGCCGCCGACGCCGCCGCTTTCGTTGTCGCCGCCGCCGCGGCCGCCGCCGCCGCCGCCGTCTGCACCATTGCTTGTCACAGGGTTTGCAGGGCCGGCAGGGCGCTCCGCCGCATAGCCTGGCGGCTCTAGCCGCGGCGCCGCTTGTACAGCGCCTCCAGCCGCCCGAGGTGCAGCCTCGCCCAAACTGCGGGGCGCTGGCAACAGGAGTTTGGCACCGGCAGAGGCTGCACTACACCGGCCTATGGGAGGAGCTCTGCAAGTGCAAAGCATTGGCGCGCCCCCCGCGAGGGCAAGCAAAGCGCGAGGCACTCCTGCTACGCGCATCGATAAGCAAAAGTGTCTGACCGTCAACAGAAAGCGGCAGGGCAAGACCTTACTGATGCCAGACCAGCAGTCATGTCCGCCACAGCATCCTTTTTGGCTTTCCGCTTGTCATTTTTCTTGGCTGCCTTGCTCCGCGCCGCTGCTTTTGCCATTTCCAGCTCTGCACACAGCGGGGCTTTGCGCTCAGCAGGTACCATCGTGACACTGGTAAGGTGCTGCAGCTTGTACGCCAGGTTTGGCAACTTTGGCGGTGGGGCGCACCCTGGTTGTCAATGCCTGGCACTTTAGGGGCGTTCTTCAGTGCCTGGAGAGCAGGCGGACGCAGGCTTGCATATCCACTTCACCAAGCTGCCGCACTGCAGAGGCAGGCTCAGGCAAGGCACCAGGCAATGTGTCAGCGCTCAGCAGGGCGCCGCACAACAGCGCCCCGCGGCTGGTACACTGGCTGCTCGTCCTGCGGCACGTAGCCCGCTCGCACGCGGCGTTCCTTACGCAGTGTGCCGTCTGGCCGCTTGGACGCCGCGATCACACGCTCGCCGTCCGCATTCATGGTATACCCTTGCGAATCCATCCTAGATAATAAAAACAGCTCAGAGGCGGATAGCATGCGCCTCTGCCGCATGGCGCAGCACACTGTCGCATCTCCAGGGTTTGGCGGTCCTGTTCTGGCTCCCCGTTTTGAACTTGTCAGGAGGCTGCAGCGCGCGCCAATGGAGACGCCAGCAAAGGAGGAACCGTCAAGTGATCGCGCACGTTGTAGGTGAGCGTGCACCCTGACTGCACGACATAAATACCTGTAAGTTGCTATTTAACTTTGTAGAAGGAGGAGACCCTCCATATGCAAAGCTGCTTTCTGTGCACGAGGCCTCAGAGCACCAGCTTGAGAATGCTTAGCTGTCGGTATCCCTCGCTCTTTGGCTGCCAGCGCCCTATATGAAACTTTGCAGAGATTGCATATATCAAGATTGCTGTGCGCTGCAGGCTTCGGGCTACCCTCCACGCCAGGCTACCTCGCAGCCGCATGGCACAACGTGCCTGGCTAGCACTGCCGCTCCTGGCCTCAGTGCTGCTCGCTGCTGCGCCGCTGTGCCATGGCGCTGCGGCCGACTCGCTCGCGCACGCCAAGCAGGCCAGCGAAGCCGGCGCGGGCTGGCTGGCCTCAGTGCAGCAGCAGCTGGAGCACATGTGGCCTGCGCTGCGTGGACACCCGCAGCCGCGAGCGCTGCCGGCGGGGCCGGTCTGCTTAGACGGCGCCGGGCGGCCAGTGGACTGGTGGCTGGACCTCAAGCAGGCCGGCAGCGGCAGCTGGGCACACGTGGACAGTGCGTCACAGGTGTTTGATGAGGCCCTGGGCCACGACCACACGTTTGAGGGCCGGTTCAGGTGCGGCCTGCTCCACGCCTGCGCCAGAGTTGGAGAGCGCACGCCTCGCCGGTCCAGCCTAAGGCCCCCGCACAGCCACACAAAGGTCGATGAAGCAGCCCCGAGCTGCGCGTTGGCAAAAACTGACGCAGGATCGACAGCAAGAGACACGGCCAAAACCGCTCGTGCTGGGCTGCCGTGCTGCCTTGCCCCTTGCTGCCCAGGGTGCCATGCTGCGCTGCCTGCGTTCATCATTCCATGACAGTAGTGCAGCAGGCATAGCACAAAATGCGCCGCGTGCCGCTCCAGGTACTTCTCTGGCGAGGGCGGAGGCAACACGTCGCTCGCGCGCACGCTCGCGCAGCTGCCCGCCGGCAGCTCCGGCGCTGACGGCGCGGCCGGGCACGTCATGTTCAACAGCCACGCGGAGGGCGCTGCGGGCGGGCTCGCAGCGCCGCCGGGCCCCGCCAAGGGCGTTATGGTGCGCCCGGCCGCCGCGTGGACGCTCTTCGGAGCGTGGTGGGTGCTGCGAGTGTGCCGCTGTCTGTGCAGGCATGGCACGCACACCGGCCGCATGTCACATGCGCCCAGCTCCTGTCGGCAGCGACTCTACTGCCGCGCGCTGGGATACCTGCGGAGGCGTGCCTGCGGGTAAATTGCATGGACATGGCGCGAGAGCGGACCTCGCCTGTGTTCCACAGCGCGCCACTCCGCTGTGCAGGATCCAGGCCTCAAGCTCGGCTCCAGCGCAGGGCTATGGGTCGGAGGGGGGCTTCCTGCTGCTGCACAGCGTGCCCGGCTTCCCGCTGGCGCCCCTGGAGCGGGCCGCAGTGGGTGCGCGCATGGCCCGTGCGCTCACGCCGCCACAGCCTCGCTTTGGTGTCCGGGAGCCCGATCACAGTCAGACTTGTGCGCCTGCTCGAACCTCCAGCGACCGCGGCACCTGCACATGCGCTGACAGCTGAGGCCAGTGACCGATCCGCACGCTGTCACGCACAGCATCGGCAGCCTGGCAGGCTGAGCTCCGGCACGAAGCAATCAGAGCAGCAGCCATGCGCATGCGGCGCCGCAGAGCTGCCTGTGATGGAGTCCGCGGCCGGCCACCGCTTCCTGTGCGTCTCCATGCAGCTGCCGGCGCTCGTGGCCGCCGCCCACACGCTCGGCGCCGCGCGGCCGCACGTGTACTCCGCGGCGCCGCCGGGCGGCGGCCGGGCCGGCACGGCAGGCCCGCCCGCGCTTGCGGCGGCCCTGCGCGCGCCCTTCACGCTGCTCTCGGGCCGCGCGCTGGCGCACCCGACCCGGGGGGTCCCGGGGGTCGGGCCGGAAGGCGAGCGGCGCGGCCCGCCGGGCGAGGCGGAGGGGCAGAGCCGGGCGGGGCCCCTGCGCGGCGCCGCGCCAGACCTGGCGGCCGAGCTGGCAACCGCAGCGGCGGCTGCCGGCGCCGCACGCGGCACCGCCTGGGGCGCGGAGGTGGTCAGCCTCGCAGGTGCGCGCTCCTGGCCGCGGCCCGGCCCGGCCGCTGCCTCGCTCTGCGACGGGCTGTCCTGGCGCAGCGGGCGCTGTCTCCCTTGGCGCACTTGGCTTGGCTGGACAGGGGAATGCTCGTGTCGATGGCCGTCCCCTGTGGTGCTGCCGCGCAGTGCGCGCCTTGCAGGCTCACGGAGGCTGTTGGCGCTTGTTTGCGCCGTGCTGTGCCTGCGGGGCGCTGGTGCGGGACGCTGGGCCGCCTGCACATGGGGCGTGCGCGCGCGCGGCAGGCGCGCGCTTCAGCGTGCTGGCGGCCGGCGAGACGCGCGACCTGTGGGCCGAGGTCGTCGCGCCGCACCTGGCGCTGCGCCCTGCTGACCTCCTGACGCCCGCGCGCCGCGCCGCGCCCTGCGCAGACATGTGCGCACCGCCCGGAACCCGTGGTCGCCCGCCTCGGTCTGCTCGATCTGCAGTGATAGCGCTTGTACCGGAACGCTGTCACGAGCCCTGGGCCCTGCTTCCCATGCAAGCTGCATCCGGCCAGACCCTGGCCCTCACGCCAGGATATTCACCGCACTCTGCAACGCTAAAGTGCGGTCTGCCCGCTGCGCATGCCATGCGTGCCCGGCCCCTCATGCCCCAGCTTTCAGGCCGGCCCGCGGGTGCATGTGGCTGTGACTGGGAGGGGCCTTCAAAATCGAATCGAATTGAAACGCGCGCGGCGCGCAGGCCTGGCCTGCCGTCGGCCTTCAGGGCGCCCCATGGGCGGCCCGACTGGGCCATCGCCGCTCCCGGCGTGCCGCGCCCCGCCGCGCACAGCGGCGGTGCGCAGCGGCGGCCGGCGGATGCCGCGCGCGGCGGCGCCACAGGCGCAGCGCCAGCGTCGGGGCTTGACGCTGAGGCGCTGGCCGTGCTGCGTGAGACGCAGCCGGACGCGGCGGCCGAGGGCGAGCTACCAGGGGCGGCGCTGGACGCCGACGCGCTGGCCATGCTCCGCGAGACGCAGCCGGACGCGGCGGCGGAGCTCGACGCGCGCAGCAGCATCCGGGCGGCCGGTTCTCCTGCCGCCAGCCTGCCCGCCCTCGCCCTGGTCCACGGCCGGCTGGCCATCACTCTCGGCAGCGGCGAGGCACCCGCGGCGCGCGCCCGGCGGCTGCTGGTCGCGGCGCCAGCCGGCGAGCGCCCTGCTGCAGGAGCGGAGCGCCCCACGGCTGGCCTGGCGATCTTTGAGGCGGCGAGGACGCGCCTGGCGGCCCTGTGGCGATCGGCAATGCCCGGCCATGCCGCGGCCGCGCCGCGCGCGTCCGCATACGCTGCAGAGGAGCAGGCCCCGCGGCGCGGCTGGGAGTGGGGCCCGACCGTCGCGGCGGGCGCCGGCGCCGGATCGCCCGCAGAGGCTGAGGAGCGGCGGTTCCGCGCGGCGGCCGCGGCGGCGGGCGCGCCGCTGCCGCCCGGCTTCAGCGCCGACTTTTCGGAGGTGGCGGCCGACTTTGCCGAGGGCGCGGGCGGCGACGCGGCCGCCGGCGCGCGCATCGCGGCGGCCTCCTTCGACGACATCCTGTTTGGCGGCGCGCTCCTGAGGCAGCCGCGCGACGCGCGCAGCCCGGTCCCCGAGGCCGAGCTGGCTCCCCTGGGCGCGGCCGCGCCGGCGGCGGCGGCGGCCGGCGGGCGAGGCCGTCGCGCGGGCGGGCCAGCGCGCGCGCCCGGTGACGGGGGCGCCCTGGCGGCGGAAATGCGGGCGGCGCTCGCGCGCGTGGAGGCCGCAGCCGCTGCGGCGGGCGCGTCGCTGCCCGCGGGCATTGCGGCCGAGCTGGGCGCGGCCGCGCGCGACTATGCGGAGGGCGCCGGCGGCGACGCGCGCGCGGGGGCGCACATCGCCGCCGCGGCGGCCGTGGAGGCCCTGCGGCAACGCGCGCCGGCGGCGGGGCGGCCCGCGGCGCGCGGCGCGGCCGCCCGGGAGGCGCCACCGGGCGGGGCTGGCGGAGCGGGCCTGCGCCAGGCTGCGGCGGCGCAGGGGCGCTGGGAGGTGTGCTTCGGTGACGGTCCCGCGGCAGGCGCGCGCGCGGGCGCCGGCAGCGCGCTGTGCTTCGCCGACAACCGCTTTGTGTGGGAGGTGACCCCGCGCACGCGCCTCTGTACTGGACTGCCTCTGCACTTGCAGGTCGCCCGACTGCTGTGTTCAGGTCCAGATATGTTTGCAAGTTCCTAAGCTTGCGTGTTGTTGTGGCTGTGATGCAAGTACACCCGCATGTTTGTGTGCCTGTTCCTGAGTTGACATGAGGTGTGGTGCGCAGGCAGTCCGCTCCACGCTGCGAGCGGAAGCCTCTGATGCATAAGGCTGCATGCATGTCTGGCATGGGTGCCAGTGCCGAAGCGCCTCTTCTATGCTCTAGGCGATGCACACCGCATTCTAACGCATGCATCATCAGAGGCTGTGCGCATGCTGTGTTTGATTACCTGCTGATGATGGTGGCATCGTGCAACTTGCATGACTATGTACAAGTGCGTGGAGCATCGGGGCATTCCCGGCTTTGCGCGCAGCATAGTGGTTTGTAAAGAGGTACTGAAACTTACCAATAGCCCCTGCATTCAGAGCGAGAAGCCTAAGAAGCCTTAGGTCGCTCAGTCATGGTGCTCTTTGTCACTGTATCAAATTGCCTGCTCCCATCTCCCTTCCTCGCAGCCTGTGGGCCATGTCATGCTGCAAACGCTCGCTTGAGCTTGAAGACAAAATACAGGCAGGTACAGACCATGCATCCACGGATTTTGCACGCCAGCTCCAGGTGTGTCAAGCTGGGCTGTACCCCATGCATTAGATCTGAGTCAAATTCAGGCCCCAATGTGGGGTGGGGGCTGGTCGCTCCAAGCAGCCCTGCTGCAGCGCTGCAGTGTGATGTTACACATACGAAGGTTGCTTCATACCGCCGTCGGCCGTACAGCTCCTCATCACAGCGCTGACAGACAACCACACAGCATAAGAGGCAGTGCTTGTCCTATCAAGAGCTCCTGCTGCCTGACAGCCTTTCCAGCATCAAAGCGCGCGGCTGCTGCGGCAACCTGCACGCGGAGCGAGCTGGTCTGCAAGCTATGCGCTGGCTACACACGCGCGTGTAGAAGGCTTGGGTGCGCGTTGCGCAACCTCGGACCCGCGGATCTACCCCCGCCTGCCTGCTCTGACACTGCAAACTTGCAGGACAGTGCATGAGCAGCTCTTGTATTGGTGAGCCTCGCAGTTGGGGCTCTTCCAGCATTGCACCTGATAGCGATTTCCGACGACCTGCGGTGCGCGCGCGCCCAGGTGTACCGGCGTGGCAGGCGATACCGCGATGTCGACTGCGCCTCGGTGCCCCACCAGATGAAGCCCAAGCTGCTCCCAGGAGAGGGGCCGGCCTGCGAGGTCCCTGCAGTGGGCAAGCTTGCGCGCTGCGGCGCCGCCATCTCGCTCTGCGCGGAGGCGCTGTCCAGCACCGCGCTGTTGCCCACAGCCGACGCCGTCACCTGCTACAGTGTCAGTGTCAGCGGCGCTCCAGTGGCTGCGGTGGCTGCCGCAGCTGCCGCCAGTCCCCTCGACGGCCTGCATGGCCCAGGCAGCTCGCCAGCGCCCGCCGCCGACGGCCTGGGTGCGGGCAGTAGCGGCACTGCAAGCGCCCTTTCTGTCGCCGCGCTGGCAGGCTGCGGGGGCTCGCTGGCGTGGCAGCAAAGCATCCGGGACGAGGCCGCAGCCGGCGAGGCAGCTGGGTGCCAGGGGGTGGCGCAGGGCCTTGTAGAACAGGGCCCGGCGCGCGCCGGCACCGGCGGCGCGGGCGCTGGCCCTGCGCCTGTGTCGCCGCGGGGCGCCGGCCTGTCGCCGACGTCTCCGCGGGGCCCTGGCGCGTCGCCAACGTCGCCGCGGGGCTCTGGCGCGGAGGACGCCGCCGGGCGCGTGCTGCGCAAGCGCAAGCACAGGCGCGGCGGGCGCCCGCAGCGCCTGCCCGACGCCTCGCATGTGCCTGCCCGTCCTGTGGGTTGGCCGACGGGCGCCAGGGTGCCTCGTGCATGTGGGCGTGCGCTTCTGGCGCCGCGGGCGCAGCGCGGCCTTGGACTCCGCATTGTGGGCTGCCTGCAGAGCACAGGGCCGCGCTCTTGCACGGATGCCACCCGACGCGCGTCGATTACTGCGTATGGGTGCTCGTACTCAGGCGGCGGCTGTGACGTGCGCATGTGGGGGCAGGGTACGCTTTGCAGCCGGGCCGCTGCGCGACGTGTACCATACGCGTGACGGCCACCCCGATCATGAGGGGCAGGCGCGCACCTCCACTGTGTGTGTGCGTGGTTGCGCGCTCCTCCGATGTTGTGCCGCGCTGCGGGGCTGGCAGAAACCTTTGGAGTTGTCGAGGGTAGGTTGCTTTTCTTTGAGGCGGGGCGCACGGTGGCTGCTTGACCGAGTGTTGGGCACAGAGCAGGAGTCTGCAGGGATCCGCCCGTTGTGTCTGTCTGGCTGCATTGACTGGCACTGGGACGGGCATCGCGCACCATGCATGTCGCAGCCTCGCCACCTGCGCGTGCCCAGCCGTGGCCGAGCGCTCCGTCAAGCTCGCTGAGCGTCCACAAGCGGCGCGCGGGTGCACTGCGACGCTCGGCGTCCCTGCCGCTTGGCGCTGTGCTTCGGGCAGGGCGAGCGCCGCGCCGCGCCGCGCGCAGGTGGCGCGGCAGCGGCGCGAGCTGGGCGCGACGTGGCCGGTGGACCTGACCCCGGGCGGCGTGCGCATGCTGGAGGTGGAGCTGGGCGTCGGCTACACCTGGTCGCTCGACCGCCTCAAGCGCCGGTGCGCCCGGGGCGCCGAGGGGCCGCCGCCGCGGCCGGCGGGCGGCGCGGCGGCCGCGAGGAGTGCGTGCGCAGGGCGCGTGCGCGAGCATATGACCAAGGGGCGGGATGCTGGGTACCAGGACGGCAGGGGAAGCAGTGCACGTTCGGGGTGCTGAGAATGGGCCCAACGAAGGGTCACCCTGGGCACTGCGCCGATGCCTCATGGGATGTTCATCAGGGGCACACGCTGTGAAGAAGGCACAGTCCGCTGAGGGCGCTCGTCCTCGCAGGGTGGGCCTGCTCCCGCCTGTCAAGCGGCCGCGCACGTACGCCACCGCGCCGCGCAAGGCGCTGCGCGCCACCCCCGCGCGCCGCCGCCCGCCGCACGGCGGGGAGCCGGGGCCGTCGCCGACCGCCGCGCCGCCCGTCGAAGACTCCGAGTCGTCCGAGTCGTCCACGTCATCCGACGACGAGTACGACTACCTTGCAGGGTTGGGGGCGGGCCGCGGCAGAGGCGCCGCCGCGCGCGGCGGCGCCGGCGGCGCGCCGTGCCGACCCCTGTCGCCGGTGCGCTGGTCGGCGGCCGGAGGCGGCGTGCGCCACGGCGCGCTGCCCAGCCGCTCGGCCGGGCGCACGCTGCTGCCGACGTCGCCGCGGCGCGCGCCCGGCCAGGCGCAGCGCGGCGCCTGCGCTGGCGCCGCGGCCGGGCCGGCCACGCCTGCCTCGCCGCGCGGCGGCGCGCGCAGCGCGGCCGCCGCGTTCAGCCCGAGCCCCAGCCCCGCTGCTGGCGCGGGCTGTCATGGCGCTGCGGCGGGTGCCGCCATATGCCCGGCGTCGCCGCAGCCGCCAGCTCTTCTCGCAGGGCCGGGCAGCCCGCGGCAGGGCTGCGGTGCAGGCGCGGGCCATCCCGGCGGCCCGGGCGCGGGCCTGTTTGTGGGTGGCAGCGGGCACGCAGAGTGCGCGCCGGCGCCCTGCCCGTACGGCAGCCCCACGCGTGACGGTCGCCCCGGCTCGCCCCACAAGGGCATCCGGTTGGGGCGGGGCCTGGCGGGCGCGGCCGCGATGCGCATGGGCTCCCTGTACGACAGGCAGCGCCCGCTGCGCACGCTGCGCTCGCGCCAGCCGCCTGCCTCGCCACCCCCCTGCGCGCTTGAGCCCGCAGCCGCCCCTGCGCCCGCTGCGCCGCGCGGTAGCGGGGCGCCGCCTGCTGCGGCGCTGCCGGGGCTGCCGCCGTTGTGGCTGGCGCCGCACGTGGCTGCCGCGTCGGCGCCGGGCGGCGGCGCGGGGGTCGGCGGCGGCGCGCACTGTCAGCTTGCAGGGCGTGCTGCGCCGGCGGGCTCTGAAGCGGCGGTGTCAGTGAGCGCGGGCGCCGCCTTCCGGCCGCCGCGCCTCGCGTGCCGAGAGCCACCCTGAGCACACAGGAGCAGTCGCGTCTCAGCTTTGGGCAAAGGGTTGCCGGCGGCAAGACGAATGACTCTGTGTGGTGAGGTATCAGACCCGACGCAGCTGCTCAGCAGCATGTGTGGTGGCAGTGTGCCGGCCAGTGGGTGGCGGTAGGGCATCAGCAGCTGTTGCTAGGCACTTTACACCTTTGTTTTGCAGGCAACAAGTAGGGTCGGGCGTGGGTGCAGGATGGCAAGGGCTCGTTGCACACAACACATTTGTAGGACTAGAGGTGTACTGTTAGGCTGGCCATAATTTGGCACATGTATAGGCAGGCGCCTGGCATCTGTTTAGGCGCCAGAGCTTTGCGCAGCACGCGAGGATTTTGAACAGTTGCTGTGCATGCATGTGACAGCAAAAGCTGCTCCCTTTACATGCGACTTAAACATGCGACGAGCGGCGCAGTGCACCCTGACCAAAGCGCAACCACTCGTGCACAGTCGCAACTGTGGCGGTGCGGCTCCTCCCATCGTCGGCAGAAGGAGCACCCCTACTGCCACACCTACACGGGCTAGTGCGCAGCAAGCGCCCAGAACAGCAGGGCAGCCCGCTAGACACACACGTCGCGGGTTATAAGGTACTCCACGGCCCGGCGTAAGCCAAGCAGCAAAATACGCAGGAGCGCCCTTGCACTAGCAGAAAAACGAGACGTAAAAAAACATGAACTGCCCACGTTTTTGTGTTTTGTGTTCCTTTTTACTTCACTGCCCAGAAAGCAAGGACGACACATGTGGTTTAGTACAGAGTTGTACCATGAGCTAGCCTGCTACCAGATGCCTGGCACGCTATGTGACGCCTAACAGGTGGGTGCCAGCGCGGATGCAAAATGTGCCCGCACACCCACACCTAGCCGGCCAAGCAGCATGTGCGGCTTGCTAAGGGGCTGGGCAGCAGCCCGGCACTGCTTCGCTATGACGGGCTGCTATAGCGGGCCCGAAAACCTCTGCCATCCACCGCAAAAAATGTTGCGACGGCCCAAGGGTCACCCTTGGTCGTGATGGCCGTACGCGGGTGTTCGTGTTGCATGCTGCACGGCTGTGCATGGTAATGCGTCTGACGCATGGGGGGCCAAAACGGGAACACACACTGCACACAGAACGACCAGCTGCGCAAGCCCTCGCCCCAGAGGCGGCTGGTGTGCCGCGGCGCAGGGCAGACACAATGAGCAAGCACCGGCACCAAAAACCGCACAAAGCAAAAACCCAATCGCAGCCGGCGTGGCAGGCTGCGGCGCCTGCGGCTCAAGCGCATGCCGGCCAGGGCGCACAGCCGTGGTTCGCCCAAAACCCTGAACCACCAGGCCAACCCCCAGCTCACCGCTCGCGCCCCACGCGCCTGACGGTGCGCACGACAGGCAGCTCCGCGTCCCAGTGCGCGCCGTCGCCGGCCCGCTCCGCCGCGTCGCCCGCCACGAGCCGCCGCGGGCCGGGGCGCGGCGCGGGTAGCGCGCCCTCGCCCGCCAGCCCGCGCGCCAGCAGCGACACGACGCGCGGCCGCGGCTTGAGCGCCACCTCCAGGCCAGGATTGCCTTGGCACTGCACGGCGTCGCGCGGCCCGCCCTCACCCTCGTTGCTGCGTTCGCAGGCGCCTCTGCCCACGACAGCTCCGCGGCTCGGCCCGGCGGCCGGGCCGTGCCCCGGGCAATCCACATCCGCATCTCGATCATCCTCTGCGCCCGGCCCAGCAGGGGCCGGCCGCGCCTGCGGGTCCCGCACGTCGCGGCCGCCAGAGCTGCCGCCGCGCACGCGTGCGACCGGCCGCCGCGCCGCGTCCGCAGCGTTCGCGCCGTGCGGGGGCTGCGCTCTGCCGCCGCCCGCGCGCAGCGCAGGGCGCGGGTCGGGGTTGGCCGCGAGGCGCTTGGAGGGCGAGGCGAGCGGCGCGGGCGGATCGCGCGCGGGCGCCAGCGCGGGCGCCAGGCCCCACTTGGTCAGCACGCTGCGCGCGCGGCGCCAGGGCGGCAGCGGCAGCCCCTGCGCGCGCACGGCAGCACGACGTCAGTATGCAGAGGTGCGGGGCGCGGTGCGCCCTCTCTTGGAGCCTCGCCTGGCAACACATGGAACTGACGCATGCCGAGCTGCTAACAAACAGCCGTCTGCCAAAGGTGCCTTGAGTTCGCGCCCTCTGCACCACATGAGCGTTCCGGCTTAGGAATCACGACCAGCCTCAGCAGCCACGAGCTCACGCCACGGCGGCACAGAACACACTCATCCGTGATCCGCGCATGGAGGGACCCAGGTCCCCAGGCCCGGCGCGCCTGCGCGGCGAACGTGGCGGCCACGCCGGCGCTGAGCAGCTCGACAAGCGCGCGCAGGCGGCCCGGCGCGCCTACGAACTCCAGCGGCACGGCCTGCAGCAGCGCGCCGTACGCGGGCGTGGGGTGCCCGATCTCAAAGCTCTCGCGCAGCTGTGGCTCCACAACGCTGTTGACCTGCGCCGCGCGCGCCGCGCATGATATGTCAAATCCTAGTGTGTCATATCCTGTTCCAAATTTCGACATCGGCCGCCGCCGCCGGCCCGCTGCGCGTGAGCGCCTCGGTCGCGCCGCGCGGGCGGCGGCCGGGCTGCGGGCAGCGCGGCCGCGCATGCGCTGTCAGACGGTTATCACGCACAGATCGCCGCACAGCGCCGAGCGTGCGCCGTTGCCCGGCAGAGAGCAAGCGGCAGAAAAGCCTCCAGGACTTGCTTGCACAGCACCGCAGGTCATAGTCGCAATCCTAGCCAGCGTGGCCGGGGGCAGGCCCCACCGTCACGGCGCCGGCAAGCGAGCCGCGGCACACGACGTAGGTGTGGTGCAGGTTCTCCAGGCAGCGCCGGCCCACGCTGCGCGCCGCGCAGTCGCCCGTGTGCTTGAGCTCCACGATGTAGCCGCGCTGCTGCAGCGCCGCGTGCAGCGCCTCCACGCTGAAGCCCTCCGCGCTCGTGCAGGCCGGCTTCAGCGCGCGCACCGCCTCCAGCAGCTGCGCCCGGCGCGCGCTGTCACTGACACAGCAAGCCCTCGTAAGTGCAGCCTGCAGCAAGCCCTCAAGAGGGTAGCAGTGGCGCCCAGGCTGCACCCTGTGCAGGCCGCCATGGAGACACGGACAGCTGCGCCTCCCCTGTAGACCACTTGGAGCCTGGCTAGCACATACACTCAGCTGGCGCCAGACATAAAATTGTGTGGGAGTAAGCAGCAGTGGACGTTCGCTGCACGCGCAGCGGCTGTCGGGCTGTCCTGCACTGTGAAGCGCTTGACTCCTCGCATAATACATGGCGCTAAACATAGCGCTAAACACGATGACTGGCAAGCTTTCAGCGCAAGCCAAGCTCACCGCCACAAGCCAGCACGCACTCGCCAAGCGCACCTCCTGCTCAAACTCCGTCCCCGGGCGGCCCAGCGCAGCCACAGTCTGCAGGTCGCCCCCGCAGCCGCTCAGCTTGCGCGCAAAGCCGGCTTCATCTTCCTCCGCGCCGCCCCGCAGGCCCGCGCCGGACTGGCTGCGCTCGAAGCTGAACAGCAGCTGCTCTGACGCGGGGCTAGCCGTGCCGGCCGCGCCGTCGCCCGCCGCCTGCGCACCACACGCGGAGGCACGTCAAGCGCGCGCTCTGCGCCTCAACTCGTGCCAGCAGGCGCCACGTCTACAGACGCGCGCCGCTGCGCCGGCACTGCAGGGCCAGGACTGCACAGGCGCTTACCAGGTCCCGTGCGGAGCCGGTCAAGGAGCCGGAGCGGGTGCGCCGCAGCCCCCTGATCATCCTGGCCCTGGCCTTGCCCCCCACAGTCTTTTCCTTGTCTTCAGCCATACAGTATTTTCAAGCACTGTGCGACATCCCAGTGCGCACTTGGTCCCTACTACCAACTGAAAGCCACGGCGTGCGCCCGCTGTTGTGTTCTACTGCAGTTAGATTAGCTTCAGCTGTTCAGAGCTTTGGTGCTATATTCGCATCACCGCGCAGCTGCCGCCTGCTGGGCACGAGTGCATAAACCTGTCAGGGCTCCAGCTCCAAATTAATTGAAGCGATTAAACGTGGCATTGGGCATTTACAATTGCCTCGCACGCCCCTCCTCACCGACGCTCGGATGTGATTCATTGGCTACATTTACCAGTAGATAGTGCACCAGCATGCGTTGAAAAGCGCGCTTTGGTCGGGCAAGACTGCCAGGCAGGTAGAACCACCGTGCGCAGACCGTGATGTGGGCCGACCTTGCGACCCACCAGACCTGGTGACCCACAAAACACGACACACAGCAGACGATATCCAAAATAGTAGGACAAACAGTGGAAGCATGCGCACGCGCGGGGTTCGTACAGAGGAGGGCGTGCACGGTGCGCGGCCCTTACGTGCCCTACCACGTACAGGTGTTGTGCCCGGTGGTGACGGTGTTGCCGGGGTCCCCCATACCCTCGGTAGGGCTTGGCATCGGGGAGTCCTGCTCTGCGGCAGGCGAGGAGCCCCCGGCAGGCGCCTCCGCGCCTGCCTCTCCCTCGGGCGCTGCACCCCCCACAGCAGGAACGCTTGGATCTGCAGGCAGGACAGGGTGGTTGAGACCAGATTAAGTCAGCTGGGGACCGCCAGACCCTACTTGGCCGAAAGTTGCAGTGTTCGGGTGCATGCATGTCCCAGGCATCAACACGCTCGCAGCGGCCCACGCCTGCGCAGAGCCTGGGCTTGTACACAAGTCATCAGCCTCTGAATGAGGCCCCGCAACAGGGCCCCAGGCCGCGACACAAGCACTCGGCGGCCGGCGCCGCACGCGGCTCGTGCACACTGCGGCGGGCCCGGGGTCGGCGGCGCCGGCTCAACCCATCACATATGGGGAAGGAAAACACACGCGCACCGTCGGTCAGCTCCAGCGGCGCGTCGGGCGTCAGGATGGGCGCGTGCGCGCTCGCGTCGCCCAGCTCGCGCGCGAGGATGGCAGAGTACTTGACCACGTCCGGGTGGTACGGGTACGAGCCGACCAGGCAGCGCGCCTCCTGCTCCGGCGTCAGCACCTGCGCCCGCCGCCGCCCCCGTGTTCCGTGTCAACCCTTGTGTGAACCTTAACCCTCCCCCGTACAATCCGGACGGCTACACGTCTTCGGCGCGGCCTTGCTAGGTGGTCGTTGAACACACGCAGTGGGGACCCAAAGGCAGGCGGCCCTGCGGCCTGCTCGCCGCGCGCGGCACCGCTGCAGTGCTGGGGGCAACGGCGTCGACCGCAGCACGTGCGGTCAGAATCAGCAGCAAGCAGGCGCTCCTTCCTGCGGCGCGGCCTCAGGAGAGCAGGCCGCACGACCTGGCGGCGCCCCAGCTCATTGGGGCAGCCCTGCCAGACGTGGCCTGCCAGCCACAGGCGGCGGTGCCGGCCCGGCAGAGCGCGCGCAGCCGGCGCCCCGCCGGGCGCTGGGCCTGCCGCGGAGCGTCGGATCCCAGCTGCGGCGGTGCGGCGCCTCGGGGCCCGGCCGCGGCGGCGCAGCGCGGGGCCGCGCCGTCTTGGTGAACGTGCTCATGAAGCCCCAGCTGACCTCGTGGTCCTGCCACAGGTTGGCCGCCAGGCGCTCCGCCGCGCCCACCGCCTCGTGCAGCGGCCGCCGGCCCGTCTGCCGCAGCCCGGCCGCGTCGCGCGGCAGAGACCCGCGCAGCGTCTCCACCAGCGCCCTGCGGGCGCCCCGGGCTCTGTAAAAAACCCTTGCCCAGCCAGGTTCACGGGATGTGGTGCATCGTCACGGGGCCTCTGCCAGCGGCCTGTCGCGGCGCCAGCAGCCAAGCTCACGGGGACCAGAGATCGTGTTGGCTAACGACTCATGCTCGCGGCCCTGCATGGCACGGGAGGGCGGCTAGCTCGTCGGCGCGGGCGGGGCGCGGGCGGGGCCGTGGCCGCCCGGCGCGCCTGCGCTCGGAGACGACGCCCTCGACGCGCGTGATGAGCGCGCGCCGCGCGTCCACCAGCCGCTGCTTCTGCTCCATCGACAGGCCCAGCGTGTCCTGCGCGCGCCGCGCCCGGCGCGCTCGCAGCGCGACGTTGCGTGCGCCTTGGGCCGCAGGGACGCGCGCATCAGATGCGGGGCGGGCGCGGTGCACGCTGCCGGCCTGACCGCCCTGCCCCACACCCTCCCGTCCCAAACGGCAGCGTGGCAGGGTCCTCCCCTCCTCCAGGCCTGGCCGGCAGCATAGCCGGTAAGCCGGCCAGCAGCCGGCCGCCAGCGCGCACGCCGCCGAGGGCGCGCCGTCCCAGGCAGTCGGGCGCCTGAGCAGCGCGCACAACCCACAGGGCGGCCGGCGCGCGGGAGCGCCCTGGAGCCCGGCGGTACCGGGGAAGGCAGGAGCGCGCCAGCACGCGCTCGTGGTGGCCCGGCGGCGGCGGCCCGGCCTTGCCGACGCTCAGCGACTTGACCTTCATGGTCATGCCCATGAGCTTGCGGCTGTCGTGCGTGGCCATGGCCAGCACGGTCCAGCGGTTGGCCTCAACCAGGCCGACCAGCTCGGCGTGCGCGTCGCTGCCGGCCTCCTCGCCGCCCTCCAGCAGCAGGTGCGTCAGGCGCGTGATGAAGTCCTGCGCGGCGCGCGCGCCCATGGCATCGCCTCGCAGCCCGCTCCCCGACCACCTGCCCGCCCCCCTGAACCTCCCAGGGCACCCGCTCGCATCGCGCCTCGCGCCTCCGCCCGCCGGCCGCCGGCGGCGGCCGCCGGCGGTGCGCAGCCCTGCCCCCTCCTGGCCGCCCACAGGCAGGAGGTGTGGCGGCCGGCGGTCGCGGGCCTGCACGCGCTCAGCTCGGCGGCCACACCAGCAGCCGCCGGCTGCCCGCACCCTCGCCCCCGCCCGCCCGAGCTGCCGCTCTCCTGGAGGGTGGGCGAACGGGGGAGCAGGGGGCCGCAGCGCCCGAGGCCGCAGGGTCCAGGCCGCGGCGGGGTCAGGGTGGGGTCAGGGCGGGGGTCGGGGCGGCCGCACCTTCCAGACCTTGTAAAAGTCGCTGGCCTGCATGTTGCGCACGTGCTCCAGGCGCAGCGAGGACGACATGCCGCGCCCGGGGTACACCTTGTCCAGCAGCGCGGCCGCGTACTTGAGGTACTTGCCCTCGCCGTCGCCGCCCTCGCTGCCCTGCAGCAGCACCTGCGCCGCGCGCGCCCCGGCGCTCGCCCGCCCGCTTCGAAGCCCGCGCACGCTGCGCCGGGCGCGCCGCTTGCGCTGCGCCGCGTGGCCCTCCCGGCCGCGGCGCTTGCCCGGTGTCGCGGCGCCTGCAGGATGCGGCTTCCCGGCAGAGCAGGCGGTGCAGAGCAGGGCGGCGTGAGGCACGAGAGGCAGGACGCGGCGGCGGCTGTGCGCCGGCCTCCAGTGCATGCTGCGCAGCCTTGAACGCGCGCGCGGCGACGGGCGGACAGAGGGCGCCGCGCTGCGCGCGGGGCGGCACCTTCATGGTCTGCTGCGGCACTGCGCCGCCGTCGCCGCGCAGCCGTACCACCTTCTCCTGCCGGGCCCCGCGCGCGCGCCCGTCAGGCGCAGGCGCCGCGGCCGCCGACCCGTGCCGCGCGCGCCGGCTGTCCCGTCCTCCCCTCACACCCAGGTCCGGCGCCCGGTCTGGCTAGTTTGGCGCCCGTCCTGGCAAGTCCGGCGCCGTTCTGGCAAGTCCGCCGCCCATGCCGGCCCGGCCGGAAACACCACGCCCGGCAGGCGCGAACGGGTCGGGTCCCCGGGGCCGGGAGGTCGGGGCGGCCGCGGGGCCGCGCCAGCAGGCTGTTGCGGGCCTCCAGGTTGGCCTTCTCCGCGCAAATGTTGCTCAGCCGCGTGGACAGCTCCTCGATCTGGCGCTTGTAGTCCTCCGTCTGAGCCTGCGCGCCGGAGGATGGACACGTCAGCATCCCCGGCGCCCGGGCCGGCCTCGCAGCTCGCCCGGAGCCGGCGAGACCGCCGGGGCGAGCGCCGGGCGCCGCGCCGGGCGCGCGGACAGGGCCGCGGGGGTGCGACCCAAGGCCGCGCGCCTTTTTCCTCTCCCTGTAGCGCTTCTGCGCGCGCTTGGACTTCTCCTGCAGCGCGCGCTGCCGCTTGAGCGCCTCCTGGCTGTCGTTCAGGTGCCGCTTCGTGCCCGCCGCCTGCCCCGCCGTGGGGCTCGCGGCGCCGAGCTCTGCGCGGCGCCGCACAGTCATCCAAGGCCCGCGCCTGCAGCCTTGGACACTGTTGACAATGCTGCGTAAAACGCAGCGAGGCAGGCCAGTGTGGCGGCAGCGTCTGCGGACTCCGGCAGCTGCAGGTGCAGTCAGGCGCACGAACAGTTGCCGACCGCGTCGGCGGGCGCGCCTTCCAAGTTGTATGGGACGCCGCTGAAGCTGGCCTGGCCTCCGAGGCCGGGGTGCCCAGAGCTCATCGGCGGCAGCTCCAGGCCCGCAAAGTCGGGGAATCCAGAAATGCCTGGCGGCAGGCCGAACGCGACATCGTCCAGCAGCTGTGAGGTCAGGTCGTGCGCTGCCTGGCCGGAGCCGGAGCCGCTGCACTCCGCGCCGGAGGGCGGTCCCTGGCCGTACTCGCGGTCTGCCATGTGCGCACGCCTGGCCGCACGGGGCGCACGAGCGCTGCAATGTGTCCAGAACAGACAGCAGAGGGATGAGTGAGTGCGCAGCTGTCGTGCTTACCTAACCGGCGACAGAACCTGGTGTGTAGCTCAGCCTATCTAGCCTGTAGGTCTGGGTCTGCCTTTTCCCAGCTTTAAATCCAAAAAGTACATGGCCGCGCTCACTTGATCCTGCTTCAGAGCTCGACCTGCGATCTAAACATACCGTGGGACCGCCTGCAGGCCTTTACATGAGGGCCACCCCCTAGGAGGCTGGACACGTGGCAGCTGTCCCCACTTGGCTGCTGGCTGTCATAACCACACCATTTTTTTCACGGACATCGCACCTACTCGCGGCGTATTTGCAGTGTAGCACTGCACACGTGATATCAACACTGACGCAAACTGACTACACAGGCTCCAGTTTCACTGCACAACATGCATTAACACTGAACAGAGGTCACTCCGCCGCATGCTTTTTCAGCATCACGCACTGCCCCACCTCAAACCAGAGCAACACTGCATATCTGAGTATGCGCCCTGCCACTACAATGTAATCTGCACCGCTGCATACCCATTTAGCAATGCTACCTGCTTGACCTGACGTGCCTGCAACACGTCACTGCTAATCCGTGTCTGCCTCAGCAAGCCCATCAGCCACCTGCACAAGCAGAGGACAAACTCTGCCCACCTTCAGCTGCGTCACCCGTCGACCACGCTGCACCCAGCCCCTGCCCTTATGCGCGCGCGGCCGCGGCATGCTGCACCGCCAGCGCCGCGGCCTCGTTCGGCGACAGGCCGCCGCCGGCCATGAGCCGCACGAACTCGGCGCGCACCGCCGCCTCAAACGCGCGCTTCGCCTGCGCCTCGACCTCGACCGCGCCCGCAGCTCCTGCGCCCGACCCCGCCCCCCGCGCCAACGGCGCCGCGCCGTCCCGCGCGCTGGGCGCCGCGCCGGCGCACGCAGCAGGCGCGCCCGCGCTCGCCTCGGCCGCGCCAGCGGCCCCCGCGGCAGTGTGGCCTGGGCTGCTGTGCACGCCAGCGTCCGCCTCTGGCGCATGCGCAGCGACGTCGCCCCCGCCTGCGTCCAGCTCAGTGTGCGTCTGCTCACGCTCCGCCGGCAGCGCGTCCGCCACAAGCCCAGAAGCTGCTCCGCTGAGGCGCTCCCGCCCAGGCACGGGCGCGCCGGCGGTCGCGGCCGCGGCGCCCGCGGCCGCGGCGCCCGCAGCCGCGGCGCGGATCTCGGCCGCAAAATCTGGCGCTCGTGGCCCGGGCGCCACCGCGCCGGCCCCCTGCGCGGGGCCTGCCGCGGCAGCGCCGGCGCCCGCGGATGCTGCCGGCGCGGACGCTGGCTGCTGCGCGACCGGCCCGGGGTAGGCGGCCGCGGGCGGGCCGCGCGGCAGCTGAGCAACCAGGCCGGCCAGCGACGGCGGGGCGGGGGGCGCGGCCGTGCGCAGCTGCGCCTGCAGGCCGCCCGCCATCGGCGCCAGCTGCTGCCCGAACGGCGTGGCCAGCACCTCTGCTGGCAGCGCCAGGATGTGCTCCTGCCAGGGCCATGCCCCATGTCAGGTGCAAGTGGCACGTGCGCACACTTGTCAGGATACAGACACAACTCAGCACGGCACAAGCACGTGTGTAGTCGTATCGGGCACGCTTGCATGCTTTATCAAGACTGGATACCAGGCAAGCACAGCAGATGCTTAGCGCGTCCGGCCGCTGCAGTTCTGGCAGCAGAGCCTCGGCAGTCACTCGGCAGCGGGGCTGTACCGGGATTGCCCCGCCAGTTAGCAGCTCCGCCAGTGCAGCAGAGAACGTGTTGCAGTTATGCCGAAATAAGTCGTACTTGTTTGCCGCAAACGGGCCCTGGCCCATGTCTGCCAAGAACTCCTCCCTGAGCTCCGCTGGCACGCTTGTCCTCCTGCGCGCAGCCACACCGGTCAGGCGCCGACCACCAAGGACGAGACGCACGCCAAGGGACAGGCAGCCCAGGACACGCCTGCCAGCACCGCCGGAGCAAACACACTGCAGCGAGTGCAGCGCAAGCAGGCAGGCGGCCAGCGCGTGGCAGCGCTGCGCACCCAAGCGAGATGACTTGCACGGGGGCGCCGTGCGGCGTGGCGCCAGGCACGGCGCGCTGGATGCCGTTGCCGAAGAAGATCTCCACGCCGCCGACGACGATGGACGTGTGCCAGATGCCATCAAGCTGTGGCGCACGCTGCACGTTTCTACGGCGCAACGCATGAGGCAGGGCCGCAGCGCACCGCGCGTCTGCCACAGAACCAGCCTGCTGAGCCGTACATGCAGTGGCGCGTTTCACAGCTCTACCAAGGCGTGCGCATAGACACGGGCAGGTGCAGCGCGGGCAGCACCTGCTTGCCTAGGAGGCTTTGGCTCATGAGCCGCGCGAAGCCGTTGGACAGGTCATACACGTACAGCAGCACCTGGCGGAGGCACGTGCTTGAGAGGTGAGCCGCAAAGGAATGGCCGCCTGTTTGTCTTTAGCACACAGCCTTCCGTCTCTCTCCCAGCCACTTTTTAGTTTAGTCACTAAAAAGCACTCAGCAAAGTTCCAGCAGGTGAGGTCACACCTCCTCCCCGTCGTCCGTCATCCCTGAAGCGCTAGCAGGCTTACCTGCTCGTTTCCTTACGCTTGTCTTCGGTGCAATGACTTAAGTACTCTCCTCTTGAGGCAAGAAGCCACATAACCCTCGTATGACACATAGGTCCCAGGCCTGATGCCAGCAAGTCTGCTGCCAGCGACTCTGGCTTCTTGATCCGTTCGGTGACTCTGCTCTCGCCCGCCTACTTGCACAGCATGCTCTTGTTCTTGTAGTAGACAAACCTGGCATTTATTTAAAATCAAGGCAGGCTGCCTTAAGCTCTTGCATGCCCTCTGCACCAGCAAGACGCCGTACACGTAGGATCGCATTTGACCCGGCTGTATGTGTGATTTGGCAGGATGCTACATGCCGAGTGCTTAGCCTGGATTGTGACCCGCACGTTTCGCACTAGTTGAAATAGCTTGTTACAGCCAACTCCTGAGAACCCCTCATGCAATCAGGCACAGCTATTGAGCTTGAATACTCCTGTGCACTGCTTAGGACAACAACAGCGTGCAGGCATGCTGTCACATTCGGGTTCACGCCCATGTTTCATTCTGTTCACGCAGCATCGCGCCACTGCTGCAAAAGCCGCATGCAACCAGCGAGTGCATGCATGGGGGGACAACAACAAAGCCACGAAGAGCAAATCAGCGTGCTGCACCACGTAAAGTATACTGCCAACGCACACATTATTTGCGCATTTGGCAACTGCTACCTACACATGGTGTAAAAAGTCAGCACAGAGGCCTGCCTACAAGCTCCCACGCTGCAGAGCGTCTGGCGCGCTGGGAGTTGGGTAACCCACATCATAGTGCGATGCAGCTCATGCATCCCATCTGGAGCAGCCAGACGAAATGTGAGTCCATCTAAAAAGTCAGCTACAACCTTCCCGAGTGCTAGCATGTCATTGTTGTACGTCCTTGGAAACCCTACCATCCCTACCACCAGAAAATACATCAACATGCAGAAGATCAATACGCTAATGCACATCAGGAAATTGACACGTACACTGAAAACAGATTGCTTGGCGTGTGCTATTCTAGGTCTGCCTGCGCACGTGTGCTGTCACAGCCCCAGGGAGACCGCTCGTTCCTGCTCTCAGCCGCACCTAGCTGTTCGCTCCTCACTTAGCTCACTGCCAGGTGTTCGGGTGTGGGTTTAAGATTGCACTGCCATGTGCTCCGCCTTCATGTCCACTCTTGCGCTACGCTGTGATGCATCACCAAGCTGTAGACGCACGCGCTCATCTCTTGCTCACTCCTTGCCGGCAGCTGCGGGGTTCACGGTCTCCATAGCGGCACCGCCGTCCTTGGACTTGCCATGGCAGCTGAGGTCATGCCACTTGTCCTTGACCTGCACGCACGTCCCTCGCGTTTTCACATGCCCCTCCATCTGCATGCTCTCTGCTCAAAAGCTTTCTAACACACTATCACGCTTCCACCCACGCCTATCTTGGCACCCGGCACACATGCACCGCCACAATCTGGTCTCTTTACAGCAACAAGACAGCTGGCAGCCGTGCTCCGACTACTAGCTGAAAAAACTCTGGGAGGTGCACAGAGAGCAGCATGACGGCACACAGCAGGGCGCGCACGCTCTGCCGGAAGCCGCGCCGCGTGCTGCTGCCATTGGCCTCCTTGGGCGCGTCGGCCGGCTCGCTCGCTGAGTCGCCATGGCGGTGGTCACGATGCGCATGGATCTTGAGCCAGCCGACCGCTGCCGCAGCACAGGTTGTCAGCAGGCTCGCGGCATTGTTGCTGGCACCACATTCGGCTCTCTCGCCGCACTCCCTCGATGAAATCATGGCATGGCGCATCTCGGCTCGGTGCTGTGATGACATCACATGGCACAACGCTCTTCCCCTTATTTACACACAAGCTGCAGCTCATGTGCACCCAGTACTTGTCCAAGTCCTTGTCCAAAGGTCACTCGGTTGCTGTTCCAAAATCCAACAGTTCAACCCGAAGACGCCGGTGCCTTATAAGCGGGGATCGAGAAGGTGGTGGCGGCCGCACCCTCGCCCAGGTGCAGCAGGTTGGCCAGGCGCACGAGCCGCCCGGTGCGCCGGCTGGCGGGCACGTCGCGCACGACCGCCTTCGCCCAGAAGCGCTGCCAGCGCTCCTTGTCGCGGCGCCAGCGCTGCACGCGGCGCGAGTCCTCCTCCGTGCGCACGCGGTCGCGGTGCCGGTGCCGGCGGTGACGGTGGCGCCCGCCTGCGCCGGCGTCTGCCCCGGCGCCGCTGGCCGCGCCGTTGCCCGGCTCCTCGCCTGCAGCAGTGCCAGTGACAATGAGTCAGGATTGCATGCGCATGCCGAAGGCACGCTCAGAGCAGGACACAGCTGCAGTTGCAGGGCCAGCTTTGGTATAGAAGCAAGCGGCTGGAGCTGTCGCGGAGTCGGCACGCGTCTGCCTCAGCGGCCGAGTCCACGTGCCGCCTGACGGCTGCCTGGCCTGTGAGGTGGACCTAAGCCTGTTCAATGCTGCCCCTAGGCAGAAGCAAAGCAGCCTGCGCGCACCAGCTGCACGCGCGGCGCGCTCGGCACGGCGCCGGCGCCGGCGCTCACGCGTGCCCACGTGCACGTGGTCCACCGGCGTGCCGGGCTCGGGGCGCCCGCGGCGCGCGAGCCGCGTGTCAACGCGGCGCATGTCGCGCTGCATGGCGGCCGCAGTTGCGGGGTCCACGTCCGCTGTCGGCGCGGCCTCCATGCCCAGCCGCTCCTCTGCGCGGCGGGGCTTTGCTGGTTGCCAACATGTTTGCCATGCATGGCAGCCGCTGCTACTCGCAGGCCTAGCACACCGCTAAATTGCACCGCTGTGTGGTACAGCCAGTTGCCATACAGCCCTATCTAGTCAAGCGTCATCAGGCCGCTCCGTCACAGCACCGCCGCCCGCTCCTTCACAGCAACAGGTGTGACAGACAACGGCGTATGAAGTCAGGCGTGTGAGCCACTCGGCAGGACAGAGGTCATCCTGACCATCCGGTCACAGCACAGGGCCAAAGAGCCTACAGGTGAAGCGCTCTGCCAGACGGGAGGAGGCAGCACCTGCGTCATGGTACACAGTCCCCTGCCGCAGCAGCGGCCGGCCGGTCGCCTCAGGAAGCGAGCCCGGCGGCGAGCACCCCTGCCGCACCACAGCGCAATGGCCGTTGTAAACACATTGTGGCAACGCCTGGGAGCTGCACGCCTGCACTACACCCTGCTGCCTGGTCGACAGTACCTGAAAGACTTATGCGCGCTGCCATCAGACCACATACAGTGTACATTCAAGACGGCAGGAGCCGTGAGGTCAAGCTGTCCGCCACCTGCCTGTCACATACAGTCTGGGGCCAGCAACAACTAGACACATTCCCACACGCTGCGACGTGTGTCAAACAGTGCTCCTTCAAGCATATGCCCCTCTCGCCCGTGTGCCCCATGCGATCGGCGCCAGGTGACATGCCCCGTGCTGCTTGGAGATGGTGCGACGGGTGCCAGGCAGCGCGCACCAGGCTGGCGGAGCTGCCGCCTGAGGCCTCCGGGCCGAAGCGCGTGTCGTCGCTGGAGGAGCTGCCGCTGCTGCTGCTCCCCTCGTCATCATCGTTGCTGAGCTCGCTCTCGTCGTTGTCGTCGTCGGACTCCGGCCGCTGCGGCCCCTCTGCATACGGCTCCTGCGCGACACCGACACGGGGGATTTGCGACATGCAGCGTACCATCAGGAAATGGGCATGCTTCCAAAAAGTCCGTCAAGCAGAAAATCTGGTAAGCAGCGGGTAGGTCAAGCAGAAAATCTGGTAAGCAGCGGGTAGGCTTGGGGCACAGCCTACCCGCTGCTTGACCTGCGGGCCGCGCAGGTCAAGCAGAAAATCTGGTCAAGCAGCGGGTAGGCTGTGCCCCAAAGCGCTGTGCAGGCTAGCAGGCTAGTCTGCATCCAGCCGTGTCAACTGTGACTGTATAGCGTCAAAGAGCTTAATGTGCCTGATGCATTTTTTTTGCCAGGTCGTTAACCATACTGTGCAGGTTGCACTCAGCCTGCAAACATGCGAATGTCCAGGGATGGCTATGACGGTTGCGATGCCCATCATGTGGCCGTGCCTGCAGGACAGAGGACACAAAGCCCATGTCGTCAAAGTCTTCGGGCGGGCCATCATCCTGGTCCATGTCCGCGCCGGTGCCGGCGCCGCCGGCACCGGCCGTCTTGCGGTGCAGGCTCCCATGCACGCGCTCAAACCTGTTGCGCGTCACGAGCAAGGTGTTGACCCTCGATGGTCACTATCACAACCTGTCCATGCAGACGGGCTGACGATCGCACCTAGCTCGCAGGTGAATCACGACAGCACATAAAAGCTACACACTGCTGCACCGCCCGGCGCGCTCGGCCGGACTGCCAGCCATGCCGACCGCACCCGCTCCTCAGCCACCCCGCACCTCAGCCACCCAGCACCTGAACAAATGTCAGCCCTAAGACCAAAGCGCTCCCCGGGCGTGGCAGCCGCGCACCGCTGCACCACCTCGGCGAGCATGGACAGGCTGTCCACGCTGTTGGCCATGACCTGCTTCTCCACCAGGTGCCCGATGCCGAACATCTTGACCTTGACATTGCCCGTGATGCGGTAGCGGCACTGCCCGCTGCCCGTCTCCTCGATCACAATCGTGCGGTCGATCTTGACCTGCGCTCGCAGGCATACCTAATTAACTCTTCAGTGCGACTACTTTGGGCACAGCGGTCGCAGGCAGATACGTTGACACAGGCGTCATTGTCATAGGCAAGGGTAACTCAGCAGACTGGTTCCAGTGGGAAGCAAATGCAAGCGCAGATGACATTCCTCAATGAGGGGCGCACCCGGTCGCCTGCAGAGGGCAGCTTGGTCTGGATGCGCATGCGGTACGGCGATGCCTGCATCTGGCGCGGGGCATACTCTATGATGTCGATGAACTCGATGTCCTGCGCGCCCAGTAGAGGCACATGCGCATTGGGCCTTGAAGGCAGCAAGAATGCGCTTCGCCACTCTCGCCCTGTGGACACGAGCTGTCTTTTGGCCCAGCCCAGTGTGTGGTGCACGTGCATGCACAACTGACATTGCGCGCAAAGCGGCAGTGCGCATTCAAGCCACTGCCCCAGAATTCCATATGTGCATGGCATGCGCTCCGCATGCCCACACATTGGTTACATCACACTGCGCTCGCATGTGGCAGAGCGCGGCACAGTGGGCTACACACAAAGGGAACGCGCGCCGCGCCTTTGGCTTGACATAGCGGCGGCCAATTGCTGGCACCCACTTCTCGTAGTCCGGTCGGTTGAGCACGCGCTCATACCGCACATCGCCCTCGTGCCACACGTCCACGACCTCCTCCTCGCGGTCCATCACCTGCGCGTGCTAGGGCTCCTGACGCACCGTACCAGCAGCTTCACAACAAGAATCCATGCAAGTGGTTGCCGCATGGGTGCTATACAGCTATGAATGCCAAGTGAAGGCATGCTGTCTGAGCTTGCCAAGTGAGCAGCCCAGCACTGGCACAGACGAACAGCGTGAGCGTTAAAGACCTGCGCCTCTGCGCCTGAATGCTAAACCTTTCATTCACGTTCAAAAGGGCATGCGTGCTGAACTGTGACTATATTGACCTTTTGCCAGCCGGTAACCGGATCATTTGCATCACTTACAAAACTGGCCAAGTGCTTCCAGCTTTTAAAAATGCGCAAACATCTGTCTTACCTGCCAGCGTGCCTCCAAATCAATGTGCAGACAGTGTTCGGCTCGCTTGAAAGCCTCTGTACTGACGCGTGAGTGGCCAAAGTAAAGGGGGGTCCGCTTCCTTGCTTCCAGTGAATTCAAGCTGAGCGTCTGAGACAGCACACACTGCACATATGGCGCGACTACGCAGGAGACGCTCAGTGCACAGACGCGCAGATGGCTTCCTCACGCGTTGGCTGCACGCATTGGCAGCTTGCCAGGGCGGGGGGCCACAAGGTGAGCGGGTGCACCTGGGCCAGCAGCGTGCGGAAGGCGGTGCTCTCCTGCAACCGCAGGAGCTCGCTCGCGGGCAGCTCCAGGAGCACCGCCGCGTCAGGCGGGAAGGGCGCCATGGGTTGCCGGCGTGCAGGTAGGGCTTCGTCGGCAGGTGCGCGCGTTGGCAGTAGCTAGTCCTGCAGGATGTGCAGGCGCCGTGTCAGTGCAGCACAGCACCCTCGCAGCTGGGGCTGCGATGGGTGCAAACGTATTGCGTGCGCACCGTTATGGTAGCACAAGCACTTCCCAACGCAACTCGCTGAGCAAAGCGCATATACATACGGTCAGCTTTTAGAAGCAAATGAAGCGCAAAGACAGCAAAGCCAAGCAAGATCTCAGCAGTGTAGCAAAGACACGCAGTGCACCAGAGGTGGTGTGCACCTTCGAGCTTGGTGTGCAGCTCTGGGATGTCCTGTGCTTGCAGTGCGCCAGGCTCCCAATGTGCACCAGATGTTTGTATAACTCAGCCTACACTGTGGCTATAGCTATAGTATAGCTGCCAGTGAGAATCACATTGCAAGCTTGCTGAGGGCAATTGCAGGGTTGACAGGTGAAGGAACAAAGGCTCGGGGATAGAACAATCTCCCGCTGTTCCGTGCAACGATGAACAGGTACCGGGCTCTCGCGCCAGCGGCACGCGTGTTGTTCTCCCAGGCCTTGGTGCCGTCCGCCCACCTTCCTGTTGCAGCACAGCACACGCAGCGCCAGCTGTTCTCTGCAAGCGCCGTCTGCTCCACCGCTGACCACGCCCGCGTGTCCGAGAAGGTATTTCACGCTTGGCGCTGACGCACTAGCCGGGACGGCTGATTGTACTCATGCGCGCGGACTGATGCAATCGGAAACCTTGTCTGCCATGTCTGCTATGTGCACCTGCAGAACGGAGCTGTGCGACTGTCTGCTTTCCAGGGGTGTGGACGCCCGCAAATTGCCTTTTGTACTTACCACTACGCGCTTGCTGCCCTGAACCCATCAGTGCGCATTAGTGTCAGGCATAGCATGCCTACTCGGGGAGGAACTAACAAGCGAAACAAGGGCCTACACCTTACCGCTCCGCAATCCTGTCGCAGGGCAATCAATAGCTTGTCTATCTCTCTGGCGCTCAGTGGGTACCTACTGTGACCAGCTCTGTCTGCCACAGTGGCAGTGCTCAACAGCTTCATTGAAGGGGGAATAGTGAGGAGCAGGCGGGCTCTGGCGCAGACAGGGGGGCGGGGCGGGAGTGTAAGGCAGAGCTGTCTGCTCGAGAGCTGAGCCCTTGGTTTTATCCTATCTGACAGCAGCCTCCTTCACAGGAGTGCTGCTGGGCATGAGAAGCAATGCTGGCCTTGCCAAGGCAGGCGACCCTCTGGGCACCCAGGCTACCTGCTACCTGCAAAATAGCACAGCGCTATCTGGTGGGGTCGCAGGACTTTGACAGATAGTCAGAGGGCTGTGCTATGGGTGGTCACCGCGCTTTTGTGTGTCTCGCTTTATAACAGCAGTATGTTACACCGCGCGGCCCTGCAGGGCGCCCGGAAGAAGGTGCTGGCCGTGCTGCCGGTCGCGGGGTCGTTCGCGAAGAACCCGGGCCACATCTCCTGCGTGGAGAACGAGCTCGGCCTGCGCGACTGGCTGGAGGAGCGCAACTGCGAGTATATTGTCACCGCAGGTCGGGACCCTCACCAAGCCGCGCTCTTGCAAGAGCGCCGCGTGCACAGCGGTGTGACAGTTCTGGTGCTGCTGCTCCTGGGTGGGCCTGCTACAGGAGAGGCGCGGGGGGGGGAATAAATGACAACATGCATGGAGCAGAGCGCCAGCCCTGCATGAGAAAGTGCGCCTGCGCCACAGCACAGCACTGCTACTGAGTGCGGCGGGGTGCGCCTCAGACAAGGACGGCGAGAACAGCGAGATGGCCCGGCACCTGCCCGACACCGACATCATCATTAGCACGCCCTTCCACCCGGCCTACGTCACCAGGGATCTGATCAGCAAGGCGAGCGCCTGCAGACCTGTTGCCTGTTCGTGCCTGGCCCGCCCGCCTCCAGATACACACATGCGCCATCCACACAGGCAGTGCCGGGCCATGTTGCTGAGCCGAGGCAGTCTGTTGCGGTAAAGTGCTGACCTGCCCTGGGTGACCCGAGCATGGAGGCGCATTGTGGACCGCGCAAATGGGGCACCATCGCGCGGGTCCAGAGCAGACGTACGGCACGAGCGCCCCCTGCGCGCGCAGGCCCCAAACCTCAAGCTGGCCATCACGGCGGGGATCGGCAGCGACCATGTGGTGGGGGACCCTAACCAGGGACAGAAACCCTGACTGTTCCGCCAGCATGCCGCGGTGCCGCGTAGAAGTACCTGCCATCCGCACTTTCATGCAGCGCTGCCTCTGCTTGCCCTCACACCCTGGCAATGCCTGTGTGCAGGTCTGAGTTTTATGGCCAGTGCGTGCAAGTGAGCCTGCTCCTCAATGCAAACAAGAAAATGGTCGCTCTGCTATGCATCAGCTCAACATTACCAGGTTCAACGGCAACCCACTTTCCCGCTGACCCATGCGCGCAGGACCTGCATGCCGCGGCCAAGGCAGGGCTCACTGTGGCCGAAGTGACCGGTGTGATCCAGTCTTTGACATGCTCAAGCACCTCGCGGCGATGCAGCTGTCCGCACTGGCTCCCCTCATGTACCCGGGCACGGGTAGCAATGAGCATTGTCTTGGTGCCTCTACACCGCGCTGGCCTTGCTGGCTGCTGCCCCGTTCGCTGCAGGCGGCCGGCAAGCGGGCGCCGCGACGGCCGGCTCTGCACAGTGTGCAAATGAGCGGGTGTACTGTGGTGGTGCAGGCAGCAACACGGTTAGCACCGCAGAGCAAGCGGTACTCTGCATCCTGGCCATCGTGCGCAACTACCCGATGGGCCACCGGCAGATCGTGAGCGGCGAGTGGAACCTGGCAGAGGCCAGCTCCATCGCGCACGACATCGAGGGGAAGCACATCGGGCGCGCCGTGCCGCCCGCCTTCTGCGCCTCTTGCGTGACGCGGGACCCGCGTGATATGGCGTAGCTTCCTGAGCGTCATCCCAGGTTCCTTGCACTAACGGAGCATAGTAGTTTGCGCCTGCAACACTGTCAAGCTCTGATGAAGAGAGCAGAGCGGAACCCCTGGGCGCCATCGTAATTCGCCCAAGAAGATCAAAGTGAAGCGGTGGTTGTTACGCGCGCGCAGGGTGGTCGGCGCGGGCGCGATTGGCAAGCTGGTCATGCAGCGCCTGAAGGTGGCACCCCCGCTGCTGAGAGTGCACGCCTGCCCTGGCACACCAGCTTGGGCACAGATGCAAGGTAGGTGACACCGTGAGGGTGGGGTCGCCGCTGTCCCATTGGAGGGCCACCCCAGTCCCTGGGTGGCGAAGCTGGTGTGGGATGCAATTGCCAGTGACATGCGCGGCTGAGCTGCTGCGGTGCATATGATGAGGCAGAGGCATGCCAGGCCAGAGTCTCGCGGGGCACCAGTGGCAGTTGGACCTGGTGATGGTCGTGAAGCTGTGGTGTGCAGGGACGGTCTGGCGAGCACCCAGTGTTATGTACAGCTGGCCGCCAATGGGATCATGGAGGTGGAGGTTTGACGCACATCATTGGCGCATGCGCACCTGACCCTCACATGCTGCCAGGGCTTCAATGTGGCGGGCTTCAAGTACTTTGACTACAAGCGGCTGCCGGAGGACGTGGAGCGCGAGCTGGGCGCCACGTTCGCCGACATGGACGAGGTCATCTCGACCGCGGACGTCGTCACCATCCACGTCCCGCTCACCGACAAGACGTGCGCCGCTCGCTGCTCGCTGAGGCACCCGTCACCATGTTCTCGCACACAGCAGGCAGTGGCCATGTCCAGGCACGGGCTCATCAGCAACGAAGCGCATGTCAGCGCCGCCGGGCGCGGGCGCGCAGGCGCGGCCTGTTTGACGCGGCGCGCCTGAGGAGCATGAAATTCCACTCGTTCCTGGTCAACGTGTCGCGCGGCGCGATCGTGGACCGGCGGGCGCTCGCGCACGCGCTCGAGGAGGGCCACATCCTGGGCTATGCTGGTGCGCCTTGGCCGGGCCGGGGCCGCGAAGCCCCGGCCGCCCTGGGCTCGCTCCTCCTGGACTCGCCCCCGGACTCGAGTGCAATGACACAAGCATGCCCGGGCGCCTGCCGCTGTGCTTTCCAGACTGGCGGCGTCGCCTGCTCGACCCTGCTTCCCCGTGAAAGCAGGCTGCAGGTGACTAGAGGGGTCATGCCGCATGTCGGTGGAGAACCGCAGGGGCCAGGACGGGCAGCACGGAGCAGCTGTTGAGGGCTGCCGCTGTGGCGCAGGCGACGTCTGGGACGTGCAGCCGGCGCCGAAGGACCACCCGTGGCGCACCATGCCGCACCATGGCATGACGCCGCACGTGGCCGGCAACACGCTCGACGCGCAGGCCCGCTACCAGAAGGCGCGCGCGCGCGCCGCTGCGCCGGCATGGAGCGTGATCGAAGCATGGGGTGTGGCCGCGTTTGTGATGTATACTAAAATGTGCGCACGCCACTGCTTGTCCCAAGGCAGGGGCTCACTCCAGCGCAATGGTTGGAGGCGTACTGTGCGTGATTCCATAGGCTTGCCTGCGTGCGCTGTCTGCCAGGTGTGGCTTTGTGGGCAAGTGCGGGGGCGTGGAGGTAAGTACGCCGTGGCGCGGCGCAGGGGACCAGAGACATCCTGGATGCCTGGCTGAGCAACAGAGAGTTCCAAGCCAACTACTACATGGTGCGGCAAACCTCAACCTGCACAATGCCCTGCTCATGTGTCTGTTGCATCTCCTGCCAGATGCATGCATCCCCACCACCATGGAGTACTGTGCTGCACACCGAGCTCTGTTGCCGCAGGTGCGCGAGGGCGAGCTGGCGCGCGCAATACAGGTGATGCGTGCACGCGGCGGGGCCGTATCCCGCGTACGGGCGGCGGGGACACGGGCGCGCAGGGGCGGCCGCTACGGCAGGCAGGACGAGCTGCTGTGCTGGGGCCCTTTGTCGCGGGTCAATGTAGCTGGGCGTGCTGCCTCTGAGCTGGGGCTGTGCAGGCCGAAAATGCTGAGAAAGCGTGTCAGGGTGGGCAGTCGGTATGGGTCAGTACGGAATGCAAAGCCCTGTGTCCTACTGCACTGGCCTGGTGGCTGCTTACCTGCAACGAGGCGGTGCAGCGCAAGCACGTCTGGTGCATGGTGTGAAAGCGCTGTAGCTTGTTGGATTTCAGGGGTCCTCGGGGCTGTTCGGATGACGCACCCTCCCTTGCATGCCATCACAGCCCGGCCCCTGGCGCGCGCGGGGCACCCGCGAACGGCATGCCATGTCTTCAGGTCTGGCTTCAGGGGGGAAGGAGGCCGTCAGGTGGCTGACAACCGCTTGTCTGCATAGACAGACGTGCGTGCCGCAGGGGTGGTGCCCTCGGCTCATGCCGGGAACCAGTAGAGCATCCTGGGCCATGCACTCGGGCGGGCAGGGAGTAGACGCAAGACAGTTGCAGATCTACTCCCTGCTCGCCCAAGGCGCAGGGAAGTGCGGCTGTGCTCGTGCTCCATTCAGGCACGCAGACCGCCCGGAAGCGCTGCCATGCACCTGCTCGGCTGTCTGAGCGGGCTCTGCACGCCACCGCCATCAGAGCAGGCACTCTACCTGTGTGCCCGCCCCGCGAGTTGTACTGAGTGCCGAGGGACAGGGAGCTGTGCTGCCACCAGCGCGTCTGTCAGGCCGCATGGCAGGGGAGAGGCTCGGGAGCCATGCTCTGCAGAAGCTCCTTGAGGCCCCCGCTTGGGGCTGAGGCCCAGCTGCTCAGCATGCGAGCGCCTGCCTCAGTGTGCCTCATTGTGCTCCAGGAGAGGTGACTTTGTGACGCGAGACATCACTTGCAAGATGAAGCGTGCCCGTTTCACCAGGGGCTCTTGTGGGCGCAACTCATGCAACCCCAGAGCTCACCAAGTGCCCCTCAAGTACAACTTTCTGATGGTCACCTTCCCGTGACCTGCTGAGGTGTGACAAGTTAACTGCTCAGTGCCTGTACGGCGCAGCAACAGGGGCCACACATGTAGCATGCTGTCGCAGTGCAAGTGCAAGTGCATGTAAGCATGCAGCTACAGGAGAAAAAGGTTGCGAGCGGGGACGACGCGGTTGTCAACGCCTTCTCAACCACCGGCGCTGAACCCGCTGACGTCGTCCCAGATCTTGGTGTAAATGAGCACAGAGTGGTGCACATCCACCGGTCACGGCGCTCACGCCGGAGACGCGCAGCAAACAGGTATGCTTGGCGCTTCCCAGCCTCGCCTGTGCTTGTGTGCGCCAAGAGCGTGCCGCTCCCGGTGCCGTGTGCCTGGCTCACCGTGCGGTGCGCGCGCGGCGTGCAGCGTTCTGCAAGGCTTGCGCCGTCACTATGGAACGCTGACAACTATTGCTGGTGCGCTGCACGCTTTGTGTACTTCACACGTACTGCAAGCGAAATTGTTGTTGCAGGTGCTGTGCAAGCAGCACCCCCACGGGTCGGTGAAGGTGAGCGCTGACTGGTTCATTCCTAGCTGAGAAAGTCCAGCTAAGCAGCCGCGTGCTCCCCCTCTCGTCTGCATCGATCGAGCACATGCTCATAGCTCCCGAGGCAACATGCCAGGAAACAAGATTATGAAGTTCTTGTGCACCGCAGTGACTTGCTCGTCATGTGTACGCCACCCCTGAGCGAGCACTCATAGACGAGTCCTGGAGATAGGCCCACTGCTCTCAGCCATACAAGCTCCGTGTTGTGTCTGCAAAGTGAGTCTCTGTGAGCTGCAGGCGCCGGTCGGGCTCCCTAACGCCGGGGGCGGGTGTCGCGCTGGTCTCTACACCAGTCACATGCTGGCTGACTGGCGGTGTTCAGGGGCGTCTGCTCCTGGCGCCGCGTGCCAAGGGAGGACCAGGTGCAGAGGGTTTAACCCTGACTGCGTGGCTCGGTGGAAAGCAGGCGGGTGCTCAGCGCGGGCAGCGCCGCTGTGCGGACGCGTCGCGCTGGGCGAGGAGGCCGCGCCGCCCCAGCCTCAGTCATACGTGAGGCCCGGCGCTGAGCGGCCGAGCTGCGCCTGGTCGCGGCGCGGCCTGACGCGGGCGCGCGCCGCGCAGGCTACCTGGCGCTGGGCGTGGGCATCTATGCCGGGCTGTACCTGGCGCTGGGCGGGGAGGTCATGCTGCCGTTCGGGGTCGGCTGGTCGGTCTTCCTCATCTGGGCGTGCGCGCACGTGGGCGGCTACGTCGCGACGCAGGCGCTCCCCTCCCTCCGCGCCCTGCGCGTGTGCCTGCCTCAAAGCCGTGCACCGCCGCATCGCGTGACCCAGGTGTCTGTTGCGTACCCGTGTGTTGAAAGTAAATGGGCAGCAAGGGGCTCGCCGCGCCAGCGTCCTGCCACTTGATTAGCGGCCTTGGGGGTTGTAAGTTGACAACGGGGCTTTATGCATGCCTGCCGCCAGCCATGCAGATTGTATTGCTTCAGCACAGGGGCACAGCTGGTGCACTTGCAGGTCGTTCTGTGCCATGGGCGCTGTTGGATATCGCGGGTGCTGGGGCGGGCTGGCAACATACACAGGCTCGCAGGTTGCTGGATTCACTGCATGCAAGGTGTGACACAGCGACGCAGAGCCGGACCTGCTCTCTAAGCGCGCAGTCGAGGGTGCCAGCATTGCTGCGCATGCCTGCTCTTGCACGGGAAGGGTGCGGCCGCTCTGTGATGCACGGTTGCACCGGGGCTCCATGCGCTTCCACGCGCGCGCGCAGCTCAACATGCCGGCGCTGCTCGGCATGCTGGTCATGGGCGCAGTGCTGCAGAACGCCAACGCGATCGCGCTGCCGCACGACTGGTCGGCCAAGATCCGCTCGGGCGGGTTCGCGGTCATCCTGCTGCGCGCCGGCCTGAAGATCGACGAGAAGGCGTTCCAGCGCGCGGGCTGTCTGGTCGCCAGGCGCGCGCGCGGCCGGCGAGCGGGCTCGCAGCGCGCTCCACGGGTGGTTGCAGGGAAGGGGGCCGCCAGTGAGCAGCTCAAACGGCCTGATGACCTGCCTGCAGCTGCCGACATGCTAGGGGCCGGGCCCTGTTCCCCTCGCTGCACGCCCAGCGCCCCACCCATCGCCTGCGTGCGCGCGCAAAGCGCGCGCGATCAGGCGCGTCGCCGCGGAGCCGGCCACGCGCGGACCGGGGGCCGCTCCGATTGCGCGACGCGGCCCGCGCATGCGGCCGCGCACGCTGCGGCACAGGAAAACCTTCAAACAACGCAAAGACGGCACCCATGGGATATGACACGAGCAAAAGGTGCCACCGCATAGCACGTGTCATGAGGGGCTATGCGCTGATGCGCGCGCGGCGCAATCGCAGGCTGGGCGCGATGCCGGTGCTATGCGAGGCGGCGGTGGACAGCGCGGTCTTCATCGGCGTGTACGGCATGCCGCCCGCGCTCGGCTTCACCGGCGGCTTCATCCTGTCCGCGCTCAGCCCCACCGTGCTGGTCACGGGCGCGCCGCGCCACCCGCCCAGCCTGCGCGCTCGCGGGGCGGGCGTGCGGCGGGTGCCGCAATGTCCTGTGGGTTGTCGCGGTACCTGGCAGCTGCGCTCCTCTGGCATGCGGCCGGCATGCGGGTCACGGGCGCGTCTGTGGGGCCGGGTGACACGGCCGTGATGCCCGGTCGGGCGGCGAGTACAGGCGGGGGCTGGATGTGTGGACTGTGCGCGCGAGCCTGAGCTGGGCTCCCTGTTGAGTGCAGTGGCGCGTGCGCTTCAGGCACTGTCCCTGTCTCAGGCAGCGAGCGCGCGGGAGCGCAGGCATGCTGGAGCTGCAGCGGCGTGGCTACGGCCAGGAGAAGGCCATCCCGTCCATCGAGATGGCGGCCACTGGCATCGACTCCGTGCTCGCCATCGTCGGTGCGCCCGGCCGCAGGCAGGCTGGCTGCCGGTCTCAACATGCAGGGGTGTATCACGCGGGGACAAGGGTGAGGGTATGCAGGAGCTGATGGCAAAGAGTGCTTTGGGTAATGGATCGAGATCACAGCGTGCAGCAGCGCGCACGGCCGTGCAAGTTTCGATCCTGTTGCGCCCGCTTTCCTGCGGCGCGCTGCACGCTCTTGCGGGGTTTGTGGAAGCGACGCGGAAGGGGAATTTGGGGCGCGCGCAGGGTTTGCAATAGCGAGCGGCATCGCCATCCCCAGCGGCAGCGGCATCATGACCAAGCTGCACGGGCCGCTGATCATCCTATTTGGCATCGCTGTGGCGCTCGTCGGCGGCGTGCTGTGCAGGTCCGTCCGGCCGGCGCCGCATCCTGTTCTCCTTGGGCGGCACGAGCAGCTAACAGGGTCATGGCGGTGCTCTAGTGTGTCCGTGCTGGCTGCATGTTGTGGCAGATGACATGAACTGTACACACGTCACCCTGCCTTTGTATGGTGGGTTTAGTCCCTCGACTTTGTATGCTTCAGCAACCAAAGCTTGCAAAGCGCGAGATGCTGCGCTGCGTGAGGACAGGGTACTTCAGTTGTGTGTGTGAGAAGGGACTGCGCGCCCAGAGCTTCACTTATACATGGCTGAGAGCGCCCGCCGCCCACGCGTGCTGAGCGCCGCGCGCGCGCGCAGCTGGACGAAGCTGTGGAACAACGTGCCCAAGCGCGCGGCAGTCGTGCTTGTGTCGGGCCTGGTCATGATGTACGCCGGCATCCGCTGGGACTACCTGGGCGCCGCTGCCCTGGTGCGATGGGGTCAGGGTCAGAGTCACATGTGCTGCCCTCGGCCCAGCGCTTCCTGTCCTGCACTCGGAACAGCCTGGGGGCATGAAAAGCCAGACGAGCAGAGTGTAAAATGCATGTTGCTGTGAGCGGCCCAGTGCTCCTCCTGCCTTGGTTGGCTGCTTTGATAGGGTGGCCTTCCAAGCATTGGCGCCCGTGCAGCAGGCCCGCGCATCGCCCGGCCTCCCGACACCGGTGTGGCGCTGTGCAGGGCTGCATCGGGCAAGCCATGTTCGCGACGTACCTCTGGCGCATGGGCAAGCCGCGGCTGCTGTCCGCTGGGCCGGCGCCGCAGCACGGCGCGACCGCGGATGCGCAGCTGGCGCTGCTGTGGATGATCCTGGTGCGGCCTGCGGGGTCCGCCCGCGCACGCGCGCGCGCGCGCGCCCCCCGGAGCCCATGCGAGCCAGGTGCTGCGAGCTGCTTTGGCCAAGCCGTCGCCCGGCCATTGGTCTCACGCAAGGACGGGCATGAGTGCCGAGCCAGGCTCCTCTGCAAGGGCGGCAGCGCGTGGGGCGCGCGCTGCTTTCTGTTGCAGGCGGCAGGGGACCCTAACCTTATGACCCGACGGCATGGAAGCGCCCCAGGGGCCTGGCGCGGCCGCGCAGGTGATGCCGCTGCTGTTCGGGGCGATCGGCGCGGAGATCGACTTCAAGACGATCAACAGCAGCCTGTGGCCCAAGGCTGTGCTGCTCGTCTTCGTCGGTGCGTGTCAGTGACACGCACCGACAGTGAGCGGCGCTGGCCGTGCACGAGCATGCGCGACGCCGGCGGACAGGCGCTGCGCTCGCGCCTGTCCAAACGAGAGAGCAGAGGGCGTGGCGGAGGGCGCTGGTCCTCTGCGGGAAGCTTGCTGTGTGCACTGCTCCACAGCGCCTGGGCGGGGACGAACCCTGAAACGCACTGCGCAGGCGGCTTCCTGACGCGCGTGCCCGCCGCGGCGCTGGCGCTGTGCCGCGGCGGCGGCTTTACGCTCGCCGAGCGCGTCTTTATGGCCGCGTCCTGGGTGCCAAAGGTGCGACCATGCAGCCATGAGCGCGCGGCAAATGCGCCGCCCTGCCGGACGCGACCCCATAGGCCCGCTGCAGTGCTGGGCGCCCTGCATGGGCAGGCGATGCGCGGCACTCAGGCCAGCACATGCGGCGTCACAGGCACGGCATTTGGGGTGGGGGCAGGTTCATGAACGGGGGCGCAGCGGGCCGCCTGCCGCCTGATGTCGTGCACCAGCGCGCTCTCGCGGTGACGGCCTGTGCGTGCGCGCACGCGGCGGCGGCAGGCCACGATCCAGGGCGCGCTGGGCGGCCTGCCGCTGGACCTGGTAAACCAGAACATGGCTGGCTCGCCCGACCTGCACAAGTACCAGGGCTGGGCGCGCGACATCCTGAACACGGGCGTGCTGGCCATCGTCATCTGCGCGCCGCTCGGGCTGCTCATCATTGGTGCGCGGGCGCTGGGCCAGAGCGGCTGCCTCTCACCCCGCCCGGGCAGCTCTGCCCGGCGGCGCCTCAGTGCCTGCGAGCGCGCCCGGCGGCGCTGCGCCGCAGCAGCCTGCCTGCCTCAGGAGCGCCGCTTGCCTCACAAGCATGCGTCAATAGATTTCAATACTGTGCTGCTGTATCGTCCCCTGTGCAGGGCCAGTCGAGTGACAGGTCTCCATTCGGGGAGCAGGCCTGGCCGGGCCGCGGGCGCTGGAGAAGGGCCGCCCGGAGGGCGCCATATCCTCGTCGTCTTCCTCTGAGTCCGAGTCCGACGCGGACGGCAGCGAGGCGGCCGGCGGCAGGCGCGCCGCCGCAGCCCTGCACCATGCTGCCGCGAGCGTCTGTGGAAGGCCCGTACGCGTGCGGGGCCTGAACCCGTGCGCGTGCGGGGCCTGAACCCGTGCAGCACCGTGCCGGGCCAGGCATGGCTCCGGGCATGCATGCCGGAAAGCTTGAGTCTGGTTTCGGATATTTGGTGATGGCATCGCATCGTTGCATGGACGGCTGGCTGACGGCGCGCCCGCGCTGCGCGCACCAGGCGCGGCGGCCAGCGGCGGCGCGCGCCGATTTGGGGCGCCGTGCTGGACAGCCTGCGCCGCGCGGAGACCGCGCCCGCTGGCGGCCTGCCGGACATGCTGCCAGGCGCGCTGCGCGGCGCCGCCGCGGCGGACGGGCCGGCGGAGCCGCGACGCGAGCAGCCGCGCCTGGACGCGCGCGGCCCGGTGGGGGAGGCGGCCAGGCGAGCGCCGTCCCGTAATGGGGGCGGCGCGGGAAGCGCGCGCGAGGGCGCCGGAGCGCTGGGCGGCGTGACGCGGTCGGGGCGCGCGCCGCAGCGCCCGGCTGCGTGGAGCATGGATGGAGCTGTGGGCAGCGCGGCGCTGCCCGCGCAGGCGCTGGCCGCTGGCAAGCGCGGCGCGGTGGGCGCCGCCGCGAACGTGCCGGTCGCGGGCTGCGACTCCCAGCTGGCGCCCCCGCAGCATGCGGATGGCTGCAAAGCGGAGGGCGCTGCTCCAGGCAGGGCGGCAGCGGGCGTAGGGTTGCAGCCAAGCGAGGCGCAGGGCCTGGTCGGGCGCAGCGCGAGCGACGGCGCCGCGCGCCCCGCAGCGGCGGCGGCGGCAGCCGGCGGCATGGGCGAGGGCGGGGAGAGGTGCAGCGCCGCCGTGAAGGGCAAAGCGGCGTGCGCGGCGGGGTCCGCGGTGGCGCAGAGCGGGAGGGCGGACGGCGCTGCGGCGCCCGGCAGTGGCCGGCCGGCCAGGAGCCAGTCATGGAGCTGGACCGGCAGGGATAGCGGGCCACCCGTGCACGGCCATGGCATGCAGGAGGCGAGGCCGGCAAACACGTAGGTGACACATTATAGCCGAGGGTGATCAGTGCCATTGATGTGGACCGCCTTGAGCCGCAGACACGATACCTGGCAGGAAGGACGCGAGTTCGAGCAGGCCAGCGCATGCGCAGATGCAGCTTGGCCTGCAGCGCATGCGCTCACATGCCACTGGCACAGTGCGCCCGCGCTGCGACAAGTTTGCACGACTATACGCGACGCCTGCTTGTGTATCATCAAAGTACTGCTGTGGTTTGCTGAGCTGTATGTGTTCTTGGGGCACTGTGCTGTGCCAGAAGTGCTGCTTGCTATGTTGCTATGATAGCCCTGGCTGTAGAATACAGACTTTTTACTGCACCGTTCACCAGAAAAGCTTGTCCTTAGCAAACCTACCCCATGTAACTCAGAGCTGCTCTCTGGAGGTCTGCCCTTGCTAAACTTCTCACTTTGCTCTCTCAACCCTCCACAACGAAGTTGAGCGTAAACAACTCAAGGCAGCCTGCTCTCCCGCAGTTGCGTGAAAGGTGAACAACTTGAGCTGAGTGTGCCTACTGAGCTCTCGGTGAGCACACCGACCCATCGGGGCTTCACAGTGCGGCGCTGCCCGGGATGGCCTTCAACAACAGGAAGAAGGATGTGTTGAAAGCCAGGAAGACGCAGAAGCGTGCAGCAAAGAAGAAGGTTGGAGCGGCCGTAAAGCACAAGCAGCAGCTCAGCCTGACTGGCGGCAAGCGCACAGGTGCGCAGCCGCTTGAGCCTGACAAGGGAGTGGCCGGGCACTGGCCGCGACTGGTGGGGCCGCGTTTGCCTGACAGAGCTCGCACGGCTGCTTGCAGGCAAGACGAAGAGGAAAACGGCTCTGCAAGCGGCCAAGCGCACGCGCGCGGCGGCTGCCGCTGGGGAGACAGTCGACGCAGATATGCAGCCCGCTTCCTGACAACCACCATGCGGCCGCCGCGCCTTCTTGGCACAGCGGGCTGGCAAACCTGCTCTGTGTACCAGCCTCTGTGTTGGAATAGCTACCATCCTGTTGCCAGTCTGCCTACAGGGGGCTTGCCCATGTCGCACTAGTGTGCTCGTCTTGGGTGTGGGGAGAGTGGCTGGCCTGCCTGCAACTCTTTCTACTCACTCAAGTCAGTGGTAACTTCACGGGGTGCGCTGCTCTGTTTACAGGCTATATACAACTGTGCGTAAGCACTGTAGCACAAGACAGCAAGTAACTTATTGGGAAGACCAGGGCTGGTCGTTCACGCAGACCTTGACAGGGCCAGCTCTGGCTGATGCCGCCAGAGCACAAGCAGTGCCACGGCTTGGTGTGGCGCTGCAATACCAAAAACTCCCAGCAAGCCTGCTTATTTATCCTAAGGAGGGGAAGTTGCTTTAAAAGAGGTGTTCCTCTACGCATAGTATGCAGCCTACAAAGAAAAGACGGGCAAGGACCCGGCCCTGGGCAAACATGCAGGTGCTGGGATGCAAGGCGGCAATAGCGCGCCCAACTCTTCCCCCTGCTTTATTTTGCATGCATTTATTAATACTTCACGGAGTGGCATAGCCGCGAGGCAGCATGGCCACGGGCCGTCACTCTAGCTAAGTTCCCGTGCAAAAACACTGGCGGCCCTCCTAACCAGATGCAGACCCCGACGGCGAGAAGGCCTTGCCATCTGTGCTGACTCCTCCCTCAAGGCAAAACGATGCGACAATGCTGGCCTATGTGCCCCAGCAGACGCAAGCAACGGACCCTCATCGTGCGCCAAACAGGCGCAGGTTCTGCGCAGCACGGCCAAGCCGGTGTGGTGCGCACCACTTCTTCAGGGTGGCAGCAGCTGTTGCACGCACCAGTGACGCCAAGTGGCCCCACTGCCGTCTGGACCTCACAGTGCACTAACGCCCCGGCGCAGGCATATGCCTGCTGCATGGGGACGCAGTGAAATCAGCTGGTTCTACTGTGCTGGCCCCGGCTGGTGTGCCGGCTACGCACCAGCGCACTATGGCACTGGTGCGCATGTGTGGCTGCACCGCCGGAGTGCAGCACACGGCCGGCTGTTGGACGACAGGGCGGCGTCCTTCCATGCATTGTGCCTGAATCCCTCTGCCCAAACTTCTGACTGCCAAGACACCTGAGCGTGGAGCGTAGCTAGGAAGAGCACGGCGGGCATGGGCGGGTGTTTGCACGCGGGGAGCGGGCATTCTGCGTGCCGCCCGAGCACCGCGCCCAGGGTCAGTGCAGACCCTCTGGGTTGCGCCTTATTGGCTTTATCAGCGGTCTGCGGCCGCGTCCTCGTCGAAAGTGATGACGCCGGGCCGCCTCTTCTGCGTGCGCTCGCGGCGCCCCGGCAGCGGCAGGGCATCATCGTCCTCAAAGTCGTCGTCGAACTCGACATCAAAGGGTCGGTCGACCTCCTGCAGCGCGCCAGCATGCGGCCGATCACGCATGATACTGGGGCAGCACAGCCACATCCCTCCGCTTAAGCGCATTACAGCTGTCAGGCAGGTTGCACAGGAGAGTGGCTGCCGCTTGAGCTGGGACGCACAGCAGCTTCCATGCTTGATTCAGGAATGCACGGCCAGCTCTACAGACAAGCACGAGCGTACCTTTATGGCCTCCTCGCGCGCTGCTGCCCTGGCCTCGTCTGCAGCCTTGGCAGCTGCGGCTGCGTCCGCTGGCCGCGCGTGTGCAGCGGCCGCAACGGCGCCAGCAGCAGCGGCTCCCGCCGCAGGCTCCGGCTGTACGGCGGCGGCCAGCTCGCCAGGAGCAGCCAGGATCAGGACGCTTTTGCGCACTTTGTCAGCGCTCGCTGGCCGAACCGCGGCGGCCGGGGCAGCAGCAGCGGCAGCCGCCTGCTCCCTGGCCTGCAAGGGAAAGGCAGCGCTTAGGCCGGGACGTCTGCTCAAGTGCTGCTGGCACGCATCCGCGCATCAGTCTACACTCGCCTGCAGCGGTATCCGGGCGTTGCTCGACCACTGCACAGGTTGAGGTGCTTGGGCGAACGTGCCTACTAGCACACCAAGCAAGTCTGGCAGTGAGTCACTCACTTGAGCAGGTTTGCAGTCCGTGCTGCGCTTGTGCGAGCGTGTGCTTGCCTGGAAAAGCGCGTGCAGACTCGCCGGGTTGAGGAGGTCCCCGCCGGGCGTGTCTGGGGCAAGCTCCGCCCATGGCCTGGGCCCTGTCGGCCGGCCGCCTTGCACACGCAGCTGCACACGTAGCTGCGCGCCCGCGCCTGCTGGCACAACGCAGATTGTCACCCGTTCGTCTGTGAGCGCATCTCAGGGCCTTGGCAAAATTTTGGCCGTCCAGGCTCCGCTATTGAGCGGTCACAGCAGCGCCTCACAGAACGCGCGGCAGGAGGACCGTGACAAGGAGGGCGGAGCACTGTGTAGCAAAGCAGAGTGCCTGCCGCGCGCCTTCAGGCGCAGAGCCGCTCGTGACCACGCCTCTGCTGACAGTGCTCAGCGCGGCCAGCGCGAGGCAGACGAAGACCACCGCGAGCAGCCCCGGGCTGGTGTACCGCCGCGCGCGGCTCAGGCCTTCCCTGGCCCCAGGCTGTGCGCCAAACAGCGCCGCCGCTGGGCCTTCGAGCGCTGAGCCGTAGCCCGCCCTAGACGGCTGGCTCGCGCACTCCATCGGCGGACAGCACGGGGCGGGTGCGCGGCCCGTTGGTGCGAGTGCAGGCACTAACGTGCCGCAGCGCCCTGGTGTGCCCGGCACCGCCGGGGCCGCTGCTGCGCGGGGCCCCGCTTATTTCATGGTTGCCACCGCAACCTGCAGGAGAGCAGAGCAGAGTCACTTAGTGGGTAAGCAGGCTGGGTGCAATTGTAGTTGAGAGCCGAGAGCAGGCTGCGCCTGGATATGTCTGCGAGCTTGATCACTTGCATATTTGCTTGTTTCACTCTATTTTAGCTCTGCACCCTGAGCTACGGGAATAGCGCACACAGAGAGCGCAGTGCTTGGACCAGTCTGCAAGGCAAGGAGGGATCTGTGCCTAAGAGCCGTGCGCCAGCGTGTGCCCTGTGCAAAGTTCTGATCTCACCTGCTATGAAGCCGCGGCCCAGCTCACGGCCAGCCCGTCGGTATATGCCGGCCGTCCTTCAGTGCTCTTGAGGCAGAGCCTTTACGATGCCGCAACAGCCACAGGACCGATTTGAGAGCGCTTCCAGCCCAGAAACCCTGTTGGCAGCACAGCACACGCACGCTCCTGTGTCACAGGCGGCAAAACGAGGCAGCCCCTTGGTGCTCGTGTGGTGTGTGTGCACTCAGGAGGCGCCGAGATGTCGTACGACGAGGTAGAGATTGAGGACATGCAGTGGAGCGAGGACCTGCAGGCGTACACATACCAGTGCCCCTGCGGCGACCTGTTCCAGATAACTCTGGTGCGCCTGCGTCTGCGCTGCTGCAGCGCAAGGGCGGTTGAGCCTGGCGGCCGAACGCCTGAGTCGCTCTGCAAGGGGCCTCTCAGCGAGAGAGCCTGACTTGCAGACGGCCGAGCGCAGGAGGAGCTCCGCGCCGGCGAGGACATTGCGCACTGCCCCAGCTGCAGCCTCTTCATCACTGTCGTTTACGACCTGGTGCGCGCTGCTGTGCTGCAACATCACAAATTGTCTGGTTTGTAGTGTGATTAACTGCAGTGTGAAGCTTGCAGTTGCCCTGGGGTGACTGGTTACGCCTGCGCTTGCAGGCGGATTTCGCCGACAAGCCACCGCCTGCCGCGCACCTGCCTCCTGGCGGCGCCCCAGCTGTTGAGGTGGCCTGAACGGAGGCGCTGTGTTGCAATAGGGCTGTCCTGCTGCTGGTTTCAGAGCTTGACCCTTCGTCTGATGCTGCACCTGTGTGTCTGTTCGTTGCAGCAACACTTTGTGCGGCGGGCCTTGCGAGGGACTTATGTGATCACGCTTGCACCCGTGAGTGCATGCTTTGTTACAAGTTGGGTACACAGGGGTGGCTGTGCAAGACACAAAAGCAGTTCAGTTCCAGCGCTCTTGGCACATGCGTTTCACTACTCTCTGAAGTGAGGCACACTATGCAGTGCATTGCAGCACCCCGTCCTCGCCAGGCTGCCCAGGATACGTTGTACAGACGCAGCGTATAACTACATAGTGCCGCTTTACAGTTTGCTGGCCTCCTCGGCCTGCTGTACGTGTTGAAGGATCCTGCGCGACAGGCCCCGGGACGAGATCGGTGCGGTGGTATCCCTGAACACATGGTGCCGTGCCTTCGCAGCACGGTGCCGGCTGCAGCAGCGCTGCGGACTCACAGGAGCCAGCCTCTGTTGGCGGCGCCATGCACACAAGCAGACGCACCGTGAAGACGACGTCAGAGCAAGCATGTCGTAGCTGCGCGCAACTCAGAGGGCTGCATGCGTTCCAGAGCACGAGCACGCTCGTCTGGGCTCATGCCCCGGGAATGCGCAGAGCCACCGCGCACAGCGTGCTGGCTCGCACCAGTCCCTGAGCGCCTTTACGCTGGCGTCGCGCTCGGCGCCCATGAACAGCTCGTGGTAGGCGCCTGGGAACTCCACCAGGCTCGCGTCGCGGCTCTGCGACACCTGTAGCAGCCGCTTGACGGCCTGCGGCAGCATGCACAGCACGCTCAGGCGCGCTGCGTGAGACGCGCGGCCATGCATGCTCGGATGCACACAAGCACGTTGGGTGCTGGCGCAAAACTGCATTGCGCATGCCCAGAAACCTTCAAGGTATTTATGCACAGGGCTCGCACCGCACTCCAACAGCGGTGAGGCAGCACAGGTCGAGGCCACACTGCACGGCAAACTGCATCGGCAGCTCTGCCCCGCCCCGGCTGCCGTGCCGCATGCGGGCGGCAGGCATGCAGCACCCGGAAGCCGGCAGCTCGCACACAGATGCTCACATCTTCCCGTCCACTGCAAACAACACTGCGCACGCGTCCCCGGCCAGCGACACAGTGTGCCTTGATGCCCGGCCGGCGGCGGCGCGCCGGGAAGCTGGTGATGTGGTCCGCGGTGCCGTGCAGCGCAAGCAGCGGCAGCGCCAGCTCGCCCTGCCGCGCCTGTACCTCCCGGAAGCCCTTGAGCAGCTCGTTGGCCGTCTTGGCGCGCACGTTGCCCACGAAGTTGAGCGGGTCGGCCGCAAAGTCGGCCACCTGCGCCGCGCAGGGCCGCGGCCTGCCGTTTACAAGATTTAACCAGATCCTATACCCTGCCGCTAGCTGCCGCCTGCGCCACGCGCTGCATACCTTGTGCAGCATCCCCGTGCCGCGGCTCATTGCCCGGGCGGCTGCACCGCATGCAGGTGAGCCCCCGAGCCTGTATGACTGCAAGACAGCGAGGGCTGCGCACAGCCGCCGCGCACAGTCAGCCACCCACCGCGCGCTTGCTCGGCCACACGGTTTCACAAATGCGTCTCCTGCTGTATGGCAGTCCTGCACGAGGCGCTGGCACGTGCCACAGCACGCAGGCGCCACGGCATCAGGACAGCTGCAGGTGAGGGCTTGGCAGCGTCGCAGGCGCGGACCCCACACGATACAGCCTGCGAGCTGGCAAAGCGCTGGCTGCAAACCCTGCGCACGTCCCAAGTAGCCCGCGCAGGCGCATCAGGCCGCAAAGCGCGTGCGGGGCGCGCGCGGCGCGCACCACGGCCGGGTCGTTACTGATGTACTCGAGCGACACGGCCGGCACGATGCGCCAGCGCGGCACCAGGAACGCCAGCAGGTTCCCGATGGGCGCCTGTATCCTGCGGCGCCCAGGGGCCCCGGCGCAGTGGGCTCGAGCACGGTTTTGCAGGCTCTTGGTGCCGGCCGAGGCGACTGGGACCCGCCGAGCAGGGCCCGAGCGGGTGGCCGCAGCGCACAGCACGGCCGCCGATGCCGCCGCAGCGTGCACCACCCGCTTCGCAGTCCGGCTCCTGTGCTGTCCCGGCCGCGAACTAGGCAGCGTGTGCAGAAGCGAAAGCTGCATGGCAAGGCCCTACACCACGTCTGTCATGCAGCGCATGTTCATGCATGACCCCGCCCGGCCTGGGCCGCCCGGCAGCGCGGCGCGAGCGGCATGTGCCCATCCATACATGCAGCTGAAGGGCAGGGCGGCTGGGGCGGGGCGCGCGCCGCGTGACGAGGTTCCACTCCAGGTCGATGGCCGCCGAGCACAGGATGAGCCCGGCCCAGGCGGCCTGGTCGCGCAGCACCAGGTGCGTGGCCAGCAGGCCGCCCATGGACTGGCCCGCTGCAAACGCGGGCGGCGCGCCCGGCCCGCCGGCGAACTTGGCGCGCACGTCGCCCGCGAACTCCGCGTAGTCGTCCACCTGCGGGCGCGGGCCTGCGGCGCTTCAGGGCTGGGCACCCCTGTGCGCATGGCGGAGCAGGCGCGCACGCTTGTCGCCAGAGCACCTTGTCGCCGCAGCCAGGGCTCGGCCCTGCGGTGCAGCGTGCTGTGCGGACGCGGCGCCGCTTGCGGAGCCGGGCGGGCTCGAGCCGGCGTGGAAGCCGCTGGCGCGCCGTTCACAAGCCCGCCGGCTCTGCCTGGCAACCCGCAAAGACTGCAAAGCGGCAAGCAGGGTCTGGGGCGCGGCACTGGCGGACCGCAGCCCGACCGCAGGCGGCCGCTCCTCTTAATGCAGCCCGCACTTGACTCTTTCAGCACTCAACCGTGCGAAGGGGCGAGGGGGCCTTAGGGACAGGCACCAGGTGGCTGAAGGCGTGCACGAGCGCGCGGTCGTCCTCGTCGCGCGGCTCGCTGCGGCCATGCCCGTGCGCGTCCATGCCAAAGACGGCAATCCCGTTGCCCGCCAGCTCGGAGTGCACTGCGCGAGCGCGGAGGCCGTCAGTGGCCCAGCCTCCAGCCACCGGCTTTGCACCGGCGAGGCGCTCCGAGCAAGGCGCCTCGACTGTGCGTCCTTGCAGCCCGAACAGGCGCCTCGCCCGCTGGTCCAGTCCTCACTCGCGCAGCGCAGCGCCTGTGCTTCTGCACGAGACCGCCGCAAGGGGAGCCAGCACTCTCAGCGTGCAGGAGCAGGCAGGCTTGCTCACCGGAGCGGTAGCGACCAATGTGCTCGCCATAGCCGTGCTGGAAGAAGAGCAGCGCGCGCGGGGGGTGCCCCTCCGGCAGGTACTCGACCGTGTGCAGGCGCTGGCCGCGCGTGTTCAGGCGCGTGCCCTGGCTGAACACCACGCCCGGCATGCCGCTCGCGCTGCTTCACGCTTATAACAGTCTCTGCCCAGGCGCCCAAGTGACTTGCCCGAGGTTCAGGGCTGGCATATGTAGGGCGTTCGGCACCGAAGAGCAACCTCATTTCCTCGCCTCGCCAGGTGCCGGCCTCAGCGCTGGTGATCAAGGGAGGTTGGTGTAGAGAGGCGCAGGCAGCCGAGCACTGCTCGCTTTTTCGTACAATTCTCGTGATGGCGCCGACCAGCCAGCGCGTTCTCGTGGTGGGCGCGACAGGCATGCTGGGGTCCCTGGTCGCGAAGGAGGCCGCAGCCAAGGGCCACCGCGTGACCGCCCTGGTGAGCGAGTGGAGCCAGGGCGATCCTGGCAAGAAGTCTGCCATCGAGGAGCTCACCGCCGCAAGCGTGGAGCTGGCCAAGGGGTCGCTGGAGTCGCCGCAGAGCGTGCTCGTCGAGCTGGCCAAGAAGGCGGACGTGGTGCGCAGTCGCGCTTACCGTGTTTGTAATTGCGCGTGCGCAAGAGTCGCAGACACGGTTTGGTCGCTGACGGTATTTGAGCGCCCGCAGATCATCTGCGTGGTCACGAGGGAGGCGACCGAGGCGCAGGTCAACCTTGTACACGCGGCCGCGGCCGCGGGCAACGTGAAGCAGTTCTTCCCCTCAGAGTTTGGCATCCTGGGCGCCGTGGGTCCGCCCTGGGCAGCCCGCCACGCCTGCGCTGCGTATCTGAAGGAGCGTGTACCACATGACGCAGCAAAGCGCTGTGCGCACTGCCCGCATACCATTGTGGCAGCTACTGCACCTGCGCGTCAGAAAGGATGGGGGCAGAGCGGCCGCCTTGGGACGCAATTGTCAGCAGTGCAGAGCGATGTGTACCCGCTTCTCGGCTCTAGCGCAGCCCTGACTCACGCAGCTGGCACTTTCCGCGCAGGCGACGACGCCTGCCCGGAGATGTTCCAGCCCAAGCTGGCGGTGCGCAAGGCGATACAGGACGCAAAGCTGCCATACACGTACGTGGTGTCATACGGCGCGCCCCCTCGGCTCCCTGCGCTCGCCCAGGCCGGCGCCGCCGGCCCCGTGCCTGGCGCACGTATGCGCGCGGCCGCCGCAGGCCCGGCCAGCCAGCGCAGCTGCTGCGCCAGCCCGGGCGTGCCAGGGCCACGCGCCTGCCAGGCGCTGGGTCTGGCGGCCGCTCCGGGGAAGCGGGCTGGGCTGGGCTGGGCGCCGGCACCAAGCAAGCCTGGCCTGGCCCAGCTGCGCGCCTGCTGCTGCACTCCATCGCGAGACTGGATGCCTCGCACATGCTCAACCATGCAGACTCCGGGGCTGGGTGATGCCTGCTGCTGGGGCCCGGCGCGGCGCGCGACAGGCCGCGGCCTGTCCGCCCAGAACACCCGCTGCTTGCTGGCCTGCGCGCCCCTCTGTGCGGGCGCTGCAGGTGACCCGGTCCGGGGCCGGCAGGGTTTGCGCGGTACTGGGCCAACGGCCTGGGCGCGGTCGGCAAGCTGGACGCGGTGCCGCCCGTGATGGCGCGCGGCGCGCCCGTCACCTTCTACGGCGACGGCCACACGCCCTGTGCGCCCGCGCGCCCCCCCTCGCGGCGCAGGCCTGCCTGCGGGGTGCGGGGCGGGCCGCGCGCCGCAGACGCCCTGCCCCCTGCAGCATCAAACGCTGCTGCGTAGGAGCAGAAGCGGCGGCTCCCCGCCTGTTTTCTCTCTTCCGCAGAGCGCAGGCGTGCGCGCGGCGCCACACATCAGCAGGCCGCTCGGCGGCCTCGGGCCGCGCGCGGCGCCCGAGCGTGGGGCGCGCGCCGCGCAGGCGTGATCAACACGGAGGAGGACATCGCCAAGTACACGGTGGCGGCGATCGGCGACCCGCGCGCGGTCAACAAGTCGCTGCACATCCGCCCGCCGCTCAACACGCTCACCCAGCACGACCTGGCGCGCCCCCAGGCGCAGCGGGGGCAGGCCCCGCGCGCCGCGGTGCGGCAAGCCCTGCGCACGAGCCGCATCGTGAGGACAAGCATGCATGGCCGCTGGTGCTGCCGCGGTGACGCATGCTGGAGGGGGCCGCGCCGGGCGCTGGCACGGGTAGATGCCAGAGCCTGCTGCCTGCATGGCTGCCCTGCAGGTTTGCCGCTCATGGAGCTTCAAATGGGAAGAGATGGGCGGCTGCCCTGCTGACACATGCCCCGGACGCTCCAGGCGTACATCTGGGAGGACAAGGTGTTCCGCTCCGACTTTGTGGGCGGCCGCCTTACGCGCAACGTCATCTCGGCCGCCGAGCTGGACGCCAAGATTGCAGGTGCGGCGCGCGCGGCGCCCGGCCCGCCGCAGCCTGCCGGGCATGCCTGCCCGGTGTCGCTGATCGGGTCGTGCGCGCTGCCGCGCTCCGTGCAGCGCTGTCCAGCAGCCATGCGCTGCGAGCGCGGCGCGGTCAGGTAGCGTATGGCTCTGCCTAAATTAAATAGACTTGCGAAATGGCGCAGAGACGGAGGACCCGGCGGCCAAAGGGATGCTGCAGCTGCAGCGCGCGATGACGGTGACCGGCACGCTGGGCGCGCTGGGCTCGGGCGACGTCGACGCGGTCGCGCTCTACCCGGACGTCTTCTACACGCCCATCGCCAAGTACCTCGGCCGCACGCTCAAGCGCTTTGCGCCGCAGCTGGCCAGCTGAGCGGCGCGCCTGCGGCGCCGGAAACGCGCGCGCAGGCCGGGGACGCGGCGGCGCGGGCCGCTTCGTAGGGGCTGCCTGCTGGGCTTGCGGCGGGGCCGGCAGGGGAGGGTGGGGCGGCTGCCCTTGCGCCGCCGGGCGCACGGCGCCTGACTTTCTCCTCGCGGGACCGGGGGCGGGCACGCATGCTTGGCCTGGCAGATTGGGGCCTGTGTGTGAGCAGGGTCTGTAGGTGCAGCGCTGGGCGCTTGCAAGAGGGCTGCTGCATGGCGTGCCCGGCTTGTTGCTGGGCGCTGGAAGCTGGGAGACGCGCACTGCTTGGAGCCCGCATCAGTACAACGTTTTGTGTAGTTGACATGCAGCCATGCGGGCTGCACTGCAGTCCAGTGCCCCCGCTACTGCTGCTGTAGATGCTGTGCGGGAGGGCCAGCTACAAGCTGGGCGGTCTGCGGCATATTCAATTCTCGCTGACTCCCTTGCTGCAGACTGAAGGATGTGCAGGCTTTGCGCATATGTTGAAAGCGAAAGGGCCAAAGGCTTTGGCTCAGTATTCAGAGTTGGACAGCTCTATGGTTCTTGTGCACAGGCATGCTGTGCCCCTGTGGCTGCATCTGCTTTTTCCCGCTGGGCGCTGGCAGCGAGAGCGCAAAGTGGGGTCGGGCATGGGCGCCGGTCTGGCGCTCCAAGCACCATGTGTAGTTAATTCATGTGTGACACGGTGCGTGCGCAGGGTAATGCCAATGCTTGTAAGCATGCGTGCAGGCACAGGGCCATTGTCGCACAGATGCACATCAACTCTCTCGCCACCTTCACTCTAAAGGTACTGGTGCATGTTGGGACCAAACACTGCCCATGAATCCAGCATTATAGGTGCTGCACCGACCAGCGCGTGCTGCTGCATCGGCGAGCAGCGCTCGACCTCCCACAGCGCAGTCCCATCTGCAGCTGTGCTGAGCGCGCCACCTGCCTCAACGCGCAAGGCGCAACTGCACCCACCCCAGCTGTGACATGATTTATCTCGCACCAATTCTCGCCCCTGGACGCGAGCCCCCCGCAAACCAGCAGGCGCCACCCTCCACTAAGGCTGCGCCAGGGCAGCTGGGAGCACACCAGGCGCGGGCGCTATGCAGGATGAGCCAACGCGCTTCCCGGCAGCTGTGCACAGAGGGAGGCAGGTGGCGGTGGTGTCATACTGCGCCCGTTTGCTCCTCCTCCTCTTCGGGCACGCCGCGCATGTACAGCACGTTGTTGCACCTGTGCACCCACCACCAACAACCCCTGATCTTGCCTTGTGCGCAGAAGGTTAGGAAGCGCAGGAGATGGGCAGGGCGGCAGCTTGCAAGCGTCATCGGCTTGGCTGCGCGCACGGGCGCAGCAGACGGGCACACACCTGATGAGCACCTCTCCCAGGTTGCCAGTGAACTGGCCGTCAATGTACTCCTCCGTGCTCGCCAGCTGCAGGTTCATGTAGGCGTCCACGGACACAAGGTAGCCTGCACCAGGCATGCACTTGTCAAAACCGAGCGCAGCGAACCACACAGGTGCACGCACCAGCACACGCAGCCTGGCAAGCGCACCACATAGCCGCTGCCTGCCAGGACTGCGCACCTTTGTACTCCATCCCCCACTTCAGCTTCACAATCACGGGCTTGCCGGTGAGGTCGTTCAGGAATGGCTTCGGGTTGACAGGCACAGTCTGCGTCGTCATGCGTGAGCTTGAGTCAGTAATCACCGTCAACGCCACGGCGCAGCGTGACGCTTCGCAGCGACTACGCTTTACAACCAGAGTGCACATCACGACACTCTTTTGCTTTCAGAGCAGCATGAGGTTTTGCACACGCTCTGCTGCAGACTGCGGCACTGGAGTGGGACCACACCGCCGCCATGGCGGCGCACTGGCCGGCGGCTCTTGCCTGGTCGCTTGCGCTGCGTGCCTGTGCTAAGCAGATTCAACCAGGTATGCCTCAGGTCTTTCAGTGCTCACAGCAGGGAGGCTCTTTCACGCTACTAGGCTGAACGGGCAGGCGGGAGCTGGGGCGGTGGTTCCCAAATGAACCTAGACCTACAAGGGGCACTGAATACAAGTTCATGCCGGACTGCATGCGCCATGGCGGATGTTGACATCAATACTGCCTGTGTGTCAAGGAGTATCTGGGCCCCTGACTCTGGGGTGCCAGCCCGCATGTGTGGATTGGCCGCCTGAGCACCTCTGAAGCAGCTAAATCTGTGATGACAACATACCGCCACAGACTATTGCCAACGTCAGACGAGAGCGCAACACTGGCCAGGTGACGCCGGATCCTGTTTGAACAGGGTGTGGCTCTCTGACGCATAAGCATTTTAGCTCGGCAGCCAGGTAGGAGGTGCATAAGAGTGTCACAGCCTGGTTTGGAAGGGCCTTGGTCTATGGTGCACGACCTTTTGCTCAGAACGCGCTTTTGAGACGCTCTGGTCTCCTTGCACAGCATGCAGTGGTGCACAGCCTGCCGCAACCCCCGCTTCAGGCAGCCGCTGACTTGGCATGGAGGGAAGGCGCCGTAGCGGCCTTCGGCGTGGCCCTTACCACCGCGGCGTCCACGAGCAGGCCAAACACGCGCAGCGCGGCCACCACGACGGGCGCCAGCAGGCACTCCAACACGATGGGGTACCGCCGCGGCGTCAGGCCCGCGCTCGCGGCTACCATGACGTTGTGGCCAAAGTCGGGCGAGGGCAGGTGGTACGCGCCGGCCTCCATGCCGCGCACCATGCACTGCGCCACCTGCGGCGGGTGCATGGTCGGGAGACCTGCAGGGCTCAGCTGTGTGCATGCAGCAGTCCTTGCTTGTTCAGCAGCAGACTGCGATGCTAGGCAGCATGCGAGGACATGACTGCGCTGAGCTTCGGCCGTCTAGGGGGTGGCTTGCAGCCAGGCCGCGCCAGAGCGCGGCCGCTGGCGCACCTGCTCGGGGCGGTAGAGCACGTCGCCCGCGGCGCGGCTGGCGGCGTGGCACTCGGGCGGCTGCGGCCCCACACCCCACAGCTCTCACCGCTCCCTCTTACCAGCTGAGTGCTACTCTGCAGATGGCGATGTGCTCGCACCACCTCTAGGCAAGCTGCTTCCACCAAGCCATGCACCACATGCTACTGCTAACTGGTCGGCAGCCAGCCCTGGGATCCAGTCATTCAGATGCAGCCAGTCGCTGCCTTCTGCTGGACTTGCCGTCGCAGGCAGCTGCATCTCTGCATGCTCTAACGCTGGAATCGGCTGTCACGGCGCGCCTTGGTCTTCTGCTCCGCGGTGTAGCCGGGCGTGTTGGTGTCGGGCGGGTACGCGATGCTCACGCGCACGCCTGACGCCAGCAGCTGCGCCGCGCAGGACGTCTTGAGTCTGCCAGAGCTGTGCGCTATGGAGTCATTTCTGTGGGGCGCTAGCAGCCGGAGGCATGTACGACATGCCAAGGCTGTGCGCATGCAGAGCGCCTTCGCACACTCTCCCTCTGAAACCAAAGCCATGGCAACGGCTCGCATCTGCGAGGACTCCGCAATGCTAACCTGCAGTGTTTGACAACGCCCGGCCGCGCAGCTGTGATATGTGCACCGCAGCAGGCGCATGCTGCTTTGCAGGGACATGCAGGCGGTGCACAGGCGCATGCAGCCGGGACGCCACCTCATTCCGCAGGCTGTCTGCGAGGCCGCGGACGGCGTACTTGGTGGGGCAGTAGCTCGACAGCCCAACCAGTCCTGCCGCCAGCTTGTAGCGCCGTCAACGCTTTACTGTGTCATCAGGAGACCATTCGAGAGCATCTGTCACTTCAGGTAAGCGCTGCGCGAGCCCCCTCAAGCTGCAGAAGCGCGCGCGGTGCTATGCGCGAGGCTTTGGCTGCTGCCACGGGGGCAGCGATGCTCGGCGGGAGGCAGCGCGCACCACACACAGCAGCGGCCGAGGCGACCAGCACCAGGTGGCCCGCGCGCCGCTCGGCCATGCGCGGCAGCACGGCCCTCACAGCATTGACCGTCCCAAAGTAGTTGAGGTCCATGGTGGTGCGGAGCACGCTCGCGTCCTGCTCCAGAAACCGCCCTGCGCGGCGGCCGCGGCCTCGTGTGCGGGCCGCTCCGCACACTGGGCAAGGCGGCGGGCTGCTGGACGGCGCGAGGCCTCACCGGGCACCGAGGTCCCCGCACAGCACACCAGCAGGTCTACCTGGCCGGCGCTGCGCTCGAGTGCCGCGACGGCCGCGCGCACCTGCCCGGGCCGGCATGCCAGGAGTCGCTGCCAGGCTGGGAAGGGCTGCTAGGGCAGCGCAGCGCGGCAGGCGCGCGGGCGTGCCTGGTCCGCGTCAGTGACGTCCGCCGCGGCCATGTGCACGGGCGGGCCCGCTGCTGCGGACCCCAGCTGACCCGCTGCCGCGGCCCCCAGCTGCTCGGCGGCGCGGTCCAGCTTGGCCTGCGTGCGCGCGACGAGCGACACGCGCGCGCCGCGGAGCACCAGCTCGCGCGCTACCGCCAGGCCAATGCCCTCTGACCCGCCCGTGACCAGGGCATGCTTGCCGCGCAAGCTGCTGGGCCGCTTGAGCATGTGCAGCAGCAGGCAGACGGCCGCGATCGCGGCTGCGGCGGTCCAAGCTGCGACCACCAGTGCTGTGTGCTGCGCGGCGCCCTCCGCTTGCATGCTGCAAGCAATGTAACAGCTTTTTGTGCCTGTTCAGCCCGCAACAGGCGCTTAAACTGGGCTGACAGAGCAAAGGAATGATGGAAGGATTGACAAGTAACGTGTATTACCCCAGCAGCGCCTGCGTACAGGCGCGCGCAACACGGTGCTGAGCTCAATCACCTGCCTGATCCTTCCTCCTTCGTGATCACAGTGTGCTTGGAACCGAGAAACAGTCAGACATTGATATAACCTGGTTTGACCCCCTGTCGGTGCCAGCTCGGCTCGCACGGGGCGTCGTGTGGCTTTGATAGAAGGACCAAGTATTGCTCCTGTGCCTGCCTTGGCAACAGCTGACCGGTGCATCAGGCGCTTGTCACGTCGGGCGCTGTAACAGAGGACCAGGAAGCGCTGCCTCTTTGCAGACTGTAGAGGCACAGGCCGGAGCCCGCTGAGCCGACTTGCACCATGGTCAGCAGCAGCCTGAGCGCGCAGGCAGACAGGCCCCCGCCGACATGGTGCGCTCGGGCGCCATCTGATGCCCTAACCGCTGTGCTTGCGTAGCTCCAGGCCGGCCCGTGCGCGGCCGCCGCTATGGCATGCCGTCAATAAGCCGGGTTTGAGGCCTTGTAGTTTGTTCTACCAATGCGTCGGTTGCCCGGTCTTAGCCGACAAGGAGCGCCACCGTGTGGATGCCTGTTTGCCAGTCTGTATGCTGACGCGGCTTTCACTCGGGTGCAGGAAGCGCACCAGCTCGCTGATGGCCAAAGCGCAGGATCGGGAGGAGGCCGGCGAGGGTCCAGGTCAGCCCTCCTCCTGAGCACACCTTCCCCGCCGCACGCTGACCAAGCGCTCCGACAAGCAACCGTTCCGACACGCGCCCCCCTGCTTTTTAAATCATACTGACGACGAGCGGTGGATGCGGCGCAGCGTGGGCGTGGCCGGCGGGCGTCGCGCGCACGGCGTCGTCAGGCGGCAGCCCGCGTCTGAGCTCCGCGACCTGCGCCCCCGCGGGGGCGGCCCTGGGCGACGGCGCGGTGGCGGCGCTCAAGCTGGCTGCGATGAAGCTGTCGGCGGGCAACGCGGAGCGCGCGGGCTCCACCACGCCGCCGCTGTCGCCGATCAAGGCGGCGTGGGTGCAGCCCGCGCTCAGCGACGCGGTGCGGCCCCGCGTCGTCCCTGGCTGTGCAGGGCGCCTGAGTTTCGAGTGAGCTTCAACGGGCGAGGTGTTTACGGACGTTGAGCGTAGCCGCGCTATGGTCGCCGGCCCTATGGATGCTATGGTACCGTGTTCGGTGGCACGTGGGGCGCGTTGCAGTGCTCAAAAAGACAGAGCTTATGGCGCTGCGTAGGCTGCCTCCAGCTCTACCACTGCGACGCCAAGAGGGCTGTCGCCGCGCGCGCTCGAGCCCGCGGGCAGCCGGGGCCACCGCCGCACGACGTCGTGGAGCAGCGCCAGCACTGCGGTTCCTGCAGGCACGCCCAGTTGAGAAGCACGGTGGTGCTCTGATGACCAACCCTTGAAGCCACGCCAGCGCGTTGTCCGGCTCTTGCTCCTGGCAGTTTGCATGCGAGCCTGTTCTGCCGGTTACACGGGTTTTGATGCAGCCCAGGTACGCTGCAGAGCGCTTCGGCACATGCCCTGTGCATGTGGGTGAGGCTTCCGGCGCCGCGCAGGCGTGGGACGGCCGCCGGCGGGCCACCGTCGCTCGCGCTCCATCGAGTCGGGCGGCAGTGGGGCGCTGGCGGAGCCCGGGGACGCCTTCCGGGCCGAGCTCGAGCGCATCGGCTCGGCGGCCGCGCTGCAGCGGCGCGGCAGCGCCTCTGGCGAGCCCGCGGGCGCACCAGCGGCTGCCGCGTCCGCCGCGCGGGGCCCCGGGTCAGCAAAAGAAGAAGAGAAGGTTGCGCCGCAGCTGGGAGCGAAAGACGTCGGCGGGCGCCGGGAGGAGGCGGCGCTGATCTCCTGGGACGAGCTGGACGCGCAGCGCGACGTGTACCGCGCGGTGGCCACGGCGGATGGGCGCCACGCGCTCGTCCGCAGCCCCTCGGGTGCGCGCCCTGTGCACGGACGGCTGCTGAGTGTGGGCTTCTTCAAGGATCCCAGCAGGCATGTGAGCCGTCTGACCTGCTTTACTGAGCTTTACGGAGGTAGCGAGGCAGCTGAAGCCCCTTGCTCCATTGTGCCACCCGGGCCCTTTGCGCTTGCTCGCCTCGCGCGAGTGCCCGGACACCTGCCAGAAGGGTCGGCAGAGAGCGGCGCGTGAAACCTGCCATGCGGCTGGCTCATGCTGTGGCTGGCGGAATCCGGCGGTGCGCAGTCGGTCAAGGTTGCAGTGCAACTCGCAGGCAAGGGCGCGGTGGAGGTGCTGCTGGTGCATGACGGCGCGCCTGCCGCGCCGGCGTGGGCGGCGCCACCGCCAGCGCAGGGGCCGGTGCCGCCCGGCTGCTCCCACGCTGCGCCGGCCGGTATGGTACCCGTGTACGCTGCGGCCGCGCCCGGCGCGCCGGGCGGCGCCGCGCTGCTCGCGCCCGCCAGCCCGCCGCCGCAGGCGCCGCTGCGGGTGGTGGGGTATGCGCCGCTGCCGGCGGGCGACCTCGCCGCCTACCTGTCCCCGCGCGCCGCGCCCGCGCCGCCCGCCCGCCGCGATTGGCGCCATGCGCCGGTGCGCCTCGCTGGACCAGCGTGAAGGCTCGCCTGTGTGTTAGGACCGCTGGCTGCGGCCTGTATGCGCGCCAACAGCTTGTGGGCGTTCTATGCTCGGCACGCCGCTCTCAGGAGGCTGACAGTTGAGCGCGCATGCGGCGTCGGCAGACGCGCAGACACCAGATGGCCTGCCCCTGCAAGCGTCCACGCACTGTACCAGTGTGGGTAGCAGTCCGCTGCTGACCCTGCTGCGCCCGGTGCGCAGGCGCCGTATGCCGGCCACTCGTCCTGCGGCGCGGACCGTGTGTCGAGCCCCGCCGCTGCGCGCAACCATGCTGACCCGTTCGGCGAGTCTGCTGTGTGGTGAGCGCGTGGCCTGCTGCTCCGCCAGGCCTGCTGCGGCATGCGCTGGGGGCGCGGGGGCGCGACAAGACCGGATCAGGCCGTGCAGCGGCACGCAACGCGCGCTACGAGTTTGTACATGACTGGCGTACTGGCCTTGAACAGGTCGTTGCAGAGGGCCTGCGGCGCGCGCTGCGGCTGTCAGTGCATGGCGTGTGCAGGGCCGTGCAGCGCAGAGTCCGGCGCATGAATTCAAGAGGGTTTCGTTGCCCTGCTGGGCCATGTGTGTGGGCGCTTGCGGCGCGTTGCCGCTGCTGCCTATTGTCGATATTTGTTTGGCTGCATCACCAGCGCGCTCGCATCGCATGCAATGCATGGCCCGCCTGCTTTTCAGACGCGACTCGCCTTCAATGCCCCCAATAGCCCCGTCTGCAGGCTGACACCAACCCCCATGGAGCCGTTGCTGGCGGCTGTGTGCCGGTAGCGCCTGCCGGTGTCTGAGCGGCGGCCGCGCCATGCCCTGTGGTGCTTCACCGGCGGCAGCGGCTGCAGCGGG
>JAABUV010000210.1_pt1 | contig 87879 bp, 101 predicted proteins | sample 5559971 | NCBI WGS metagenome assembly JAABUV01 (sample SAMN10711881, study PRJNA513362) | rock metagenome | isolation source: Antarctica rocks | place: Antarctica: Victoria Land, Knobhead nord | collected 2015-12-19 | reverse complement strand
AAAGTGACTGATAGCACTTCTTCCCGCCCTGCGCATCCACTATCTGCCCCGGCGACTGCATCACCCCGTCTACTGACTCGGAAGAAATGCCCCGCGTCTCCATCTGCTGCTGCGCGTGCGGTGAGATGCGGTAAAGCATGGACTCCTTTTAATCCTCGACGTATCCCGGCGTGTAGCGGGCCAGCCGCCCGGCGAGGTCCTTGGCGATGTCGGCGTGGACGGTGATGGTGTCGGCCCCGTAGTCTACCGAGTGGACTTTGCCCATCTCGTAGCACTGGGCGACGACGTCGCTGCGGTCGTAGGGCAGGATCAGCGTCACGGTCGCCAGCAGCGAGCGCAGGGTGTCCTCGATGCGGTCCATCAGAAACGGGATGCCGTCGCGGCGCAGGGCGGACAGGTAGCAGGAGTCGGGCGTGGAGGCGACAAGCTCGTTCAGCACCAGGGGGTCTTTGACCGTGTCGGCCTTGTTAAACGCCGTGATGATCGGCTTGTCGGCGGCCCCCAGCTCGGCCAGCACTTCCATGACCGCGCGCATCTGCCGCTCGCGCTCGGGGTGGCTGGTGTCCACGACGTGGATCAAAAAGTCGGCCTGGACCACCTCTTCCAGGGTCGCCCGGAACGAGGCGACCAGGTGGTGAGGCAGGTTGCGGATGAAGCCGACCGTGTCGGTCATCAGCACGGACCAGCCGCCGTGGGGCAGGACGACCCGGCGCGTGGTCGGGTCCAGCGTCGAGAACAGCATCCGGTCGGCCAGCACCTCGGCCCCGGAGAGCAGGTTCAGCAGCGTGCTCTTGCCCGCCGACGTATAGCCGACCAGCGCGCAGGTCGGGAACGGCAGCTTGTGGCGCACCTGCCGCTGCTGGGCGCGCTGCTCTTTGATCTCGTCGATCTCGCGCCCCAGGGACGAGATGCGCTCGCGGACGCGCCGCCGGTCGCTTTCCAGCTTGGTTTCGCCCGGACCGCGCCCGCCGATGCCGCCCTGCTGGCGCTCGAACTTGGTATACAGCGACGACAGCCGGGGCAACAGGTAGTTGAGCTGGGCCAGCTCCACCTGGAGCTTGCCCTCGCGCGTCCGGGCGCGCTGGGCAAAGATGTCCAGGATGAGCTGCGTCCGGTCCAGGACGCGCCGCTCCAGAGCCGCCGTCAGGTTGCGCTGCTGCGTGGGAGAAAGCTCATCGTCGAAGATGACCAAGTCGGCGTCAGTGGACGCGATCTCGCCCTTGAGGTCTTCGACCTTGCCAGGCCCGATATAGGTCGCCATGTCGGGCGCGCGGCGGGACTGGGAGAACTCGCCGGCCACGCGCGCACCCGCCGTCAGGGCCAGCTCGCGCAGCTCAGACAGGCGCATCTGCATGTCGTCCTCGCCGCCGGCCAGTGACAGCGAGACGACGATGGCGCGCTCCTCGCTGGAAGTATCATAGGTAGTGGAAGGATGGGTCATAGATGCTTAATTTTTCTTCCAAAGAACGACCACGCTCGGAAACAGAGAGCGTTGGTGGAAACCAGCTGTAGACGGGACATTTCTGGCGGTCCCTGCGGCAGTCGTCTAACGAGGCGGTATGATCCTGTCGTACTCATGATCCTCTGTTTCCTTTCGGCATCCAGAGTGGGTATTGCATCCCATTGTATGGCACCCCGATCTTGGCCGCGAACTCTTGAGCCTTTTCTTCAGCTTCCGCCAGGCTTTCTGTTATTCCCAATGTGACTGCACTCTCCTGAATCCAACCGATTCCCATTGCAACCATTGACCGGTGCAACCACTGCATCTTTTTCCATTCCAGTTGTATCAGATAGGTACACACGCGCGCGCCCGACACAAAGCTCCCAGTTTGATACAGCCGCAATACAAAGATGTTATTAACATCCTCGAACGGGCCGCAACTGATCAGAACTAACGGAAAGAATCCCCGTGTCATCCGATAGGTGCGGTGAAGCAGGCTCAGGCGCAACGTGTACGATAGGTTAAGCAACCACCACAGAATAGGGACACAGATGCAGGTACCCGAAAGAAATAGAGGCCAGCTATTTACGGAATAATAGGGTGGCAAAACAGGCAAGCAAACAGGAAGAGTGATCAAGGCGAACACTAGGAGGAAGCAGCTCATAGACACAAAAAACACGCCGGCGATGAGTCTGTCTCGCAACCGGGTCCGGCATACGATCGTTTGGGCGTCATCTTCTGTTAGAATTTGGTTCAGCCGAAAGTACGGCACTCTGTTTAGAACTCCTTAGCGAGCAGACGTACCGCCTGCTGTGGAGGCGCGTCCCGAGGGGCTACAAGAAGGCGCTGCTCTACAGCGACTTCTGGGACGGCCTACCGGAAGGCACTGCTGGATGAGCAGCAAGAAGCCTCAGGAGGCCGCGGGCCAGACCTGCCACATCGGGCAGTTCGGTAACATCCTGCGCCAGAGGCTGGGGCGTTTTGTCGGGAAGACGCTTCCGTTCCCTGGGTGCGATTCGATGCACAAGTTATGCATGCGGCTGTTTTTGCATGAATACAATAGGCAATGTTAGTATACCCACCCTTGCCCTGGCTACGCCGCCTCCACCCGCTCCCTCAGTGCCGGGGCGGGGATGGCCTGCAAGATGGCGCGCAGGGCGGCGTTGACCTGCTCCGAGGTCGTAAGCACGGCGGCGACGTCCGGCTCCAAAATGATGGGCGGGGCCGAAGGACGGTTAACGGAAGGGTTAGGCCGGGCGTTAAAGAAGTCATACTCCGGCCTCATGTCGTCTTCCAGGTCCTCATCAGGGTCATGATAGATGCGGATAGGTTTGTCCATAGCTTGTTCGCCCCTGTCTCGCCGCCCCGCGTTCGCTGTAAACGACGGCGAGAAGCCGTCCGGCTGAGGAGCAGCCGAGAATGACATACCGCTCCTCTGCGTCCGAATAGTCAGGATCGTCCACGACGCCCGCGAGCGGATCGTCAAAGACTGTGGCCGCTTCCACAAAGCTGACGCCGTGCTTTTGCAGGTTGCTGAGGGCCTTGGCTTCGCTCCACTCGAAGGGCATCGGACTTCCTTTCCCGCGCCTGACGGACGAGATTATATCCCCGGACGCGGCGGGAAGGCGGTGTAGGGAACAACTCGTCCCAGCCGTTCCGGGTAGGCCCGCTGCGCTTCGATGAGGTCATGGTGGTTCTGTAAGTTCAGCCAGAACCGCGCGGACATGCCCAGGAACTTGCCGAGCAGCAGCGAGGTCATCGGCGTGATGCTGCGCTGCCCGCGCATGATCTCCGAAATATGGGTCTGGCTCAACCCCGTTCCTTTTGCCAGCTTGTATGGCGTGATGCCCAGCGGCTCAAGGTAATCCTCGCGTAGCATCTGGCCGGGGTGCGTGTTTTCAAGAAGATCAGAAGCTATCGTAGCTTCGCCATGCGTATCGTGGGTCATAGGCTCTCCTTTGTCAAAAATGATCAGCAGATGTTGAGCTAGTGATAATCCACGATCTCGACATCCCGCGCGCTCCCATTGTCCCACAGGAAGCACACGCGCCACTGGTCGTTGATGCGGATCGAATGCTGGCCTTTTCGGTCATCCTGAAGGGCCTCCAGGCGATTGCCAGGGGGAACCCGGAGGTCGTCTAGGCTGCCCGCCGCATCAACATATCCTAGCTTGCGGAAGGCGACCGTTTGGATGTCTGACGGGAGTTTACGGGACCGCCCGCCGTTGAAGATCAATTCAGCTTCAGAGGAGCGGAAGTTGATAATCATACCGCCATAGTACCCATATATGATAGTATTGTCAATGGGTACTAAACGAGCCGCCCCGACACAGAAGCCGCCCGGCTCCAGAGTGGAGCCGGGCGGCTTGCAGCATCGATCCGTGTTTTGCTGAACGATTATGCTTTGTCCTTCGGCTGGTCCTTGCCGTTGTGGTGGCGCTCCCACCCGCTCCGGCTCAGTTCTTCGACCGACCGGGCATTGGCGGCGGCGGTAACATCCATCGAGTCGTCATACATCGTGCCGAAATAGCTGGTTCAGTAGATCGGCTTGACCGGCACGGGCGCAGGGGCGGCGGGCGGCAGGGTCATGCCGTCCTGGGGATGCCGGCCCTCGGCAATGGCCGCCGTGGAAAGCATGGACAAGAGCAGGCCTGCCGCGATGAGTGCTTTTTTCATGCGCCCATTGTCGGCAGATCACGGCCGGTTCTTTAGGCGGATTATTTAGGCCGAACGGGGCAGCGGGTATAATCGCCGCATGGAAGAAGAACAATCGGAGCGGCAGGGGTTCACCGGGTTCGGACTGGGCACCATCCCCAGGGTGCAGCCCGAGGATGGCGTGTTCCTGCTGGTGGTCTACCGCGACGGCGGGCTTTCGGCGGCGGCCCACGCCACCGAGCGGGGCGCGATGGCGGCGGCGGCGGAGTTTCTGGAAGACGACCGGGGCGACGACGACGAACCCGACGGGACGCTGGAAGACCTCTTTGCCCGCGCCCAGCGGGCCGTGGAGGACGATGGGGGCATCATGGAGATCATTCCCGGCCCCGTACACGGCGGGTGAGCCGCCAGAGAGCGCTTATGAGTATTCCCGACAGCACGGACGGCACACAAACGCCGATCGACCCCCAGGTACGCATGGGCCACGTCCACCTTAAAGTTGCCGACTTAGGGCGGGCACTGGCCTTCTACCAAGGCGTACTCGGCTTCGAGGTGACGCTGCGCGTCGGCGACAGCGCCGCGTTCCTTTCGGCGGGCGGCTACCACCACCACCTCGGCTTGAACACCTGGGAGAGCTTGGGCGGCTCGCCGCCGCCGCCCGGCACGACCGGCCTGTACCACCTCGCCATCGTCTACCCGACGCGGGCGGCCCTGGCGGACGCCCTGCGGCGACTCCTGGCGGCGGGCGTCCCGCTGGACGGCGCGAGCGACCACGGCGTCAGCGAAGCGCTGTATTTGCGCGACCCCGACGGCAGCGGCGTGGAGCTGTACTGGGACCGCCCGCGCGAGTCCTGGCCGCGCGACGCGCACGGCGGCCTGGCGATGTACACGCGCCGGCTGGACCTCGACGGTCTGCTGCGGGCGTAAGGAACCCCTCACAGCAGATTGTGCTGTCCTCTTGCCTTCAGCTCGTCCACGATCTTCTTGACATCTTCGGAGCGGGACTTGGGGCAGATCAGGGTCGCGTCCGGCGTGTCGATCACGATGATGTCTTCCAGGCCGATGGTCGCGATCAGCCGGTCCGGGCTGTAGATCAGGCTGCCGCGTGTGTCCACGCCCAGGTGGTGCCCGACGACGACGTTGTCGTCGTCGTCCGCCGTATGCGCCAGCACTTCGGCCAGCCGCTGCCACGAGCCGACGTCATTCCAGCCGATGTCGGCGGGGATGACCGCCACTTTGTCGGCCTTCTCCGCAATCCCATAATCCACCGAAATCTTGTCCAGCGTCGGGAAAACAGCCGTCATGGCCGCCTCGAAGCCGTCCGTGCCATAGGCCGCCGTCAGCCGGGCGAAGGAGTCCTCCATCTGCGGCAGGTGCGCCTTGTATAAATCCCGCAGCGTCCGCACCGTGGCGATGAACATGCCGGCGTTCCAGAAATAGCCGCCGTCCCGGAGGTACTGCTCGGCGACGGCGAGCGCGGGCTTCTCTTTGAATTGCTTGACGGCGTACACGGGCACACCGGCCTGAGTCTGGGCCTGCACGACGTCACCGCCCTGGATGTAGCCGAAGCCCGTGTCCGGCCCGGTCGGCGGGATGCCCAGGGTGACCAGCCAGCCGTCCCCGGCGGCGGCGGCGGCGGATTCCAGAATCGCGCGGAAGTGGGCGTCGCGCGGGATGACGTGGTCGGCGGGCAGCGTCACCATGACCGCGTCCGGTCCCAGCGTCTTTTCCAGCAGGGCCGCCATCAGGCCGATGGCCGGGGCCGAGTCCCGCCCCTCGGGTTCGCCCACGACGTTCGAGACGGGGACGCCGGGAAGCTGGGCGCGGACCGCCCCGGCGTGGCGGGCGTTGGTGATGACATACAGGCGCTCGGGCGGGACCAGGCCCTGGACGCGGTCGGTCGTCTCCTGGAGCATGGTGCGCTCGCTGACGACGTCCAAAAACTGCTTGGGGGTGGCCTGGCGGCTGCGCGGCCACAGGCGCGTCCCGCCGCCCCCGGCGGGGACAACGACGGCGATCTGCGGAGGGGCATGGGGTTCTGGCACGGCGTGGGGTTCCTGTCTCGCACTGGGAGTTCGGTCTGCTTTGGAGTGTACCGAATCGGGCGTGGGGGTGTCAAGGAACCGTCTTAGGAACAATCCGGGGGGTGCTTCGGTCTGACTCAGCAGAACCGGGCCGCCGCTTTTGCCCGTTGATGTGGCCCGGAGGAAAGAGACCCAACCATGAACACACCGAAAACAAACTCCCTAAGCCGGCTGCGCGCCTTCGGCGTGGCCGCCATTGCTGCCGCCGCTCTGGGTGCGCTCGCCCCGATGGCGGGCGCGCAGACGAACAACACCGTGGTGCTCGATCCGGGCACGGTCATCCCGGTGCGGCTCGACACCGAGCTGACATCGAACCATTCCCAGCCGGGCGACCCGTTCACGGCGACGGTGGACGACAGCACCGGGGCTTATCGTAACATCTTGCAGGGCGCGACGATCTCGGGCGTGGTGCGCGAATCGACGCCGCAGCAGGGCAGCAATCCCGGTGCCCTGAGCCTCGGCTTCACCCGCATCCGCCTGTCCGACGGGCGACTGGTGACGATCTCGGGGACGCCCACGAGCCTGGACACCAAGAACCTGACCACGCGGGGCGACGGCGTCTTCGTCGCCAAGAACACCAGCCAGGACCAGCGCCTGACCTACACCGGCATCGGCGCGGGAGCCGGGATATTGCTGGACGTCCTGAAGGGCGGCAAGTTCAACCTCCAGGACATCCTCATCGGGGCCGGCCTAGGCTACGGGGCCGGGTCGATCCTGAAAAGCCCGCAGCAGGTACACGACGTGGACCTGACGCCGGGCACCGAGATGGGCGTCATGCTGAACCAGGGCACCCGCTACTACCACCGCGCACCCGCGACGGTCAAGACCTACCGGACGCCCGCGACGGTCAAGACCTACCGGACCGTGACGACCCGGCGCACCGTCGTGACCACCCGGCAGGTCGTTGTGCCCGCAAAGCGCACCATCGTCACCCACCGCCACCGCGTCTACCGCCACACTGTGCGCTAAAAACACGCGGCAGGACAATCACGCAAGAGAAAGCCCCGGACGTTCGCCGCGTCCGGGGCTTTTCTGTCACAGCGTCAGCCCGCGCCTCACGGAGCGGACGAGGCCACGAACCGAATCTGGACGGTGACACGGTAGAGGAGGTCATCCGCGCGGTCGCTGATAATGGCCTACACCCGCAGCGGCTCCTGCTTATTCCCCCTTGGCGGGCAGGAAGGCGAGGAAGCGCGCGCCCTGGCCGCTCTTGCCGACCTCGACGATGCCGCCCCGATGGGCCTCCAATATCCCCTTGACGATGCTCAGGCCCAGGCCCAGGCCACGGGCGCGCGACGTGAAGAACGGCGTGAAGATGCGCGGCTTGATGTCGGCGGGGACGCCGGGGCCGGCGTCGGCGATCTCGATCTGGAGGTACGCCCGGCCTCGGGGCAGGTCGGCCTGCATCTGCGCCGAGTCGGCATCGGCGCGCGACGTGCGGACGAGCAGAGAGCCGCCCTCGGGCTGGAACGAGAGCGAGTTCTCGATCAGCTCGGAGAACGCCCGCTTCAGGCGCGAGGCATCGGCCAGGACCGGCGGCAGGTCGGGGGCCAGGTCAAGCGTCAGGGCGACCGGGCTGCGCTTCGGGTAGCTCTCAGCCACGCACTGCCGGAGCAGGTCGTTCAGGTCGTATTCGGCCAGCGAGATCTGCGTCGCGCGGACGAAGTCACGGAACTCTTGGAGTATCTCCTCCAGGCGGAAGACACCGTGCCGCATGCCCTCGGCCAGCTTACGGTACTCGGCCCGCTTGTCTTCGGGTTCGGACAAGCGGTACTCCAGCTCGTTCAGGTCGCCCTTGATGGCGAACGTCCGGTTGCCGATCATGTGGGCGGCCTTGGCCGACAGCTCGCCCCACGCGGCCATGCGCTCCGTGTTGACCAGGCGGTCTAAAATCCGCCCGTTCTCGATGGCCGTGCCGAGCTGCGAGGCGATGGTCAGCAGCACGCTCTCGTCGTCCTCGGTGAACTCGCGGCGGAACCACGGCGCGGCGCTCTTGCGCCGCAGCACGCGCAGGACGCCCAGCATCCCACTGCGCCCGAAGATGGGCACGGCCAGGAACGCGCCGACGTCCTCGGCGGGGAACTCCTCGAAGCGCCCGCGCCAGCGCGGGTCCTCGCGCGGGTTCCCCACCCGGATCGGCTCGCCGTGCTCGGCCACCCAGCCGGTCAGTCCCTCGCCGACGGGGTAGGTCGCCACCCCGACGCGGGCCGCCAGGCCCCCACGCGCGGCCTGCAAGACGAGCAGCCCCTTGTCACGGTCCAGGACGAAGACGGAGCAGTCCTCGAATCGTAATTGGGCGGCGGCGACATCGACAACGCGCCGCATCAGCCGGTCGGCGTCGCCGATGGCCGACAGGTCCTTGCCGATCTCGACCAGCGCCGCCTCGCGGGCGCGGTACCCGTCCATCAGCAGCCGCAGTACAGCGATGTTGGCCAGTGACTGGAGCAGTGGCAGGTGTTCGGGCGTGAAGTGGTCAGGCCGGAAGCTCTGGATGTTCAGAACGCCGCGCGTGTGCCGGTTGCCGTCCAGGAGGGGCACGGCGATCTCGCTGCACACGTCATCAAAGAAGGCATAGTAGTACGGGTCGGCGTCCACGTCACCCGTCACGTAAGGCCGCCCGGTCGCGGCCACGTGCGACGTGATGCCCTCGCGCGGCCCATCCACTCCACGCCCCTGACGGGTGCCGTCGCCGATCTTGACGCCCTCGCTGATCTTGACGCCCTCGCTGATCTTGAGCCGCAGCGCCCGCCCCTCATCGGTCCAGCCCGCGCCCGCCGTCGCCACCAGCGTCAGCTCCCCGGTTCCATCGTGGACCAGGGCCATAAACGCCCGGTCCGCATTGACGGCGTCCAGGGCACCCTGGGTCATCTCGTCGAGCAGCGTCTGCACCTCGTCCACCTCGGCGGCGCGGCGCGACAGGCGCTGGATCAGGGCGAGCGGGTCGGACAGGGACACGGTGGGGCTGGTCATGGCGCTATTGTACCCGCCGAATCCGTGCCCCGAGGGTGGGAAAAGAGGAGGCCCCCCGCCCCAATCCTGGGGAGCCAGAGAAGAAGTTGGGCTGGGCCTTTTTCCCCGACCGACAGACAGAAAAGCCCCCGCCTCTCTTTTCAGGGAGGCGGGGGCTATGTCTTTGCCGGCTACGGCAGGCCGAAGGGCGAGTCTTGAGACTGACCGGGGTCCTGCTGGCCCTGCGACCGGGGCGGGGCCATGCCGAAGGTGGCCGGGCGCTCCCGCAGGGTGACGGAAATGGTCCGGGGCGTCCCGTCGCGCACGACGCGCAGGGTGAGCTGGCTCCCGACGCCCTTGGCCTGGATCAGGCTGTTCAGCGCATCGGTGTCGGTGACCGCCTGGCCGTCGGCCTGGGTGATCACGTCGCCCAGGTGCAGGCCTGCCGCCGAGGCGGGCGTGCCGGGGTAGATGCGAAGAATGACCAGGCCGTCAGTCAGCGAATCGGAGATGCCGACCTGCGCGCGCTGGTCGGGCGTCAGCGCCGCCAGGGGGCCGTACTTGACGCCGAGGTACGGGTGCGACGCCTTGCCGTTCTTGATCAGCTCGGCGGCGACCTGCTTGGCCCGGTTGATCGGGATGGCAAAGCCGATGCCCGAGTACGTGCCGCTCGGCGACAGGATGGCCTCGTTGATGCCGATCACCTGGCCGTTGATGTTCGCCAGCGCCCCGCCGGAGTTGCCGGGGTTGATCGCGGCGTCGGTCTGGATCGCGGGCAGGATCGCCTGGCCCTCGGCGCTCTGGCCCGAGCGGTTCAGGGCCGAGATGATGCCCAGCGTCACGGTCGTCCCCACGTCGAGCGGGTTGCCGACGGCGATGGCCCACTCGCCGATCCGCACGTCGTCGGAGTTGCCGAGCTGCGCGACGGGGAGGCGGACGCCGTGCGTCTCGATCTTGACCACGGCGATGTCGGTCACGGGGTCGGCCCCGACCACGACCGCATCATAGGCCTTGCCCTTGTCGCCGACGTTGACGGTCAGCTTGGTGGTGTCCTGGACGACGTGGTTGTTGGTGATGATGTAGCCGTCAGGGCTGATGATGATGCCCGAGCCGGCCCCGTGCGGGGTGACGGGTGCCCCGCCCCCGCCCATGCCGAAGATGGGGTCGTTGCCGAACGGGCTTGCCTGCTCCACGGCCTTGCCGACCGTGTGGACGGTCACGACCGCCCCGTCCACCTTGGCGGCGGCGTCGGCGACGACCGTGTCCCCGGTGAAATGCTTAAGCGGGCTGGGAGTCGTGTCCAGCGAGGTGAGAACCGCCCGCTTGGACTGCGTATCGCCCCCCGAAAATAGAGCGTCGGGTGCCCCGAACGTCTTGATGCCGACGGCACAGGCCGCCGCGCCGACCGCGAACACGGCGGCGTAGGATGTGACTTTCTTCATATTTTCTGCGAACCTCATAGTGTTTGTTGAGTGTCTGGGTCGTACTGCGTCTTATACGCGGATCGCCTTCAATAAGTTCGCCATTTCGATGGCGGCGGCGGCGACGTCCGCGCCCTTGTTGCCCGCCTTGGTCCCCGCCCGCTCCAACGCCTGCTCGATGGTGTCCGTCGTCAGGACGCCGAAGAGGATGGGAACCCCCGTCTGCACGGCGAGGGAAGCCAGCCCCGAGGCCAGCGGGCCGGCGACGTAATCGAAGTGCGCGGTCGCGCCGCGGATCACCGCCCCCAGACAGATAACACCATCGTAGGCCTGTGAGTTCGCCATCGCCGACGCGGCCAGGGGGATCTCGAAGGCCCCCGGCACACGCGCCAGCGTGATGTCGTCGTCTGAGGCCCCGTGCCGCCGCAGCGTGTCCAATGCGCCTTCCAGCAGCCTGTCGCCGATCAGCGAATTGAACCGGCTCAGGACGATTCCGAAGCGCAGGCCGGTCGCGATCAGTGTCCCCTCGTGTGTCTTCATGTTATACGATGCTGCTTCCAAAAATGTTCAGCGAGAGATGCAGGAGCGTGGATAGGAACCCACCTCCCCCTGCATTCGTCCCTCGCTTCGGGTACTCCTCCCGAGACGGGAGGAGGAAGAGATCAGGCCACCGCCCGCAGGTTTTGCGGAGCGGCGAGGGTGGCGGGCTTGCCCGCCGGGTGGGTTTTATCCTGCCCCGTCCTGTTCGTCGATCTTGCCCGACTCGTCGACGAGCAGGTGCCCCATCTTGGTGCGCTTCGTTTCCAGGTAGCGCCGGTTCGAGTCGTTCGAGGCCGGGTGGAGCGGGATGCGGTCCACGATCTCCAGGCCGTAGCCCTCCAGCCCCGCGAGCTTGGCGGGGTTGTTGGTCATGTACAGCAGGCGCTTGACGCCCAGATCTACCAAGACCTGCGCGCCGATGCCGTAGTCGCGCAGGTCGGCCTTGAAGCCCAATTGGACGTTGGCCTCGACCGTGTCCGCGCCCGCATCTTGGAGCGCGTAGGCTTTAATCTTGTTGGTGATGCCGATGCCGCGCCCCTCCTGCTCGATATACAGCAGGACGCCCCGCCCCGCCTCCGAAATCTTTTCCAAGGCGAGGTGGAGCTGGTCGCCGCAGTCGCACTTGAGCGAGCCGATCAGGTCGCCGGTCACGCACGACGAGTGGATACGCACCAGCACGTCGCGCCCGTCGGCGATGTCCCCCATCGTGAAGGCCGTGTAGGGCGCGGGGTCCACGCCGCTCTCGTAGGCGTGGGCGGTGAACTCGCCGTAGCGCGAGGGCAGCCTGGCCTCGGCGACCTTGTGGATCAGCTTCTCGGCCCGCCGCCGGTGCTTGATCAGCTCGGCGATGGTAATGAACTTGAGGTCGAACTTCTGGGCAAGCCCGGTCAGCGCGGGGACGCGCGCCATGTCGCCGCCGTCGCCCATGATCTCGCAGATGACTCCGACAGGCTGAAGCCCGGCCAGGCGCATCAGGTCCACGGCGGCCTCGGTGTGCCCCGCGCGCTTCAGCACGCCGCCCTTGCGGGCCATCAGCGGGTTGACGTGTCCGGGTCGGTTGAAGTCGGTCGGCAGCGCGGCCGGGTCGGCCAGTCTGCGAATCGTCAGCGCGCGGTCGCCCGCGCTGCTGCCGGTCGTCGTCCCGTTGCGCGCGTCCACCGTCACCGTGAACGCGGTCCGCATCGACTCACTGTTCTCGCGTACCATCAGCTCCAAATGAAGCGACTGGAGCCGCTCCTCGGGCATGGGCACGGTGATGATGCCGCTGGCGTGGCGAGTCATCAGCGTGATCGCTTCCGCCGTGACGTGCTCGGCGGCCATGACGAAGTCGCCTTCGTTCTCGCGGTCCTCGTCGTCCACCAGGACGATCATCTTGCCCGCCCGCAGGTCGGCCAGGGCCTCTTCGATTGTGTGGAACGGTGCTTCGGGCATGGACATGGTTACTTCCGCATCAACTTGGGGTGCTTCACCGGGGCAAAGCGTAGCTTGCCGTCTTTACCCACACCCCACGAATCGCTATGCTCCCGGAGTACAGGCAGGCTCTCACCCATCGGGCCAGCCTTGAGCGCCTGCTCCGTCGCGTGGCGAAAGCGGCGGTTGTAGGCGCGCTTGTCTGCCTTCTTACTATCGGCGTTCTTGATGGTGCCGCAAAACGGGTGCCTCCGGCGCGACCGGCTCATGGCAGGATCTCTTTCAGCGGAACTGGTCCAGAAGCCTATCGTATTGGGAGTGAGGGCCGATCCAGAACCAGTCCAGTGCGTCGGCGTCTTTCAGCGCGAGCGCCCGCCAGTGCAAGCCGATGCGGACGGAATAGAGCGGCACCCTTTGGCTGACGCGCTTGAAGAACAGGCTGGTGTGCTGCGGGTCGCTCCGCCAGAGGCGATAAGATTCTTTCGCCTGCCTCTGAATGTCGGGAGGAAGGCGTTGAAGGCGTTTGCGAAAATCTGCGGTGATGCGCGAGGTCACAGGATGCTTTCCAGCGGATACACCTCGCCACGCGAAATCTCGGCCCGCGCGCGGGCGATCAGCTCCTCAAGCGTCTCCTCGGGTGCCCCATTTTCTCCCTCAAGGGCCAGTTCTTCCAGGAGCCAAGAGGCCACTCTGTTCTGCCTTGTTTCAGGCAATTTAGAAACCTCGGCGATGACTTTTTGGAGCAGTTCGGTCATGGCGGCTACTCCCGGTAGGCGGTCAGGGGGCCGGACCAGGACGGCTCGGCGCGCTCCAGGTCGGCGATGCGGAGGGGGGTCTCGGCGCGGGCGAAGTCGCCGCCGACGAGTTTTTCGACGTACTTGCCGATGATGTCTGTTTCGAGGTTCACCTGGTCGCCCGCGCGGCGGGTGTGGAGGTTGGTCTTGTCCCAGGTGTGGGGGATGATGGCGACGTGGAAGTTCTTGTCGTCGGCGTCCACGACCGTCAGCGAGATGCCGTCGATGGCGATGCTGCCCTTGCGGACAATATAGCGCAGCAGGGAGGGCGAGGCGGTGATGTAGACGTAATAGGAGTTGTCCACCTCGCGAATCGAAGTGATGGTGCCCACGCCGTCCACGTGGCCCTGGACGATGTGGCCGTCGAAGCGGCCCGTGGCGGCAAGACTCGGCTCCATGTTGATCTCGTCGCCGATGGCGAGCGACCCCAGGGCGGTCCGCTGCAACGTCTCGTAGACGGCATCGAAGGCCACCGTGCCGGCTCCGATCTCGACGATGGTCAGACACGCCCCGTTGACGGTGATGCTGTCGCCGATCTTCACCCCGTCAAGGATGTGGCCGCCCCGGACGGTGAACCGGGCCGACTGCGCGCCGCGCTCGATGGCCTCGATTTGGCCGACTTCCTGGATGATGCCTGTGAACATGGTGCGTGTCTTCCTCTAAATCTCTAAAGCGGAACGCCCGCCGAGCGTATTCTACCCAAAGTCCGGCCCGAAGCGGGCGTCGATCACGAGGTCCGGCCCGCAGCGCCGGACCTGACGGAACGAGGCGGCGCGGGCGTCGGCCATGCGCCGCACGCCCAAGTCGCCGAAGGGGCCAGGCGCGGCCCGTCCGCCCACCACTTTGGGGGCCAGAAATGCCAGCCAGCGGTCGATGAGGTTCGCGCCCAGCAGCGAACCCGCAAGCGTCCCGCCGCTCTCCACAAGAACACCCACCATGTCGCCGCGGGTTCCCAGCCGCCGCAGCAGATCGGGGAGGGAGACGCGGCCTTCGCCGTCGGACTCGCAAACAAGGACCTGACAGCCATGTTCGGTCAGCGCGTCCCGCCGCGCCGCGTCCGCCGCCACTGTCGCCAGGATCGTCCGGCCATCCTCTGAGGCCAGGCGCACGACCTGCGCGTCCAGGGGCGTCCGCAGGCGGCTGTCCACGACGATGCGCCAGGGGTCCCGGCCCGGCCTGTGCGTCAGCCGCGTGGTGAGGGCCGGATCGTCTGAGAGCACCGTCCCTACCCCGGTCAGAATACCGTCACACCTATCACGCAATTGCCGGTGGACTGCGCGCCGCGCGGGAGGGGACGTGATCCAGCGCGAGTCGCCCGTTTCGGTGGCGATTTTCCCGTCCAGCGTCGCCGCCGTTTTCAGCACCACCCAGGGCAGGCCCGTCGTCCGGTGCTTGATGTAGGCCGCGTTGAGCGCCCGCGCGTCGGCTTCCAGAAGCCCGACCGAAACCTTCACGCCGTTGGCGCGGAGCCGCTCAAGCCCCTGTCCGGCCACGCGCCGGTCCGGGTCCGCCATGGCGACGACGACGCGCCCGATGCCCGCTTGGAGCAGCGCGTCGGCGCAGGGCGGCGTCCGCCCCCAGTGCGCGCACGGCTCCAGCGTCACGTAGGCCGTCGCCCCCCCCGCCCGCCCGCCCGCCGCGCGCAGGGCGTGGACCTCGGCGTGGGGCGTCCCCGGCTCCCGGTGCCACCCCTCGCCGGCGACGCGGCCCGCCCCGTCAACCACAACGCAGCCGACCATCGGGTTGGGGCTGGCGTGCCGCCCCAGGGAGGCCAGGCGCAGGGCGCGGCGCATGAAGCCTTCCGCCACAGAGGCTTCCGGCGCGCGTTGTGTGTCAGCCTGCATGATTCGTGCCAAGTAGTTATTTCATCAGGTTGCGCAGGATAAAGCCGACGTTGGCGGGCCGCTCGGCCAGGCGGCGCATGAAGTAGGGATACCAGGACGCGCCGAAAGGGACGTAGGCGCGGACGTGGTAGCCCTCGGCGGCCAGCGACTCCTGAAGGTCGCGCCGGATGCCCAGCAGGAGCTGGAACTCGAAGCGGTCATTGTCGAGGCGCTCACGGCGGACGAACCGCTTGGCCTCGTGCAGAATCGCCTCGTCGTGCGAGGCGATGGCGGGGCGGACGCCGTCCGCGAGCAGCCGGTGCATCTGGCGGACGTAGGCCGCGTCCACGTCGGCCTTGTCGGGGAAGGCCACGTCCGGCGGCTCGGCGTAGGCGCCCTTGACCAGGCGCACCGAGATGCCGTCAGCGATCAAGGCGGCCAGGTCGCCGTCGGTGCGCCGCAGCGACGATTGCAGCACCGTGCCCATGTCGGGGAACTCCCCGTGCGCCGCCCGCACGATGTCGAGTGTGCGCTGGGTGTAGGCAGACCCCTCCATGTCCACACGCACGAACGCCCGCGCGCGGGCAGCCGTCAGGATACGCCGCAGGTGGCCCGAAGCCAGCGAGTCGCCCAGATCCAAGCCCAGCGCGGTCAGTTTAACGCTGATGTAGGGCCGGGCCAGGCGGGCCGACGCGGCGGCATCCAGAACGGCGACGTAGGCGTCCGCCGCAGCCTGCGCCTCGTCCTCCGAGGACACGTTCTCGCCCAGCAGGTCCAGGGCGGCGTCGATGCCCCGCGCTTGCAGCGAGCGAGCGGCGGCGAGAGCGTCTTCCAGCGACTCGCCGGCGACGAAGCGCTGGACGAGTCCCTTGGACATGCCGTTCTGGACCAGAATCCGCTTGATCGCCTGGTTGTCGGCCAGGGCCAGCATCACGGTGCGGCCGCTGAGAAGGGGGACGCTGAGGGTCATGGCGGGAGGCTCTCTTCTACGATCCGGCTTGACATTCAGCCCGGCGAGGGCCTATAATGGACGGAAGATGTCCGTCTCGATCATTATACCCGCCTTCAACGAGGCCGACCGCCTGCCGCGGACGCTGGAAGCGACCGCGGCGCATTTCGCCTCCCGCGGCGAGCCGTTCGAGGTGCTGGTGGTCGACGACGGCAGCAGAGACGGGACGGCGCGGGCCGTGGAGGACTTCGGCGAGGCCCACCCCACCCTCGACATCCAGTGCCTGGGCTACGGCGGGAACCGCGGCAAAGGCTACGCCGTGCGCCACGGGATGCTGCGGGCGACCGGCGACCGGCGGCTGTTCTGCGACGCGGACCTGGCGACGCCCGCCGAGGAGTACGACGTCGTCCTGGCCGCGATGGCGCGGTCCGGGGTGCCCATCGGCATCGGCTCGCGCCCGCTGCGGCAGTCGAGCCTGCTGGTCCACCAGCCCTGGTATCGGGAGATGCTGGGGCGCGGCTTCAACAAGGCCGTGCGGCTGTTGGCCGTGCCGGGCATCGCGGACACGCAGTGCGGATTCAAGGTCTTCACGGCCGAGGCCGCCCAGGACGTCTTCTCGCGCTGCCGCCTGGACGGGTTCGCCTTCGACAGCGAGGCGCTGTTCATCGCCCGCCGCCTGGGCTACCCGGTCGCCGAGGTGCCGATCCGCTGGTCCCACCAGGAAGGCTCCAAGGTCAGCATGGTCCGCGACGGCCTGCGGATGCTGGCCGACCTGTCGCGCATCCGCTGGATGCACCGGCACCTGAAGGGCCGAACCAAGGCAGGGGCCGCCGCCCGCCCCAAGGCCTGACTCCCCAAATCAACGCATGAAACACGAAGAATATGAGCGGATGTACCGCTTCGAGGACGGCTACTGGTGGTTCGTCGCCCGCCGCCACCTGATCGTCAGCCTGATTAAAAGCCACTACCCACGGGACGGCAGGCTGCGGATACTGGACATCGGCTGCGGGACCGGCAAGATGCTCGACGAGCTGGCCGCGTTCGGCGACGTCGTGGGCGCGGACTTCTCGCCCGAGGCGTTGCAGTTCTGCGTCACGCGCGGCGTCGGGGCCGATCTGGCCCGCGCCGACGCCCGCCGCCTGCCGTTCGCCGACGGCGCGTTCGACGTCGTCACGGCGATGGACATCATCGAGCACATCGACGACGACAAGGCCGCCTCGTCGGAGATCTTCCGTGTGCTCAAGCCCGGCGGGCGATTGCTCGTCACCGTGCCCGCCTTCACGTCCCTGTGGAGCGAGCACGATGAGGCTTTGCACCACTACCGCCGCTATACGGTCCCGCGCCTCAAAGACCTGTTCCAGCGGGTCGGCCTGGCCGTGGACAAGGTCTCCTATACCGTGACGACCCTGTTCCCGGCGATCTGGGTCTACCGCCAGATCAGCAACCTGCTCCCCCGGCGGCGCGGGGACGGCGAGAAGCAGGCGAACCTCGTCAACTTCTCCCGGCCCGTCAACGCCGCCCTCCTGTCCCTGTCGCGGTGGGAGACGCGGCTCGTCCGCCGCCTGAACATGCCCTTCGGCGTGTCCGTGGTCTGCGTCGCCCGCAAGCCACCCGAGGGGATGAAATGACAGACGGCGCGCGCGCGGGATGGGGGCTGGCCGGCCTGTCCACTTTGGGTCTGCTGGGCTACGCCGCCGGGGTCGAGCCTTATGCCGTGGAGACGACGCGCTGGGATCTGTTCTGCCCCCGCCTGCCCCTTGAGTTCGACGGCTACACCGTTCTGCAAGTCTCCGACCTGCACATGCGCCAGATGGGGCGGCGCGAGCATATCATCGAGCGCCTGATCCGCGCCTTGCCCCCGGTTGATTTGGTGGCCGTCACGGGCGACCTGGTCCATACCCCGGCCGGGATCGAGCCGTTCCTCGACCTCGCCCGGTCGTTCCGGGCGCGCGACGGCGTGTACGCGGTCTTCGGCAACTCCGAGCACAAGAACGGCGTCCGCCCCTATGCCTTCTCGCGGACGCTGGACGCCAGCGGCATCGCGCCGCTGCTGAACCGCCACGTCCTGCTGACGCGCGGCGGCGCGCGGATCGCGCTGGCCGGCGTGGACGACCCCGTGAACGACAAGGACCGGCTGGATGAGGCTTTGGAGGGCGTCGCCCCGGACGTGTTCACGCTGGCCCTGATGCACTCGCCCGACTCGGTCGCCGAGGCCGTCGTGCGCGGCGTCGACGTCGTGCTGTCGGGCCACACCCACGGCGGCCAGATCCGCCTGCCCCTCCTCGGCCCCCTCTACACCCACTCCCTGCTGGGCCGGCGCATGAGCGACGGCTACTACGGCCGCCGCCGCCTGCGCCAGACCGTCGGCATCCGCCCCGGCCGCACCCAGCTCTACGTCTCGCGCGGCCTGGGCGTCAGCGGCCTGGCCCTGCGCTTCCTGACCCGGCCCGAGCTGACCGTCTTCACCCTCCGCCGCGGCCTCCCCCACATCAAGCCCACCGCCTGATTACCCTCGTCCTACTGCTGCGGCGCGGGCTTCCAGTGCATCGGGTCGCTGAACAGGCTGCTGTCGGCGATCTGGCGCAGGCCACTCCCGTTGGCGTTCATCACCACCAGGATAGGGCCGTACATCCCCTTGCAGTAGATGTGCCGACCATTACGGCTGATGACAAGATGAACGTAGCACACCCCAGGGTTCCCCGAAACAAGAGAGGGGGAGGCATCGCCCCACAGCGGGGCACGGTACAGGTACTCATCCCCACCTCCTCCAAAGCTACGACAAAAGACGAGGCTCTGCCCGTCAGGACTGGGATACGGGAACACATCAATGTCTTCGCCGAAGTGGACGACCTTCTGGACGGGGTCGTGACCGGCGGTGTCCAGCTTCTCGATGGGGGCCTTGCCGGATATGCCGGTCAAGGGGGTCCCTAAAACCATAGGGTGCTCGTAAAGGACGTGCCTGTTGTCCGGGCAGAACTTCGGGCAGACCTCCCCCTCGGAGTGGAAGTGCGTCAGTTGCCGCAGCGCGGAGCCGTCGCGGTGGATCAGAGAGATGTCGATGTCACTCCAGGTGTTCTCCCCCCGCGCCCCGTCGTGAAAGAGTTGGGAGCGGGCGAACACGATCTGCTTGCCGTCCGGCGAGAAGCAGGGATAGTTGTCACTGGTTCCAGGGGTGTCCGTCAACTGCCGGACGTGCTGGCCGTCCAGCGAGCGCAGGAACAGGTGCCGGGGCGCGGACAGGTCTTTGGCGGACTGGTAGACGACGCTCTTCCCGTCGGGCGAGAAGGCGGGATAGTTCTCGTAAGCTGGCGTGTCGATCAGCCGCGTGACCCGGTTGGTGGTCAGGTCCAGCAGGTAGAGGCCCAGGCCGCCGTCGCCCGCGCCGGAGAACACGATGGTCTTTTCATCCGGTGACACGTCGAAGTTTGTATAGGAGAGACCCTCCATGTCCGGTCCGGCTGCCCTGTCATGGCTCTGAGCGTCCCGCGTACAGCTAGCAAGCAGAAAGGCTAGTATGCAGGCCGCTAAAGTCCCTACGGAACGCAGGGGCACCATCTTTTTCATCGCTACAGACCTCCCCCGCTACCGGCGGGCGTTGAAGATGACCTTGGTGCCGTCGCGCTCCAGGCTGAAGGGCAGCTCCTTCATCTCGGCCAGGACCTCGCGGACGGCGGACTGACGATCCGGGGGGCAGTAAAGCAGCAGAAAGCCGCCGCCGCCCGCGCCGGCGATCTTGCCGCCGGTCGCGCCGGCGTCCAGCGCGCGCTCGTAGAGCGCGTCGATCTGCGGGGTGCTGATGCGGCCCGTCATCTGCTTCTTCTGCTCCCAGCCGGCCTGGAGCAGGCGGCCGATCTTGTTCAGGTTGCCCGACGTCAGGCTGGCCTCCACCTCGGGCACCTGCGCCTTCAGGGCGTCCAGGTGGGCGCGCTTGTCCTCGATGTTGGCCTTCTGCTCGGTCAGAATCACGTCGGCCTGGCGCGTGATGCCGGTGTAAAAGAGCATCAGGCTCTCCCCGAATCGGCGGCGCTTTTCTTCCGACAGATCGACGATCTGGGCGGTGACAGTCTCGTCCGGGTTGAAGGCGAACCGGCGCAGGCTGCCATAGGCGGCAATGTACTGGTCCTGCTTGCCGATAGGCTTGCCCAGAAGCTCGATCTCGATCCGGCAGGCCTGGGCGGCCAGCGTCTCCGCCGTGACCAGGGTGCCCTGGAACGCATACATGGCGTGGAGCAGGCCGACGGTGACGGTGCTGGACGACCCCAGGCCGCTGCCCTCGGAGGGGATGTCGGCCATCGTCGCGATCTCGACGCCCCCGGTGATGCCGGTCATGCGGAGACACTCGCGCACCAGCTCGTGCTCGATCTGGCCCACATCGTCCACCATCTCGGTGCGCGTGTAGCCGACGCGTATATTGCCGTCGAACCGTTCTTTGATGACAACGTAGATGTATTTATCGATAGCCGACGAGAGCACCTCGCCGCCGCCCTTGCGGTAATAGTCCCCGAAGTCCGTGCCGCCGCCGGCGAATGAAATGCGGAGAGGGGTCTGTGTAATAATCATAGTGCTTTGCCTAGGGTGCCAGAAGACTGCCGGGAGGAACCGTCGCTTCGACGGCGACCCCGGCCCCGGCGATAACGCGGTCCAGATGAACGCCTGCGGCGACGCGCGCACCGTCCCAGAGGATGCAGTCGGTCAGGCCCGCATCGTCGCCGATCTCAACATCGGCACCCAGCACGTTGCGCCCGCGCAGGACGACGCCGCGCCCCACACGCGCGCCGTCCCCCATCCAGAGCGCGGGATCGGGGAACGTCTGCCCGGCCCTGCCCTCCAGCAGGTCCCAGTTCGCCTGCCGGTAGGCGTCGGGTGTGCCGGTGTCCTGGAGGTAGCCGCCGAGCATCGCCCCATGAAGCGCCGCGCCTTCTTCCAGCAGCCGGGGGAAAATATCTCGTCCGAAATCACAAGCCGTGTCGGGAGGGATGGCGTCCAGAACGGCGGGGTCCAGAACATAGACGCCGGCATTGGCGAGGTCGCTGAAAATGGCGTCGGCGGACGGCTTTTCGACAAAGCGGGTGACGCGGCCCTGCTCGTCCAGGCCCACGATGCCCGCCGCCGCCGGGTTCGGGTGATGGAACAGCCCCACCGTCGCCAGGCCACCATGCGCGGCGTGAAAGCCGGCCAGTCGGCGCAGATCGGCGCAAACAAGGTTGTCGCCGTAGATCACGAAAAACGGCGCGTCCCGGAACAGCGGCCCGGCGGCCTTGACACCGCCCGCCGTGCCGCGCAGCGTGTCCTCGAAGAAGTAATGCAGCCGGATGCCCTCGAACGAGGTGCCGAAATAGTCGGGAATCGCCTGCGGGCGGTGGAACAGGTTGACGGCGGCCTCGGTCACGCCCTGTCCGGCCAGCCAGCGCAGAGTCCGCGCCAGCAGGGGCGTCCCGACCAGGGGGACCATCGGCTTGGGGAGCGTGGCCGTCAGCGGGCGAAGCCGCGTCCCCTCGCCTGCGGCCAGAATCATGGCTTTCATGGCCTAGTATAGCATAGAGACAGCGCACGGGGTTTGACAATCGGCGAGGCGCAGGCCATAATCAGAACACAGATCAAGCCGCCACGCCGACGCCAGGCCGGCTCCAGAGGAGAGAGACATGCAAAAGCAAGGCATCTACACGGAGGCCGGCCCGGTCCAGGGTGCCCCGTACACGCCCGCCGTCCGGGTCGGGCCGTTCGTCTACGTTTCCGGCCAGATCCCGCTCGACCCGGCCACGAGCCGCGTGGTTGAGGGCGACTTCGAGACTCAGGTGCGCCAGTGCCTGCGGAACCTGGCCGCGATCCTGAAGGGCGAGGGGATGGGGCTGGACAGCGTGGTTAAGACCACGATCTTTCTCAAAGACCTGAACAACTATCCCACGCTGAACGCCGTCTACGGGTCGTACTTCACCGGCATCAAGCCCGCCCGCTCCGCCGTCGAAGTCGCCCGCCTGCCGCTGGACGTCGAGGTCGAGATCGAAGCCATTGCCGTCGCGCCCGACGCCTGAAGGGCCTGTGTGGGAGGCCCCCCGCCCCAATCCTGCCCCAATCCTGGGGAGCCAGAAAAGCCCCCGCTTGCAAAAGCGGGGGCTTTTCCGGTGTGTCAGGCCGTCTTAGGCTTCCGGCGTCGGGTTCTTAGCGGGCCGACCACGCTTGCGCGGGGGCGTCGTGGTCGCCGTATCCGTGGCCGCAGCCCCGGTGCGCTGGGCGGCGGCGCGCTGGCCGCGCATCTCGCCGCCGCGGCGACCGATCTCGGCATAGAACTCGGTGCCGCGCTCGCGCTTCACGGTCTCGCCGCCCTTCTTGCCGATGCTCTGGTAGAACGTCGGCCCGTAGCGGTTCTTGACGGTCTCGCCGCCCTTGCGCCCGGCCTCGCGGGCGAGTTCCGGGTTCGCGGCGAAACCGCCCTCCCGGTCATGGTCATGGGAGCCGCGATGGGCTTCCGCGATTTTGCGCGCGCCTTCCGAGCCGGCGGCGGGTCCTGGTTTTGCCATAATTTTGCCTCTTCGTGATTCTTTCTATCTGGAGGGTGATTAGCGAGTGATCGGTTAAATGCTGGCGGACGTCTTGCTGGCGTTGTCGGCGGCCATCCCGCCCGTGTCCCGGTCCATGTCCCCATCGTCTTCGATTGCCGTAAGCTCCGCCTTCTTCTCGGCGGCGGCCTGCTTGCCAGCGTCAACGGCCTCGGCGAGACGATTCTTCTGGTCTTCGACCAGGCCCTTGCCTTTGTCGACAAAGTCCTGAGCCGACCCTTTGACCGAGGAGACGTGATCGCCCGCCCTCGCGTTCAGGTCGTCCGTGGTGGCCTTCACGGCACCGGTGGCGGCATCAGCTTTAGCCTTCGCCGCGTCGGCAGCACCAGCGGCTTTGGACTTGACGGCATCGGCGGCGTCGGCGGTCTTTGCCTTGACGGCATCGGTGACCTCGGCGGCTTTCGCTTTGGCGCTGTCGGCGGCATCACCCGCCTGGTCTGCGATCTCCATCGCCTTCAGCTTCGCGGTGTCGGTGAGGTCGTTGGCCTTCGACTTCGCGAGGCCCGTGTACTGGTCCGTCCGCTGCTTGATCAGGCCGCGGGTCTCGTCGCCGCCCTGCGGGGCATACAGCAGGGCCGCCAACGCGCCCAGGGCACTGCCCAGGAGCAGCCCGCCGAGAAAGCCGCCCGCGCTAGCCTTCGGCGGCTTGGCGTCGGAAACCACGACGACTTCCGCCACATAGCCTTCTACAACGTCCACCCCTACAACGCCCGTTCCCACGGCATCTGCACCCACTACATCTGTATCCATTTTGCCTTTATCGGCCATGCGTTTGCTCCTTCAAAGGACCCCAACCAGGGTCACTGTTTTTTTGTTCCGTTGCCACGGTACACTTTCGCCCGGCCATCTGAGGGGCGGGTGTAGACCGAAAAGCCTTTGGAGATGCCGGCGATGACGCTGCTCACGGTGATCAGCGGTCCGGTCACAGCCTTTTGTACGATCTCGGATGTTTCCTCGACCTTAACGGTGACTTTGTCGGTGAGCGTCTCGCCCTTGGACAAAATCGTGTCGGCCTTCTCGCCGACGTTCGCGGTAATGCGCTGGACGGTCTCGATGGTGTCGGTGGCCTTCGCCACGACGGGGTCGAGCTTGTCTGCCAGCGTGTCCAGCAGCTTCACGAGCTTGGACAGCGCGAACGCCATGACCCCCATCAATGCCACTGTAATCAGGGCGAAGATGCCGACGAAAATAAAGAGCGCGGTCGTTGCCGCGGCGGACATTGGCATTTGTCTGTTTCTCCGTCAGAACCTTTTCCCTGTGCGGCCCCATGTCCTCAAGCAAGGTTGCTTCCGTATACCCGGCCCCCCCGCGGCTCAAACCGCAGCGAGAAGCTGAGACAGGCGCGATGCGAGGGCGGCCACGGCGCGCGCCCGGTGACTGCCCACGTTCTTCTCGTCCTGTCTCAGCTCCGCCATCGTGCGATCCAGGTCCGGCAGGAGAAACAGCGGGTCATAGCCGAAGCCGCCTGACCCGCGCGGGTTGGTGAGGATGACGCCCGCACATTCTCCCCTTCCCACAGCCTCGTCCCCGTCGGGGGAGACCACGGCGATGGCGCAGACGAACCGGGCGGCGCGGTCTTTCGGGTCGGGGAAGAGGGCCAAGGCGGACAACAGCTCCACGTTGCGGTCGGCGTCGGAGGCGTCCGGCCCGATCCAGCGGGCGGAGTGCAGGCCGGGCCGCCCGCCCAAGGCGTCCACGCACAGCCCCGAGTCGTCGGCCAGCGCGGGCAGGCCGGTCGCGCGGGCCAGCGCCCGCGCCTTCAGCAAGGCGTTCTCGGCGAACGTGTCGCCGGTCTCGTCAACGTCCGGCAAAGTGTGCGGCCAGTCGCGCGGGGTCAGCAATTTAACGCCGGCCAGTCCAGGGTGCAGCGCGAGCAGGGCCGATAGCTCGGCGACTTTGCCCCGGTTGCCGGTCGCCAGCATCAGCGTCATCGTCTTTGGAGGCACCATCAGGCCACGTCCGCCAGCGCCTCGCGCTGCTTGGCGAGCATTTGCTGGACGCCGCCGTGGGCCAGATCGAGCAGCCGGTTTAACCGCTCCCGGTCGAACGGTGCCCCTTCCGCCGTGCCCTGGACCTCGATAAACCGGCCTGTGTCGGTCATCACGACGTTCATGTCCACCGACGCCGACGAGTCTTCCTCATAGGCCAGGTCCAGCCGCTCCTCGCCCTTGACCACGCCGACCGAGACGGCGACCACCCACTCGGTGAACGGCAGGGTCTTGATCTGCCCCTTGCCCCGCATCCAGGCCAGCGCCTCGACCAGTGCGACGAACGCGCCCGAAATGGACGCCGTGCGCGTCCCGCCGTCGGCCTGCAAGACGTCACAGTCCAGCGTGATCGTCCGCTCGCCCAGGGCGTCTATCTCGACGACCGAGCGCAGGGAGCGCCCGATCAGCCGCTGTATCTCGACCGTGCGCCCGCTGGGCTTGGCCGTGTCGCGCTGCGAGCGGGTGTGGGTGGCGCGGGGCAGCATGGAGTATTCCGCCGTCAGCCAGCCCTTGCCTTTGCCCTTCAAGAAGGGCGGCACTTTTTCTTCGACGCTGGCCGTGCAAAGGACGTGGGTGTCTCCGACCTGGACCAGACAGGAGCCTTCGGCGTGGCGGGCGTAGCCGCGCGTCAACGTGATCGGACGGTAGGCGTCCAGGGCGCGGCCATCTTCGCGTGGCATGACATTCACCTCGGGGGCATGGGATTAGGGGCATTGTACCCGGAACGGGCGGGGGCAAGTTCCTACAGCCGCAGCGCGCCCACGGGAGGGAGGGCGTAGCCGAGCAGGGCGGAAGCGTGGCGGCGGAAGCCATCGGGATCACCCGAGGCGGCGAAGGAGAGGAGGGAGGCGGGCGGGGCGGAGGTAGCGGCAGGGGGCGGGGCGGGCGGGAGCAGGAGCAGGGCGTGGCGGACGGATTCTTCCGAGGGGTCTACGAAGAAGGGGGCAAAGCCTGAGTCGCCCAGGCGGCGGGCGGCGCGGCGCAGAGCCGGGAGCAGGAACGGGAAGTGGGTGCAGCCCAGGACGACGACCCGCGCGCCCGCCGCGCACAGCGGGCGCAGGTACTCGCAGGCGGCCTCGTCGGCGGCGTCGGTCTCGGACAGGCCCGCCTCGACCAAGGGGACAAACTTGGGGCAGCCAACCTCGACGACGCGGCGGGCTGGGTCCAGCCGCTGAATCGCCTGGGTGAAGGCCAGCGACCGTGCGGTCGCATTGGTGGACAGGACGCCGACCGGGCCGTCACCACCGGCGGCGGCGACGGCGGCCAGCGCGCCCGGCTCGACCGTGCCCAGAAGGGGCAGGTGGGGGTAGCGTTGCCGAGCGGCGTCCAGCCCGGCGACCGTGGACGTGCCGCTCGCCATCAAGACCAGGCCGGCCCCCGAGCGGACCAGGTGGTCGGTCAGGCGCAGGGCCAGGGCGCGGACGGTGGCAACGGGCTTGTCGCCGTAGGGGACGTTGGCGGTGTCGGCGAGGTAGAGCACGGATGCCGAGGGCCTCTGCCTTTGTAGGGCGCGCAGGACGGACAGACCCCCCAGGCCCGAATCGAAGATGCCGATGTCGGGGGACGATGATTGGTCGGGGGGCGGGGTCACTGGGCGGCTCCCGCTGTCTGGGGGCGGACCACATCCATCGGGCCGTCGATCTCGCCGGCCTCGCCGAACGAGTGGACGGGCTTGCCCTGGACCATGACCTGATACTGCTTGATCTCGGGGAACTGGCCCAGCGTCCGCGCGAGTGCGCCCAGGGCGTCGCCCTGCTTGCCCTCGCCGCCGTTCTCGTCGAGGATCGACTGCGAGAAGTCCAGCGTCGCCACGCCGCCCTGGAGCGTCACGCCGCGCAGGGCCGTGCCCGGCGGCATCGGCCCGTGCGGGTCTTCGAGCAGGGCCGCAACGGCGGCGCGCACGGGCGTGGGCGAGCGGTGCAGGGGGACGACGCGGGGCATCAGCGGGTCCTGATTCCCGGTCGCCTTGGGGTTCGGGACGTAGATCAGGCCTTTGTCGCGCGGCGCGGGCGGGGCCGGCGTCACATCGTGGTGGCAGCCCGAGAGAGCAACGGCAAGAAGGACGAAGACGGCCCCACAAACGTCCTTCCGCACCTAGTAGGCGCTCCGCGCGCCGCCCGCTCCGCCCGCGCCGCCCGCGCCTCGGGCGGAGCGGGCGGAGCGGGCGGTGGCGGCCTGATCGGCGACGAAGTCGCGCAGGCCCGCCGCGATGCCCGCCGCGATGCGCTGCTGGTCGGCGTCGTCGCGCAGCTTGGCGAGGTCGGCGTCGCAGTTCATGTAGCCGGTCTCGACCAGGACAGCGGGCATGTAGGAGCCGCGCAGGACGCCGAAGCCGGTGCCGAAGCGCACCGTGTCGGACCGTGTGCCGAGCCGGGGGATGCCGGACACCTGGCCGACGCGGCGCGAGATGTCGGCGGCCATCTGCCGGCAGGTCGGGTTCTGCATATGGTAGTAGACCGTCGTGCCGCTGTGCGAGTTCTGGCCGCCGCTCGAGTCGCAGTGGATCGAGACGAACAAGTCCGCGTGGTGGTCGTTGGCGAACAGGGGCCGGGCCATGACCGAGGGGAAGGTGTCGTCGGTGCGCGTCATCAGCACGGTCGCGCCGCCCTTTTCCAGGATGTCGCGCAGGCGGCGGCCGATGGACAGCGCGATGTCCTTCTCGTAGACGCGGCCCGTGCGGAACTCATCACGCGCGCCCAGATCCCGCCCGCCGTGGCCGGGGTCCACGACGATGACCTTGCCGACCAGGCTCGCCCCGCCCGTGCGGACATCTCCCCCGCCGTACTCGGACGGCGGGACCGGCATCGGGGCGACGCCGCCGCTCTCGGGCGGAGGGGGCGGGGCGGAGCCGCCGGTGATGACGTTGATCAAGTAGGTCATGCCGCCGCCCGCGGGGCGCTGGTCGATGGAAAAGGCCACCATGCGGGACAGGTCCAGCACGACGCGCCCGAAGTTCGTCTGCGGGGTCAGGAACCGCCCGACGCGGATGGTGCGGACGACGGAGCCGCCCACCGACTGGCTGGCGCGCACGGATCGGTCGGCGACGGCCCCCGCGAGGTCCAGGGCCAGCCGGCTCGGGCCGTCCAGCCGCTCGGTGCTGTACCGGGTCGGGCGGTCCGTGGTCACGGCGATCTGCGTCAGGCCCGCGTTCACGACCTTGTATCCGACACTGGTGATGACAACGCCGGGCGGTCGCGCGGGCACCTGGGGCACGGGCGGGGCGGCAGCGACCGGGATGGGCGGGGCGACGGGCGGGGCGGGGACACCCGGCGCGGCGGACGGCGCGGGGAACTCACCCAGCGCAACTTTCACCTGGCTGCTCTGGAGGCCGCTGAGTACGCGGAACGACAGGTCCTGCTTCATGTCGATGGTGATCCGCACCGTCTGCGGGTCGATCTGCCCGCTGCGGATGCGGCTCACGGCGGGGTTGGTGGTGGGGATGCTGGCGGGCGTGGTGGCGAGGTCCAGGCCGTACAGGTCCACGTACAAACGCTCCGGGCTGCTGATGCGCCGGACGGTGTAGTAGACGGGGTAGGACGTATAGACGGTCAGCTCGTGGAAGTCCTGCCGGACCATCTGGAGCCGGGCGCGCACGGTCAGCGTGTCGGTCGCGGGCTGCCAATCCGCCGTACCGCCCAGGGCCGACGCGACGCGCCCGAACGGGACACAGTAGCGCCCGCCGACCGACGTATAAGGGAAAGCGTAGCGACGCCCATTGGCCGCCGTCACGGTCACGGTCCTGTCGCCGTTCGCCGCGTACTTCGCGCCCAGAAGCTGGACCGCGTCCACGGGCGCGAACACCTGGCCGTCCGGCCCGACGAAGGGCTTGACCTGGAAGGGCACGACGCGCCCGCCGATGAAGATGGTGGCGGGCCGGGCATCGGCCCGAGCCGGGGCGGAGGCCGCCGCGAGGCCACCGAAGGCGAGCAGCGGGAGGAGTGCGCGCGGGTTGATCATAAGAGGTCTCCGGGTGCATTCTAACACAGTTCTTCCGCCAGGGTCAAGAAAAACGCCAAAATCAGGTCAAAAAACGAATCAAAGACAAATCGAAAGACAAAAAAGGCACCTTCTTTGCAGAAGATGCCGTTTCGTTTTGGTGGAGGCGGGCGGATTTGAACCGCCGTGTCGAGTAGCAGCGACCCAGGCTTCTACAGGCATAGCCGGTCATTTGGTTCTGACGCAGGGGCCGCCGGTCGGCAGGCTGCCCGGAGCGCGAGAAGCCCTTTATTTCCCGCGCGCGTCGGGCCTCGGCCCGCGCGCGGTAGCCCGCGTGGGTAACGCCCCGGCTCCCTCCGGCGGGCGAGGAGGGACAGGACGGGCCGCCCTAGGGCGGCGCGGTTACTGGTTAGCTAGTCCCGAAGGAAAAGTTAAGCAGCCAACGCGTAGGAACGCGTTGTGGCGAAAGAAGTGTTCTTCGCTTTTGTTTTTTTGCCGCTTTTTACGAGGCCAGCGGCGCCTCGACCCGCGACCTGGAACACCAATCTCCCGATCGAAACCAATCGCCCCCGTCACGCCTATTATAACCCGAAACGCCGACAATATGTTCCCGGCTCAGGCCGCATCCGATTCTTTTTTCGACGCCACCAGCATCCGGCGGGCGTCGCCGAGGATGTCCGCCAACACCTCGATGGGGGTGCGGCCCGTGTCAATCCGTAGGACCTTGTCCGGCGGGTAGTGGCCTAAAACGGGCGCGGTCTCGGCCTCGTAGACGTAGAGCCGGTTCTGGATGGTGGCGTCCGAGGCGTCGTCGAGCCGGTTCTCGTGCAGCGCGCGGCGCTTCAGCCGCTGGTACATCTTTTCTTTGTCGTCGCAGTCCAGGTAATAGACGCGCTTGACCTCGATCAGGTCGTCCATCAGCCGGGCCTGGGCGGCGGAGCGTGGGATGCCGTCCAGGATAAGAATGTCCGAGGCGGGGTCGTAGCGCCCCAATCGGACCAGACCCTCGATATGCTCGCGCCACAGCTCCACGGTGAAGTCGTCGGGCACCAGCGCGCCCCGGCTGCTGTAGTCCAGGAACGCCCGACCCAGCGGCGTACCGACCCGCAGGTCACGGAAGATCTCGCCGCAGGCGACGTGGACCAGGCCGGGGATGCTGCCCAGGATGCTGCCCTGCGTCCCCTTGCCGCTGCCGGGTGCCCCGAAGAGCAGGATGGTCTGATACTTCATCGTGATGGAAACCCTCAGACGGCTATTATGACACACGGGCGCGCGGGTGTCAAAAAAAGCCCCCGCCCCTGGCAATCGGGGGCGGGGGCTGTGTTTGGGAAGCCGCTACGGTATGGCCGTGCCGCTGTCCGGGGTGGCGGGGGGTGCGGGCGCATCCGGGGGCGCAGGCGGCTGGGTGTCCGCATTGCCGCCCGCATCGGCGGGCATCGCCGGGGCGGCCTTGTCGTGGACCACGACCGTCTTGGTCTTGATCCTGGTGACGACCATCGGCTTGGGCTTCGCGCCGCCGGTCGTGACGATGATCAGCTTGTTCTTTACGGAGACGACGCCGGGTGTGTTTCTCGCCGTCGTGTAGGCCAGCGCCTTCTGCTGCTGGTTCTGGACCTGGCCGTTCAGGGTGGCGACGCCCCCGGTCACGACGGGTTCGACGCGCGAGCCGGTCATCTGCTTGTTGTGGACCACGGCGGTGTTGATCTTGTCGGCCAGCGCGGTGTCGGTCCCGTTAGACGTGCCCGGCCCGGCGTTGGTGTTGATCTTGGTGTCCGGCGTCACGGACGTACCCGTCGCGGGGGGAGCAGTCGTCACGACGGCGGGCGCGCCGGGGGCCGCAGCGGGCGCGGGCGTGGTCACGACCGTCGCGGGCGGATTGGCGCTGTCGTCATGGCAGCCCGCCATCAGCAGCGTCGCGGCGACGGCGGCGACGGCCGCAGTGGCAGGGCGCAGGAAAGACTTTTGCATGGAGGTGCTCCTTTGAGTCGCGCGGCGGGGCCGCGGGTTAGCACTATCTTCCCAGGCCGCCAACCAGGCAAACGTCATCCCGCGGAACGGGCCGATAAACAGGCAATCAGCGCGGGTCGCCCGCAACCAGGCGCAGGAGGAAGTGGGGGTTATAGCGCGGGTCGCAGGACCCGCAGGAGGCGGCGCGCAGCCGGCGGCGGCGTTCCAGGCGACGCCCGCAGGCGGAACAGGCGTAGACATAGCGCGGGGCCGGTCGAGCCAGGGGCGCGGACGCATAACGCTGAGTCGCGCCCAGAGCGTGGGCCAGCGCCCAGAAGTCCGCGCGGTGGTGGGGGTGAACGATGTGGGCGACCTCGTGGCGGAACGTGTTCAGGCTCTCGCCCGGCCCGTGCTCGACGAATGCCTGCCAGCTCACGACGATCCGGTGGGCGCGCGGCTGGTAGTAGCCGCCGTAGGTCTTGCGCGTCGAGACCACGATCTCGGGGGCCGCCAGCCGCCCACCGAAGTGGGCGGCGTTGAGCCGGTCGAACTCGGCGCACAATGTCTGCTGGAGCGCGGTCTGCTCAGGGGTCAAGGCCGATGGTCTCATAAACAACGGGGGCAGGCGCGGCGGGTTCCGGCCCAAATGCGTAGGCGTCCGCGACTGACGGGGCGACTTCACGGGCGGCGGCCTCCGTGCTCGCATAAAGCGTCGCCAGGATGTCCCCCACGGCAACGCGGTCGCCGATGGACCGGCGCAGGACTGCGCCCGCGTCGGGGTCAATCGCATCGCCCTTAGCCGCCCGCCCGGCACCCAGCCGCATCGCGGCCAGGCCCACGGCTTCGGCGTCCAGGTGGTTGACGAACCCATCCCCGAGCGCCCGCACGTCGCAGGAAGTAGGTGCGGCGGGCGGCCCGGCGGCGGCATCAAGGGCGTCCGTGTCACCGCCCTGCGCCGCCGCGATGCCGCGCAGCTTTTCCAGCGCGGCACCCGACGCGATCAGCGACGCGGCCCGGCCTTCGCCCTCGGCGGACGTCGCCGCGCGGCCCGCCAGCATCAGCCCCGCGCCCGCCAGCGTCAGCACCAGAGAGCGCAGGCGAGGCGCGGCATCAGCATCGTCCCGCAGCAGCCGCACGACCTCGCCCACTTCCAGCCGGTTGCCGACGGCATGGCCCAGTGGCGCGTCCATGTCGGACAGCACCGCCGCCACCCGACGCCCGTGCGCCGCGCCGATGTCGATCATCAGCCGCGCCAGGGCACGAGCCTCGGGCAGGCTTTTCATGAACGCACCGCGCCCGACTTTGACATCCAGGACGATGCCCGGACAGCCGCCGGCGATCTTCTTGCTCATGATGGATGCGGCGATGAGCGGCAGGGACTGCACCGTGTCGGTGGCGTCGCGCAGGGCATACATCAGGCGGTCGGCGGGGACTAATCGCTCCGTCTGGCCGCACAGGCAGGCCCCCACGGCCTGCACCTGCGCGATTATTTCTGGGGCTGAGAAGTCCGTGTGCATCCCCAGCGATTCGAGCTTGTCCAGCGTCCCGCCCGTGTGGCCCAGTCCATGCCCGGACATCTTCGGCACCTGCACCCCGCCCGCCGCGAGGATGGGGACGACGGCCAGCGTGGTCTTGTCCCCCACCCCGCCCGTGCTGTGCTTGTCCACGCACGGCCCGGAAAGCTCCGAGAGGTCCAGCACGTCGCCCGAACCGACCATCGCGCCGGTCAGGGCAAACGTTTCTTCGTCGGTCAGCCCGCGCCAGACGACCGCCATGAGCCAGGCGCTCATCTGGTAGTCGGGGACTTCGCCCGTGACGAAGCCGTGCACGAGGAAGCGCAGCTCTTCGTCGGTGTGCGCCCCGCCCTCGCGCTTCCGGCGGATGATGTCAACGGCGCGCATGGGAGTATGTCCAGATCGTCCCCGAGGTATCATAGCGGCGTGATCCTCGACTTCCATTGCCACATCACCACGCCCGGCAGCCGCCTGCCCCGCGCCGAGGGGAACCTGTACCGGGAACTTGTCCCACCCACCCCGGCGGGGCGCGTCGTGGGGCAGTGGACACAGGAAGCCGTGGATTCGCTGGGGGAGCGGCTGCGGACGCCCCAGGCGCTCCGCACCTATCGGCGCTTCGGGCCGCTGATCTACACCGAGATGTCCCGCCGCCTGGCCGAGGCGGACGCCGGGGCGCTGCTGTCCGAGATGGCGAAAACAGGCGTGACACGGGCCGTTGTCGTCGCCCTGGAGCCGTTCGTGCCCACGGACGACGTGCTGGAAGCCTGCCGGCACCTGCCCGGCCTCCTGCTGCCGTTTGGCTCGTGCGACCCCCACACTCCCGATTATGAAGACCGCTTCGCCGCGCTCTTGGAGAAGCCTATCGTCGGGATCAAATTCCACAGCGACTTGCAGCGGCTGCCGCTGGATTCGCCCCGGCTGTTCGCGATGCTGCGGATTCTGGCCGCCTCGCCCCGCGCCGCCCTCCCGGTCTATCTGCACACGGGCAGCTTCCCGATTTACCTGCCCCTGGAGACGCCCTGGCCGGTCGCCCTGCCGCGCCTGCTGGCCGCCTTCCCCGCGCTCACCTTCGTCTGCGGCCACGCGGGCTGGGACGCGCCCCGCGCCGCGCTGAAGGCCGCGCTGTCGTACCCCAACCTCTTTTTGGAGACGAGCTGGCAGCCGCCTCGCCTGATCCGCCGCCTGTGCGACAAGCTCGGCCCGGAGCGGCTCCTATTCGGGTCGGACTTCCCACTGTTCTCCCAGCGCCGCGCCCTGCGTAATGTCCGGGCCGCCCTAAACTCAGAAGAGTTCGCCCTGGTGGCGGCGGGGAACGCGCTGCGGATGCTGGGAGAGTGAGCGAAAAAGCCCCTAAACCTCTCCCTCAAATACCTCGGCGGCCGCGCCGGTCATGTAGACGTGATCGTCGGCCTCAGACCACTCGATGTCCAGGTCGCCGCCGGGCAGATGCACCAGGACTCGGCGGCCCGTCAGCCCGTTCAGGACGCAGGCGACGGTCGCCGCGCACGCGCCCGTGCCGCAGGCCAGCGTCTCCGCCGCGCCGCGCTCCCAAACCCGGAAGTTGATCTCGCGGTCCGACAGCACCTGGATGAACTCGGTGTTGATGCGGCGCGGGAACGCGGGGTGGCACTCGACCTGGGGGCCGACCTGGGCCACGGGGTACGTCTGGACGTCGTCAACGAACAAGACGGCGTGGGGGTTGCCCACGGAGACGGTCGTGACGCGCACCGTCTGGCCGTCCAGGTCAAGCGGAACGTTGACTACGGGGTCAGTCCCGGCCCCCAAGGCCGTGGGCACATCGGCGGGTGTGAGGACGGGCCGCCCCATGTCCACGCGGACCGTAGACGCTTTGCCGTCCGGGCCGGGCCGGATTCGCAGGTGCAGCAGGCCCGCGCCGGTCTCAACCGCGATCTCGGTCCCGCCCCCCGTCAGGCCGCGGTCGTATAGAAACTTGGCGAAGCAGCGGATGCCGTTGCCGCACATCTCAGCCTCGGAGCCGTCGGGATTGAACATCCGCATGGCGAACGGGGCCGACTCGCCCGGCAGCAGGGCGATGACGCCGTCGCCGCCGACGCCGAACTTGCGGTCGTTGAGGAAGACCGCCCGGCTCTGGGCCTCGGCCAGAACGGCAGGGCCGCCCGCGCCCAGGCAGTTGACCATCACAAAGTCGTTGCCGATGCCGTGCATTTTCGTAAAGCGCATAGTCTTTCTCTCGGGAGCAGGGGGCGAGGGGCGGTCGTCTGGTTACGAGATCGGGTCCACCAGGGCTGCCTCGGGGGTCGCGCCCGCCGGGGCGGGCGTGGGCGTCTGCACCGTCACGCTGGCGTCGGGGTGCGTCGTGGCGACGGGGGCCGTGGGCGGGGCGGTCGGGCTGGGAGTTGACGGGCTTGGAGTTGACGGGGAGGGGGCCTGCTGAGGGTTCAGGCCCGCCGCTGTCATGGCCTCGTTGTACAGGTTCTGGATGGGCCGCATGGGGACGATGCTGGTGATGGCGTGCTTGTAGACGAGCTGGATGGGCTTGCCAGGGCTGTCCAGCAGCAGGGTGAACGAGTCGAAGCCGCGGACGTTGCCGCGGAGCTGGACGCCGCCGATCAGATAGATCATCACGCCGACGTTCTCTTTACGCACCTGGTTCAGGAACGTGTCCTGGAGGTTGATCTGGGGTTTGTTCATGGAGTCTCGCATTCCTGTGGGCCGACCCTGGGGGGCGGCGTGTCTATCTCGCGCCGTATCTCGTCGGCGATGTCGGCGGGCGACCTGTCGCCGGCCTCGACCCAGCGGATGCGGGCGTCCGCGCGGAACCAGATCATCTGGCGACGGGCGAAGCGGCGCGTCTCCTGCTTCATGGCGGCGACGGCGGCCTCCCAGCCACACCCGCCCGCGAGGAAGGCGTTCATCTGCCGGTAGCCCAGCGACGCCATCGGCTTCAGGCCCGCCGAGTAGCCGCGGGCGCGCAGGGCGCGGACCTCATCCAGCAGGCCGTCCGCGAGCATCTGATCAACGCGCGCGTCGATGCGCGCGTACAGGGCGCTGCGGTCCTCGAAGCTCAGGCCGAACAGCCTGGGCGCGTCCCCGACCTGTCGTGCGCGGTTGTCGGCGTGGAGATCGGTCAGCGTCCGTCCCAGGGCGGCGTGGACTTCCAGGGCGCGGATCTGGCGGCCGATGTCGTTGACGTGCAGGCGGGCGGCGGTCTCGGGGTCAACACGCGCCAGGGCGTCGAGCAGGGCGGCATTGCCCTGGGTGCGGGCGAACGCGCGCCAGCGGGCGCGCAGGTCCTCGTCCGGTGGCACGGCGGGCAGGTCCAGCCGGGTGGTCAGGGCGCGGACGTACAGGCCGGTCCCGCCGACGATCAGGGGCACGTTCCCGCGCCGAGCGATCTCGGCGCACAGCCGCTCGCCCAGCCCTTGAAAATCCGCCAAAGTCCAGTCTTGGTCCGGGTCGGCGACGTCCAGGACATGGAAGATGGCCCGCGCCTGCTCTGCCCCGGTCGGCTTGGCCGTGCCGATGTCCAGGTGGCGATAGACCTGCACCGAGTCGGCCGAGATGATCTCCGCGCCCAGGCGACGGGCAAGCTCGATCCCCACGGCGGTCTTGCCGGCCGCCGTCGGGCCGACCAGGGCAATCCGGTCGGCCAGCCCTCCCCCAGTCGGTTCCAGCACGGCCAGATTATAGCATAAAACGACACAAAGAGGCGGCGGCCGGACCGCGTCTCAGGCCGCTTTGGCGAGGGCGTCGTCGATCTCTCGGGCGTCCGGCTCGACCAGCAGCGTGTCGCCGATCCACAGCGTCGGCGTCGCCGCCCGGCCCGTCCAGGCGATGACCTGGCGGCGGGCGTCCTGGTCCTGCTCGATGTCGATCTCGTCCCAGGTGATGCCCCGTTCGCGCAGGAAGTAAGAGGCGCGGGCGACGTCCGGGCAGCCGGGGCGCGTGTACATCGTGAGCTTGGGTAGACTGTTCGGCGTGGTCATCGGCAGTATCCCTCCAGAACGCGGGCGATGGCCTGCGCGCCCCCGGTGTCGAAGGCGCGCGGGTCCGGGCGGGCGGCCAGCGCGCGGTCAAGCGCGCCGCCCCAGTCTCCGGCGAAGAAGGCGACCTCGGAAATCTCGACGCCGCCCCCCCACCGTGTCATACCCAGAACCAGGGCGTCGTGCTCGGCAAAGCCGTGCCGGGGCAGGTACACCAGCGGGACGCCGTTTGCGATGCACTCGGTCAGCGTCCCGTAGCCGACCTTGGAGACCACGGCATCGACCGACGCAGCGACATCGGCGTAGCGGAGCACGGCGGGGTCGAACGCGCGGGCGTTGGCGACGGAGGCGGGCAAGGGCCGGTCCACCAAGAAAACCCAGTCGTCCCACCGCGCGAGCGCCGGCCAGTCGATGTCCATGCCCCAGCCGCCCAGGTACAGCAGGGCCAGATGTTTCCCGGCGGGGATGCTCAACGCTTCCGTCAAGCCGGCGCGGATGTTGGTCCCGCGCCGTGCGACCAGAGGGACGTGCTCGACGTCGGGGAAGACGCTGCCTACCGTCGGCACATGGAGCGGCGTCACCAGGGCGACGGTCGCCTGGGCATACTGCGCGGCCATCTCCGCCAGCAGCGCGGCGTCCTGGGGCGACCGGACGTACTCCGCGTAGATGTCGTGCCAGGTGAAGTTGCACACGGCGACGCCGGGGATGTTTGCGGCTCGGGCGGCCTGGAGCGGGAACGCGGCGATATCGGTCGCGACGCACCGGACGCCGTGGCCCCGCAAAAAGGCCACCTCGCCGACCAGACCCGCGGTGTTCTGTCCGGCAATCGCGCCGTAGCGCGCCAGCGTCTCGGCCTCCAGCACCGAGACGCTGTCGCTCTGGACGCAGCCGCAGTCGTATTCGGCGGCGACGTAGGTGAACGCGCGCCGGGGCAGTTCCTCGCGCAGCAGCCGCTCCGGGGCTGTGGTCTTGACGATCAGCAGCAGGTCCGGCGCAAGCGCGCGCAGGACCTGCGTGGTGCGGACGGCGTGGCCGAAGCCGTGCCCGGTGACGTAGTAGCAGAGCATCGGGACCCACCCTACCCCGCCGCCAGTACCAGGGTCTGCACCGAGCAGGGGGGCAGAGCCAGCGTGACGGTGTCCCCCGTGGCGTCGATGCGCGTCTCGCGCACGGCAACGGTTTCGGGGGCGTCGGCGGAGTTGGCCGCGTCGGGCGGGCCGGACATCGTCCGCAGTGTGCCGCCGGTCGTTTGGAGGCCGCGCAGGGACAAGACAACCTCCTGGGCGTCGGTCCGGTGCCGGTTGCTCAGGCTGACGGCCAAGCGCCCGTCCCGGTGCGAGGCCGAGGCCGAGACCAGGGGCACGGCCCCGGTGGGCAGGCTGGTCGTCCAGTGAGTCGAGGCGGCCAGGTCGCGCGCGGGCGCGGACTCCCACTCGGCCCGGACGGCCCGCCCGCCCCGGTGGGGGGCGTACAGGGCGAACAGGTGGTAGGTCGGCGTCAGCCACATCTCGGCCCCGCGCGTCTGGACCGAGGCCTGGAGGACGTTGGCGATCTGTGCGATGTTGCCGGTCGAGACCCGGTCCGACCAGCGGTGAAAGACGTCCAAAACGCCCGCCCCGGCCACGGCGTCGCGCAGCGTACTGGGTGCCTCATAGCGCGCGCCGATGTTGGCCTCGGGGTGCCAGATGCCCCACTCGTCGAACGCGATGCCGACCCTGCGCCGGCCCGCCACGAAGAAGCGCAGGATCTCGTCGGTGTAGGTGATCACGTCCTCGACCAGCGCCGCCGCCCGCATCGAGTTGTAATATTCTTCCTCGGAGAAGCCCAGGGCCGGCCCGAAGGTCCAGTACTGGTGGACCGAGACGTGGTCCATCAGGCCTAGGTGGTTCCGCATCGCCTCGACCAGCTTCAGGTTCCAGTCGCGCTCGTTGAAGCCGCAGGCGACGAGCTGCACCGAAGAGTCCATCTGCTTGATGAACGTAGCGTAGCGCTTGTATTCTTTGGCGTAGGCTTCGGCGTCGTAGTTGCCGCCGCAGCCCCAGTTCTCGTTGCCGACGCCCCAGAACTTGACTCCCATCGGGTCTGGGTGGCCGTTGGCGGCCCGCTCGCGGGCCAGGGTGGTGTCCGCCGCGCCGTTGCAGTAGTGGACCCAGTCCATCATCTCCTGGGGCGAGCCGCTGCCGACGTTGCCCGCGAGGTACGGGTCCGCGCCCAGTGCCGCGCAGTAGGCGATGAACTCGTGCGTCCCCAGTGCGTTGTCCTCGACGACGTTCTCCCCGCAGCTCTCGGCCCAGGTCCGGGGGCGCGACTCGACCGGCCCGATGCCGTCGCGCCAGTGGTACGAGTCCGCGAAGCAGCCGCCGGGCCAGCGCAACTGGGGGACGCCCATGACCTTGAGGGCGTCCAAGGCGTCGGTCCGAAACCCGTCACGGTTGGGGATGGGCGAGTCGCGCCCGACGAAAATGCCGTCGTAGCAGCAGCGCCCCAGGTGCTCGGCGAAGTGCCCGTGCAGGTAGGGGGAGATCGTGCCGAGCGTTTCGCCGGCGTGGACGGTGAGTGTTGTCGTCATGGTTGCGGACTATTGCACGGACGGCGGCCCGACTCCTGCATATCCTCTCAGGGATAGCCGATAACAGGGACATGACCGCTGATCTCGCGGCTGACGGGGAACGCCGACCAGCGGACCGCCACCGTCAAAGAGAGCCACATCTTTCGGTTCCTGAACAAGCCGTGCCCGCCCGAAGACCTGTCCGGCTGGCGGCCTAGAACGCCACGACCTGCCCATCGTAGGCGAGTTCCACGCCGGGGGGCAGGGCGGCGTTGGTTTGGGCGTAGTCGTAGTCGTGCGAGAGGTGGGTCAGCAGGGTGCGCCGAGGCTGGAGCAGGGCGACGGTTTCGAGCGCGGCGTCGAGGTGGAAGTGGGTCTCGTGCGGGTCGCGGCGCACGGCGTCCAGCATCAGCAGGTCCAGGCCCTCCAGATGCGGCCAGGTCTCGGGCGGGATGGCGCTGACGTCGGTGACGTAGGCGAAGCGCGGGCCGAACTTGTAGGCCAGGATCGGCAGACGCCCGTGGCAGACGCGCAGGGGCAGGACGGGCACGCCGGCCAGGGTCAGCGGCTCGTCCGGGCGGATGGCGTGCAGGCTGACGAGCGGCTTGCCGCCGCCCGCTTGGACGGGCTTGAAGATGTACTCGTAGATGCGCCGCAGGTCGTCCAGCACGTTCGGCTCGGCGTAGATCGGCATCGCCCGCCCGGTCCGGTAGTTGAACGTGCGGACATCATCCAGTCCGAAGACGTGGTCGGCGTGGGAGTGCGTGTAGAGAATCGCGTCCAGGCGGCGGACGTCGTTTGCGAGGAACGCCAGCCGCATCTCGGGCGGCGTGTCCACCAGCAGGCTCGCCCCGTCGTCGGCGGTCACGAGCACCGAGGGCCGCAGGCGCTTGTTGCGCGGGTCGGGCGAGAGACAAACGGCGCAATCACAGCCGATCATGGGGACGCCGTGCGACGTGCCGCTGCCGAGGACGGTGACTTTCATGGCCCTCATTGTACCCGCTCGGGTACAATCCCGGCATGGACATCCGCCGCCCGCTGGGTTACGCCGAGAACGCCCGTCTCCTGCTGCGCGGAACATTCGCCGCGCACCCCGAGACACTCGACCGCCCCTGGGACACGACGGCCGCTTATGGCACGGTCGGGCAGATCGCGGCCCATCTGGTCGGCGCGGAGCGGCGCTGGACGCTGGGCCGGCTGTACGCCGAGCCGCCCCCGCCGCGCTATGAGGACCATTCTGCGAAGACGCTGGACGGCCTGTTCGCGGACTGGGACGCCATCCGCGGGCGCACCCTCGCCTTTGCCGCCCGCGCCGATGCCGCCGCACTGGCCCGCGTCATCACGACCGATCTGCCGCAGTGGGGTGCGTCGGCGACGCTGACTGCCGAAGACGTGCTGCTGCACATCTGCAACCACCAGACGTGGCACATCGGCCAAATTTCATCCGCCTGGCAGCGCATGGGCGTAGACCCGCCGAACTTCGACTTCGTTTTCCTGATGCCCCCGCCCACAGGGGAGCGGGAGGGCTAAGGCGTACCGCCCGCTCCCCCGGCCCCCGCAGAGGGGCTGCCCGCCCCCATGCCGCCCTTTTGCCCCTGCGCGCCCGGCCCACCGCCCTGGCCGGACGCCGCACCCGCGCCGCTCATCGGCGACGCGCCGTTGGCGGCCGGCCCTTCTGCCCCCGCCTGCGGGCCGCTCCCGGCGTCGGCAGGCTGGCCGACCCGGCCCGCGCTCGTGCCGCCGTGGTTGCGTGTCAGGACGACGGCGGTGATGGCTACCAGAGCCAGCACCCCCAGGACCAAGCACACGAGCAGAACCTTCGGGATAGACTGTGTTTTATCGCCGCCGCCTTCCGGGCGGGGAAAACTTGTCGCCATGTTTTTTCTCTCCTCTATCGTCGCAGTCGGCTAACCGCCGCCCGCACCCCCCGCGCCGCCCGCTCCCGCACCGCCGCCGGAACCCGCGCCTGCGCCGCCGCCTGCACCCGCCCCGGCACCGCCTCCGCTTGATGCGGCCCCCGCACCGGCGGCACCCCCGCCGCCTGCGGATGCGCCGCCGGAACTCCCCGCACCCGCCCCCGCGCCGCCCGCCCCCATACCGCCCGATCCGGCAGTCCCGCCTGAAACGCTCCCCGCCGTCCCGCCTGCGCCCACAGACGTACCCGGATTGCCCATGCCGCCCGGACTTGTCCCGCCCGGACTTGTCGTGCCGGGCGCACTCGAAGCCCCGGCGGTGCCCGCGCCGCCCGCCCCTGCCGCACCGGGAGCCGTACCGGCGCTTGTGCCAGCAGACGCGCTGCCGGAAGCCGACGTCCCACCTGTGCCGGTCGTTCCCGCCGGGGCCACACCCGGCGTGGACGCCGTAGATGTCGAGCCGGGGGCACCACCGCCCCCGCCTGGCGCGGAGCCGCCGCCCGCCGCCGAACCGCCCCCTGCACCGCCGCCCATCCCCGACTGTCCCGCGCCGCCCTGTCCTGCGTTTGCGCCCGGTGCCGCGCCGCCCGCAGCCACGCCGTTCGCCCCACCATTCACATCAGACCCGCCGCTGTTGGCGGCGCTATGTCGGTAGCCGCTCGTGGCAAAGTAGACGATCAGGGCCAGGACGACAAGACCACCAGCCAGCCACGGCAGAATCTGGCGCACGGTCGCCTTCTGCTGGACCACGTCCTGGACTTGGTTCTCGTTTTCTTCGCGCTCGGGGCTGGGGTAGCTGTCTGCCATCGGGTATTGTCTCCTCAAATCATTGTCAAACCATTGTGCTGTTTCCGTTTCCCCCGCAGAAAATCGGGTCAAACCGAAGGGGCATGGGGACACGGCGCAGGTGGGTATACTATTGACACCGACCTACTAGGAAATGCCCGAGACACGACCATGCCAGAACCCTCCGCCCACCGCCTGGAAGACCTGATCGGCAACACGCCCCTGGTGCGCCTGTGCCGCATCGAGAAGGACGCGCCCGGCGTGGAGATCTACGGCAAGGCCGAGTTCTTCAACCCCGGCGGCTCGGTCAAGGACCGGCCCGCGCTCAATATGATTCTGGAAGGAGAAAAAGCCGGGCGGCTGACGCCGGGGAAAATCATCCTGGACGCGACTTCGGGCAACACCGGCATCGCCTACGCCATGATCGGCGCGGCGCGGGGCTACCGTGTCCGCTTGTGCCTGCCCAAGAACGTCACGCCCGAGCGCAAAAAAATACTCTCAGCCTACGGCGTGGAGATCGTCTACACCCCGCCCGCCGAGCAGTCCGACGGGGCCATCCGCATGGTCAAGAAGCTCTACGCCGAGGACCCGGATGCCTACTTCTACCCCGACCAGTACGGCAACGACGCCAACTGGCAGGCGCACTACAATGCCACCGGGCCGGAGATTTGGGAGCAGACCGAGGGGAGGATCACCCACTTCGTCGCGGGCCTGGGCACGACCGGGACCATGATGGGCGTGGGCCGCTACCTCAAAGAAGTCAGCCCCGGCGTCCGACTGGTCGCCATGCAGCCCGACTCGCCCTTCAACGGCCTGGAGGGCCTGAAGCATTTAGAAACGGCCATCGTGCCGCCGATCTACGACGCTGCCGTGCCCGACGTTCAGGCCGAGTGCCGGACCGAGGACGCCTACGTCATGGTCAAGCGCCTGGCCCGCGAGGAGGGGCTGCTGGTCGGCATCTCCGCGGGCGGCAACGTCCACACGGCCCTGCAAGTCGCCAAATCCGCCCCACCCGGCAGCGTCGTCGTGACGGTGCTGTGCGACAGCGCCGACCGCTACCTCTCCGAGCGCTTCTGGGAAGATGACAAGGACGACCCGCACCCACAGATCTAGCGGGCGTCAGAAAGGCAAGCTTCGAGATGACGACCACTACGCGACATCGCTATGTTGTCCAGGACGAGCGTATTTTAAGCGGCGAGCCGATTATCGAAGGGACGCGGACGCCGGTGCGCGCTATCGTAGAATTGTGGCGTCAGGGCATCGCACCGGAAGACATCCCCCGCCGCCTGCCCCATCTCCGCTTGTCACAGGTGTTCGACGCGCTCAGTTACTACAGTGACCACCAGACGGAGATCAACGGCCATATCGAGCGCAACCATATCCCGGATGGCCTGATCGACCCGCTCGTGCGGGGCTTATGACCGGCCTGTTCATCCGCCTGTTTCTCGACGAGGATGTGGATGTGCTGCTGGTCAACTCGCGTATGCCGCCGGTCAAGGCAGGACGCTGTTGATCCACAACCGCGTTGACTTTGAGGCGCTGGCGCAGGAGCATCGCGCGGCGGGACAATCTCATGCAGGCATAGTCATCGCTGTGCGCCGTCCGCCGTATGAATTAGCGAAGCGTATCCTGGTTGTTTTGAACGCGGTCACGGCAGACGAAATGCACAACCAGATGCGGTACATTTAGAGGTGGAAATGCCGGAGCCTGGCAAACAACCCGCCTCACTGTCGCCTGCAAGGCAGGCTATCGCGTGGGTTGCCTTTGCCCTCCTGCTGCTGATATTCGTGACGGCCTGGTTCGGTGACATCTTTGTGTGGGCGATCTACGGAACGAAGTTTATCCTCTCGCGTCGTTCCAATTGGATAGAGGGCGGGCTGCGGAGCCTCGTCTTTGTGCCACTACTCGGCTTCATGGCCTTCGAGAGAGGCGCGGAGCATCTTAAACAGAGGCGGTGGAGGCCCTTTTTGCTTGGGATGTTGACGGTTATCATTGCCACAATGCCATTCGCCCGCCTCTGCGCTCTCCTCGTCCGGCTCGTGACGGTCAAAGGCGTTATGGTTCTGGCCCGGCCCAAGTTCACGATCCTTGCAGTTCTTCTTTTGCTGGTCTTTGCCTGCAAGTGCAGGGCCGCACTTATCCTCTGGAGGCTCGTGCGGACATCTTCTAAACCACGGGAGACGCGACGGATCGTGGTATCAGAATAATGCCGCTACACATCACAACCGAACTGGACGCCGCCATGCGCGGCCACGCGGCCCGAGACTACCCGCATGAGTGCTGCGGGTTTTTAGTCGGCAGGGCGCAGGGGGAGGCGGTGACGCTGGCGCGGGTCGTGCCGGCGGCGAACACGCGCGAGGACTCGCCGCGCAATCGGTTTGAGATCGATCCGGGGGAGCTGGTGAAGACGGACCGGGCGGCGCGGGCGGAGGGGCTGGGCGTGGTCGGGTTCTACCACTCGCACCCGGACGCGCCTGCTGCCCCGTCGGAGTTCGACCGGGAACACGCCTGGCCGGGGTACTGTTACGTCATCGTCTCGGTCCGGCAGGGCGAGCCGCGCGAACTGCGCTGCTGGCTGCTGCGCGAGGACCGGAGCGGCTTCGACGAAGACACTGTTGAGTTGACTGTTATCACTGAGGAGACAGCATAAATGCCCGTGAAGATTATTGTGCCGACGCCGATGCAGCGGTACACGATGAACCATGACGAGGTGGAGGTCGGCGGCGCGACCGTGGACCATGCTCTGGCGCACCTGGCGGAGAACTATCCCGACATCCGCAAGCACCTGTTCAACGACGACGGCAGCCTGCGCCACTTCGTCAACGTGTACGTCAACGACGAGGACAGCCGCTATTTGCAGCAAGGGGCTACGCCCGTCAAGGACGGCGACACGCTGACCATCGTGCCCAACATCGCGGGCGGCCTGGACGCCGTGGGCGCGGGCGGCTCGCCCTCGTTCCACCTCGCCCAGAACCCCGACCTGATGGACCTGTCTAACGACGAAATCCTGCGCTACTCGCGGCACCTGATCATGCCCGAGGTCACGATGGAGGGCCAGAAGCGGCTGAAAGCGGCTAAAGTCCTGTGCGTCGGGACCGGCGGCCTGGGTGCCCCGCTGACCATGTACCTGGCCGCGGCGGGCGTCGGCACACTGGGCCTGGTGGACTTCGACACGGTGGACGTCACCAACTTGCAGCGCCAGATTGTCCACCGCGAGAGTTCAATCGGCATGCCCAAGATCGACAGCGCCGAGCAGACCCTGAAAGAGATCAACCCCTACGTCAACATCGTCAAGCACGAGACGATGCTGACGTCGGAGAACGCCTTGGAAATACTCAAAGACTATGACGTGATCGCGGACGGGACCGACAACTTCCAGACGCGCTACCTGGTCAACGACGCCTGCGTCCTGCTGGGCAAGCCCAACGTCTACGGCTCCATCTTCCGGTTCGAGGGCCAGGCCAGCGTGTTCTACGCCCAGGACGGCCCGTGCTACCGCTGCCTGTACCCCGAGCCGCCGCCGCCGGGCCTGGTTCCCTCCTGCGCCGAGGGCGGCGTTTTGGGCGTCCTGCCGGGCATCATCGGCGTCATCCAGGCCATCGAGGCGGTGAAGCTGATTCTGGGCGAAGGACAGCCCCTGGTCGGTCGCCTGATGCTCTTCAACGCGCTTAAGATGTCGTTCCGCGAGCTGAAGCTCCGCAAAGACCCGAACTGCCCCGTTTGCAGCGCGCATCCGACCGTTACCCACCTGATCGACTATGACGCCTTCTGCGGCGTCGGGCGCGGCTTTGAGGAGACCACCACCGTGACCGAAGGCGAAGAAATATCCGCCCGCCAGCTCAAGGCGAAGATCGACGGCGGCGAGCCGTTCACGCTGATTGATGTCCGCGAGCCGTATGAGTACGGCATCGCCAAAATCCCAGGCTCCAAGCTGGTGCCGCTCGCCACGGTCAAAGAGCGCCTGCACGAGTTCGACCCCTCGGATGACATCGTCCTGCACTGCCGCTCGGGCAAGCGTTCCGCCGAGGCTTTGGAGACCTTCCGCGAGGCCGGCTTCCAGCATCTGCACAACCTCACGGGCGGGATTTTAGCCTGGTCGGACGACGTGGACCCGAGCGTGGCGAAGTATTAAAGATCGGCCCCCGCTCCGGCGGGGGCCTTCTTGACTTCTTTTCCATCCGCCGGGTATAACGCCCAAATTGGATTGGCAATGTCCGGTAATCCGCTAGACAAACTCGCAAACCGTTAATCTGCAAGCGCACAGGGGGCCGAACACCATGAGCAGCACTTCCGTTGACAGCCCCCAGAAGGTGCGGCTGAACCTGACGTTCCCCGCCGACCGCACCGATCAGCCGCTGCTGGCGCAGGCGATCAAATCCTTCGGCGTCGTGGCCGACATCCGGCGCGCGCAGATCGAAGCCCAGACCGGCGGCTACATCATGCTGGAGCTGACCGGAACGGAGAAACAGATCGACGAGAGCATCGCCTTCTGGAAGGCGTTCGGCGTCGGCGTCGGCTTCATCGGCGCGGACGAAGTGCAGGCGTATTAGGCTCTCTCACCACTATCCCACAGGCACGATTCCACAGGAGACACCAACGATGGCAGACGGCGGAAACTATGCGCGGCCCGAGGTCTTAGTCGAGACCGACTGGGTGGCGCAGAACCTGAGCGGCGGCACGTTCAAGCTGATCGAGATTGACGTGGACACCGAGGCGTATGCCCAGGGCCACATTCAGGGTGCCATCGGCTTCAACTGGCAGACCGAATTGGAAGACACCCTGCGGCGCGACGTGCCCGACCAAGGCCAGTGGGAGAGCCTTCTGAGCCGCGCGGGCATCGCGAACGGCGACACGCTGGTGCTCTACGGCGACAACAACAACTGGTTTGCGACGTTCGGCTACTGGCTGTTCCTGATCTACGGCCACGACCGGGACAAGCTCAAGCTGGTCAACGGCGGGCGCAAGAAGTGGCTGGCCGAGGGCCGCGCGCTGACCACGGACGTACCCACCCCCACCCCGGCCACATACAAGGCGTCCGCGCCGAACTGGGGGCTGCGGGCCTACCGCGACGAGGTCCTCCAGAAGCTCGGCGACCCGAACCTGACGCTGATCGACGTCCGCTCGCCCGACGAGTTCACCGGCAAGGTGATCGCTCCCCCCGGCATGACCGAGTCGGCCCAGCGCGGCGGCCACATCCCCGGCGCGCAGTCCGCCCCGTGGCTGAACGCGGTCAAGGACGACGGCACGTTTAAATCCGCCGATGAGCTGCGCGCGTTCTACGCGGGCAAGGGCGTGACCGAGGGCAAAGACGTGATTGCTTATTGCCGTATCGGCGAGCGGTCGTCGCACACCTGGTTCGCGCTGTACAACCTGCTCGGCTACGAGAACGCCAAGAACTACGATGGGTCGTGGACCGAGTGGGGTTCGGTCATCGGTGCCCCCATCGAGCGCGAGGCGGCGACGGTCCCCGGCCAAGGCGGCGACCTCAAAGTCTGCCCGTAACGGATACCGAAAAGGGCGGGGGCAAGAGAAGAGGGTAGAGGCAAGAGAAGAGGGCGGGGGCAAGCCCCGCCCCTACGCCGGCATTCCGCGTCTGACGTAGGGGTAGGGCTTGCCCCTACCCTCTTCTCTTGCTCTTCTCTTGCCCCTACCCTTTTCCTTTGCCCCCTCTGACAACTACCCCTATGCGCCTCACCACCAAAAGCCAGTACGGCCTGCGCGTCCTGGGCGATCTCATCCGCAACTGGCGGGAGGGCAACGGCTACCTCCAGGTCGGGGAGCTGGCCGGGCGCTGCGACACGTCCCAGAAGTACCTGGAACAAGTCCTGCTGCCGCTTTCCCACGCCGGCATCCTGGAGAGCAAGCGCGGGCAGCACGGCGGCTACCGCTTGAACCGCGCCCCGCAAGACGTCTCGCTCGCCGAGGCCCTGCGTCATCTGGAGGGCCTGCTCATGCCCATCCCCAAGTGGGCGGACGACAGCGCGGACCCGTCCGAGCTTGCCCGCGTCCTGCGCCGCGTCCGCGATTCGATCCGCGACATCCTGGAAAACACGTCCATCGAGGTGCTGGCCGAGGGCGGCCCGCCGGACCCGGCGCGTGCAGACGAAGCGGTCGAGACGCTGATGTATTACATCTAGGCCGTGCGCCCGCGCAGAAACAGGCGGTTCATCAGTACGCGGCTGACACCTTGCGCTTGGATGGAGACAAGCAGAAAGATCATTACTCTTTTGAAATAGGCCCCCTCATGATCTATGGACGACCACGAGATCAACGCGGCGAGCATCGTCACGAAGAAGACGACAGATCTAACGTTCCACGAAAACGTAGCGGATTTTGTGGCCTGATGGTTTTCAAGGTTAAGCAGGTACGCAGTCATCCGCTTGCTGACAAACAAACTCAGCTTGTTCCAAAGGCTGCGGTTCTGCAACAGATTCTCAACGATCTGCGGCTCACTTTCCTGCAACCACTGTCGGGATGCTGACCAACTCAGTCCCCGTGGACCATTAATTCGTTCATCTAGTGCCTCCTGATAGACTAATAGGCAGCCCGCCAGAAGCCCTTGACCGGCAGACAGGAACACGAGTGGGAGCCAAGCAGTTGTATTGCTTAGGATGAGCATCGTGCCGCCAGCCGTGAAGGAAACAGATAGATAACGCAGCCACTTCCGTCGGCGGGCCAGTGTCGGTTTTGTAACCTCTGCCTGCCGGCTCTTTTTCTGATCCCACTTTTTCCAGATCTGGCTCCCAACTCTAAACGGGTTGCCAAACTGCTGGATTGCCAGCCGCACGGCCTCTTCCGGTGAGTGCCCTTCCGCCCGGAAGTCATCCACCAGCGCCTCAAGATGCTGCCGAACCTCCTGACACGCCTCCTCGCGCTCCGCCGGGGGCATGGGGAACATAAGCGTCTGCATCATCCTGACGTACATCTCGGGCGACTTGATGTGTTGCAGATATCCCATGTCAGGCTCCTTCCAGGACAAGGCCGACGGCGCTGGCATACTCTTTCCACGCCTTCGTCCGCTTCGCCAGTTCGGCCCGGCCGTCTTCGGTCAGGGAGTAGACCTTGCGGGCGGGGCCGCTCGGCTGGATCTCCCATGTTCCGGCGACCAGGCCGTCGTTTTCCAGGGCGCGGAGGGCCGGGTACAGCGAACCTTCGCCAGCCTTAAGGGCGTTGCGGCTGCGGCGCTCGATCTCGCGGGCGATGGCGTAGCCGTGCCGGGGGGTGTCGGACAGGACGGCCAGGATGAGGGTAGGGACGCTGCCCTTTTGCAGTTCGCGGTCGGGACTCATGCCGCCAGTATACATCGTGCAGCGAGGTATGTCAACGGGCAGGAGGACCCCAGCGAAGCGGGGGAGGTGGGTCAGAGAGGAAGGTAGGTCCTACACCCACTGGCTGCCGACGGCCATGACGTAGACCGCAACGTACAACAGGGCGGTGCCACGCAGGGAGATGGCGATCAGGCGGGGGCGGCGCGCGCGGTAGAAGGCGGCGAAAGCGAGCAGCGGCAGGAACGAGGCCATCTTGGCGGCGCAGAAAGCCGCGTCCCCGTGGGTCAGGCAGAAGGACATCCAGGGGTTCGCTTCGGAAGCGGCCCCGGCGTGGACCCAGTACAGCGTCGAGGCCATGTCGGCGGTGCAAATCAGGAATAAGAGCAGGCTATCCCAGGCGAACAGAAATAAAGGCCAACTGCGCCCGGCGGGCACGGGCTTGACGGTCATCGGTCCCACGGTCATCGCTCCTAAAGTCATTGGTCGGCCCCTTACGGTCATGGATATTATCTTATATCCAAGAACCGGGCCAAGTCGTCAAAGAACCACCTGGTAAAGCTGTGGGGTTTCGTGCCGGGGGAGCGAAAGCCGGCAAATCTGCGGATAAAGAGACTACCGCAAGGCCTTCGGCTCGACCAGCTTGACCAGGCCGATGGAAGCGAAGAACAGCAGGGTCAGGGGGATAGCAAGGGCCAGCATGGTTCCGGGGTCGTTGGAGGGGGCGGCGACCATCGCCAGGGTGAACAGGCCGACGGCGATCTGCCGCCAGTAGCGGATCATCAGCGCCGACGTGATGATCCCCACTTTTCCCAGGAACATCAGCACGACGGGCAGCTCGAAGAGCAGGCCGAAGACCAGGAGCAGTTTGATGGTAAACACGATGTAGGTCAGCGGGTCCTGGAAAAGTACTGCGCCGGGGAAGTCGGTCATGTAGCTCAGGAACCAGGTGACGGCACGGGGCAGGACGAGATACGCGCAGGAAACGCCGAGGACGAAGAGCAGAACGGACAGGGGGGCGACGAAGTAAACGCCTTTCTTCTCCTGAACGGTCAGCGCGGGGGCGATAAACCCCCAGAGTTCCAGCACGATCAGGGGAGCCGCCAGCAGCAGGCCGCCGACGGTGGCGATTTGCAGCTTGATGAAGAAGAACGCGGTGAAGTCCCGGCCGATAAATCCGCCGGCGACTCCCGGCAGGCCCGGAGCGGTGTTCGGATGCATCTTCGCCAGCGTATTGGTGATCGGGGCGGAGAGGGCGGTGAAGAGAGGCTTGGAGAAGACGTACATGACGACCATGCCGACCGCCATGTAGAGGCAGGCGCGGATCAGGCGCGTCCGCAGCTCGGCCAGGTGCTCGGTCAGCTCGGCCTTGCGCTCCTCCAGGTCCATCCCCGGCGAGTCCTGTTCTTCCGGGTCCGGCCCGGTCATTTTCAGTGCCATAATTTCGTCAAAGGATGATCACGCTCGTCTCGTCGTAGCGGAGCTTCACGTCGACGGGCGCGGCGGCTTGGCCGTAGGAGGAGCTGCCCGGATACTGGCCGGGGTAGCCACCAGGATACTGGCTGGGACTGCTCGATGATTGGCCGGGGAAGCCGGGGCCGCCGCTGGAGGACTGACCGGGGAAGCCGCCGGATGACTCGCCGGGGAACGAGCCGCCGCCGCGCCGGCCCGGCCCGCCGCTCGCCCCCCCGTAAGGGGAGGGGCTGCCGGGATAGCCGCCCGCACCGCTCGGGGCCGAGAGCAGGCCCGGCGTGGCGGTCGTCAGCGTCAGCGTCGTCTGCATCCGCACGATGCGGCCCGCGTTGTAGGCGAAGTAGATGACCCGCTCGAAGTGGATGTCCTGCGAGGCGATGGGGGGCAGGACCGAGCCGGGGCCGGGCCGGAAGGTCGCCGGGCCGGTGTAGGTCTCGCGGATTTTGGCGGTCGGGTAGCGGTCCTGCCACTCGAAATCTTCCAGCGTACTGGTCGCGAGGACGGTCTCGGGGGCGGGCGATGTCCAGTCCAGGCTGATCTTGACGGGCGACTCCCAGTGCGCGCCGACCGAAACGCGGCGCGGGGGCAGAACGGGGATGGAAAAGCCCAAGGAGTTCGCCCCGTTCTGCGACTCGAGTTCAGACGAGACATGGCCGCGGGCGTCCACCTCGCGGTACTTGGCATGGAAGTCACCCAGCGTCGAGACCTGGCTGTGGCTGGAAACGTAGGAAACGAAGGGCTTGGGGCGCACCGATTTGTCCACGGGCAGGACTTCGTCGCGGATGAGATACGAACCGCCGGCGGCGTTCTCCACCGTCCGGCGGTAGCGCAGGAGCGATTCCTGCAAGACCTGGGGCGGCGTGGACGAGGTAGCGGAGGCATCGGAAGCGGTCAAAGTCGTGCGCCGCTGGTAGCGCAGAACGGTGTTCGTCTTCCAGGGATAAGCCAGCGTGATGCCCTGGCCCGCGGGGAGGCCGATTTTGTTGGCGAGCTGGACCGAGACCGAATCCTTGCCGACCAGCTTGCTCTGCGCGTCGTACACGGTCAGCGTCAGCGCGTGGGTGCCGTCGGCGTAGAACTTGGTCGTGTTGGGGTCGTCGGCGGAGACATAGCCCGCCTTGGTGTCCCACACGTAGACCGGCTCTGTGCGGCGCTTGGGCAGGGCCTGGGCGGTGATGAACCGGTCGTCGATGGCGACCGAAACGTAGCCGCCGTCGGGGAAGTCCCGCAGCCGGATCGGGACGGACTCGCGGACGACGGCCTTGTTGAACGGCAGGGCGATCTGGATCGCCCCGGCCGGGGCTACGCCTGCTTCGGGGACGGCCACGGCGGCGCTAGGAGCCGCCGCGTCCTGGGCGCGCGCCGCGCCGCCGGTCACGGCCCCGGTGAGAACGAGGAGGGCGAGAGTCGTCGCCGTTTGGTTTCGCATAGTGGTACTCATTGCTGCACGGACAGGGTGATGGCCGCGCGGGCCTGCTCGGCCATTCGGGCCGGGACGAGGACGTCGCCCCAGCGGGTCTCACCGGACTGAAAGATGTTGCCCATGATCGGGCCGGAGAGGTTGTCGAACGCCACCGGGATGCCCTCGGCTTCCAGCAGCCCGCGGACGATGTTCGCCTCGGACTCGGAGTGGGCGGCGAAAACGGCCGCGAGAGGCTCCATCTCCCGATCCGGCGACAGGGCGATGTCGGCGGGCAGGCCCTCCAGCGGGCCGACGGGTATCTCCCAGGCTTCGAGCTGGCGTTCCGCCTCGCCCAGTGAGGCGGGGTCGCTGGCGGCAACGTAGGCGTCGATGTCGGCGACCACGGCATCGGCCTCGCGCTCCTCGCGGCGGGTCTGTGCCGCGCTCGCGCCGCCGTCCGCGGATTCGAGGCGCACGGCGGCCTCAAGCGGCGTCTCAGCCTCCTCTTCAGTATACCCTTCGGGCATCGATTCGGCCCTCCTGTGGGCCTGCGTCCTCTTCAGGCGCGCATCAGCTTGGCCTGTCCGGTGGCGACGGGGACGCCGCCCGGATGGGTGCGGACTTCACCCTCGCAGAGGATCAGGCGCGACCGGACGGCGACGATGCGTGCCCTGACGCGCAGTAGCTCGCCGATGACGGCGGGCCGACGAAGCCGCGTCGTCAGCTCCGCCGTGACCCAAAACAGGCCGTGGCGCTCCAGGGCCGCGTGGGACAGGGCCTCGTCCAGGACGGTCGCCAGCAGGCCGCCATGGGCGCGGCCCTGCCAGCCCTGGTGTTCGCGGGCGGGCGTCCAGTCGGTGCAGCAGTCGTCGCCGTCCCAGAAGAACGACAGCTTCAGGCCGATGCCGTTGCGCGGGCCGCAGCCGAAGCACAGTCCGTCCGCTTTCAGCACCGGGTCCGAGACGGCGTCCGTTCCCGTCATCGGCCCAGCCCGGCCCAGGCGGCGGCCTGGAAGTAGTCACATTCGCGCCGCGCCGCGCACGAGCCGCAGGCGGGCTTCCGGGAGCGGCAGACCCGCCGCCCGTGCTCGATCAGGTGGACGTGGTAGGAGTAGATCTGGTCGGCGGCGAGCAGCCGGGGCAGCAGATCGTGCGCCTGGTCCGGGGTCGCCCGCGGCCCGATCAGGCCGAGCCGCTGCGAGACGCGGTGGACGTGGGTGTCCACGGGCAGAACGGGGCGGCCCAGATTGAACATCAGGACGCAAGCCGCCGTCTTGGCTCCCACCCCGTGGAACGAGCGTAAATAATCACGGATCGCCGCATCGTCCCAGGATCTGATATGGTCGAGGTCGGTCCGCCCGCTGCGCTCGAACACGTCCTGCAAAATAGCCTGGAGGCGCGGCGCTTTGATGTCCGCCAGACCGCCCGCGCGAATCGCGTCGGCGACGTCGGTCACGGATGCGACCCGGACGTCGTCCCAGCCGCCGGGGAAGGCCTGTTTCAGAGACGCATAGGCACGCCCGGAGTTCAGGTCGCTGGTGTTCTGGGACAGGACGGTGGCGACCAGCGCGCCCAGGACATCATCCGAGTGATTTTCGGCTTTCCAGACGCGCGCCCCGTAGGCCTCGGTCAGCAGGGCCTCGATGCGCGCGGCTTTGGCGCGCAGCCCCGTGGGGTCGGGCGCAATTTCTGTATCGGGCACAAGCAATTATAGCATATCCCCCCGGCGTTGACAAGGCCGCAAGGCTTCGGGGCGGGCGGCGCAGAAGCGCCCCGGCCTGTCCAGACCGGGGCACTTCCCCAAAGCCCGCTAACACGGTTAATACGGCGCGACGATCTCGGTGCGGAGCGTCAGCGGCGTGTTCAGGCGGACGTCCAGCTTATCACCCTGCTTGAGCTTGACGTCGCCCGCGTTATGCTTCTGGAGCTGGTTCGCCCCGTAGCCCGCCGCGCCGCCCAGAATCGCGCCGCCGATCAGGTCGCCGAGCTTGCGCTTGCGCGAATAGCCCAGGACGGCCCCCGCGCCCGCGCCGATGGTCCCGTACTGGGACTTGTCCGAGGCCGCCGAATTGCCGACGAGCACGGCGGAAGCCGTGTTGGCGATGGCGGTCGCCACGCGGCCCGAAGCGTAGCCCTGGCTCGACTGGTAGCCCTGACTCGCGGCGGCCTGGTTCTGGTTCGCGACGCCGAACTGGATGCTGAGGACGCCGGGCTGCCGAGCCGTGGCGGGCCGGGCGCGCGTCACGCGCCCGATGAAGTAGGTGCCGCCGGGCAGGCCGCTCTTGTCGCCGGCGGTGACGCGCGCCCGGACCGCGTCGCCCACCTGCGCGGTCGTCGAGTCCACCCCTTGCAGGAGCTGGACGCTGACGGTCGTGCCCGCCGAGATTTTGTGCGCCTGGAGGACGGCGGACTGTGCTTGGACGGGGGCCGCGCCCAGCGGGGCGAGCAGCGAAGCGGCGGCGATCAAGGCCAGGGGCCGGGCGAAGCCGGCACGGGAAAATTTGGTTGTCATCGGGTGATTCTCCTCGGATGCTGTCTGCTCTCAGACAACTGTACCCACGAGATTGTTCCGCCGAACGTCCCGCGCGGGCGACGTCACAGAACGGCCAGGCCGCCGTCGGGGGCCAGATTCGCGCCCGAAACGAAATCCGCCAGCGGGGAGGCAAAGAAAAGGACGGCATTGGCGACGTCCTGGGGCGTCGCCAGCCGGCGCAGGGGGGTCTGCGCGGCGACGCGGGCCTTCAGCTCTTGGGGCAGGCTTTGGGAATACTCGGTCAGGGTCATGCCCGGCGAGACCATGTTGACCGTGATGCCGTGCGGCCCCAGGTCGCGCGCCAGGGTCCGAGTCAGGCCGACCAGGGCGCTCTTGGCCGTGGTGTGAACGACGTACTCGGGGGCGGGCCGCTGCACCAGGGTGGCGGCCAGGTTGACGATCCGCCCGCCGCCCCCGGCCCGCATGACGGGGACGGCGGCCCGCGTCGGGTTGACCGTCACGCCCACCACGCCGTCGAACTCGGCTTGAAAGTCTTCCCAGCGCGCGTCCTCGAAGCGTTTGTCAGCCGCGAACGATGAGGCGTTGTTGACCAGGATGTCCAGCCGCCCGAAGTGCGCCAGCGCCTCGGCCACCAATGCCTCGGCGGCCGGCGCGTCCGTCAGGTCCGCCTGCGCGGCCAGCCCGCCGATCTCTGAGGCCAGCGCCCCCGCCCCCGCCCGGCTCTCGCGGTAGTGGACCACGACGCGCGCCCCCTCCCCGGCCAGCCGCCGCGCGACGGCGGCCCCGATGCCCCGCCCCGCGCCCGTAACCAGGGCGACTTTGTTTTCGAGGAGCATGGCCGCCTACCGCCCCGCCGCCATCCGAAGCCGGCGCATCTCGTAGGGGGGCGAGAAGACCATGTTCTCCTCGCGCACCTTGACCTGCTCCGTGGCCCCGATGCCGCGCGCGCGCAGCTCTTCCAAGACGCCCTGGACTTTGTCCTCGGGCGCGGACGCCCCGCTGGTCACGCCCACCGTCGCGGCCCCGGCCAGCATCGCGTCGGTGATGTCCTCGCGGCCGCCGATCAGATACGCCCGCGCGCCCAGCGTTTCGGCGACCTGACGCAGCGACTTGGTGTTGGAGGACGTCTGCGAGCCGATGACCAGCACGACGTCGCTGCGGGGGGCGATGACCTTGATGGCGTCCTGCCGGTTCTGCGTCGCGTAGCAGATGTCGCCCGTGGGCGGGTCTTCCAGGCGCGGGAAGCGGGCGCGCAGGGCGCGGACGATCTGCTGCGTCTCGTCGATGGACAGCGTCGTCTGCGTCAAGTAAATCAACCGCGCCTCGGGCGGCTCGGGCAGGGCGGCCACATCGGCGAGGTCGCAGACCAGGTGCAGACGGCCCGGTGCCTCACCCAGCGTCCCCTCGGTCTCGACGTGGCCCTTGTGGCCGATGTAGAAGATGCCGTAGCCGCGACGCAGAAACTTATGCACTTCGAGGTGAATCTTGGTGACCAGCGGGCACGTCGCGTCGATGACGCGCAGACTCCGCGCCTTCGCCTCGGCCCGGACGGCGGGCGAGACGCCGTGCGCGGAGAAGATCAAGACGCCGCCCTCGGGGACGTCGGCGAGGTCGTCGGTGAAGACCGCGCCGCGTGCGCGCAGGCGCTCGACGACGTGCTCGTTGTGGACGATCTCGTGCCGGACATAGACCGGCGTACCGAAGATCTCCAGCGCCTCCTCGACCACGTCGATGGCCCGGTCCACGCCGGCGCAAAAGCCGCGCGGGCTGGCAAGCAGTGCGTTCATGCCTTCATTATACCCTGTCGGCCACTACAGACACGGTGAACAAATCTCGGGCGCAGGCCGTATAGGAGTTCGGAGGAATGCAGCACATGACACGCACGAAAAAGACGCGCCTGGCGCGGGGCGGCAGAATGCTGGCGATCACCGTCCTGGCCGGGACGGCCCTGGGCGGGGCGGCCTGGGCGCAGTTCGGCGGGGGCGGCCCCAGCCCTTTCGGGGCGGGCACCCCCAACCCGAACAGCACCAACCCCTTCGGCGGCGGGATGCCCAACGCCTCCGGCCCCAGTCCCTTCGGGCGGGGGCGTCTGCCGTTCGCCGTCGGAACGGTCAGCGCCGTGAACGCCGCCACGGGGACGGTCACGCTGACGCCCACGTTCGGCGGGGGCGCGGGCCAGACGGTGAAGGTTTCGGACTCGACCCGGATCACGGGGATGGTGGACTCCAGCATCGCCGAACTCAAAGTAGGGGACACGGTGCAGGTGCGCGGCGTCCCGACCGGGATCACCGCCGCGCAGATCACGGCGGGCGACGGCGCAGACGCGCCGGGTGGCCCGGCCTTCCCCATAGCCGACCCGTTCGGCGGCGGCGGACGTCCGAGCGAGATAGGCGGCGGGCGCAGCCCCCGTGACGCCACTGCCCAGGCGACCGGCAAGATCACCGGTCTCAGCCCGCTGACCATCGCCCTGCCCGGCGGCGTCTCGGTCACACTGAAAGCCGCGCCCGATGTCCAGGTGAGCCGCAGCCGGACCGAGAAGATCGGCGACATCAAGGTCGGCGACCATCTCACCGCCGGCGGCCAGTCCGGCGACGATGGCGTCCTCACCGCCACCCGCATCCGCGTCAACGCCGACCCCGGCCTGGGCCGATAAGCGGGCGATCAACGCCAGCGACAAAAAGCCCGGCCTCACACGAGGCCGGGCTTCCCTACCTGCGTCTCGGCGTCAACCCGCGTCACCTGAGCGGCTACCTGCTCGGTGCCTTCTGCGCCTGCATCTCCGCCGTCTGCGCGTCCAGCAGGGCAGACACCCGCGCCAGACCCAGCCGATTTGCCTGGTTCAACGCAACCTTCGCCCCGGCGCTGTCGCCCATCATCCGCAACTGATACTCCAAATAGGCATAAACAACCGGCGAGTCCGGGTACAGCCGCACGGCCTCCCGCAGATGTGCCAGCCGCTCCGACCGCTTCAACTCCTGCGTATCTTCGGACTCGATCCCCAGGCCGACATGGACCAACGCCTGCAACCGCGCCGACGTGTAGGCAACTTGCCCCGGCTCGGTGCCGAACAGCGGCATGAGGTATCCATGACTGGGCTTGTCATCCATGTACTTCAGCAGCGACGCCCCATAGTTGTAGATGGTCGTGGCTTCCGCCGTCTGCCCGGCCTTGTCGAGCAGAGAGGCGAAGAGCATGAGGTTAGACGTGTCTGTCTCGCGGATAACACTTGGGGTTGTGCCGCGAAAGTAAACCGCGTTCCGTTCAGCGTCTATGGCTTTCGCCATGTCACCAAGTTTCGTGTAGCAGTTTGCAAGGCCACGATACGCAGTGATGTCTGAAGAGTCATAAGTCAGAGCGTCTTTGAAGGCAAAAACTGCTGTACTTATCTTCCCCTCTTTAAGCAGAGCCTCCCCGTTCAGCACGTCAGCGTAGCGTTTCTCGCTGGCTTCGGTCAACTCCTCACTGGGCATACCATGAACACTGGTGAGATGCGTTACGTGCGGTACATCCTGCTGAGAAGATCTTTCTTTAGCCGCCCCAGGTGCTCCAGAAGCGGGCTGTTGCGCCTTGCCTGCTAGGATGAAAGTCAGGGTGAACAGAGCGAGCGCGAATGCAGTTGTGCAGTTCTTCATGTTCGTTCTCCTAGTCGAGTTTGTGCTCAACGCGCGTTTGGCTTTGACGAGCTTCAACCCCCTCATGGGCTAGTTGTTCTGAACCAAGGGCCATGTCGGCGGCACATTTGTCTTGTGCCCGGTATAGTGAGGGGCTGTGGCAGCACTCGCAGGACTAGAGGAAGTCAATGTCCACATGCTTGAAAGCCACTTAGTTGTGAAAGACCACTCCCATAAGTAGTCCTGTATTGGCACATATACAGATTTTTGTGAACCCACAGTTGGGGGGATATACATCACCCATGTCGTGAAGTTGTCATCAACGGATACGGTATTGTACCCTTGATAACCATTAGCGTTTAGGTTTGACACGAGGGCAGTTGGACTGTCGGATTCCTTACCAAGAGCGGGCAAGACCCAAGAAGTGTAAGGGAATACGTTATCCAAGCCCTGTTTGCCGTCGTTTGTGTTGGACTTGGGGGGCTGCCCATCTTGGTATGTTATTGTACTTGGTGTTATCAGTTGTGCAAGACAGCCTTGACCACCAGAAAACGGCTTTGGCACATTGATCGCAATATCGTGCCAATACTCACCACCTGGATAGATAGGGGTAAGGTTGGGATCTGGATGTAACTGATAGCCGCTTTGGCCCGAAGCCGCGCTCGTGACATGTTGCACAAATCCAGTCTCAATCCCCCAGGTCGTCACGCTTGGCTTAATGACCGAAATCGGCTGGGACTGAACGGTCACAACCTGGGAGGACTTGCCATCCGCTGCGCTAATCGTGACCTTGCACTGGATGACAATCGTCTCCTGGCTCTTGTCATAGAAGCTGAAACCGGTCCCGGTCGTGTAGCTCGGAGCGTCAGAGAGCAGCGTCAGTTGGTGGAACTTCGGGTCAAAGGGATCGTAATTGTAGAACACGTCGGCGCTGCCGGGTGCGCCTCCACCGGCGCTGACAGACCAGGCGTAGGTCGTCGGGTATGCGGGGACGCCTTTCAGAGTGGCCGAGCACTGCTGCCCGGTCAGGAGGTCGTCGCCGCCGCTCGGGTCGGGCGTCGTGCCGGCGACGTTCATGGTGACGGCGGAGGCGGTGTAGGAGAAGGAGACGGTGCCGGTCTGCAAGGTTTCAGTCCCGGTTCCGTTCGGTCCGACCCCCGCCGCGTCAACCTCTGCCGTGGGCGAACATTTGACTGTGAAGGTCGGGCCGCCCCCCGACACAGTGGTGATGCCGCTGACAGTGTTGCCGGGCACACCGGATGCCGTCCCGCTGACCTGTCCCAGGCCGGTGCTGCACTGGCCGCTGGTGCGGTTGATGTAGTACTGCGCGGACCAGGAGACCGTGCACATCTGCACAACTGTCACATTCGCCGGCGGGGGTGAGCCGGGGGAGTCCGGTGCCCAAGTGAAGGTAGCGGTGATCGGAGTTGGAGAGGCGTTCGAGCCGCCGAGCTTGGCTGAGGCAGTCGTGGTCGTACTGTAGAAGCCGCTGAACTGGGCGTTACCGCTGTAGGTGCTGACGAAGTTGCTATCCGTGGTAGTGGTGGGACCGCTGATGGTGGGAACATTTTGAGGCTGACAAGTCGCCCCGTCTGAGGAGGTCAGCGTCCCGCCGGAGTAGGTCACGTTATAGTGGCCGTGCGGGTTCGGGGTGACCGTGGTGCCGCCGCCGCCGGTGCCTGCCCCGGCTGCGCTAAGGACAATGCCGTCTCCGGCGTAAGGCCCGGCATAGGAGGAAAGACGTGAAGACCCATCCGGCGCGAAGGAGTTTATGTTTGCATTACTACCCGTAGTGCCCGCCTGAACATACAGCACCTGCGCGTACCCGCCACTGCCTGCGTCCAGGCCGGTGCCAACCGCCACGGGAACATAGCTTGCCGGTAAGGTGGCGTTCTGGAAGGTGAAGCTGCCGCTGGGGGCGACGCTCCACAAGGAGGTCGTGCCATCGGAGGGATGGTTCCACAGGATGCGCGGCGTGTTGTTGCCGTCCACCGCCATCGACATCGCCGTGTAACCGGAGTAGGGGCCGTACTCGGCGTGGGCGAAGTCCGCCGTGGTCGTCACGTCATGCCAGAGCGAGATGCTGCCGTCGCTCTTGGTCCACAGGATGCGGGGGATGCTGTCGGCACCGGCGGCGATCAGCGAGGCGGTGTAGCCGGGGAAAGGGCCGTACTCGGCGTGGGTGAATGTGGTATCCGGGGCCACCCTCCACAGTGACATCGTGCCGTCCGTCTTGGCCCACAGGACGCGCGGGGCATTGTCCCCACCCACGGCCAGGCCGACCGCCGTGTAGCCGGTGTAGGGGCCGTAGTCGGCGTGGGTGAAGCCGCCGCTGCCGTCCACGCTCCACAGGGACATACGCCCGTCTGCGTTGGTCCACAGGATACGGGGCACTTGGTCGGAACCAGCGGCAACAGCGAGGGCACTCCATCCGGGATAAGGCCCGCAGGTGTAGCGGGTATAGTAGGGGGGACTAACCTGATCCCAGAGGGAGACAGCACCGTTGCCGTCGCTGTTGTTCCAGATAATAAGTTTGCCGCTGTTCGCGATACCTGCTGGCAACGGCGGCGCGGACATGGCGCTATGCGGTGCAAGGAAAAGAAGTGCGAGGATCAGAGCCAGAAGCGGCGGGGCAGAAGCGGCGGGGCAGAAGCGGCGGGGCAGAAGCGGCGGGGCAGAAGCGGCGGGGCAGAAGCGCATGACATTCCTCCTGGAACGGCGACCCGCGCCCGAACTTCGGCGCATGACGGCAGTGTAACACGGAAACCGAGCGCTGTCAAGATTTATTTTTTCGCGCCTCCCCTTACCTTATCGCACCACCCCGCCGCGCAGGGACTTCAAGACGACGTCCTCGAAGGGCGTACCGGTGGAGGCCCGGACGTAGTCCAGGTTGTAGCGGCCCGCCAGGCGCTGAAGGCCCGCGCAGAAGCCCTCGACCCGCGCCTCGTACTGGGCGATCAGGTGCGGCGAGATGCTCACCTCGCGCACGGCCTGCGTCTCGGCGTCCACCAGGCGCAGGTCGCCGGTCAGGGTCGGGTGCAGTTCTTCTTTGTCCAAAACGTGCAGCAGGACCACCTGGAAGCGGCGCGACAGCAGGGCCTTGATGCCCCGCTCGTGCGTCTCGTCGAAGAAGTCCGAGATGACCACGGCGATGCCGTTTGTCTTGGTCCGGGCGGCGTACTGCGTCAGCGCGTCCCCTAAACGGGTCTCGCCGCCCACGGGCAGCTTGGTTTCCAAAAACTGGAAGAACGGGAAGACGCCCGGCTTGCCCCGCAGCGGCGGCATCGGCTCGTTCAGGCCACCGCTGAACGAGGTGAGCAGCACACGGTCGTACTCGGACAGCGCGACATAACCCAAGGCGGCGGCGAGCCGCCGGGCGTAATCCGCCTTGGTCACGGGGCTGCCGAAGTCCATGCTCTTGCTGGTGTCCACCAACAAGTGGATGCTCAGGTCTTCCTCCTCGACGAACAGCTTCAGGAACAGCTTTTCCAGCCGCCCGTAGGCCTTCCAGTCCACGTAGCGCAGGTCGTCGCCCAGGGCGTATTCGCGGAAGTCGGCGAACTCGATGGATGAGCCGCGCTTGTTGGAGCGCCGCTCGCCCTTGGTCTGCCCGGCGAAGACGCGCTTGGAGACGAGGCTGAGGGCTTCGAGCTTTTTGAGGAAGGCGGGGTCGAGGAGCGTTTGCGTGGAGGGCATGGGGTGGGTTCCTCGGGGTTGCGCGAAGGCCTGGCACCCGGCACTGGAAGTGCCGGGCTACTCGGAGAAAGTCGCTCCGCGACTGAAGACATACTCCCGTGCTTATCTGTAGCCCCGGAGGGGCTTTTCTTGCACTTGGGTAGCCCGGCACTTCCAGTGCCGGGTGCGGACCCGTGCCGGGCTGTGCCCAATGCGCCAAGCACTTCTACACCGGCAGGTAGGTCTTCAGGATGACGGCGTCTTTGTCGCCGACCTCCAAGGCGTATTCGCCCATCGCGGCGGGCAGCAGGTAGGAGCGGCCCTGTGCCAGCGGGTGCCCGCCGACGGCGGCCGTGCCGCCGTGAAGGAACAGGTGGTGGAAGCCGTCGGCCAGCGACTGCGGCAGCGTCGCCCCGGCGGGCACGGTCAGCCGGTCCGTGTGGAAGTAGGGGGTGCGGAACAGCGCCTCGGTCTTGCCGTGAGCGTCTTGGGCGATGACCTGCGGGCGGCTCAGATGCTGCGAAACGTCGTTGTGGGCGGCGTCCCGGCCCAGCGTCGCGAGATAGTCGGCGACGTGGGTCGGGCGGACGTGGCCGTCGTCCAGAAACTTGCCCTTGTCGAAGCCGCGCATCGAGCACAAGTCATCGGGCACGTCCTGCTGCACCTCATAGACCAGGTTGTCGTCCGGGAATCGGGCGTCATCCTGCTCCCACGAGTGGTGGATGCTCCCCGGCGTCAGGTCGATCACGTCGTCGGTCTGGGCTTCGACGAGGTTGACGTAGGCGAAGGGGTCCAGGTCTTGAATGTGCGCCGCACCCTGCGACCGCGCCTCATCGACGGAGAGCCGCCCGGCCTGGACCTCGCCTGAGAGCCGCTGCATCTCATCATCCAGCGTGTGCAGGACGCGCGCGTAGGCCTCGAAATCCGCCCCGGCCTTCAGGCCAAACGTGTATAGGCCCGGCGCGAGGTAGAACCAGGCTTCGGGCTTGGGCACCCAATGCCCCAGCGTCCTGCCCACGGGCAAATGCACCTGGAACGAGTTGCCCTTGGCCTGCGTCAGCTTGATCAGCAGCGACAGGTCCGGCCCGTGCTTGTCCAGCACTTTTTGGCCCAGGACGCCGCTCGGGTCTTCCCGGAGCAGATCGGCCAGCGGGCGGACGGCCCTACCGTCGGGGTCGATCAGATGGGCCGCCCTCGCCATCTCATACGACTGGCCGACTTTTTTGTCTTTCCACGCGGGATCGCCCGACAGCCCTTTGAGGTCGATGATATAACGCCCGCCCCACGACGGCTGCTCGATGAGCTTGTCCTGCACCTGCCACGGTGCCCTGGTGATGCCTGTCATAGACTCTGTTCTCCCGGTGCTTTATACCCAACTCCTCCGACGGGAACGGGGTCCATGCGCTGATTTCTGGGAGCGGCAGGGAAAAGTCAGTTCATCCACCGTCCGGTTCGTCACCGTCCTCGTCCTGCCAATCAATTTCTTGCCGCTGGTTCTCCGAAAGGCTCAACAAACGCCCTTGAGCATAAGTGAGCTTCGCGCCTTTCATAACGGCATTGGTGAAGTCGCAGGCGTCAAAGGCAGAGCCGCGCAAGTCTGCCCCGGAGAGGTCGGCCTGAACAAAAAGAACGTGATCATATAAGGAAGCCCGTAAATCGCTGCCGGACAGAGACGACTTTGTAAAGTCCACCTGGATAAAAGCATTCCAGCACAGGCACGACTCAAACAAATCCGTTCCCTTAAATGAGGTCTGGCGCACTTCCGTTCTGCCGAAAAAGGTGCGCGGCAGGGTCATATTCTCTATGTCTTCTATCAGTCCCGGCTCCTCCTCACCTACGAGGGTACGGAAGAATGTAATGCCGAGCGGTGCCTCGTCTTGGATGCTTGGCACTCCAGGCCGTATGGGTGGCACAGCCTTTTCCGAGAAATGTCCCCGCTCTTGAAGCCGCCGGTGGCTTTCCTCATAACTGATGCGTTTGCTCATTTAGTAGATTGCTCGCAAGGTCGGCCAATAGGTCAGCCACCACTGTTTCCTAGCCCGACAGCTTGCGCTGCAAGTCGTAGAGCTTGGTCAGGGCCTCGATGGGCGACAGTGTGCCCAGGTCCAGGCCGCCCAGTTCATCTAAAACGGGGTGGCGCTCGGCTTCGAACAGCGTGGCCTGGAGGCGCTGGGTCTGCTCCGAGAGCCTTGCGCCCGCCCCCGCGTCGCCCACCGCGCCTTCGCCCTTGCCCATTGCCTCCAAGGTCTTCAGCACCTCGCGCGCCCGGCGCAGCACGGGGTCGGGGACGCCCGCGAGCTTCGCCACCTGGATGCCATAGCTCTTGTCGGTCCCGCCGGGCATGATCTTGCGGAGCCAGACGATGTGGTCGCCCTGCTCTTTCACGGCGACGCGGTAGTTCTTGACGCCCGCCAGCGTTTTTTCCAGTTCGTTCAGGTGGTGGTAGTGCGTGGCGAACAGCGTCTTGACGCCCACGGCGTGAAGGTACTCCGTGATAGCCCAGGCCAGCGCCAGGCCGTCGTAGGTGCTGGTCCCGCGCCCGACTTCGTCCAGGATGACCAGGGAGCGCGGCGTGGCGTTGTTCAGGATGCTCGCCGTCTCGTTCATCTCCACCATGAACGTCGACTGCCCGCTCGCCAGGTCGTCGTGCGCGCCGACGCGCGTGAAGATGCGGTCGACCAGGCCGAGGGAGGCCGAGTCGGCGGGGACGAACGAGCCGATCTGGGCCAGCAGCACGATCAGGGCGACCTGGCGCAGATACGTGCTCTTGCCCGCCGAGTTCGGCCCGGTGATGATGTGCAGGCGCGAATCGCCGCCGTCCAAATGGGTGTCGTTCGGCACGAACAGCGTCCCGCTTTGCAGCGACTCGACGACCGGGTGGCGGCCCGCGACGATGTCCAGGCCGTCGCCGTCGTGCACGTCGGGGCGGACGAACCGGCCTTGCAGCGCCACTTCGGCCAGGCCCGCGAAGACGTCCAGACGCGCCAGCGTCTTGGCGAGCCTGAGTGTTTGCCCCGTATATTTGTCCGCGATCCCGTCGCGGATGCCGACGAACAATCGAAACTCTAGATCAAATATTTTTTCCTCGGCCCCCAGCACCTGCGCCTCGTACTCCTTCAAAGCGGGCGTGATGTAGCGCTCGGCGTTGGCCGTGGTCTGCTTGCGCTGGTAGTCGGCGGGGACCTGGATCGCCCCCGCGGCCTTGCTGATCTCGATGTAGTAGCCGAAGACGCTGTTGAAGCCGACTTTCAGCCCTTTGATATTGGTCCGCGCCCGCTCGGTTTCCTCGATCTGGGCGATGAACGCCTTGCCGCCGGACCGCAGCTCGCGCAGGGCGTCCAGATCCTCGTTGTAGCCGTCCCGGATCAGCCCGCCCTCGCGCAGCAGCATCGGCGGCTCGGGCTGGATGGCCGCTTCGAGCAGGTCCAGCAGGTCCGGGGGCGAGTCGGCGACCACTGCCCGCATGGGGGCCAGCACGCCGCCTTCGGGGGCGCGGGCGAGGGCCGCCGTGACATCGGGCAGGGCTTCCAGGGACTGCTTCAGCGAGATCAAATCACGCGCGTTGGCCGCGCCGGAGCAGACGCGCGCTGTCAGCCGCTCCAGGTCCGCGATGCGGCGCAGCGAGTCGCGCAGGTCGCCGCGCAAAAGCGCATCCCCGGCGGCCTCGGCCACGGCGGACTGCCGATTATGAATCTTGTCCAGTGCGAGCAGCGGCTGGTCGAACCACTTGCGGAGCAGCCGCCCGCCCAAGGGCGTCACGGTGCGGTCCAAGATGGACACCAGGCTCTTGCTCTTCGCCCCCTCGGCCAGCGAGTGTGTCAGCTCTAAATTGCGCCGGGCGGCGGCGTCCAGCACCATGTAGTTCTCGGTGGAGTAGGTCGCCAGGGATCGAATATGGCTGACCGCGCTCTGCTGGGTCTGCTTGACGTAGTCCAGGACCAGGGCGGCGGCGTCCAGGCCCGCCGTCATCTGCTCGGCCCCGTAGCCGCGCAGCGAGGGCGTCCCGAAATGATCCAAAAGCACCTGCCGGGACGTCTTACGCGCCTCGTGCGGCTGGTGGAACGTGACCGTCGCGGACGTCGCGGCCTTGATCAGCTCGGCCAGGTCTTCCATGCCCGGCAGCAGCAGGCACTCGGCGGGGGCCAGCCGCAGGATTTCCTCGACGACCTTCTCCAGCCCCGCCTCGCAGGGAAGCTCGGTCGCCAAAAACTCGCCCGTAGACACGTCCACCACGCCCACGCCCGACGGGGTCTTGGCCCCCGAAACCGCCGCCACCAAGTAGTTGTTGGTGCGCGCGTCCAGCATCGCGTCCTCGACGATGGTGCCCGGCGTCAAAACGCGCGTGACCCGGCGCTTGACTAGGCCCTTCGCCTGCTTGGGGTCCTCCACCTGGTCGCAGACGGCGACCTTGTAGCCCTTGCCGATGAGACGGGCGACGTACCGCTCCATCGCGTGGTGCGGGACACCCGCCATGGGGATTCGCGCCCCGGCCAGCCTGTCCTCGCGCCCGGTCAGGGTGATCTCCAGCTCGCGGGCGATGGTCTCGGCGTCATCCCCGTAGGCCTCATAGAAGTCGCCGACGCGCATCAGCAGGACAACGTCGGGCCGCTCGGCCTTGAAGTCGAAATACTGCCGCAGCATCGGCGTGAGGTTCTTCGGCGGGGATGTCATCGTACACCTGTTCGCATATAACGCTTGGAGAAGAAAAAACCCGCCCTAACGGGGGCGGGGCTGACAGGCAAAGTACGGGGCGTCAGGACGCAACGCCCGCAGCGTCTCGCCGAGGTGGGAGGAAGCGGACCTCCACGGGGCGATCCAGGGCACTGGCGACGCGGGCCAGTATCGGGAGCGTGTCCCCGTCATAATCGGCGTCTTCCAAGCGGGAGATAGCCGACCGCCGTGTGCCGACGCGGACCGCGAGTTCCGCCTGTGTCAGCCCTGCGGCGGTGCGCGCCTCGTAGATCATGCGGGCGACACGTAGTTTTTCCCGCTCTTCCTCGACAAGGCTCTGCATCCTGGCGTCATCCCCGGTCATGTGCTTCATTATGTCGAGCGCATCAGTAGTCGTCCGCATCATCATCCTCCGGGATTGTGAGCGGCAGCGCCGCAGTGTGCGCCTCCGGGTCAGCCAGGAAATCCCGCATCCGCTCAATCGCTTTGTCAATGTCTTTACCGGGAACGGCCGCCTCTTTGGTCAGCGCGTGTACCAGCACGGCCGCCTTCCGACCCCAGAAGAAGTAAAGGAGGCGGTAGTTGACGCTCCCAAACCGTATCCTCAGTTCATGGATGCCGTCGCGCAAAAAGTCCGCTTCAGGCCGCTTCAGGCCGCCTCATCTCATAGCCGACCTCGGCAAGCCGCTCGACGCGCGCCCGGCACTTGGCGAACACCCGCGGATGTCTCCCGCGTAGGGTGGCGAGCCATTCCTGCACCGGCACAGCCCCACCCGTCTCTTGATAGAATAGGATCTCGGCTGCGGCCATCCGTGAGCCTCATACGCGGATTATACCGGATTTGAACTAGTTCACGCTCGCCGCGCCGCGCTGAGGCGCGGCTGAGTCCGCGCCTTGGGCGACGGCGGTTTTGGCGATGGCGGCGTAGTCCTGGCCCAATGTCACCGTGACTGTGGCGGGCGGGGTCCAGCCGACCGTGTTGGGCTGGACCGGGCGGCGGGCGGTGACGATGGACTCCAGGCCGAGCAGAGCGGCGATGTCCTGGGGGGCATTCTTGTTGGGGACGCCCGTGTCCAGCAGGGTCGTCGGGGTAGGGGCAGCGGGCTGCGTGGCGGAGGCCATCTGCATACGCGGGCGGGGGGCATTGCCGCCGTTGGTGACGTCGGTATAGCCCAGGGCTTTGAGCTGCGCGACGGCCCGGCCCGCCAGGCCCGGCACCGACGTGCCGTTCTGGACAATGACGGGGACCAGGCGGCGGGCGGCGCTCTCGTCGCCCTTGACCAGCCAGTCGGCGTAGGCGTGGGCGACCTGGGGGGAGATGCGGTACAGCCACGCGCCGCCCGGCCCGCGGAAGTCGTCGCCGGGGATCGAGGCGGTCTGGATGTCGTCCTGCTGGACGCCCTTGAAGATGGCCGCGAGGTCGAAGAGCTGCTGGCGCGTCAGGTCGGTGCGGACCGTGCCCATGGCGACGTCCACGAGATGGGGGGCCTGGGTGACGTTGGCAAAGGACTTGGCCCGGTCCACCATCGCCCGGAGCAGGAGGTGCTGGCGGTACATGCGCCGCTCGTCGCCGTCCTCGGGCGTCGGGCGCTTGCCCGCATCGGGGTGACGGTAGCGCGCAAAACCGACCGCGTCGTCGCCGCCCAGGTGCTGCGAGCCGGGCTGGAGGTCGATGCTCAGGTGCCCCCACTTGTCATGGTAGTGCATGGGATGCTCGACAGCCACGTCCACGCCGCCCAGGGCGTCCACCATCTTCTTGGTCGAGTCGATGTTGAGCACCAGGTAGTGGTTTGCCGTGGTGCCCAAAAACTCGTTGACGGTGGCGACGGTCCGCGCCGGTCCACCGGTCTCATAGGCGGCGTTGATCTTGAAGTGCCAGTCGTTCTTGGCACCGACGATGTGGGCGTAAGTGTCACGCGGGATGGACAGCATGGTCGCTTTTTTGGTGTTCAGGTCCAGCGTCAGCACGAACAGGGTGTCGGTGCGCGCCTGGGCCGTGTACACGACGTCGCTGTTGGTCCAGTTGTCGTCGATGCCCATGCAGACGATCTGGAGCTTGTCCTGGCCGGGGAAGCCTTCTTTGGGCTGGAACACGCCGCCGATCCCGGCGATACCCTCGCGTATCCCCCCGTGCTTGCCGCCGACCATCCGGCCCAGCGTGTGCAGGCCGACTCCGGCGGCGAGGGCCAGCACGAAAAAGACGCTCAGGGACGACCACAGGGCGATTTTTTTGCTTTTGCTCATAGCTGTTGAACCTAGCCCGCCATATCCAGCTCCAAACCGCGCGCGGTCCGCGCGGGCAGAAGCTCGCCCGTAAACCCCCACAGGTGCGATTTGACGGCCCGAACCCGCACCAGTTGGCCCGCCAGGTCGCGCCCAGCGGGGAAGTTGATCGTCTTGCCCTGCCGGCTCAGGCCGGTCCACTTCAGTGGGTCCTTGGGGCTGCGCCGCTCGACAAGCACCTCGTAGACGGTCCCGACTTGGGCGGCGTTGATCTCCAGCGTGATCTTGTTTTGCAGGGCGATCAGCGCGTGCAGCCGGGTCAGCTTGACGTCCTCGGGGATCTGGTCATCCAGGACGGCGGCCTTGGTACCCGCGCGCGGCGAGTAGGCGAACATGAACGCCGCGTCGTAGCGCGTTTCCTCGACGAAACGCAGCGTGTTCTCGAACTGCTCGTGCGTCTCGCCGGGGAAGCCGAGCATCAGGTCCGTGGTCAGGCCGAGATCGGGCACGGCACCCCGCAGCCCGCGCACGATGTCCCGGTACTGGTCCAGCGTGTAGCCGCGCCCCATGCGCCCAAGCAACACGTCGTCGCCGACCTGGACGGGCAGATGCACCTGCTCGCAGACCTTGGGCAGACCGGCGATGGCGACGATGACGTCCCCCTTGAAGTCCTTCGGGTAGGGCGACGTGTAGCGGATGCGCTCGATGCCCTCGATGGCGTTGAGCCGCGCGAGTAGCTCGGCGAACGAGCACGGGACGTCCAGGAACTTGCCGTAGGAGTTCACCGTCTGGCCCAGCAGCGTGACCTCTTTGGTGCCCAAGGACGCCAGCCGCTCGACTTCCAGGACCACCTCATCGGCAGGCCGGGACCGCTCCTTGCCGCGCGTGATCGGCACGATGCAGAACTGGCAGAACTTATCGCAGCCGTAGGAGATGGACACGAACGCCTTGAGCTTGGGGGCCAGGCCGTCCACGACTCGCAGGGGCGTGGCCTTGTCACCCCGGTCGCGGCGCGAGGGCAGGTCGGTGGCGACGATGGCCGTGCGCTCCGAGATGCGCGCGCCGCGCTCCTGCCGGACGCGCTCGACCAGGGCCGGGACACAGTCGATCTGGCCCGTGCCGACGACCAGATCAACATAAGGCGCACGGCGGCGGATCTCGGGCGCTTCCTTCTGGGCCATGCAGCCGCAGACGCCGATGACCAGATCGGGGTTCAGCGCCTTCAGCGCGCGCAGCTCGCCGAGCTTGCTGTAGACCTTGCGCTCAGGCTTGGCGCGCACGGAGCACGTATTGAGCAGGATGACCGAAGCGTCCTCGACCCGGTCGGCCTTGGCGTAGCCCTGCCCTTCCAGCATGGCAGCCATCTGCGCCGAGTCGTCCTCGTTCATCTGGCAGCCCCAGGTCAGCACGGCGTAGCCGCCCCGCCCCGCCGGGGGCGGCACCGGGGCGACGGGGGCAAGTTCGGGCCGAAATTGGGGCCTGTCGATTACAAGTGTCATCAGTGTATTATATCGCAAGGCGGGACGGGAATGCAAGGGCGGAGCAAAGTGCCAGGGCCGGAGGGCCTAGCGAATCTCGTACACCGTGAAGCGGTCGTTCCGGTAGGTCTGCCTGAGATACGGCGGCGGTGCCTGAGTCAGTTCCACGTACTGATGGACCGCGCCGCGGCGCTTGAACGTCGCCTGCGAAACGTCGTTGGGATAAAAGAGATACTGGGCACGGGTGTTCAGCAGGAAGGTGTGGCGGTCGGCGTCGGGCGTGGCGCGGTCGAAAGCGTCCGCGAACTCCGAATCTTTGCGCCCGTAGTGGGGCGTCTCGGCCCAGTGCCCGGCCCAGACGGACCGGCCGGTCTCGCCGGGGAGGTACGTGCAGAGGCCGGGGAACCCGATGACGGCCGCACCCGGCGGGGTGCTGTCGCGGACCCACGAGTAGACGCCCACGAGCGACTCGTCGAGGAACGGGAACAGGTGCGTCTCGCTCTTGTCGAAGGCCAGGTGCCGGCAGTCACGGACCAGAAACAGGACGTTCGAGGGGGCCGTCGCCAGGACGACCAGAGCCAGAGCGAGCGCCTGGTGCCGGGGCGCGTAGCGCCGGGCCAGCCACGCCGCGCCGACGCCCGCCAGCAGGCACAGCGGCAGGTGCTCGCCCATCAGCATCTTGCGCTGGAAGGCGATGGGGAAGTAGGCGACCAAAAGCCCCGCCACGGCCCAGCAGGCGGCGAACAGCAATGGCCGTGAGGAAGCATCCGAGGTGCCCACAGAACCTAACCCCCCGGCCCCCTTCCCTCGGAAGGAAGGGGGGGCCAGAGTAGGGGCAGGGCTTGCCCTGCCCTCTTCTCGCCCTGCCCTCTTCTCCTCGCCGCTCCTCTCCTCACCCTTCCCTCCGAGGGAGGGGTCGCCGTCCTCGGCGGGGGTAGGCTCTAAGACGGGGGTGGGTTCTTCGATCATCCGCCGCACGAGCAGCACGCCCGCCAGCACGGCCAGCGCGAACACGAAGCCGTAGCCGAGAAAGTAGTGCCAGGGGGCGGGAAAACGCAGCACGTGGCCCTGCCAGTGTATCAGCACACCGGGCGAGAGCGTCGGCACGTTCGCCCGCTTCTGGAAGACGGCCTCGGTCTTGTACATATAGAAGATGTACAGCGTCGTCGGCAGCGTCAGGGCCAGCGCAACGCCCGCGCGCAGCCAGCTCCGGGCGACGCCTCGGCCGCGCTTCACCACCGTCCAGACGACCAAAAACAGGCCCCAGGCCGCGCTCAGGTGCAGCACGTCGTAGGAGTGCATGTTGCCCAGGATGCCGCCGCAGACGCCCGCGAGCACGGCGTAGCGCCAGCGGCCCGTGCGCTCGGCCAGCAGCAGCGCGTACAGCGCGCCGAGGATCAACACCTGGCTGACCGTCATCAGGGCCGACGTGTAGACGCTCAGAAACGTGTACGCCTCGGGCTGCCACGAGTCGACCGGGCCGCCCGACAGGTTTTTGTCCTGCCAGCGCGCCCACTCGACCCAGCCCAGCCCGCCCGACAGGCAGGCGAAGCCCAACGCGGTCAGCCGGGCGGGGACATCGGCGGGGAGGCAGAAGCGGTAAAACCGTGAGACCAGCCAGAGCAGCGCCAGGCCGCCCCCCACCCGCGCCCCTTGCAGCGCGGCCTGCGGCGAGCAGTGTGTCAGGGCCATGACGCGGCCCAGCAGCCAGAAGAAGACGTTGAACTCGATGTCCTTCTGGGGGTCGGTCGTGAAAAGGTTGTGGATGAAGAAGTGCCCGTCCGCCATCTGCCGCAGCCACGAAAGGTAGTTGCAGAAGTCGTCGATGTTGTAGGGCGTCCCGATAAAGAACGAGCCTCTGCCCCCGCCCACGACCGGGGCCAAAAAGTAGCCCAGTGCGTAGGGGATGCACGAGACGAACAGGGTCAGCCCGATCAAAGCGGCGACGATGCGGCGCTCGGCTTGCCCCGCGACGCTACTCTTCATCGGCCTCGTCTTCTTCGTCAGACTCATCTTCGACGCGGGCGCGCAGGAGGGCGACGGCGTTCTCGGACAGGATGCGGCCCCGGTCCGGGCGCGTCAGGGTCGGCGCGGACTCGACCAGGGCGCGCGTCAGGGCCGGGCTGCCGTCGGGCAGGCCGCTGCCGTAGAGCAGCTTACGGGCCGTGACGACGGACGAGGCGAGGGCGACCTTGTCCGAGTCCAGGCTGCCCGAGATTTCCAGGTAGACGTTGAGGTGCTGCCGGGCGACGGCCAGGGCCGCCCGCCAATCCTCGCCGCCCATGCCTAAAAAGACGAAGCGCATGGCGGGGAACTCGGCGGCGATCACGCGCGCGGCGTGGACCGCCTCGCGGTCGGGGACCAGCAGGGCGACGGGCTTGGCGTACCGGCGCTGGGCGTTCAAGATCTCGCGGGCGTCTTCCAGCGTCGCCGGGCGGCCCGGCGCGCCGACCAGCGCCGCGCCGACGAAGCCGGGCCGGTTCTGGTGCCGCCGCTGCTCTTCCTGAGATTCGGCGGGGTAGCCCGCGCCCAATGTCACCCAGCCGAACAGGCCCTCGGCGGGCGACAGAATTTCACGCAGTTGTTTGTTGCCCGTGACGAAGTCGCAGTCGGCGGCCAGTGACGACAGCAGGGCCGCGCCCTCGGTCCCGTAGCCGCGCAGGGTCGCCAGAGTCGCCTCGCGGGTCGAAAACGCCGAAGACAGCGGCGAGTCGCCGTAGCGGACGTGGGCGTCGAAGGTGGGCATCGCTTATTCCTCTCCGCCGCCGGACCAGATGCCCTGGGCGTTGGTCGAGAGGACGGCGGCCTGCTCGCCCTCGGTCAGCCCCGAGGCCCGGACGAAGCCCAGGGCGGCGGCCAGCGACCCGCCCGGCGCGTCCGACCCGAACAATATCCGCCCCGCCCCCACGGCGTCCCGCAGCAGCGTCAGGGCATAAGGTGCCCGGAGCGCATGGGTCTCGACGTACAGGTTCTCGTGGATGCGCATCAGCGTGATCGCTTCGGCCAGCGTGTCCGGCGAAATGCCTTCGAGGATGATCGGGTGCGGGAAGTCGCCCAAGAGGCGCAGGAGCAGCGTGGCGTCGCCGCGCCGGCCCGCGCTGACCATGATCGGCATCCGCGGCAGGCGGCCCAGGGCGGACGCGATCCGCAGAAACGGCGCGAACTCCAGGGGCCACCCCTGCCGGTGCGGGAAAAAGCGGAACATCTCGAAGGCGTCCCCGGCCAGGCCCTCGATCAGCCCTTCCTGCCCCCAAAAGTGCGTCGGGTTGAGCGTGGCGACCGGAATCAGGTGGTCGTGTGCCCGGCAGGCCCGCATGGTCTCGGCGTTGCCCGCCGCGTCCCCATGGAAGACGCCCCACGTGGACAAGGCCAGGCACCAGTCCACGCCCTGCGCCCGCATCGTCTCGGTCAGTGTGTCGGCGCTGCTGTCGGCGTGCTGGGCGGGGTAGGCCCCGAACAGCGTGTTGACGTCCGTGATTTCCATAGATTTACGTCTTGCGGAAGTGCTGCCCTGGGGATGAACCCCCAGCTCTGAAAGTGCAAGCCCCCACCTTCGCGGGCGAACAACAGAGTTGCTCAGTGCGTGGGCCTTCTGGACGCGCCCTTCCGGGCCTGCCAGCCTGCCCCCACCCTACCCCGTCACCCTGCCCAGCGCGCGGTCCAGGCGGGCCAGGCAGCGGTCGCGGCCCAGAACCACGATCGTCTCGAACAGGCCCGGCCCGGTCGTGCGGCCCGAGATGGCGACGCGGACGGGGTGGATGACCTCACCGCCCTTGACGCCGAACTCGGCCACCGTCGCGCGGACGACTTCCTCCGTGCCCGCCTCGTCAAAGACGTCCAAGGACGCGAAGCCCGCGTGGACGCGGCGCAGGCGGTCGCCGACGCCGGGGTGGCCGAACCACTTGGCGACGGCCTTGTCGTCGAACAGGTATTCGTCGTCTCCCAGCAAAAAGAAGTCGGCCAGCGCGGGTGCCTCGGCCAATGTCTTCATCCGCTCCTGCTCCAGCGCCAGCACGCGCCCGATGTAATGGAGCGTACCGGCGTCCGGCTCACCGCCGACACCAATCAAGCCCGCTTCGCGCAGGAAGGGCAGTGTCCGCTCGGCCAGATCGGGCAGCGAGAGCTGCCGGATGTACTGGCCGTTGAACCAGAGCAGCTTTTCGGGGTCGCTGATCGGCGAGCGGTTCAGGATGCCGTCCAGGTCGAACTTCTCGACCAGCTCGGGGAGGGTGAACAGGTCCCGCTCCTCTTTGGGAGACCAGCCCTGCATCGCCAAAAAGTTCGTCAGCGCCTCGGTCAGAAAGCCCTGACGGGGGTACTCCAAAGCCGCCAGCGCGCCGTTGCGCTTGCCGAACTTCTTTTTGTCCGGCCCCATCATCACCGGCAGGTGGGCGAAGATCGGCGGCTCCCAGCCTAGAGCGCGGTAGATCAGGATGTGCATCGGGGCCGAAGGCAGCCACTCCTCGCCGCGCAGGACGTGCGAGATCTCCATCAAGTGATCATCAACCTGCGCGGCCAGGTGGTACGTCGGGAAGCCGTCGGACTTCAGCAGGATGGCGTCTTCCAGAACGCGGTTCTCGACCGTGATCTCGCCATAGACCGCATCGGTGAAAGTGACTTTGCCTTCGAGCGGCACCGCGAAGCGCACCGTCGCGTACTGCCCGCGCGTGGCCTCGTAGTCGTCCCGCTCGGCGTCGGAGAGGTGCCGGTGGCGGCGGTCGTAGCCCGGCGGCAGGCCGCGCCGCTGCTGGCCTTCGCGCATCCGGGCCAGTTCGTCGGGCGTGTCATAGGCCCGGTAGGCTTTGCCTTCGGCGACCAGCCGGTCGGCGTACTCGCGGTAGATCGGCAGGCGCTCGGACTGGACGTAGGGGGCGTGCGGCCCGCCCTTGCCCGGCCCCTCGTCGTAGTCCAGCCCGTACTCGCGCAAGGCTTCGAGGATGACGGCGACGCCGTCCTGGGTCTCGCGGCTCTTGTCGGTGTCCTCGATCCGCAGGACGAACGTGCCGCCGGTGTGCCGGGCGTAGAGCCAGTCCCACAGCGCGGTGCGGACGTTGCCGACGTGTAAAGCCCCCGTCGGGGAGGGCGCATAGCGGACGCGGACGTTGGTCATAGGTATAAAGATCTGTCCCGGACGGCCCTCCCATTGTCGGGGGCTGGGGGTCTCTGCGATTATCTATTCGGGCCGCGACAGCCGGTTGTCGGTGGCGAAGCGGTTGGGAAGGGAGGGCTGCGCCCCCGCCGTCTCGACGCTCAGCGAAGCCGCCGCGTTGGCGAAGCGCACGGCCTGTGACAGCTCCTGGCCTTCGCCCAGCGCGACCGCCAGCGCGCCGGTGAAGCAGTCGCCCGCCGCCGTGGTGTCTACGACGCGGGCGGGCGCGAGCGCCGGGACGGGGCCGTCCGCGGTGTCCGCCAGCAGAAAAGCGCCTCCGGCCCCCAGCGTGACCGCGACGGCACCCGCGCCGCGCCGCCGCAGTTCAGCCGCCGCCGCTTCCAGCGTCGCCCCCGCGTCTCCGACGAGCAGCGCCGCCTCGCTCTTGTTCGGCGTCAGCACCGAGACGAGCGACAGCAGCTCGTCCGAGACGGCCCGTACCGGGGCGGGGTTGAGGATCGTCACCTTGCCCGCCGCCCGTGCCATCTTCAGGGCGGCGAAGACGGTTTCCGGCGGTGACTCCAACTGGCACACCACGACGTCAGCCTCGTGGACCGCGTGGGCGGCCATCTCGACCAGGGGGACGCTCAGACGGGCGTTCGCGCCGGGCGCGACGACGATGGAGTTCTCGCCGGTCGCCTCGTCCACGAAGACGAGCGCGACGCCCGTGGGCGCGTCGGGGTCCCGGACGACAAAACGAGTGTCCACGCCCTCGGCTTCCAGCCCCAGCACGGCGGCGTCCCCCAGGGCGTCTGCGCCCACGCAGGCCACGAACGTCACCAGGCCCCCCAGCCGGGCCGCCGCGACGGCCTGGTTCGCGCCCTTGCCGCCGGACATCATGGCGAACGCCGCGCCGCCGACCGTCTCGCCGGGCCGGGGCAGCCGCGCGGCCCGCGCCGCCATGTCGGTGTTGGCGCTGCCGACCACGACCACGCGCGGCCGCTTGGGTGAAGTGAGCGGGTCGGTCATGGCCTAGAGGGTAGCACTTTTGGCCCTGAAAGTCAAGCCTGCGCGGCGCGGCGGGGAGAGGCACCCCACGCGATTCGCGCGCCGATGGTGTATACTAGGGGCGTTTTGACGAGACATGCCACGCCCCAGGACCCTTGGAAAGGACCCCCCATGACCACGACCCTGCAAGAAGTAGGACAAGAAACATCCCCTGCGACGCTCCAGCCCCTGCCCGTCGCGCCGCCCGCCTACGACGTCAAAGACCTCAGCCTCGCCGACGCCGGCAAGCGCCGCATCGAGTGGGCCGACCGCGAGATGCCCGTGCTGCGCTCCATCCGCGAGCGATTCGAGCGCGAAAAGCCGCTGGAAGGCCTGACCGCCGTGGCCTGCCTGCACGTCACGGCGGAAACGGCGGGCCTGATGCGGACGCTCAAGGCCGGCGGCATGAACGTCGTGCTGTGCGCCTCCAACCCCCTGTCCACGCAGGACGACGTCGCCGCCGCCCTGGTCCAGCACTACGGCGTCAGCGTGTTCGCCATCAAGGGCGAGGACAACGACACCTACTACCAGCACATCCTCAGCGCCCTGGAGCACAAGCCGAATTTCACCATGGACGACGGCGCGGACACGGTGGGCATTATCCACACCGAGAAGCGCGAGCTGATCCCGAACATCATCGGCGGCACGGAAGAAACCACCACGGGCGTGATCCGGCTGCGCGCGATGGCCAAAGACGGCGTGCTGGCCTACCCCATCGTGGCCGTCAACGATGCCCAGACCAAGCACTTCTTCGACAACCGCTACGGGACCGGCCAGTCCACCATCGACGGCATCGTCCGCGCGACCAACGTGCTGCTGGCTGGCAAGTTCTTCGTCGTGGCCGGCTACGGCTGGTGCGGCAAGGGCCTGGCGATGCGCGCGCGCGGCATGGGCGCGCAGGTCATCGTGACCGAGATCGACCCCCTGCGCGCGCTGGAAGCCACGATGGACGGCTTCCACGTCATGCCGATGGCCGAGGCGGCCAAGATCGGTGACTTCTTCTGCACCGTCACGGGCGACAAGGACGTCATCCGCGCCGAGCACTTCGCGGCCATGAAGGACGGCGCGATCGTCGCAAACTCCGGCCACTTCAACGTCGAGATCGACATCCCCGCCCTGGAAAAGATGGCGACCGGCGGCAAGCGCGAGGTGCGCGACTTCGTGGACGAGTACACGATGCCCAGCGGCAACTTGGTGTTCATCCTGGGCGAAGGGCGTCTGATCAACCTGGCCGCCGCCGAAGGCCACCCCGCCTCGGTCATGGACATGTCGTTCGCCAACCAGGCCCTGAGCGCCGAGTACATGAAGCAAAACGCCCAGACCCTGGAGAAGAGCGTCTACACCGTCCCCGAGGCCATCGACCAGGAGATCGCGCGGCTGAAGCTCCAGTCGCTCGGCGTCGGGATCGACACGCTGACCGAGGCCCAGGAGCGCTACCTGGCCTCGTGGCAAGAAGGAACATAGGACCGGCCTGGGCAGTCAAGCCGTGCATAGCCCGACACCGGGGTGAAACACCCCGCCCGGCACTTCCAGTGCCGGGCTACCCAAGTACAGGGAAAGCCCCTCCGGGGCTGAGGAGCAGCCTCCGAGAAGCTTCTTTAGCCCCGGAGGGGCTTTCTCCGGGTAGCCCGACACTTCAGTGTCGGGCCGGTACGCCTCAGCCGCACAGAAAGCCTCTCCCCATGAACCGAAAACTTGCCGTTCCCGCAACACTCGCCTGCACCGCCGCGCTTTTGTCCGCAACGCCCTTCACGGCCCGCGCGGAGGCTGCTCCGAAGACAACGGCCTCCGCGTCGGCATACCACCTCGTCCAGACCTTCAACGTCGGCGGCGAGGGCGGGTGGGACTACCTCTCGCTCGACCCGGATGCCCGCCGGCTGTATATCACGCGGATGAACTATAACCCCGCCACGCGCGGCGCGTCGGGCGGCTACGTCCAGGTGCTGAACGCGGACACGGGGAAGCTGATCGGAACCATTACAGACGTAAAGGGGCCGCACGGCGTTGTGTTCGCCCCAAAGCTGGGCCGCGGCTTTATCAGCAGCGGCGGTGACGGCAGCGTGGTCGTGTTCGACCTGAAGACGCTGAAGACGACCGCGCGCATCCCCGCCGGGACCGGGCCGGACGGCATCTGCTTCGCGCCGGACGTGAACCGCGTCTTCGCCTTCAACGGCCGCAGCAAAGACGCCACGGTGATCGACGCCAAGACGCTGAGGGTCGTGGGCACGGTGCCTCTGGGCGGGCGGCCCGAGTTCCCCGTCGCCGACGGGGCGGGGCATGTCTACGACAACATCGAGGACACCTCGGAGATCGTCGACATCGACGCCAAGACACTGGCGATCACGCACCGCTGGTCGCTCGCGCCCGCCCAAAGCCCGTCCGGGCTGGCGATGGACGTCAAGCGCCGCCTCCTGTTCCCGACCTGTGACGACGGCAAAATGCCGGTCGTCAGCGCCGACACGGGCAAGGTCCTGCTGACGGCCTCTATCGGTGCCGGCCCGGACGCCGCCGTCTACGATGCGGGCACGAACCTGGCATCCGCCTCGTGCGGCGAGAGCGGGACCCTGAGCACTGTCTCCGTCGCGGCGAACGGGTCCGCTACGGCCTCCGTGCCGACCCAGGCGAGCGCGCGGACGCTGGCGCTGGACCCGAAGACGCACCGCATCTACCTCGCGGCGGCCCGCTATCTGCCCGACACGGCCCCCGCCGGCGGCGGGCGGCACCGCCCCCCGATGGTCCCCGGCTCGTTCACGATCCTGGTGATGGGGCGGTGAGGGGCGTGTCTAAAGAGGCCCGGCACTGAATGTGCCGGTCTACTCTTGAGTGAAAGTGCCTCCGGCACTGAAGAAGAGTCATTGGTCTTATCTTCAGCCCCGGAGCGGCTTTCATTCACCAGCAGACCGGCACATTCAGTGCCGGTTTTCTGTTTCCGCGACATCCTCCGCTACCCCGCGACCCGCACCACGTCGCCGCTGTGCCAGCGGCGGGCCAGCACGGCGTAGCCGCGCGGCGGGGCGGGTGCGGCCTGCGCGGCATCGTTGACCCAGACGCGCGCGGGAGTGCCGGAGGGCAGGAAGACGCGCAGGGTGAAGGCGGCGGGCCTCGCCGTCGTCACGATGATCGTGCGGGCCGCCTGCCCGCCGACTTGTGCCAGGCGTACCCCGTGAAAGACGGCGCTGGCCGTTTGGCTCGTGTTGACGGCGATGCCATCCGGGATGCGGGTCCAGGCGGCGCGCGCCAGATCCGGCCCCGAAGGCGGCAGGCGGTCCAGGGCGGCGGCGTAGGACGGCAGCCCGGTCAGCAGCAGCAGCTCGGAGGTCAAGGCGGGGTCGCGCGGGTCGCGCATCCAGGCCAGGCGGGCGGCTTGCAGGGGGGCGGCCTCGCCGGTGGCCTCATACAGCGCACACTGCCCCAGGCCGTCGGCGCGGGGGGCCAGCCGCCGGGCCGAGTCCAGGAAGCGAGAGTCGCCCGTGGCCTGATAAAGCCGTGTCAGAGGGTACACCTGGGGGGCGTCGCAGACGCCGGCCGGGATGGTCCCGAGGCCGCTCCCGGCCAGCAGGGCGACATAGCCCACCGCGGGGCGGCGCGTCAGCCCGTAGTAGGCCAGCAGCCCGCGCAGACACGCGCACTGGGCGCGTGCCCCCGCCGGCGTCCACCCCGCAGCGTCCGGCTTCCTCCCCCACGTCCCGTCATCCGCCTGGGCCGCCATCAGGCGCGTCGCCACGCGGTCCTGCTTGTCGTCGATCGCCTGCCCAACCCGCCCCCAGGCACAGGCGTCTTCAAGCCACGCACCGGCCCGGCCCGCATCCCCCCTACCCGGATGCTCCGCCCCGGCCAGCAGCCGGCTCTCGTCGGCCCGCAGCAGGGCGGTGATCCAGGGGTTGTGGGGAATCTGGACGGTGCCTGGAGGCGGCGGGGCCAGCCGGAATAACCGGCAGGCGGGGAGGGGGTCAGGCAGCCGACGCTCCCAAGTGGGGAGGTTGACCAGGTCGAAGCGGGAGGGGGAGTGGCCCCGGCACAGCCGGGCAAAGAAGGGCGCGGGGAGCAGGACGAGCAGGGACAGGGCCAGCGGCCGGAGCAGGAGGCATCGAGTCATGCCCCATTATACCACGCCTGGGTTGACTGCGGCTTGACACCCGCGCCCGCGCGGGGCTAGAATGACCGCATGGACAGCATGAAGAACGGTGTGGAAGACGGCGTGGAGATTCTGGGGCTGCGCGTGGACCGCGTCTCGACGGAGGAGGCTCTGGCGGCCATCGATGGGTTCATCGCGGCGCGGACGCCGCACCACGTCGTGACGGCGGACGCCTCGATGGTCGTCCACGCCCGCCAGGACGCCGAGCTGCGGGCTATCGTGGACGGAGCAGACCTGGTGACGCCCGACGGGGCGGGCATCCTGTGGGCCGGTCGTCTGCTGGGGACGCCGATCCCGCACAAAGTTTCGGGGGTGGACCTGGTCGGCGACTTGTGCCGGCTGTCTCCCGCAACCGGGCACCGAATCTTCTTCTTCGGGGCCGGGCCTCAGGTCGCCCAGGAGGCCGCCGAAAGGATGAGGGAGCGGTTTCCGGGGACGCGGATCGTGGGCGTCCGCGACGGCTTTTTTTCGCCCGCCCAGGAGCCGGAGGTCGTGGCCGAGATCAAGGCCGCCGCCCCGGACATCGTCCTGGTTGCCCTGGGCATCCCCAAGCAGGAGAAGTGGATCGCCCGCCACAAGGCGGCCCTCGGCTGCCCTGTGTTTATCGGCGTCGGCGGCTCGTTCGACGTCCACTCGGGCCGCGTCCAGCGCGCCCCGGTCTGGATGCAGCGCGGCAGCCTGGAGTGGCTCTACCGACTGAGCAAAAACCCGCGCAAGATCGGCAAGGTGATGACCCTGCCGCGCTTCGCCCTGCTCGCCCTGCGCCGGCGGTTTTTGGGCGCGGCCTGATGGTCGCCCGCTACTTCTTCTTCGGCGGCGGGGTCGGGGCCGGCGGGTCGTCCGTGATGATCGGGTCCTTGATCACGATGGGGACTTTTTTGCCCTTGTCGCCGTCGGCCCGCGCGGCGTGGGGCGCGGCCAGCGCGCCGCCGAGTGTGAGCAGGGCCAGGGCCACGGTCAGCCCGCGCGCCCGCGTGTTCGTTTTCATGGTTTCTCCCTCGAAAGTGTCCGTGTGGACGTGATCAACTCGGCTTGGATCAGCTCGGCTTGGGGTGCGTCTGGATGAAAGCCAGCAGCCCCCGCGCGTCCTGCCTGACCCGGTCGTTATAGTGGCCGTTCATGACGCCCGTGAGCAGACGGACCGACTCGGCGTGGTTGACGAACCGCTCCATGCTCGCCAGCGCGACGATGTCATAGGGGTTGTCCGGGTTGCAGCGGATGGCCTCCCGCCGCTCCCGCATCTCGGCGGAGAACTGACCGGGCTGCGTGCCGTAGTGGCCGGCCAGGGTGCGGTGCGCCTCGGCGTCGTCGGGATTCTGCTTCAGCTTCTCCTGCGCTATCTTGACGGTCGGATAGGTCTGCCGCTGCCGGATGACCTTCACCAATGCCAGGTTTTCCCTTTGCAGCGCGGCCTGATCCTGAACCTGGCTCTGAGTGGGAGGGGGGGCGGCCCGGCCCTGAGCGCCCAGCGCCAGTGTCGCAGACAAGAGGGCAAACAAAGACGCTATTTTCATCGGTCACCCCTTCGGCACACGCAGGCCTGGTAGTCTCACAATACCTTAGTCGGCAGAACCGGGCGGAATGTTCCCGGCCATCTGCACCCCCCACCCCGGCTCGGTCGGCTCGCCGACGACTAAATTTTCGCCCTCGCACTCGTACCCGCCCGTGAGACCTTCAATCGGACGTAGCAGGCGGTGCGAGTCGAGGTCCAGAAAGTCGAACGCGCCCGTGCCCAGCGCGATCTGCGTTGCGGCGGCGATGCCCAGGCCCGTTTCGAGCATACAGCCCAGCATCAGCGGCTTTTTCGCCGCGCGGCACAGGGCGATGATCTCCAGAGCGCCGCCGATCCCCGATTTCATCAGCTTGACGTTGACCCCGTCTACGGCGTCCTCGCGCAGCAGGCGCAGGACTTCGGGGACGCTGCGCGCCGACTCGTCGGCGAAGACAGGCAGGCCGGCCCGGTCGCGGACAAAGCGCAGGCCGAGGACGTCTTCTTTCGGGACGGGCTGTTCCAGCAGATCAATGGCCGCGCCTATCGCCAGGAGCGCGTGGGCGAAGGTGACGGCCTCGTCCGGCGCGAAGGCCTGGTTGGCGTCGATCCGCAGGCGGACGCGAGGCGCGGCCCGGACGACGGACGCGATCCGGGCAAGGTCCGCCCCGGTGCCCTGGGTGTCGCCGACCTTGATCTTGAGCGCCCGGAAGCCGGCGGCCCAGGCATCACGCGCCAGGTCGGCGGCCTCATCCGGCGGAACCAGGGGGATCGTCAGGTCCGTGGCCTGCCGGGCACGGGCCGCCCCGAAGTGGTGCCAGAGCGGCAGGTGCCAATGTCGCGCCCAGGCATCATACAGAGCCATTTCCAGGCCGGCCCGCGCCGCCGGCGATTCGGCCAGCTCGCGGCCCGTGACCGCCAGCAGCGGCCCCAGGCGATCAACGGGCATCCCGACCAGGCGCGGGCCGACGGCCTGGAGCGCGTCCAAAACAGACTCGACGCTCTCGCCGGTGACGTAGCCGACCGGCGCGCTGGCCCCGTCCCCACCGCCTCCGCCCTCGACGTGGACGCGGATGTGGACGTTGCGTGCTTCGTGCGCGGCGCGCGCGGCGATGATGAAGGGGGCGACAAGCGGAAGTGTCCAAGGCTGGGCGTCGATGGCGGTCAGGCGCATGGCCTTACTGTACCATAAGCAGGCGGGGGGCGCAAGGGGGTCAAACGTGCAGGAAGGGGGAAATTAAGGCAGAAAAGGGGAAATTAAGGGGGCATAGCACCCGGATCGAAATCCGGGGCTTTGCCGCTGTTGCACGCGCCATGTACAGCGCCGCCTACCACTTCTTGTAGGGCAGGAACTTGCCGTTCATGGTCAGCTTCACCCGGTCGCCCTTCGGGTCTTCTTCCTTCTCGACGTGCATGGTGAAGTCGATGGCGCTCATGATGCCGTCGCCGAACCGCTCCTGGATGACCGCCTTCAGCGGCATCCCGTAGACCTGCATGATCTCGTAGAAGCGGTACACGAACGGATCGGTGGGCACGACCGGCCCCAGGCCCTTGGTGGGCCTCTCGGTGAGCTGCCCAGCCACGTCCGACCCTAGGCCCAGCGCCTGCGTCAGCTTTTGCGCCTCCTCGGGCGAGGCCGTCGCCTGGCGGTAGAAGATGGCGGCGATGCAGACCTCATCCAGACCAACAATCGGCTCCAGGTCAACAAAGCTCAGGCCCTTGGCCTTTTTGCAGGCGAACAGCGTTGAAGTCACGTCGGGGGGTGTCATTGGGTGCTCTTTCTTGACCTAAGCGGCCAGCGCGGTCGGTGGTGCGCTTTGTAACCCGTCGTGCAGCAGCTTCTTCAGATGCTTCAGCGCGGGCGTAACGACGGCGACGAAGTAGGACTCGCGCAGCTTGCGATTCGCGACGCTGCCGGCGCGGTAGCCCGCCGCGCCCGCGTGGAGCATGGCGGCCTGCGCGGCGCGCAGGGACAGCTCGGACGCTAAAATCCGGCACTCGACCGCCTCGCGCGTCGCGCCGGACGCCGGCTCGCCCTCACCGCACCCCAGGTCATCGGCCAGCGCGTAGACGCGGCGGCGGGCGTCTTGCAGATCGGCGTCGAGCCGGTCCGCGCCGTCGTCGAGGAAGCGGTTGACGTGGCCCACACGGTCGTCCGAGCGGCGCATCAGATCGACGCACGAATCGACCAGGCCCAGCCCGAAGCCGCACTGGGCCAGCACGAAGCCGGGCCGGATGCGCGCGATGTAGTCGCGGCAGGGGGCGGCCAGGACCAAGTCGTCGGGCACGAACACGTCCCGGAAGATGGCGCTGTGCGTGCCGCTGCCCTCCAGGGCGATGAAGTGCCCGCCATCGCCCAGGGTCAGGCCGGGCAGGTCGCCGGGCACGGCGGCCATGAGGTAGTCCTCGGTCCCGGCGATGTGGGCGGACACGCCGAAGCAGTGCTCGGGGGCGACGTTGGAGACCCAGGGCAGCGCACCGCTGACGACGTAGCCGCCCTCGGCCCGCGTCGCCGTCAGGCGGATCTTCTCGATCCCGGCGAAGTGCTTCATGGGGTTCGACATGCCCGTGCCGGCCAGCCGCCGGCCTCCGGCGATCTCGGGCAGGTAGTTTTCCTTGAGGAAGTCGCTGCCCCCGGTCTGGATGTACCAGCCGCAGACGACCTGGCACCAGACGCAGAAGCCGGTCGAGAGGCAGTCCGCGGAGACGTCTTCCATGAGCTGGATCGCGTATTTCAGGCCGCGCCCCGCCCCAGCGTGCTGAATGGGCACGGCCTGGGCGAAGCCGCCCAGCGCGCCCACCCGCTGTAGGAACGCGCGCGGGTAGCAGCCCTTCTCATCGATGTCGCTGAGGTGAGGGCGCAGGTCCTGCGCGATGGCCGTCTTCAGGGCGGCCCGGACGGTCTCGAAGGCCGGGGGCGCATCGGTCGGGGCCGCGCCGATACACATAGCAGTCATAGCCGTCTCCGTCTAGCAGTGTGACCCGGCACGGGCAGTGCCGGTCTACTCGGAGAAAGTCGCTCCGCGACTGAGGACAAGCCCTTGTAGGCCGCTTTTCAGCCCCGGAGGGGCTTTTCCCGTACTTGGGTAGCCCGGCAAGGCCAGTGCCGGGTGTTTTCCTACCGGGTCCCCAGTCTCACGCCCGGACGGCGGGGCGGCCGGGGTCGGGCAAGCCTTCCTCAATGGGCAGGGACGGGTCGCGGGACCACTCGTTCCAGGAGGCAAAGTAGATCTTCACGTCCTTGATGCCCGCCTCGTTGAGCGCGACCAGGGTGTTCGAGGCACGCGCGCCTTTGAAGCAGTATAGGTTGACCGGCGTGTCGGGCGTGATGCCGACCTGGGAGGCGATGGCGCGAATCTCATCGATGGGCTTGAACATGGGGACGCCGCCCTGCGACTGCATCAGAGTATACCACTCGATCAGCACCGCACCTGGGATGCGGCCCTTGCGCGGGGCGAAGTCCTTGCCGTAGGGCGAGGAGCTTTCGCCGGTCCATTCGTCCCAATCGCGGACGTCCAGCTTGACCGTGGCCGGGTCGTCCAGGGATCGGAGCATGTCGGCGGTCGTCAGCAGCAAGGCGGGATTAGGGGCCAGCGGGAAGGTCTTCGGGGCGGGGGTGGCAACGCCGGTGGTCGTCGGCAGGCCCGCATCGGTCCAGGCTTTGAGGCCGCCGTGCAGGACGGAGACCTTGGGGTAGCCCAGGTATTGCAGCAGGAAGTAGCCACGGCAGGACTGGCCGTAGCCGTTGTTCATAGCGTCTTCGTAAATGACAGCCGTTTCGGCCCCGGACAGGCCGGACGCGCCGAGCAGGTCGGCAAACGTCTGCTGCATAGCGGCCAAGCCGTCGGTCGTCGAGGTGGACAGGAAGCTGAAAATCTCGCGGATGTTGACCGCGCCGGGGATGTGGCCTGCGGCGTACTCTTCGGGTGTGCGGGTGTCAATGACGCCGGTGGGGCCGCTCCCCATCAGGGAGACCAATTCGGTAGGGGTGACGAGCGTCTTCTCCATGGCGTTTCTCCATTGCGTACACGCCGCAGAGTGCGGCGAAAACGCGGCGCAACTGTGCGACGCGGGAGAGCATGAGGAAGGTCATCAGCGACCTTGGATGGGAGTGGTGGTGCCGGGGGACGCTCCCCGGCACCGGCGTCTTGACTGGCTACTCCGCCAGCGTCGCCGTCACCTGGACGTTGTTCCGCAGGGTCGAGGCGACCGGGGACCAGCGGTTGGCGTTCTGGACGATCTCGTCCATCTGGGCGCGTGTCCCGTCGCCTTCAAGATGCGCCTTGACGCGCAGGGCGGTGAAGCCGGCCACCTTGTCGTCGGGCACGTCGCCCAGGCCCCAGACGGCGGACACGTCGATGTCGCCTTCCATCTCGATCTTGACGCCGGTGAGGGTGATGCCTTGGCTAGAGGCGTTCGCCATGTAGCCGACGGCCAGACACGCGCCCAGGGCGGCCAGGACCGCCTCAGAGGGATTCGGGGCGGTGTTCTCACCCAGCAGGTGCGGCGGCTCGTCGATCACGGTGGGGGCGAGGTCGCGGATGTAGGTCAGGTTCCGCATCTGGCCTTCGGTGATGGTGGTGGCGCGCAGCGTCACCTTGCCGCCGGCGGGGTTGGCCTTGTTCTTGTCCACCAGCTTGGTCAGGCCCATGCAGTCGATGGGCCGCAGGGCTTCGCCAGCGGTCGGTGCCGCTTGGTCAGTGGTCGGCACTTCCAGTGTTGCGGTCATGGGCGGGGTCTCCTCTGCGCGAAAGCGTGTTTCGTTCGTGCGGCAAGTATACCGGCCCGCGATGCGTTTGTCAACCTACTAGTAGATAGATTTTTCGGCCGATGTTGACCAAAAACGACTCCCGTTGTGGTATCGTAGGGGAAGACGAGGACCCAGCGCCATGAAAACGAGAGAAGATGCCGAAAGAATCGGCACGGCCACCCATATTCTAGACGCCGCGCAGCGGATGGTGCAGACGCGCGGCTACAGCGCCTTCAGCTACGCCGACATCGCCGACGCGGTCGGCATCCGCAAGGCCAGCATCCACTACCACTTCCCCAACAAGGCTAGCCTCGCGCGCGAACTGGTCACGCGCTACCGGGCGTCCATGCGCGCCTACGTCGCGCGGATCGAGTGCCGCGTCTTCGGGGCCGACGAGCGCTTGCAGTGTTACGCCCAGCTTTACCGGGACATCCTGCACGAGGGCGCACCCGACGGCGGCTGCATCTGCCTCTGCGGCGCACTCGCCGGCGACCTGGCCGCCCTGCCCGACGACCTGCGGGGCGAGGTGCGCGGCTTCTTCGAGGAGAACCAGGCCTGGCTGGCGCGGACGCTGGACGAGGGCCGGCAGGCGGGGACGCTGCACTTCGTGGGTACCCCCGAAGACCAGGCACAGGCGTTTCTGGCCGGATTAGAGGGGGCCATGCTGCTGGCGCGCACCCGGCGCGACGTGCTGCTCTACTGCGCCGTCGCCTACCACCTGCTCGCGCAGATGGGCGTGGACGTTTCCCTGCTCACGCTGGCGGCGGGGTAAGACCGGGGAAATGCACTGCCTGCTGGATCGACCGGCACACCAGCCCATCAAGCGTAGGGGCTGAGAGTCGTGCCAATCTATGCGGCAGAACCGGTACAGCCTCCCGTACACGCTGAGGCAACAGCGACGGTGGCATCAGGTACAGCGCATTGTATGTCTTTCCGAGGAAGCCATACCTCACCCGCGCCAGCAGCACACACTTGACCAGTAGTGAACAACCGACACCGACGGGTTCGGTTCATAAACCGTCCTCTTGTTTTTGCGGCGAATTTTGTCTAAGAGAAACAGACTACATGGCTGCTGAGGGCCAATCGGTGACGCCGTATCGGCCCATCGACAGATGGAACCGTTCCTCTATTGCTCCTATAGTGTCGAGAAACTTGTACTGAAAGGCCTTGGATCTGGCTGAAGCCTCCTCCCCTTCCTTTGAAAGAGACTCAGCCGCAGCCAGATGTGATGTATCCCTAGCCTGGTCAAACGCCATCTGGGATTGATACAGCTTAGAGAAGGCAACCTCCAAATAGCCTAATGAAGCAACGAGGTCTTGATTCGCAAACTGGCAGGCACTAGGCACCGTAAGTGACTTGGCCTCCTGCCTTAACTTATGCACATACGATACTTGAGCGCGCATTTTACGCGCCCAAACATGATCATTCGGACGTTGAGGGTTATACCATTCCGAGGGGTGCTGCAAAAGTTCGTTCTCAGTCCTTTGAACATAATTTATCCTGAGGGTCAAGAGGCCAACAGGGATATAGTACCGGAGAAGCTGCTTCCTTTGGGAGACCTTAGCCGAGGCTGCATGGGTCCGCATGATCTTTGCAGGAGCGCACAATCCGGGAGCGCACAAGGTGCACAAGACAGGAAGGAAAAACAGCTTGGTGTAAAGGTTTGGCTTCATGGCACAACATGATCCGGTAATGATCTGATTTAGATTGTTTGTTGCATACTCTTGGCATGATTACGCAGACAATTTCGTGTTCTCATTGCGGGGGCTCGGACTTGATCCGCCACGGCAAGGCTCCCGACGGCAAGCAAAAGTTCCGCTGCAAGACCTGCGGCCAGTGCAGCCGCGAAAGCCCAGGCA
>JAABUV010000209.1_pt1 | contig 87941 bp, 84 predicted proteins | sample 5559971 | NCBI WGS metagenome assembly JAABUV01 (sample SAMN10711881, study PRJNA513362) | rock metagenome | isolation source: Antarctica rocks | place: Antarctica: Victoria Land, Knobhead nord | collected 2015-12-19 | reverse complement strand
GGCTTATAAAGATCCGGCTAATTATCTATTAAGGGTATATCTATCTATAATAATTTAGGTATATTAGCTACGCTACCGGTATCCTATTATAAGGCTAGATACCTTTTAATAACCTCTACTATTAAGGCCTTAGTAGGATTATTTAATATTATTTATATTATTTATCTAGATAATATTCTTATCTACTCTTAGGATAAAAAGTCTTATATTAGAGTTATAAAGGTAGTATTATAATATCTTTATAAATTTAAATTAAATATTAACTTAAAGAAATATAAATTTATAATAATAAAAGTAAAATTCTTTAATTTTATTATTAGTTATAATAGTATATATATAAATCCGCGTAGAGTAGATATTATAATAGAATAGCTAAAACCTAGGAGTATTAAAGATATTTAAATCTTTTTAAGGTTTATTAATTTCTACTATTATTTTATTAAATACTATTCCTTTATTATTATAATATTAATAGACTATTTAAAAAATAATTAATTATATATTAAAAATAGGAAGTTAACATTAAATAATATTATAAGAGTAGTATTTAAGTAGTTAAAGTAACTATTTTAAGAGGTATTATTACTTATATATTTTAACCTTATAAGAGAAATTTAATTAGAGACTAATACTTTAATATTAACTATTATAACTATTTTATTATAAAAGTTCTTAATTAATAATAAAGGGATAGAGGTAGAATAATATCTAATTACTTTCTATTTTTATAAGTTATATTTAGTAGAAACTAGATATAAGACTTATAATTAGGAACTACTTATAATTATTAAGGTATTCTAAGTATAATAATACTTCTTAGAAGGTAGCTTATACTTAAATATAATAATTATTAATTATAATAACTTAAAGTATTTTTAAATAATATTATTATTAATAAGGAGATAAATATATTAAGTATTAAAGCTTATAATATATAACTTTAAGATATATTATTATATAAATACTAAAAACCTAGCTAATACCTTATTAAAGTAATTAAATTATATACTAATAATAGATAAAAAAGATACTTATCTATTAATATTATAAAATAAATTAAAGAATATTAGGTATATTCCTTTTAATAAATATTATATATATAATATTTATAAAGGTTTATAAGATAATAAGGCTTATAATTATAAATAATATAAAAGGTTAGAGATAGGGCTTAAAAAGCCTTATACCCTAAAAATAAAGGAGAGTAACGTGCTCTTAAAGATATAAAGTAGTATAAGTATTAGCTTAAACCCTATTATAAGATAATTTAATATTAATTAAATAGTACTTAAAAGGTATATTATAATTATATTAATAATAGAGTATATATAAAATAAATATAATAACTTAATATTAAAGATGCTCTAATATCTCTAAGAGGAAGATAAAAATGTTTATAATAAGAAATAATTATTAGAGTCCTAGGGTTATAAAAAGGCTATTAATATATCTTTATTAATAGATAAGATAGGAGTCTTTTATAAGGGTAGTATAATTTTTATACTTAATAATAAAGTAATTAGATAAGAAATTTTAAAGCTTTATTATAATAACCCTTATATTAACTACTACTTATAAAAGTATATATAAGAGCTTATTAAGTAGAAGTTCTATTAAAAATTAATAAGATAAGATATTTATAATTATATATAAAACTACTTAACTTATTAATTAATAAAGCTATATAGATATACTATTTATAATATATTATTATTATTACTAATACTTATAAGACCTTTTTAAGAAATTATAATAGATTTTATTATAAATCTCCCTTTAAATAAATAAATGAGTAGTATTTATAATATAATCTTAATAGTTATAAATTATTATATTAAGGTAGCTAGATATTTACTTATTATAAAGATAGTTAATACTATTAATATTATTAACCTATTATATTATAAAATCTTCCTAAAGTTTAATTAACTAGAAGGTATTATTAATAATTAAGGGATAATATTTATAAGTAGCTTCTAGGTAGTTATATATTATTATATTAATATAAAAAGAAAGCTTAATATTACTTTCTATCCCTAAATAGATAATTAAATAGAGAGATAGAATAGTATATTTAAATAGTATTTATACTACTATTCTACCTAGAAATAAGATAACTAGGTAGAGTTACTTTATCTAGTAAAGTTTATATATAATTATATAAAGTATATTAATATTAGGTTACCTTTATATAAAGTACTTTATAACTACTTGCTTAAGCTAGATATAAAGCTTTTAAAGCTATTATTAAGAGAAGTCCTATTAATATAAGAAAGGGTTAAATTACTCTAGAAATAAAGGGAAGGTTTAAAGTAGTACTTATATTAAATATAAGTTATATAAGTAGAGTATATAAAGATAATAGTAAAAGTAAAGATAATATAATATAAGTAATTAAGAAACTATTATAATACTATTTAAGGCCTTTTAAGGTCCTTAATTATATTAATAATTAGGTATATAAGTTATAACTACCTAATACCTTTTATATCTTACTTATAAAGTTATATAAGGGTAATAATAAGAGTATTATAAAAGCCGCGTAAGTAGAGCTTATAAATAATAAAGATAAATAGGAAGTTAAAGTTATTCTTAATTATAAAATCTCTTATAATAAACCTTAATATTTAGTAAAGTAGAAGGGTTAATTTTATAATTATAATTAATAGTTATATAAATAGGACTTAGTTAATATACTAGATATATTAGAAAGATTTAAGTAAAATTACCCTAAAGTATAAAGTTTATATTATATAAGAAGGGAAATAATTTCTATTATTATTAATAAAAAAGAAAAGATACTTAATATAACTAGACTATTAAGGGTATTATAAGAGAGGGCTATTATATTATATTAATAGTAGTATTAGGCTTATTATTACTACTACTAGTAATAGAATTATCCTCCTTATCCTCTTCTTTATCCTTTATAATTAGAGGGAGGCGCTTTTATAATATATTAATAAGGCTTTAATAGAGCTTTAAAAGGGGAGATAGAGTAATATATATATATTAATAAAGGATATTAAGAATACCCTTAAGGGTATTTATAATATAAATAGTAATAGTAGGGTCTACCCTAATAAGAGTAGTAGTAGTAGAGGGGGTAAAAGAGGTATAATAGAGGTAGTAATAATATTATTAAATAAGCTTATTAAAGGTTTATTAGAATCTAGTAAGTTAAGGGAGGTTAAAGTTAATATTTAAAGTAGTTATAATATTTAAAGACTAAAAAGGTATATATAAGTATAATAAATAAAGGTAGAAATTTCCTATTAATATTTAATATTAAAATCTTTATAATAATTATATTTAATAGAGCTAAGGGAGGCGTATATATAAAGTATATTATTAAAAAGATAAGTAAAGCCTTAATTAAAAATATTAAACTTATAATTCTTTACTTTAAAATATAATATACTAGAGGTATATTATATAAAATAATATAAGGATAAATTATAAATAACTTAATAAAGGAAGTTAAATATTATTATAAGTAGAGGGGGTAGTAATAGTCTTTTTTTAATTAATAATAAAGACAAGTTTATTATTAAGGATTATTTATAAAGTAATTAATAGGATTATAAAGAAATATAATAAGGTATAAAAGAGGTAATAATATAAATAAAAATTAAAAAGGACTTAATATAATTAATAAAAAATAAAGATATTATAATTAGAAGAATAATATTAAAGTTATATAAAGGAGGTATACTTTAAGTACTTAATAAGCCCTTAATAGTAATAACTTCTTATTTACTTTAAAATACTAAGACTTCTAACTACTTTTATAAGAAATTAATAAAGAATAATAGGAAATATAATAGGAATATATTATAATATAAGGATTATATATAAGAGTATTATTTGTAATTATTATAATTTAATAGAATTATATATTCTTTAAGGCTTAGTATAAGGGCCTTATAATTAATTATATTATTATACTCTTATAAGAGGTATATTTTATTATTAAGGGAGTATCTTTTATAAATTATAACCTTTTATACTCTTAAAGCTTAAAAGCCTAGATAGGGAGATAATTATAAAGACTAGTTAGGAATATAATATTACTATTAATATAATATAATATTTATAGTATATAATAGTACTACGCTACCCCTTTACTTATAATATATAAAGGAGGGAATTCCCCTTAAAGGGAAAGGTAGTAATTAGTCTTACTATTAATAAGAATAGAGAGTTCTATATATATATATATACGTACTATTTATAATACTTAATAGCTATATTATTACGTAGTACCCTTATATATCCCCTTAATAGGAATTATAAGGAGTATATATATTATATTAGTATATATAAGAAAGGATATATAAAATAATAATATAACTTATATTAATAATTATACTAACTAGGACTTATATAATATAATATATAATAAGAAATCTCTTTAATAGACTAGATAAGTAATAAAATAAAAGGCTATTTTCTTTAAGCTGATAAAAGATAATAAATTATTTACTAGATAGATAAAACTATAATCTAAGTATTTTTCTTTTCTTAACTACTAGATATAAGAAGGCTTAATATATAATATTATAACTATAATATAATAATATCCTACCTTTTATTCTTCTTTATTAAGGATATAGAATATAATATTCTATATTATAATACTAGAGTAGTCCTAGCTATAAAGTAATATAATAGATACTTTAAATATTATAATAAAGAAGTAGTATAATAATACTTAAATAATAATATATTTAATATTTATATTTATAGTCTACTTATAGGTAGGGATAAAATATAAATAATAGACTTTCTATAATATATATATTACCACGTATACTATATAAGTTTACTAATAAATAATATTATAATATTAATATATATATAATAATTTATTAAGCCTATAAAAGTTAGCTACCTAGACTAGACTTAGTAGGAATAAACCCTAGGGATTTTAATAATATAGGATAGTCCGCTAAGATTATAAAGGATATACTAGAAATTAATAAAACCGCTTATATACTTCTTCTTACCTAATTATAAAAGTAATTAGAATCTATAAAACTACTAGATTAAAGATTAAATATAAAGAAGGTAAGAGACTACTTATAATCTAGGTTTATTAATATATATAAAGAGTTTACTTATATATTTAATAGTATCCCTAAATAGTAGAAGGATTAATATCTCCTCTTCCTTACCTAATAAAATAATTATAATTAGAGGAGATAGATAAGGGCTAAATAATATTATAAGGATAGTAGAGAAGATTATAAAATATTAAGTACTAAATTATCTAGGGATTTAGATAAGAGATTATAATTTATATACTTAGTTAGGGAATCTAATTAATATATAGATTCTATTTATTATATTATATTATATATTAATAATAATATAAATAAAAGTATAATATATATAACTTAAGATATTTAAAAGAGTAATATATATATAAAATTACTAGATATAAATAACCTTAACTTTAAAAAGTTTAAGGCCTTAAATAGGTCTAACCTAGGTTATAATAAGATAAAGAAAGCTATTATTTATACCTACCTTAAGTTATTAAATATTATTATTACTAATAAATAGGAATAGAGGGTAGTACTAATAGAAATATATACTTAAGGTACTAAGCGCTTTACTTTTAATATATAGGATTAGTAGCTACTAGATAATATATAGTATATATTAGAATAAGTCTTATATATAGTATTAATAAGTAGTTTTAACTAATTAGAGTCTAAATAGTATTTATAATAAGGCGCCCTATACTTAAATATAATAAAGATATTATATTTAAGAGTAATAGTAGGTATTACTAGTAATAGTATTCCCTATAAATAAATAGTATAAGTTACTAGTACTAATATACTTAATATAAATTAAAGTAATATTAATTAGTTTATTAAATCCTATCTAGTTTAATTAACTTAGCTTAGCCCTTTAATATTATATTAAATAAGTTAATTTCCTAATAATTTAAGGGTTTTCCCCTTCCCCTAATTATAGTATTTTTAAATTTATTAATAATATAATCTACTACTTCTTCCTTCTATCTACTTATAAGAATATAATACCTATTCTTTATATAATATTAATATAATATATAAGAGGGTAAGACTACTCTCTTAAGACGCGTAGTACTTAATTACTAATATAATCTAACTCTAGAATTATAGGATAGATAAAGGATATAATTATAATAGGTAGAATAATAGGTAGTCTACTAAGTTATTAATTTCTAATAATAATAATAATTATAAGTAATTAAGTAATAAGGAGAATAAGTAACCTTAAGTTAAAGAGAAGTAAAACGCGTTATATCCTCTATTAATAATAGATATATATAGATAGGGGTACCTATCTTATATTATACTATAATTATCTACTAATATAATCTAAAGAGAAATTAATTATTAATAAGTCCTATTATAGGAAGTCTAGTAGGGGGAGTAAGTAGTATAATCCCTAATATCCTATTAAACCCTAATACTAATAAGTATTATTATAATAGTAATAGAATAGGATTATATCTCTAGTAAGATAAGAAATATTATTCTAAGGTAGTCTCTTATAAGATATATACTATTATTATCCCTAATTATATAAAGTATTTAAAGGTAATAATTCTTTCTAGTATAACTAAGAGCCTAGGGAAGGGAAGAGAGATATAATTAGAAGATAATCTTATATAACTAAGTAGTTAAATAAAAGTTATATAGGATAAGGTAATTAAAAGGTTAAGGCTTAAGATTAGAAGTAAGTTAAATAGGGTAGATAGTATTAAAATAGTAAAAGTTAGTAAGACGCTTAAATCAGCTTATTATAGTATTTGTAGTATATTTTAACACTCCCCTTGCTACGGATACCTCTAATTAGGTGTTCGACGTAGGTAATTAGGTAGTTATATTTTTTTAACTATTTATATATATGTGGTTTTTACGATAGTAGAAGTTAGTACGGGGATTAAACTCTTAACCTCCTTATAAGGGGGCGCTTTTATTACTACTAAGCTAACCGGGCTTATAACCTATTAAAATAGTAAAAGTTACTAAGACGCTTGAATTAGCTTATTATAGTATTTATAGTATATTTTAACAGATAGTATACCTATTAAAGCTAAAGCTTAAAAGGTTAGTATAATATCTATAATTACCTCCTATCTTAATTAAACTAAGTACTAGTTTATTAACTTATTTAGAGAATAGTATTTATACTCTTTAAACCTTATATAAGTTATAATAATATTAGTATATAAATAGGATAGCTTATAAGAGGAGGTAACCGCGTAAGCTAAGGTATTATTAAACCTCTTAACTTTTATATATTATAATATAAGTTACCCTTCTATCTAATATTAGTTCTAATTAAATATTAGGTTTATAATAGAAAGGGTAAATAGGTAAATCCTATCCTAATAAAAGTACTTATAAATATAGTATATAAATTAATAAAGACTAGTTTTATTAATAAAGAAAGTATAAGGAAGTTTTTTAACCCCCTATCTAATATCCTATTTATTTTTACTATAATAATAGTAGGATATAAATATTTAAATATACGCGTAGCGATTACTATATTAAGAAATTTAAGGGTAAAAAGGCCTAGGGTATATAGCTAGCTATCTTACTATTATATATAGATATATAATAGAGAGCTAATTATATACTATTATAAGGCGCTAGTAAATAATATAGCGTATATAGGATAACCTAGATAATAACCTTTATAAGAGCCGTATCTATAAGCTTTACTTAAAAGGGGTAGAGGATATACTTTATAATATTAGGGTTATAAATAGAAATAATAATAAGGTAAATAGGAGGGATATTAATAGTAGTTAACTAAATAACCTACTATCCTTAGATAATTTAGATAATAATAAATATAATAGTCCTTTAAGTATTTAGGGTAAGTATTCCTAACTAATTAATATAAAGAGGATTATAATAACTAACTTAAAACTATATAAAGTAATAATCCTAGTATTAATTAATTATTATTAAATAGTTCTTTAAAGTATAAATATTAAACCTTAATACTACTATCCTTATATACTAGTAAGACTTAAGAGGAAATAGCTAATAGTATAATTCTATTTACTCTATCTATCTATATATAACTAACCTCTTAAATTAGATAAGATAATAACCTCCTTCCTCTCCTTTACTCTACCTTAGAATGTAGATATATATCGCTAAGTAAACTAAAGATAGATAGTAGGTAGTAACTTATAAGACGCTATATATTATATATAATAGAAGGAGAAGATCTACTTATAAATTAAGGCGCTTATAAGTCCTAGTTAATAGAGGATTTCTAGGGTATATTTAGGCTAATATAACTGGATTAGATATAGTATAAGATAGTAAGGGGTAGTAATATAATTATTATAAATAGTAATAAGGGTAAATATATAAGGTTTAAAAAGTAAGTTAGAAGAAAGTTACGCGTAGAAATTTAACTAAAAAGTAGTAAGATCTAAGAAGAGAATCTATAATATAAGGAGGTTAAGTAGGTAGGAATAGTTCTATTAAAAGGTAGTTTATAAATATTAAGTAAATAGTATAATAAATATATATTAAGTATTATAAATATAATTTTATATATTATTAATAATAGTACTAATATTAATATAAGTAATAAATTAGAGTAGCGCGGATAAACTATTATAGTTAGAATAGGTAGATAAATAATAATTCTTAATAATAATACTACTTATAATAATAGTATAAACGGCGCTATTAAAGGAATATATAAGATAGGTAGATATAGTAATAATACCACCTAATATAATTATAATAATAATAGTACTAATTCTAAGAAAGGTATATTTATTAAATATTAAGTAGGTAGTATAAATATTAGCTATAATATTTAATAAACCTTTTCTATAAATATTATCTAAATTATAATATCTAATTTATACGCCTTAATAAATAATTAGAAAATTAAGTACGCTTTTAGTATTATAAAGGTATAAATAGTAGCTTATAGTAATTAGAGGTATTATAATAAGCTCTAGGGTTAATATATAAGTGTATTAGTTATATATATATAATACACATATTTTTATATTTTACAAGTTTCCTAGTTTACTAATAAAGCTTCTCTTCTCTATTAATTAATTATATATATATATATAAAATTAGAATAAGTCTATTAGCTATTATAATAGTATCTTAATTTAGATTATTAAATTATTAATAGTAAATATCTAGTTACTCTTATATACTATCTAGTATATAAATCTAGGTAAATTTTAGCCTAAGGCTATTATTAATAATAAGAGGAATAATTAGATAATAAATAGACCCCTAGATCTAGAAGGTAGTTTAACTAATATAGGTATTAATATTAGTTATACCCTATTAGTAAAGGATAGATAATTATTATATTTAATAATATTATCTAAAAATCTTTACTATATAGTCCTTCTTCTTATAGATTATCTATTACTAATAATATTATCTATATTACTAAGTAATTTATAAATATATTATACTCTAAGCTTAGCCTTCTTTTCTAGCCCCTTAGATAATAAGTTTATATTAGCTAGTCTATATAATTAGTTAGGAGATAGCTAATTATTCTTCCTACTATTATAATAAGGCTATTAACTATCCCTTAAATTACTATATTTATTTTTCTATAATAGTATATTATAGTAGGGGTATATATTACTAGTAATATTAAATAGTTTATTAACCTAGTAAAGCTCTATATATCTTATTATATAAGGATCCCTATATACCTAATATCCTTAACCTAGTATCCGCCCCTATATTAGTAAACTAGGAACGTGGAATAATATAGAAAAATGCGGAAAATACGTATATAACAGGCGCGCTTATATATTAGCCCTAGGGCTAGGAATAATACCGTAAGTTAGAAAAGGCGTATTTAGCTAGATTTAGTAACTTTTAGAAATACTAGGTAATAGGACTAATAGGAGATAAGTCCTAATAATTAATTATAATATAACTATACTAGGCTAGTACTAACTAGGTAATTCTTATAAGGTATTAAGTCTTATTAATTAATTAGTACTAATACTTAGTAGGAGAATTAATCGCAGGCGTAATATAAGTATAAGAAATAGGGCTAGGCTAGGGGGGGGGGTAATTCTACGCGTATATAAATTATATGAATTAACTATATTTAAAACCTATATTACGCTAGCGTTAACGACGTAGCTGCTATAGCTCTAGCGAGCTTCCTATTTCTTCCTAGCGCTAGAGGAAAATCACGGATTTAAGGCCTTAAATCCGGATTTTCTATATTTAGGACTTTTAGGCTAGAATAAAAAAAAACCTAAAATTTTCCTATTTATTTCTAGTATTTTACCTGGAAAATACGCTTTCAGCGGATTTTCTAGTTTTAGATTTTCTATTCTACTTCCTAGTTTGCCGATGTATTAATATAATAGAGAGGTACTAAGATATAAGATAGTTAGATTAAATTTAATAGGTAAATCTATTTATTTAAATATATCTTTTAAATTACTATACTAATTTTAATTATTTTTAGAGTATTAAGTATACTAATATAAGCTATATAACTTAATTTAAGTAGAAAATATTAAGGAGCGTTAGTATAAATATAAGTAGAATATAAAGAAATATTAGAGTTTTAATATTCGCGCTAGTCCTAGAGGGGTAATTAGGGTACTAAGGTGTAATAAGCTTAGGGTCTGAAATTAGATATTTTCTATTATAGTAAGAAGATAAAAGATGGAATAGCGAATATTTACTCTACTACTAGTAGGATACCATACTCGTATCTACTACCGCTGAAATACAGTACCATCAGCTCGTAGACATCCGCTAAGGTAATCAATGGCACGTCTGAGGTACTAAGGCAATCTCAGCGTAGAAGGGGAGTAGCGATGGACTCCGCACGCGAGAATTCGAGGTTAAACAGGCAAAGGGGCTGTAGCCAAAGTAGTTCCCTTCCCGAACAGCCTTAATGGCTCAATGAATGAGAAGTCCATGAGACCTACAAATCGCTAACTTGGAGCAGGTTTCCGATTCATAGATGTAGGGCTGGACGGTAACCAGATGAACCATGCTATCACTTCCGGTGAAGAAAGCTTTCCATGCGCTACCTGTAGGCCTGCAGTGCACCTGCTTCATTGCTATTGAATCAAACCAGATATACATTTGCTGCCCCAGAATGCATACGTCAACTGAGCCTGACCATTCGTAAGTTGTAATCCTCTAACTACAAATCCGACGATTTTGCCAATTGCCGACCTTCCATCGAGAGCATTAATTTTAATTGGCACCTAATCCCTTGTGAACTAACCGCGCACACGCGAGTCACGACGCAAGGCTAGCTTCAGGCTGTTAAAGGACAAATCTACCAGCAAGCTCCTCCTTGTCTGCTTGATCTGTTTCCCCATGGAAGCATTGGCGGCCTGACCTTTCTTTACACCCTTGAGAGTCAAGGCTCTCTGATTGTTCGTGACACCACCGTGACGGCGACGGAAAAGTTGCTGGGCCATGGATGAGCGCTTTGGAGGATACTCGCACTGCTTGGAAAAGGGCTGAGTGAGAGCCTTGCGGAATAGGAGATCTGATGCCTCTGAAGGTGTGAGAATATTCCCCTGCCAGAAGCGATCGTCGTCGGCTGCCGAGAGATCGAGATTATTTTCCGACAAGGCCATATCCTGTCGCTCCACTGCGTTGATTGCCCAGTGACTGCTACTCCAACGGCTTTCTTCATAGGGGAAGGGCCGTATTGATTGGTTAGGGCAGACACTAGTACTGAAACTAGCAACGGATGAAGCTTGACTGCTCGCGCTAGTTTCAGAACCATGCCTCTTGCGCCGGACTAAATCGGGAACGTCAAGGTCATCAATGTCCATACCCTGCGTAACGCGCGTGAATAGTCCGTTCTCCTCACATAAACAATTTTGAAGTGGATCACTGGCGCAGACTGGCACACAGATGCAGTCGGGATCGCAGAGGCAAGGCATCTCAGGACCCCCGGGGATATCGAGCTTTTTGGCGCGCTCATCCAAATTGTAGGGACTGACGTATCTTGATTTCGGTCTTACTTCCTGGCATGATAGCGGTATATCAGGCGTAGGCTCTCGATTGATCGATGCGCCATCCGACATGGTGTTGACGGCCATTGACCGATACTTCTCTGCCAGACTGCCGAATATCATACCACAGCCCATCCTACTTGTATCTTGGAGCTGTCTATCCTCGTTTAGCAACCCAAGGCTTTCTTGGAAGACCCCGTGCCAGCGCTGATCAGGGTCTCCTGTTTGCTTGCTGATCCGACAGAGGATGGCTTCCTCGTCAACTTCATCTCCCATGATGACCTGCTTCTGACCATCGTACTCGTTTTGGCGTATGCTCTTTTCCATGATGCCTTTGTTTAAGAGCGCCGTGACTTCGCTGCTGTTGAGTATCTCCTCATATGAATGTAGTGAAGCTTTGAAAGCCCCGACGCTAATAGCATTCAGCTGGATAAGTCGTTCACAGTGATGAAAAGCAAAGTAGGTGTCCTCGGGTGACCTAAAGCCATTCTCCAAAAGGAGATCTACACCCTGGAGCAGCTCCTTCAGCTTAGCACATGTGGCATAATACACATCTTCAAAATCTCCGAGACTGAAGATTGTCATGGTCAATGCAGTTGAGGCGAAAAAGGAGTGAGTTCGCATGAGGTGGAATCGAAGGTCGTTGGGACCGTCTGAGGGTTTCTAACGCAATGATCAGCTGGTACCTGGCAGAATGGTTTGTTGTCACCAACTGTGAAACCAATTTCTTTGCTGGCTTTATAGAGCTGAATGGCAATCATCTGGATCAGGTAGGCAACTTTAGTCTCCACAGTGTTCAATGATGCCATGGCTGCGTTTGCGCCTTATCATAAGTTAGTCTGATGGTCGTTGAGTTAACCGAATGTATGCGATTTGACTTACCATCAAGGGCGAAGATATGATGTAGTATTTGTGGAGCTTGCTGGAACACCCTTTTTAGGAGACCGTCCACTTGGTCTCGATGTTGCGCCATGACTTTCAGTTGTGTGGAGAAGTCAATTTGAAATGTTGCGACGCTGCGAAGCAATATGGTAAAATAAATGGACTTGAAGATGAAAGCGAGATAAAGCGCGAAAAGCAAGGCATGTGTGTCATTGTCAGCTAAGGAAAAGAAGTGGCTGGTTAATATCTCGTTTTCGTCTAGATCGGGTGAAGTGAATGTTGAGCAGAATCTTCACATCACTCCCACCAGCCCAAATTGGCAGTGAGCTATGCTCTTAATGGTATGGCTTCAACGATCTCGTTGTACTTGGCCAACTGTTACAGCTCTGGAAATACTTGCGCATTCTGAAGATGATCAGCTTCGACTTGCCTGTGATTATCATGGCCAAAGGGTAACCTGTGATTCCTCCTCTCAACGTAAGTGAAACTCGAAGACGCTCAGATGGAAGGCTAGGAAGTTCACCACCGTCAAGCCTGGTAGAGTGGCCTAATGTTGGTGGTCGCTGCCGGAAAAGCTGGTGTTGACTGAGTCTTGTGAACCGTTTTTGGAGGCTATTGGACAGCGATCACATAGCGCAATTTCAAGATTCTCAGAAGTTTGCCGCTACTTGTCAATGACCTTCCAGGTCGTACAGTGATGATTACGAATGATCTTATCTTGTCCGTGGTCCATGCTTTAGAAGAATCATCTGCACGACATCGAGGTAAGTTTTATCCGCAGCTGTAGACTGGTGCCGAAGACTCAATGTCCGAGACAGGGATATAACGCACATGTCGGTTACGTTCATTGATCTTGTGCGCTAACACCGATCAACCCCATTCCAATGCTAATGTTTTACTTTGTAGTGGGAGTGGTCATAGCATGGAGTCAAGTATTGAAATCTGACCCGGCCAGCTCTATCCTATATCTTGGTCGAGTAATACGAAACCCTGAGGCGTTGTATGTTGTGTACGTACGACTCGCGGTCGTACGATGGTAGAATCAGATAAACTTAGATACTTACTAGACTCGGTGGTTCCTAAGACCAAGTAAAGCTTCCCGTACAGTATTTAATCAACAATGAGGCTGCATGTCGAGTACTAGGTAAGAAACGGAACTCTAAGACTCTAGACTCGGTCGATGTAAAGTAGACGTTGGAGGCTAAAGCACAGCGTGTAGCTAATCAGAAAGCTAGACTCGAGAGGAAGCAGGCATCTTGTATGAAGCCTAAAAAGGATGCCAGCTGACAGCCATCGCCCGTGGCTGAGGTAGGTGTAGAAACCCTTCCAGCTTTCGCTGGGACCTCTGCCTCCCATGAGAGCCTTCTTCTGCATGGCTCTAACGTTTCTCGGCGACGTGTCTATCCGATCGCTCAACAGGTTAGGACTGATGATCTTCGTGCCAACTTCCCCCATCTTCTGCACTCGGGCTCTTATCCCTCGGATGCCTTTTACGCAAGTCTTCCAATTCTGTGTCATTACTTCCCTTTGCATAGTAGCGTTCCTTGTATTCCTTGTTCCCAGTATTACCACCAGAGCAAATTCCAAAGCCCTGACAATGGCATGTTTCTTCTGATGGGCAGTGGACGCTGTTTCTAGTGAACAGGAGCTGCCATAAATACTCCCAGATTCTGCCTGAGACGTAATCACTCAATGGTGTCCTTAAAACCCAGTCTCTGTAGAAAATGAAGCGGCTCAACGGTATGGACAGAACGCGCTCCTTAGACAAAGCGAATTGCGCACAGCAAGCCTGGCCTAACACCTCTGGAAGGGGCTCGGATGGGAATAGCTCGTACAAGCTTTTAGCAAGCACCACTTGCTCCTGCTTGGCCAGTATTTCTCGGGTATCGCGTGGATGCAGCCATTCGGGGCAGCCTGGATACCATTGACATCGCATGTTTACGTAACCCTCGTAGGCGACGTAATCACTATTCAACCGCCGGACCATTTCGGCAGAGTCATGGCCAAGGAGCTCGATATTATGATGCGTCCATCGATGTGCATGCATGAAAATGATGATATCAGGCAGATTGTAATAGTGGTCGATGATATATGTCAAGTATATCATGACTTCATGTCCTCTGTTACGAGGCGGATGTAGTGGTGCCGATGGGTCGTTAGCCACATAGATAGCGGCATCAATTTCTGGCAGCTCCTTCGCTATCCAGGATACGTCGTCATCCATGAGGCGGGGAACGACCAGACATCGAGAATATTGGGAGCCGGGAGGCTTGGCCACTCCGTGATGGGAACTGCTTGTGAGACCATACATGGCGGCCTTCAGTGGATCATGAAATCTAAGATTTGAAGAGTTGCGTCTGAGAGGTGACAGAGCTATAGTGTCTAAGAAGGTATCGTCATGCCTCGTTATTCCGAATCTATCCTGATATGGGTCGACTGTGTTGAGCTTGTGGAGGAAAGTAAGGAGAACGATGAAGGCCGCAACAGCTGACAATCTGATGGACTTCCTCAATCCGGACATTTCTGGGTGACTAATGACAATAAAAACACTCTTGGAGCGCGATCCGACAGGAATCGAGAGGGGATACGGTTTCAGTACGCCAAAATGTCCAATGAGGGAGGTCGGCTGAGCTCAGAGTGTTGCGTACATCCCGATTGAACATAGAGAGGAAACACCGATGAACAAATAGCGATGATGTCTTCCGGCGGCAAAGCAAATCCTGTAACCGACAGAGTCAAGTTGTTATGAACGGGCGGAACGTCGATGGATACTTGGCACTGAGGGTTCCAGATTAAGGAGGAAGCTAGCGTTGAGTTCTGCGCAGGACAATCACTGTTTCGATACGAGTGATCACATCATAACATATATTGGAATTGAGGGATCTAAGTTAGGCATGTCAGTGCAAGGTCAAGAGTAGTGTTAATTTCAGATCGATACGGCAGTGTCCAGCCTGATCATGCTAGTTCCTTTGTTGATTTCGATTGCCTGGAGGTCTTTGTATCCGCCTTGAATAGAGAAGTGAGGATTTTTGATTCGTCTCGATCCAAAATATTGATTGAGCGCCGGACAGCAAGTCAACTCGGAATATAACATCACAATGAAATTGAGTCCTCCTCAACAACCATGGAATGATAAGTACATCGCTTTTCGGGTTGCGGTGTCGAGCTCTGATGACATACAAACATGTGTACAAAGGATCGATACCAGAAATGCCGATAATGCTTGCCAAACCCGTCTAATTTTTCTAAGCCTGAATATTCTAGGAGCACACAATAAGCCTCTAGGAACTTACTCCATTAGGAGGTATTACCAACATCTCTCGCTACGCTCTCGGTAAAGGTATGGCCTTAGCCACGCATGAGAGTCAATGCCAAGTCACGCAAGAAATCCGCGGGAGGATTCGAAGGCTTGCATTGTGAGGCGGCGTGTCACGATCAGAGGTCCATCTAGGCGTCAGTTGTGAAAGTATGCAGTCCAGAAAACATCTTCGGATCAAGCCAGAGAAAGACGAATGTAAGACTGTTAGATTAAAAGTCCCAAGAAAAGCATTCCGCGGCTGTGACGGGTATCTTGGTGCAACTAAATCAGAATAGAATTGGGTGACGCTGACCGAATTGATCCATTCTGTGGGCCGTGCCTGGTCTGGTGATTTTGATGAGCTCTTGGAGGACGGTCGCTCTGCAAAGAACCTGCAACGCTGGGACGGCCTGAGATTGAGTCTCCGGTGCTCTCAACAATCTCCTGCCCGTCACGAGGTGAGCCGTACACCTTTCCACGATGTGGGGCAACTGGTGGAGCTTGCTTCCATCTCCTGCTGAGTTCTTGATCGTCATCGACAAGTACTACCATCCAGACGCCGATCTGACCGTTGCTCCCCAAAAGAGGAGTGCAGTGAATCCAACGGTTTCTGCCGTCTTCATCGGTTCTGGAAACCCAGCGCACCTTGGCTGTTACGCCTCGACCTTCTGCAAGTGCAGTGGAGAGCTCATCACGGACCCGGGAGGAGCCACCAATCCTGTCCATGAACGGAGATTGAAGTATGCCAGGAACTCGCAGTGTTGGCGAAGCAAACAGTATACGGAATGACGGGTAAGGCCGAATCAGTAGGTACTAGGCGATGTCAGTATCCTTGAAACGAATTGAAGCTTTTGATTCCTCACATTTTGGTATATGCCACTGAGTTTTCCACTCTGACGACTAGACTGTTCGTAATTCGATTTGTCGTCCGTTGTTGGCTCTTGCAGTAACAATCTTGGCATATGGGGCGCGCCAGTACGGGAGGTATCGCTCTCTTCGTCCTGGTATTCTCTGTGCATGCGCCCGCCATACTTTCTCACCGTCTCCAGCTCAGCCATATTAAGCATTTCACTGAGATCTTGAAAGTCATCCTTGGCTACCTGTTGCCCACTGACATTGGTTCCGTCGATATTGGTATGCGCACTCTGCTCCCGGATTATGAGCTGTTGAAGAGATTCCAAGTCTGTGCAATCTTTGACCAGGCCGCTGACGTCCACCTGAGCTCCTATAAAATATCTAGTCTTTCCATGGCTGTCACAAAGGGGCGCAATCATAAGCATGTTCATAAATGGTGAACCATCCCGTCGACTTCATAGATTAGCATTGAACGCCGGGATTTCTGTGACCTGACTCACTAGTTGAGGAAGACCTCGCAATGCTCCTTGTTCGCCCTTACAGCCTCTCCGAGCCTCATGCCACTTCGAGGATGCGTCTTAGGACCTTGCAAGAAGCGGCAATTGCGGCCTATAGCATAGTTCATTCCATACTGTGTAGTTCGATGGAATTCTGATGAGTCCTCATTAGCGAAGTAAGTAGCTTGATGTGGTCAATTAACATACCTTCGGAAGCGAAGACAATTGGATTGTCGGGCCTTGATGGGTCCGTAAGGCAGAAGACCTCAGCCAAACCCTCAGATGCTTCTCGTAGATGGGGAGCAAGAGTCCCGGTAATCCTTCGAGATATGCTCAGGCTGACTATTTGTATATACATCTGGGTGACAAAAGCAGGAAGATCTTCTTGGGTCAAGACACTAAAGGCTGATGCTGCTTTCTCCTCAAGTTCACGATTAGTGGTGGCCCGAGCAAGGTTGACGGTAAAGTCATGACCCTGTATGGGGCTCAGAGCCTCAGCGATCGCGTTTGCATAGTTAATAGCTTTCAGTGCCTTGAGCGCGTCTAGATAGTATATCAAGATGGGAACCGAATGTGGTCGATGTGTGCTTAGGAAAGCCGTGAATCTTAGCAGCGTTGAGGGATTCGAGAATATTATCTCCAAGTGAGCCCGCGAAAACAGCTGTTCCGATCGGGTTTCCAGGGAAAAGATCTGATGGTGGCTTTCCTCAGGGGGAGCAACAAGGTCGAATGAGCCCGCAGGGTCCCCAGTCAATGGCTCCATAGGATCGGAATCCTCGAGGGCTGAGTGAGCTTGGAGTGCTGGTAGATCAAAAGAAGTTGCTTGTGTCTCGTGTGTTCCATTCGAAGACCTCCTCGAGGCCGGCGACAGACTCCGAGAGACACTATAGGCCTTTGGCCGCGTTTGGGCGATGTGACCTTCGCCGTTTTGGCCGCTGTAGACGTTGCCATCAGTCCTCACTTGTTGTGACCCCTACTTCAGGGTACCAACCTTGAATGTTCCTGTGTTTGCACGGACGGTGGATGGTAGCTAGGCATTGGGGATGCGGCATCGTATCTTGCCCGTGGCACCGGAGCATTACTGGCCGTATTTGGTCTTCGCGAAGGGAATTCTTGAAAGTCGTGCGCGCCGATGGGAGGGAAGATTTTTTGATAAGCACCATTGCTCTTGCTGTTTTGCCCATTGGTGCCTGTAATTTGGTATGAAGGCTGCCCTTGTTGTCGAAGTCCATCAACATGACGTATGGCCTGATGAGAGGGATACTGCCGCAGTGGCATATTGGCGGACGGCATGTTTGGAGGATAACGGCGTCAGCAGTGTTAGAGAGAGCGTGGTGGATCCCTTTGCAGACGACACAAGACCAGGTCCCCATCCAAAAACATGCCGTGAGCCAAAAGTATAAAGACCAATTGGGAGATCCCCCCTACAAGGGCGCCGATCCGCACTAAAAAGGAGCATGCTTTCGATGGTTGAGGCAGGTATCGGTCATCGAAGCCCTTGACTTATCCAATTAGAGGAACTTCGTCCAATTAGCAGCGAAGTAGAGCGTAGTATGGTGATCATTGTTGGTGCATGAAGAATTGAATGTAGAATATTGGGAGCTGGTGCATGTAGATGCATATGAGGCTTCGGACTAAAGACTTGCGTGCAAGGTTCAGCGGCCAACATCGCGCCGAACCCTTAGATACGCCCCGTCCTCAAAGTCTTACCGTGCCGTGATGTGAAAATGTTCATCAACGCTGTTGTCGTTTCTTGCAGAGAACGAAAAGGCAAAGGTCACGCAGACTGCTCTATGCGCTGTGCCGGCAAGGCAAAAAACTATTGGATCGTGAATTACCCGAGAGCTGCAAGCACCCCACGCAGACAATACTCGGGAAAACCTTTGAATGGGTATTGACCACGCGGCTTATCTCCCAGCAATGAGTGGTGCCCTCATCACTTCAACTATGGTTTGGCTGTTGGGAATGGTCGCTTGTGTCACCAGAGATGGCCAAATCTACAAAAGCCCACTCGACAGATGAGAATTGGCAAAGTCGCCTTCACAATGCTCTGCTGTTGCTCTATAACTACGATCAGGGTATTCAGTCGGTACAGGTGGTCCTTTTACGCTTGATACACAGTGAAATGCACTTGGTACTCCTTCGCTAATGCTAGTATATAAAAACGCTAACCACATGCCGAACTCAAACGGGCAATTCCCTGCAAGGGCTCAATCAACATCTTCGGTGGAGTCCTCCACTGTTGAAGCTTTTCCCTTGCCTTTAGATTGTCTGCTGTTAGCAGCTGAAGTCACAGCCCTATCTTCAATCAATCCGACAGATTTGGAGTTTCCTATAGGATTTCTGTGATTCTGATCCGCATTCGATCTCTGACTAATGGATCCCCAGTCGGGAACGTCTGGTTGTTGTCGGATATCTGAGGACGTTGCTTCGCTGTTAGCGGACTGTGATTGGAAATTGGCTTTCGAGCCCTCCCCTCCATTAGTAACTGAATTCTGAGGGGTCGATGTGATTCCAGATTTTGGCGAAGAAGGGGACGGTTGCCTTGTTGCTTGATTGGTCGCAGTGGCATTGCCACTACCCCCCAATGGTGACATTGAGGGCGTTTCGTGATCTGGAGCAGAGGCCATTGTCGAGGCAGCAGCATCACTTGGCAAAGGCGCGGCTGATGGAACGACGCCTTGTGCTGGTGATTGAGCGATGGAAGTACCTGCATTGTTAATATCGTACGATCGGGCATTCGTTTGGTCCGGCAGTCTCTGCAGCGGCATGACAGTCCAGCCGAGGGGAAGGGTCATGCCCGTAGGTAAGTTTGAATGGCCATGGCCCATCGTTTGCTGTTGGGGGTTTAAGCCAAAGCTTTGTCCAATTTGAGGAATCGGTGGCAAACCATCCATTGACCCAACCTGATTAGCTGCAACAGATGGCGTGCCGAGAGACAATTCTGTATTTGCCTGTATCGTTCGCAATCTAGCTAATTCGCCTTGTAATGCTCGCACAAGGTTTAATTGGTTTTGCTGAATTCGAAGTCCGTTAATCTCTCGGAGTAAATGCTGTTCGATTTGATGCAACTGTGTTTGTAAATTACTTGGGCTGAAACTGGCAACCATTCGATTTCCCATCCCAGTAAGTTGACGTTGAGGTGCAAATGCATTCGCCATCCGTATTTGCGTAGCTGGCACCGATCCTTGCTGGTTAGGGGGTGGATCGGTATTTATCTGCTGTGGAGGACCTTGAACCCCTTGCCTGGCACCAAAGGCGATTCGGAAAGGACCAAAGTTGAATACGTTTGGTGCTATGATCGGTTGCCGGACGTTCCCTTGAGGAGCCACATAAGCTTGAGGTTGATTGGGATGCCCATGGACCCTGACATCCTGATTTGCTATACCGCGCTCTTGAGTCCGTGTCACTGTTCCTGTAACAAGTACAGGCCTCCTGCAAGTCGGGCAATTTTGTTGTCGCTCAAGCCAGCTGCGTAAGCAAGCAAAATGAAGAATATGACCACAGGGGAGCTTTTTCGGCCTCAAACGCTCATCAACAACCATTGGGGCAGTTGCATTGGCCGCGCCGATGTCTTCTTGTTGTCGAAGTGGTGTAGGCTGTTGCAGCCATGGCCTCATTTCTTCACGACAAATAATGCAGACATCCTCACGGGCTACTTCTGCTGCAGTAGCATCTGGATATCTGGCATTCATGTCCCTTGTAGCTTGACGATACCGGACGAAGTCGGTGATGCGTTTATAGAAAGATCGAATGGTGAGAGCAACATCGCGGATGATGTGTATTGGCATTCCGTAGAACATGCAGAGCACACAAAAAAACGTAAGGTAGAGAACCAGTTTGAAAAAGTCTTATGCCGTGATATTAGCCGACTGCGTAGAGGGGGAAACCCATGGCATCATACCTGTAGCAAGATCAAGATAGAAGACAAATCGACCTTTCTCCTCCCACCCAGGAACATCAATATCAAGTGAGTCAATATTGTCCTCTGTACTCAGAGAAGCCGCCGGGGCCTCCGAAGGTGTTCTGTCAGTGGTAGTCGAGTGAGAACGAGCCCATTCCCGCTCTCTCCTTAATTGTGCTCGACGATCTCTAATTTGAGTCCTGATAACGCTTGCCTCACGAAGAGATATAGTGTAGCGAGCGGCACTCGAGAGCGATGTAATTGTCAGAACGGCAAATTCGAACGCAAACATGACCATCATATTAGGCCGTGCATGACGCAGGACGGTGTTGATTGAGTAGCGAAGCACGAAGACATCGAATAAGGTCGAGATGAGTAGCGAGACAGACAGTCGGGCATGGAAGAGGCGTGGGTTCGTTGGCGGCTGCTGTTCTAAGATTTCGACTCGACCCTCGCCAATCCAGCCCCAAACTTTGCCAATCAAAAGCCAAACGAACATAACCAAAAACCAACCACCCACCTCCTCTCGAAATATGGTCATTGCAAGACATGTTTCGGTAATGGCAAACCAGCCCTTTTCATAAAGTTGTTCGACCTCGATGGGACGTAGGGGACCGTAGAAGAGACGCTGTAACCCTAGCATACCGGTGCATACACTAAGGAGTGCGATGTTCGTTAGTACCTGTGAATCAAGCAATGAGCACTGGAAGCTAGCTTGAAACCCATCGAAGTCTTACCATGAGGCATGCATTGCTCTGAGCTAAGTAGGCACAAGCGGAATAGAAGTTCGTGCGCTCATGTAAGGCGCGAACGATGACACCGGTCGCTAGGACCATAGAGGCCTACGCAAATAGTATCAGCAATCCAGTCTCATCAAGGCGGAGATAGCTACTGCATGAGCATACCCCCACATATGCTACGAATCTCATCTTTTTCTCCAAATATCGGCTACCCTTACCAAGGGGTCTTCAGACATTCAAGTTTAGGGGATGGAGTGGCCCATCATACCCGAGGATGCTGAAAGTCATATGTGGCAGCTTGTTCCCCCACGAGTAAGTATAGAACTAACGCGCGGCAAAACAACCGCTTCCCGCATAGCGCCACCATAAAGTAGTTTCTGATTACTAGCTTTTTTGTTGCATCTCGAAATCCCATCGTCCATGGACCAGTCGCAACTCTGTCGAACAGGATGTTTACTACAACGCGCTTACAAGCAGTCACATACCTGTTGGGCGTTTGCTTATTCTCCATTGCATTCTTAGTTTTCCTCAATTCTACCCTCTCTTTCGTTATAACTAGACTGATCAAACAGAGAACGCACATTGGTGATGCTGTTGGGACGCTAGGGTTCACAGATGAGTTAGTAGCGCTTGTGGCTTGTCCAGCTTGGGGCGTGATATCCGATCGACTTGGAGTTAGAACGGTTGGTAGTCTTCTCCTCTAACCTTACGGAGTAGTCCGAAGTCAGGCCTCGATCATAGTCCTGATTAGGATACCTCAAATGTGGGCTGCGTCCGTTAGAAATCAAGCATAAGCCTGTGCTGGGGGCTAACAAGTCTCGTCGAGTATCATGTGTGAGATAAGCTAAGCCAAGCCATTCAATAGGTGTGTGCCCTGGGCTACGCGATCATCGGTCTTGCGCTGCTACTCATCGTACAAACAAAGGATGTATTCCCACAATTGGTTCTTGCTCGACTTCTCTTCAGTGTTGGTGGCGCAGCAAACTCAACCATGGTTACAGCAATTCTGCCATCTATGATCGCCCAACGCGATGATGAAGAAGAACATTATAGGAACACAACCCATTCGAATACCGATATCCACGATATTGCACAATCAATATCTTCGGAGCTTACAATCACCCCCTACAGGCTTCAGCCCAAAACGAGCTCACAGGAACCACCTACGTCGGAATCTCCAACGCGTCTCGCGGGGATTGTAGGTCTATTCACAGGCTGTGGTGCTCTTCTTGCGTTAGGATTGTTTTTGCGTCTGCCAGAGCTGTTTCAGCGAACTGGTATCCCGGCAGGATCGGCTCTCGCAGATAGCTACTACCTCATGGGACTCCTGTCTTTAGTGCTGTCCTTGGTCTGTTTTCTTGGTCTGCGACATCTGAAAGGCGAAGAGGGGAAAAATTGGCGAGCTCTTGTGCATGGTAGGACTGGCGACCATTCTACTGATAGCCGCGAGACTGTTTCTAGCTTTAGATCCTTGTTTGAGTCTACAACATTGGGCTTCAGAAACCCATTGTTGGGTTTGAGTTACCTGGGTGGGTTCGTCGCCAGGGGCTCCTCTGTGGGGATTTCCTTATTTATTCCTCTATATGTCAATGCGTACTATATCTCGTCAGGTCTGTGTGATGAGACTGGGCATAATCCTCAAGAGATCAAGGAAAACTGCCGCCAAGCATACGTTCTCGCGGCCGAGCTCACTGGTCTCTCGCAACTTGCTGCCCTAATTTTCGCTCCAATTTTCGGATACTTGGCGGATCGATACCGTCGCTATAATTTCCCACTTCTCCTGGCTGCTCTACTTGGGGTCCTGGGCTACGTGGGACTGGCAACTCTGAAGAGTCCAACAGCACGTGGGGAGGAAGGTAGTCCTTGGATATTCGTCATAATGGTCTTTTTGGGAATTAGTCAAATCGGGGCCATTGTGTGTAGTCTAGGTCTTCTTGGACGTTGTGTTTTAGGGATCGAGAAGGGAAATAACCTGCAGCATGCTGAAATTATTCAAGGTGCTACACGTCCTGGACGTGATGACACGCATAACAACCAGAACCAAGAGAACACGGAAGAAAGTACCGAGGACGCGCCCTTACTACTCGTGAAGCCTCGCTCAAGGGCCTACCTGAAGGGTTCAATAGCTGGGGTATACTCGCTCGCTGGGGGCGTGGGAATCCTTATCTTAACGAAGACTGGAGGGCTTATGTTTGACAGCGTCGCACTGGTCGCCCCATTCTATATGCTCGCCCTTTTCAATTTGATATTGCTGGTCATAGCAACGATTTTGGGGATATATGACGCCTGTAGGGGAACGTGAATCTCGTATGCAACACCCATCCTGGACAGCACGCTTCATAGGTCGAATGGGAAGAATTCACTATGCATAACAAACGGCAGGGTTCCAAGAACGTCAAATCTACGGAGTTCACAGCCAATGCCTTTCCCAAGGGCCATCTCGGAGATCAAAGCCTGAGGCAAGACACCCCAATCAATCACCAATTCTCGATTGCTCCGGCGACCTCGGGATGAAGCAAGAGCTTGCTATTCTGAAGAGGCAGTCACGGCTGCTATCTGTCCCTAGCCGATTGCTGGACAGCGGAGTGGACCACAGGTCTCTGGCTCTGGGTTTGACATTTCAGCCCAATCAGCAAGTCCGCACACGTTGGTATGTTTCCTGCTCGGATCGCGCATTCCTGCGAATATTAGTTGTCAGAGCACGAAGAACTAAGATTTTCGCAAGGCCAAAATACTTTACTGACGCGAAAGGCAAATAGGGAGAACAACCTCTGTCAATCACAGTCAACGTCTAACGTCTTACTGGTATGTCACCGAGTCGAGGCAAAGCAGAGAGCATATGCCAGAGCTATACAGAAGCCCCTTCGACCAGATCACTACCAGACTGTAAGTCTTTCGACAAGGTCCTTGAAATGATGCTAACATCATGATTAGAGGCATTGGGTCCGTGATGAAAGTTCAATCTGGCCTGAAAACAGCCCTCGCGGTATGCACCAACGAAGCTCGTTGGCTAGTCCTAAATAGGTAGAATTTGCTGCCAAATCGTAGAATCAAGCTACCTTTTAGACAAAAGTAGCAATAAAGCTCCATCGTTGCTGTCTATCCCATATCTTAGCGACTTTGGCATCCGGGCCTTGGCCTGAAATGGATGCCTTATCAAGATATGGGATACAGCGTGAATCGCAGCTCAGAATACTACTCTTCTTGCGACAGCGACATACCACCTCAAATGCCATATACCCTAGACTCATTGATTCTAATAGCTATAATAGACTATCCCTACATTATCTTGAGGCATTCTAGGTTCTATTGTTTTTAAGCAATATTCGTGTTCGGGTGCACGGACACTTTCCCGCTTCCCAATATCAGCGTTTATTCTAGCGTAAAGTATTCAGGACTCATGCGAAACCTTGGCACCGAACACAGAAATGTCCCCCCCATCTTGTTTGAAACTAAGGTACTTAGATATCGATTAAGATAATGTATGACGTAAGAGGGAAGACTAAGTGCCTTAAGGTCATCTAGAGCTCTAGGTGCAATAGAACAGGACGTTATAGACCGATGCTAAGGTTTCGCATGAGTCCTGAATAGAATACGCTAAATCAAAGGACTCAAAAGAGCCTCAAATAATTCCTGATGATACTTCAACTACGCTGAAACCTGAAAGTGGGCGAACAACTTCTGTCAAGTTCGATCAGCCGCTAATGTCTCTGCACATCTCCGAATCGTACGGCAATGGCGGGTGCCATCGTGACTGCAGCACTGCTCTCGTCCATTCGATCGACCCCTCATCTACCTGATAACATCTACTACTTTCTGGCCTGCTCTACTCTCTCGACTCTCAATCTACCCCAAGAGATACCACACGTGCTACGATTTGCACTAGAACGAGGGGGATGCTGCTGCAATGGCAAGCCGGAGTACGAAGATCCGCTGAAAATCGTCCGCAAGATGAGAGAGTCCATCATCAAGTTGGTGCCCATCGCCGGATTGCCAAAGTCGATCAACGCCATGAATGCTCTCAAGTCGGCAACACCTCCTGACCTCCTTGACGAGCCCTTAGGCTATTCTCCAACAGGAAGGCCTTCTGAATTGCACGATGTTCCCCCATCCACTGTTCTTCACCGAGGACAGCAGTTTTTCGACGGAATCTATGGGAAAGTAGCCGGGCGTGTGATGAGAAATATGGATCGGTCAGGTACCGAAGACCTTGGACTTATGGCAAGGTTGATGTACGGATATGCATTGAGCAATACGAGCGTTTTGAGTGCTAGGGACACCAGCTATGTTTTAGTCGCAGGTCTCATACCTCAAGATGTTAGCTCCTCATGTCCCACCTCCAGACCGACAGCGTTCTAATTGTATAGGTCAACCCGCAATTGAAAGGGCATCTGCGCGGCGCCATCAACAATGACAAATCTACTGTGGAGGAGGTGAAAGCGGTTAGAGACGTGGTGCTGAGGATATGCGAAGCTTCAGGCATGAAAGAAATTGATGCCGATGTCCCTGGGGGCTGGGGATGGAAAGCGGCCGTACCTAACCTATGATCACAATCGTCTCTAGCATAGTTGGGATACTCAGATTCGGACGCAAAGTCCTTACCATCGAGATGGCTCAACTGATTGAATCTACCTCGGATGTCGTTCATCTGATAACAGCTTGAACATGAACAGGACATGACTGCATGTGTTCGACGAAGCACGAACATAGCATCCAGATGATTACCATGATCTCGGCGCTTCCAGCGACATAAGCGGATCCCTTAGGAAACCCACATCCTCTCCGATAAAAGAAGTGTTTGAATGACCGGCGCAGAATGGGTAGAGAGCCCTCCGCCAGGAATGCCATCTAGGAGCGGGTTCTGCCAATATCATATGTGCTCGTCAATGAGATCTTGAGACACTCGAGGTGCTGACTAGGCGCATACAGGATTTTGATTGCCGTGATCATTTGGTCGTGTTCGAGATGTGTCGGACATCCCAGCCATAGAAAACAGGCTTGTGTCGCCTGCGTCTACTGTGTAGTCGTCTGTGTGGAGTATCGTCTCTATACTAGCAAACCCATCACTAGGCTCACTCAACAAGGGGTCTAAAATTGCAAATCCAGGAAATTTCGCAGAGGAGAAAGGGTCTGCGATTGCGCAGCAAGACTGCCGTGGAGGCTGAAGATCTAAGCGGTGGGAAACTAGTGGTCCGGAGTCACCGAGGCTTAGCGAAGCAGAGGAGGTGAGGAGTAATATCACGCTGCGCAATTTTACTGGCTGGTCTACGAGTAAAAGGATTAGATATAGACGGCTCAATCATACCGGTGAAGATTAAATACAGCTCGAACAACAGCGATATCGAATGGAAGCCTTGGTAATTCATGCCGGACTCCAAATTAAGGTACCACGGAGGAGGGGCTACTGTTTGCATAGCGCAGCCTTATGGAATTAGTGCTTACTTTACCTTGCCTTAGTGGAGTCCCAAGACTCGCACAGCGCCATGTGGGTCCGTTCCATCACGCGAGAAATGCTTCGTCTTCACCTTCTCACATTGAGGTTAGGCCGTTTCCTGTCATCTTTCCGGTCTGCTAGTCCAGCTATGCTTGATGTCTTGCACACGGTACTGCCGTCCTTGTGTCACGGACAACAGTATCTCGTCAATCTCCCGTACTTGTTTCAAGGTCAGGCGCCCTTGATCTCAAGGCACAGTCCTCTCCAGAGATGGTGTGAATTTATTGCCAACAACGGTGGTGTAGATCGGACAAATCAAGTCTCCAGATCCCGATTCACGTCCAGAGGATGAAACGAGGGCTACGCCGTATGTCCTTCCAACCGGTAAGAGTCGGATCGCACATTGAGATAATCATGGGTGCCTGAACCTGCAGGACAATCTTGTGGGAACTTCAGATCATTGGTCCCGGAAATTGCTTCCCTGAAATCCACGCCTTATGCCCGCAGCAAAACAGTCGATCACCACGTGGAAAATGAAACATACCCATGAAGACAGCAAATCATGCAGGGCAAGCAGGGCAACAAATCCTTCAAGCCAAAGCCAAATACATCTTCATCGAACCGAGATTGCAGCTCGCATCTACACTAGAATTGTCACTTTGCTGCCCTGGACTTGACGCCTGATCATTATTGGCAATTGGCAATTGGCTGGCCAGGTTCCGTCATACTACGGAGTACTTTGTTCCTGTTGCAACGAGTCGACCAATCTGGTCTAGCAGGTGGCATGGGCGGTATACTGATGATACATCACAGAGCACAGTCGTGCATTAGACTGCCGCACGGGAAGGAAAGAATTCACCACAACGTGGACACCAGATGGCTTGTTTCACTGATTAAAGACCACGCAGCGGCGCTTAGAATATCTGAAGTGCTATTCTAGCAAGAAGGTGAGTAAGACTATTCCGTTAGAGCGGAGTCTCAATGGCCACCATGGAATGTCAGCACCCCCAATGAGGATCTAATAGCATACTAGTATGCTATGAAGCATAAAGGTGTTTCCAAAAATAGGCCAAGACTCGTGCATGCTTCAAGCCTCCACCAAGGCTGAGCGCGGGGGGGTGAAAGGCTTACCTCTGCCCTTACGGCTCGCGCGATACCGCATCTGGCACTCACTAGCGGACACAGCCGACTCTAAGGATCTGCCACGGTGCCCACCACAAATAAGGCTTCTTCATTTTCATAATTCACCGCTTCTTCTGCTCCACTTCGCTTTCCCTCATCTGCACCGTGAATACACATCTACCGCATAGAGCACATGGTGGCTGCATGAACAACGTGGGGTGGACACCCTTACTGTGACGAATGGGAAGAGCTAGGATTTTCCTTTGCTACCTTCCCCACGCGACTTCGGTCGACCCCATTGCTATTGATTCTATTCATATTCTATTCATATTTCATACCACCTCTCAACCAGTTTAACGCGAAGCTATCTCTCATACGAGAGAGCAGCAGCGAATCAGGAATCCGGAATATTGACGCCGGACATTCATCCATATTTGTCACTGGCTTCCGAAGCTAATCCCTGGCGGCACCCTCCTTTTAGGGCAACACACCCATGTCGTTTTCCGCCCTACGAACTCACCACCCATGAACCTCCCTCCCTCCCCCGTTCCTGGCGTGCTTTTGCAACCTTACCCGGCTTGACGCTAGTCTTAGCACCGACTGCGCACCGCACCCTTGCCCCAAAGTTACTGTGCTATTTCGTCTGAATCGTCATGTCCGGCACGTCTATGGTTATAACCATGGGCCAGCCCCCAATGTGCTTCATTCTTGTTGATCCTGGCCACCCATCTTATCTCCACTCTTCACCACTCCTTGCCTTGCCAACGCCCGCCGGCTCTCCACTTGTCCCGTCAGCTGATCAGCGCTGTTGTCCCGACTCGCGTTTCATATCACTTAACTACTGATCGACAACCTCTTTCCCCATTCCGTCCGAAACACCTACCCTCAGTCACCACCTGAACACTCTATCCGACTACTTCCTAAACTCCTGTGGCCCCATTTTCCTGTTCGTTCCCTCTTGTGCCTGCACCTCAGAGCCTCTTCTTAGGTACTGTCGCCTGCACTCTCACCCTGCAAAGCCTGCTTGCCTGCATGTCTATGGGACTCACCTAATGACATGCATCAGAGCTGTGGAACGTTTGCGACAGAACTACCATACCGCCCAGTCTAAAGCCTCGACCACTGTCCTTGGGAATGGCCGAGGTTCACAGCGGCGCCAGCGATTTCATCCTTTTCCCTCGAGATCAAACATACCCGGATACCTTCTCTACAAGAGCAGGGGGTGACTTTATGGGCTTGCAATACAGTCCTAGCTTCGCCAGCGATATGCATCGGCACCAGGACTTCTCTGGCCGTGCCAGTGCACCATACGAATCCTGCCCGCCTGTCTCAGCATACTCTTCCTCATACTTTGCAGCTCCAAGTGCTCTATTTGACACTCACAAGCATACTGTCACGCAGCCAGTGCGGCGATACCCGTCCTCTGGGTCCCCATCACCCTCAGTCTCGCATACTCTCGACCATCCACCTTCCACGATATCATCCGCGTCAGGCGCTTCAGCACATAGCACAGCCTCGTCGGCTAACGGTTCGCCTTATGCTAATGCAGCACACAGTCTCCCATATCAAGAGAAGTGGTCTGAGCCAATACATGGATTGGGCCTTGTCCCAGATATTGCGAATGGTGAGACTTTCAATGGCGATCCTTTTTCACCGAACAGCTTCGATAACGAGCTGGTCTTGGAAGGCAATAAGTTTGCCAATTACGTTGGTGAGCATGGAAAACATTTCTCGCAGTCGTTTCCTTCGAGTTGTCCTATGCCTTCTTTCGTTCCTCCTGCTTCAGCGTTGCAGAATTCTGTACCTGCGTTCTCTTATCCAATATTGGCATTGGACACAAGGACCCGCCCTCGAGACGTCACCATTGACTCAATTCTCGAAGAAGCGAATATCAGGATCAAAGATTCAACTCACCTGGTTTCACCGGTTTCAGCGGCTTCTACAGCGACTTCACCCACGTCTTTCACAAACAATTTCCAGAATGCTTCGCCGATAAAGTCAAGGACTTCATTCAGATCCCCAAGGACGCCAGCTTCTGCCACATCTCGATTTCCATCTCGTGCTGTGTCTCCTCATGTCTTAGGTTATCCAGAGTCTCACGGACTTCCAATGGATCGCGCCAAGGGATTGGGCGGTCCACGACTATCCCCAGATCCATGCAATCCTCTCAGTCGTCCAACAGCCCCTCCTTCTGCTCCTTGTCACTCTCATTATGAAAAAAATCAAAACCAGTTCTTTGATCAAAGTAGTGGCAGATTCATTGCTCCGCTCGAGTCATCCTGTTGGTTTTCCTCGCTGGCTCCCTCTTCCTTTCCTCTTCCTTCAAAATAAAAGTTCAGAGATCTCAATTATTCACTCATATTTCCTGCAATCCGACTGATTCCTACTCAATACGGACTAACGAGATCATTTGGCAGATCCTTCGCTCATTCAACACTACGATGCCCCCCTTGCCCACAACACCACCACTGAGTCTTACCCAGGCATCCACGCCTTTCACCACCTCCCTACGCAGACTTTCCAACCGCCATCGCCGGCAGGATCAGAAACGTCAAGCCAAGATTCTCACCGTCCTGGATCCGCAAGGTTTCGAAGTGGTACAGCATCGCCGTATCTGCACAATTCTTCTTACCAACCCTATCCTCAGAATTTAGAAGCACGAAGATTCTCACTCGCTTCGAGCCATTCCCGCAACTCGCTCGAGAGTCCAGGATCGAATAGCTACAGTTTTGATGAGGACGGCAAGGAGAGGACTCGGTGTCCGCACCCAGACTGTGGCAGGCCAGTCAAGGATCTCAAGGCGCATATGCTCACCCATCAGTCAGAAAGACCAGAGAAGTGCCCCATCACCAATTGTGCGTATCATCACAAAGGTTTCGCTCGCAAATACGATAAAAACCGCCACACCTTGACCCACTATAAAGGGAACATGGTTTGCGGATTCTGCCCTGGATCCGGGTCTGCCTTGGAGAAAAGTTTTAACCGCGCCGATGTCTTCAAGCGTCATCTAACCTCTGTCCATGGCGTCGAACAAACCCCCCCCAACAGCCGCAAGAAGAGCCCTGCCTCCTCCGCCAATAAGAAGGTTTCAACGCAAGCTGTTGATGCTACTGGTAAGTGCTCTACTTGTTCAGCGACCTTCAAGAATGCGCAAGAGTTCTATGAGCATCTGGACGACTGCGTTCTTCGCGTGGTGCAGCAAGAAGAGCCCAGTGAAGCCATCAACGAACAGCATCTCGGCGCTATAACCAATGACGACGCTGTGCAAGAGACTATGGATCGCCACATGCTCCCTGTTGAGACCGATCTTTCTCATACGGCCATATACGATGACGATAATGAGGATGGAAACTATGACGATCTAAAAGACGAATCCAGCGAAGACAGCCAAGCTTGGCCCGTCAGCGGCAACCCTCGCTCGGGCAAAGGAGAGATTATATCCAAAAGAGGCAACTCATGTTGACAATCAAAGCATTCCCAGGGTGTTGGTGAACACGTTGGGGGTGGTAAATCAGTTACCAAACCAGGCCGCATGACGTCCGGTGGGAGAGGTCGCGGCACAACATCATCGAAAGGAGTTTCGTTGGTTGGCAAGGGCCGAAGAAAGAGAAAGCACTACCCTGTCTCCTGGGGCTGCTCTAAGGAGCAGATGAAGATGAAGAAGAGAGTTCTTTGTGTGTACGATGGGCCACGACGTCTCTGGAAGGACGACATGATGCTAGACAACGAATTCGAGGTCCGCATGCGCCTTGGACATGGCGAATCGTACGTGACCGATCTGGACGTTGAGACTGTCAAACGTGCTGAAGCATTACACAATGCAACGGAAGAAGAGAAGGGACCCTGGATCTAATAGGGTAGGAGCGGTCAACGGCAGAGTCCAAGATATTGGATGAGCGACGACCACAGGTAGTCTGTATTAACACTGTATTTGATATTTGGGGCGTCGGAGCGATTCTTTCGATGGAAACTTCTTCTTCTGGGTTGGATCATGACAGCATACGCCCATTGATGACAATAGACAGGCTGTCATGAAGGCAATATACGGGAAAAGGGATTTAAGATGGGCTACTTATGGTGATTTGTAGTAGGATTTGCTCCGTTGCTGTGTACCTGTACGAGTAGGTATGTAACTCAAGTCGAGTTCGCACTGCTGGCCAGAGCGATGCCTCGAGAACATGAACTTTATGACACGTTTGAAGATACACGTCCATATGCTGTACTACAGCTTTGCAAGCAGAAGATCCATGTCCAGCGTGATCTGAGCGTGCTGAATTAGCGTCATACTTAGGATCTAAGCCTGACTTTGACTAGTGAAGTAGCCCAGCACACACTGATAAGGAGATAAGATTAGCACTTCGGTCCACGCGTGTTTCGAGCGCGTCTAAACCACCTTATGGTACAACGTGCTCTGTGGAGTGCTTCGAGGAGACAATCATCATCACCAACATGATACGACAAGATTTTAGTCGGATCGACCCGAAACGAAGAAGTACACTCGACTACAAGAAGAGGAAATTCGCAACTCCTGCGTATAAGCAACAGGAGTATCCTTTCCGACTAAATCTTTATGGGATCCCTCCGACCACGGATATCACGCTCGAGCAATTCGAGCTCTGGGCTATCGACAGACTGAGAAGTATTGAGCACCTAACAAGACACTACTATTCTTCTGGCTGATGATCTGCAGTACTGGCTGAACTCGAGGCTTGCTCATTTCGTAATAAGACTCCTGCTGAGACTGTCGCCCATATCACACCCTTGCTCCAGAAGTGGCTGCCACTTCACTCAAATACGTCATCCTCTGCCGGCCCTCAGGATGAGACCTTAAGACTGGAACGACAGAAAGATCACTACTCACATTTCATACTTCGTCTTGCGTTCTCTTCTACAGAGGATCTACGCCGAAGGTTTGCAAGGATCGAGAGTGCTCTATTCAAGTTGCGCTTCCAGAATGATGACGCTTCGGAACGGCGAAGCTTCGTCGAGTCGCTGCAGCTCGACTGGGAGGTGGTGTCTGAAGACGAGAAGAGAACACTAGGAGCCGAGCTCCTGAACGCAACTCCGGGTTTGAAACGTCAGGAGATCGAAGATGGTGGGTGGTTCAAGGTCGACTTCGAGACGGTACCTGAGCTGGTTGAGAGTCGAAGGGTCTTCTTGAAGGCCGGGAAGGCATATGTGCCGGTCAGAGAGCAGATGAGTATGGTTCTCGCGGGCTTCAACGCTCGCCTGGATGAAGGCTTGGAAGTCTGCGACCCCAAGGATCCTCGCATTGTGGCAACGACCCTGACATGAAACAGCTCGCGGCACGCGCCCTTCCTCGCCTTGACGAAGACGATCGCCTAACTCCCATACTGAATCATCTTTCTAAGAATTTTGCAACCCCTGACTCCACTTTGTCGGACTCTGACAGTGCCCTATCCGGCGCACCCATCAATGCCGCCACCATCGATCCCCTATCCCATAATTTTCCTTTATGCATGCGAAGTCTTCACATGACGCTGCGCAAGAATAGCCATCTAAAGCACTACGGCCGCCTGCAGTATACACTGTTCCTCAAGGGCATCGGCCTGAGCTTGGAGGACTGTCTCATCTTTTGGAGGCAGGCGTTCAAACTGATCACAGACGATACCTTTAACAAAGAATATCGGTACAATGTGCGACACGTATACGGGGATGTTGGAGGCGACAGCACTCGTAGGGGCCGTGGGTGTAAGTCTAGAGGGCGATTGGATGTGTGGTGAAGGAGGCACGCTAATCTCGAGAGCAGATGCACCGTATTCCTGTCAAAAAATCTTGACAGAACGTCCGCCTGGGAGTGGAGAGTCACACGGGTGTCCCTACCGGCACTTCAGCGTCGACAATCTGACCGCCTTGCTCCAGACGACGGGCGTCAACGACAAGTCCGTTCTCGCAGGGGTGAAGGAGGACGTGGCCAGGCAAAGATACCACATCGCTTGCAACCGCGTCTTCGACTGGGCTCATAGCGCGGAAATCAAGCGGGGAAAGGAGGATGGGAGCTGGGGTGCTGCAGATTTGGACACGATCGTGCATCCAAATACCTATTTCAAGCGGAGTTATTTGTTGAAAACGGGAGGAAAGGTTTCCTCAGGGCCCGGGAAAGGGGACGAGATGGAAATGTAGCGCTGTAAATGATATCTGCACTGTTTTCTTGTCTATGTGTATGGCAGTGATGGAGTAATATGAATTCCTCTTGTTGGTAGCTGGAAGTGCTGACGGATGTACCGTTAGAGTGAAATGACGATATTCTTAAACGCTCCGAAACTCTTCGGTTGAAGATATTCGTACATGTGTGTGTACTGGTCACTGATCGAGATACTGATCAGTGAACGGCACTCGATCGGTATGAGGACCCAAAAACATACGGAGTGTGGGACTTGGTCGGACTTACTCGATGTTGGAACGGTCAACATCTCGAATCTACGAACCCGACATCGAACGTACTTGTAATGATTAGCCTCTCCAGGGAGCATTGTAGCGCAAGTTTGCTAAATATTTGGCTGAACGCAGTATTTGTTCTGCAAGGATGTAATCATTATGCTGGGCTTGTCGCTGCCGGAACGCAATATGTTCACGAAGCAGAAGCAACAACTGCTGCTCCCCTATATTCTGTCTTCTCTCATTCGTTCTCACCATTCGCACCGGCCAACTCGTCCTCACTCCCACCTGTATCGTCGCCGTCAACCTCGGAATCATCAAAAAATACTCCACTTTGACGCTTGAGCTCCTGGAGTACGCTCGGACGCCTTTCCTCTTTCTGCAAGGGATGCGGTTCATGGTCGTCATCCGTAGCAGATGTTCTCATGGCCCGGCCGTGCATGTGCATACTTTCTCGACTCGCGATTCCTTCCATATCTGCCTTCCCTGATCCCCCAAGCAACAAACCCTCCTCAATCAAGCGCTCGATCTTCATTCGGTTCTGGAGGAAGAGTAGCTTTGGGAACGTGGACTGCTGACCCGCCAACAGCATTCTTGCAAGCCTTTCGGGTGTCGGATCGGAGAGAATGTACCAGAAATCGCTGATGCGAGTCTTTGGCCATATCGTGATCGTACCGCTGAATTGTTGTAGCCAAATTCCCGACCAATCTTGGCCCAGTGGGCGGGGTAGTAGCTCAAGATGTTTCGAGATCTTGACGAATTTCTGCAACTCGAGTTTGAGATACTATACACGATATAGAGTCAGCATTGCCATTCATGGGAAAGACATACAGCAAGATTGGTAGCACGCCTGAAGATTATGCAGAAAGCATGTGCTCCCTAGAAATAAGCTGCAGCGTAGAATTGTGGCATGATTCAAATGGCAAAGTGACTTCAGCCTTGTTCCTGTTTCACAATGGAAACATATCCAAAGTATGTACGGGAGCATCCTAAATGGAAGGAAGCTCCCGGAAGACCAGCTTCAGGCCTGTTGTTTGATACTGAATGGAACATATTGGCTCATATATTCACGCACCGTTTCTGTTGCACTTCCGAGATAGCCTCCCCGCCAGCCCCGCCCCCTGCGGTGAGTAACAGGCCGCCCGACAGCCCCTCTAGAAGAAAAGAAAAACAGATTTATGTGTGGATTCACTTGAGAAACTATCGAGAAATTCACACCAAAGTGTAAATTCAGAGCTTTGAGTGGAATATCAGTGCGAAGACTGTGTGGTATCAGTATAGCACACTTGGACAAGGACTCTCCACACACCTTCCATCTTTCCATTTATGACCAAAAGAGTAGGGCGAAAGAGTGCCGTTTGACGACTTGGTCATAAGCACAACGGGGTTGAGAATGCCAGGGACCGCTGCCGAAGCCAGGACAGCAGACCATATAACGCAGTCCGGAGCTGTCAGGTAGTTGGCTAGAATGGTGGGTGAATGAGGGTCTGAAGGGACGCAAGATACATTGAGGATTCGACCCGTACGTTCATAGGCCTCTCTGAAGGTGGTACTACCTCTGCAAAACCAGGAACAGTGACGCGCCCACTCAAGTGAGTCAAATCTAGCGCCGGTACGCTACCATGATCGTAGAAGTCAGCAAACTTCTCGGAAAGGAAAACACAGATTGCGAGATGCAGTAAAAGAGTTGCAAAGTCATCAAAATTCCCTGCAAACGCCTTATGATTCTACTGATGAGGAGCGATTGGAAGAGAGGAAAATGTACTTACCCACCAACGCGGAGCCCAAATAAGGAACGTGTCTGCACACGCCTTGATGCGATGGGCCAAGGCCGGCACCAGGAGCTTACGTAACTCATCGTCTGTCCTACCACATCACCTAAGCTTGAGACATGACCCGAAGCTCAATTTTCGGCGGGGCAGCAACAGTGCAGAGAAAGCTTACCGTGTGGCTATGAGAGCGGCAACCAAGGCTCCTCCACTGGTCCCTGTGATGACATCTCTAAATCAGCGGGAATTAGCAAACCTTCATCAAGCCAAGGATGTACAACAGTAATTCATGAGACGAGGCTAGTAAGCGGCTGCTGTTATAACTTTTACGATAGAATGTCTCAGTGAGGATGGATTTGAACAGTAAGGCGACTTACGGAAGCAGTGATGCATCGAGAAGAGCTTTCGCGACACCAAAATGATACCACGCGAAAGATGCTCCGCCCGAAAGACAGAACGCCGTACGACCAAAATTTGTGTGCAAATGCTTAGCGAATGAGTACTTCTCGGCTTGGCTGAGTTTTGACGAGTGTAGTATATAAGCCAAGGCAGCATGTAACTCGTCGACGAACTCTTGTGCTAGATGCTTTGTACCGTAGTAAGTCTCCTGAATAAAGGTCCCTGTCAGTATGCTTCATTCCAGGGTAAAATCGCAATCGCACAGGAGCGCTCAATACTGGCTTAAGAATGACATGGCCAATGTACACTCAATATGTCGTACAACGGATACGCTGTCTGCAATTGACAAAATTGGCTCCGAGAACACTCACGCTGTATAGACGAGGATTCTCGACCCCAACGAAATTATTTTTGACACATGCCTCCACAAGGCTGATTAGTTTATCGAGAGCCTCTTTCGATGATCTACCATTGAGCTGCTCCTGCGATTTTGCCAATCCTCTTCCCGCCTTGAGCTGTTCCTTTACCCTTGTCACTGTTTTGTAGTCATAGTACGCGTAGTCATCCGTCTCCTTCCATTCCTCATTTCCAAGGTGAGCATCGAGCTCACGGGCTGCAGTCTTCCAGTCTTCGTAACCGGTCTTCAATCGCACGTTTCGCCGCAGCTTCTGCCGTCGCCCTCTCCAAGTCACAAGGCGCTCGTAAGCCCATATGTATGTGCGAGTAAGCAGATAGGAGAAGCCTAAGAATAGGATCCAGCCAAAGACCACCAGGAGTAAAGGCCATTTCAACAAAGCATAGACGAAACCTTCCCGTGTCTCGTCGGTGGTTCGCCGAGCCTTCTTCCGCGATCGAGGCCGTTTCCGTTTAACTCGCTGGTGGACTGGCCGCCAATCGTTGAGAGCTATGACAGGCGCGGACTCGGGTGCATTCAAAGCTTTAGCAAATTCGTCAATGTCCGCCTTGTTGATGAACTCGGTGTCAATGTCGGGTAACGTAGATGGATCGAAGGAGCTTTGAGGAAAGCCTTGGGTGGACGACTCCGTGCATGGCATTCCGTTCTCCACAGGCGCAGGTATGGAACGTGATCACGCATGCATAGGAACAGCGAGTCAGAAAAGATAGCATTGGTACTGTGTTGTCAAATGTAGGAATACCCAGAGTAATGATGATCTGTGGCCAAGAATGAGGTTCCAAACACGAAACGCTACGTCACGGCGAAAAGTCAAATGCATGCAAAATTGGACTTACTGGAATTGGTATAATCGCCTTGTCTATTCGATGCCTCACCTCTTGTCACGTCACAAAGCATTGAAAGGATTCAAGATCATAATACTAAAGAAAGGTCGACTGCGTTCATTATGATTGCGGGTCACGTGCAGGTGCAAGGTTTCACCCAAACCCAAGCAAGCCATGACATGCACCCTAACGGTATCAAGCTTTTAAGCCGCACGGTACCTTGCGCCAGATCCGCGACAGCGAGCATCTAATCGCACTTGAATATTTCCAGGTGTCAAGCCTGGACGCCCGCTCCTCTGATGAATCTCCTCAGGAACCGGAGAGACGTGTGTGGATCACGCTTAGCCCTCCTGTACTTGGACGAGAGATCCTGTGCACTTATATACAGGTATTGGTGATTATTGCGCATGGGCAATCTGAAGGGAAGAATGATCAAGAGGTAAGGCGCTTCGACGAAATTCGGGATTTGGAGTGTGGAGGGCTTACGATGAATCTCGGCTAGAACTAGCGTGCAGATCAGATAGGTCTAGGCTGAACCGGCTTGGCATTGCATGATACCTCCAACATCCATCGCCCGTGACTTGCTCTACCGTATTCTTTACACAACCAAACCACTTTTGACCCTACAAACCGCGCCATTTCCGACCACTCGTCTGCAACACCTCCACTTCGCATTGAAGACCAGGAAACAGGGCTGTTTTGGATTTAGCCAGACTCTCTCAGATCCATCGCATTTGGGCTGATCTACGCCGTTATCTGTTGTTGATACTGCCTCATTGATTTGGTCTCCAGAGGCATGATACATTCGATAAGGAGATGTGATGCGTCGCACCTTAATATTGGCTGAAGGCGCATACTACAAATTCGAGTCTCAAACTAAGAATCACAGTGCTCATTCGTCGCCACGTCATGCCGCCGCGAAATAAACGAGGAAAGCCAGGTGATTTCGATCCAACTAAATCTGACTCCGAGGACGAGACTTATGGCACATCAACCTCGAAGCCGCTCAAGTCGAGATCTTACAGGAGCCAACACGGTAGCTCTGCTCGGAAAAGGCAGCGTCGGAGACAGAGCGGCGACGACTCTGACGAAGATATCATTGAAGAGAGTGATTTGAGCGGCAATGTGACTGAAGAAGATATCGAGGATAATGAAGAGGTTGAGGTCGGACCAAGTGGGCGACCAAAACGTAGGGCAACAAAGAATCAACCAAAATATGAGGAGGAGAGCGACAGCGGTGAATTCACAGAAGCGGCAGTCGAGGTTGAGCAACGAAAGAAGAGACAAACCAAGCAAACGCTCATTATAAAACTTAAGGCGACTCCTAGATCCGTAAGACGGGCTACAGGAGCACGGAGTGGTAGCGTCAGCAATTCCAGGCCCACTTCTTCTTACAACGTACCTTTCAATACGCGACGAAGTAGTCGCATAGCTCATGATGAGACCGAGCCGGTTGTTGCCCTTACAAATTCCGGTCATCACGTTGATGTTCTACGTGCTGGAACACGAAGCCCACCTCCTACAGACGTAAGACCAATGAGGGGCGGCAAAAGTGTTAAAAAAGCTCCTGCGTCTAGCATTGTCAATGAGGAATCCCAAGAGAGCTCAACCAGACTAGATGAGGAGTACTTGGGCGCCAACGAGCCCCCAGTTGAAAGCTATCGTGAAATTGCCGCAAGTCGTGAAGATCTTGGTGATGAAGGCGAGGTGCTTCAGCAGATATCATCAGATCATGAACGTGACCAAAGAGAAGAAGCCGAAATGATTCAAGCTGAAGCCACCGACGATGTTGCTGTTATACCCGAATCAGGCGCAGAGGATGACCACAACGAAGACGAAGACGACGATCCAATCAGCAAGCCTAGACGCAAGTTGAGACAGCAGCGTGATGGCGATACCCCAGGACAGAGCGCCGTCGAAACAACGAGGCGGGAGGGTACTCGATCTAAACGCCATCAACTTCGCTCGACCCTTGGGAAGCGTAAGACTCGCAGCTCGCAGAGAAGCACACATCAGGAGAGCAGCGACTTCGAACCTGGTGTCGAGGAAGGGGCTGAAGAAGATGTCTCGGACTCAAGTGCTCCATCAGGCTCGCCACCCAAGGCAGCTCAGCACAATGAAGACGATGACAGCAGTCCTCACCGAAGGGCGGCCAAGCGGCGAAAGGTCAATCCGAGAAGCCAGCAAGTGTCAGACGAGCGTGACAGTGAAGTTGCAGAAGAACTAGCTGACGAGTTAGATGAGCTCAAGAGCAGTCGTTCTCGGCGAGCTGCTAGGGCCGCTATCATATATGACGATCGGAAAACGCGAAACCGAAAACCTGTAGATTATCGCATTCTGCGACCGGACCTCAACATTTCCGTTGAAGACGATGGGGAACCCTCTACAGCTACGCCCACACGTAAAGGTCGCGGCGGTGCTGGGGGAGCGTGGCAACGAACACTGTACTCCACGTATGGTCCATTTGGCGGCGCAGGCGGACCAACACCAGTATTCGGTGGTCCTGGTGGTATTGGCGCTGCCGCTGGCGCCGATTCCGACAGCAGTGACGATGAAAACATGCAGCGTCCGCGAGTATCTGGCCTTGGAGGGACAGTCGGTATGACACCGACTACTGCACACCCTGCAGGTCTGAGCCTTTTTCCTCCGCCTGCCGGTCAATTAGCGGGTGGTGATGCTCTTCAAGGTCCATCCGGAACACCTGCGAACCTCGGTAAGGTCAAAGACAAGTCTGCCCTGGCAGATGCGGATCCTTTAGGCGTGGATCAGAACGTAAATTTTGACAGCGTTGGAGGATTGCAGGGTCATATAGATCAGTTGAAGGAGATGGTCGCTCTGCCTTTACTCTATCCTGAAGTCTTCCAGCGGTTTCATGTTACTCCCCCTCGAGGTGTCCTCTTTCATGGTCCCCCTGGAACTGGCAAAACTTTGCTGGCTAGAGCTCTTGCGTCTAGCGTTAGCTCGCAAGGAAGGAAAGTGACATTCTACATGCGTAAGGGCGCAGATGCACTCAGCAAGTGGGTTGGAGAAGCAGAGCGCCAACTAAGGCTCTTGTTTGAAGAGGCACGCAAAAACCAGCCAAGCATTATATTCTTCGACGAAATAGATGGTAAGGAGTGATACGCGTATATTACGATTGGCGGTCGCTAACGGTATCAAAGGTCTCGCGCCAGTAAGATCAAGCAAGCAAGAACAAATCCATGCCTCCATCGTTTCGACCTTACTAGCTCTCATGGATGGCATGGATGGGCGTGGTCAGGTCATCGTCATTGGAGCCACCAACCGACCTGACTCAATCGACCCTGCCCTTCGCCGTCCTGGTCGATTCGACAGAGAATTTTACTTCCCCTTGCCAAATACAGAAGCCCGGCGGACCATCTTGGACATCCATACGAAGGGCTGGGATCCTCCTCTAACCCCTTTCTTCAAGGACGAGATCGCGCAACTGACGAAAGGCTACGGTGGAGCGGATCTTCGCGCGCTCTGTACTGAAGCTGCATTGAACGCCGTGCAACGTCGGTACCCTCAGATTTACAAATCCAATGAGAAACTTCAGATCAAGCCGGAGACAATCAACGTGATTGCAAAAGACTTCATGATATCGGTCAAGAAAATGATACCATCCTCAGAAAGAGCTACATCTTCAGGTGCGGCACCTTTACCTGCGCAGATCGAGCCCTTATTGCGCCATCGACTTTCGGACATCAAGAACATCGTCTCAGAGGTACTACCGCAGCAGAAACGTCTGACCGCCCTGCAGGAAGCAGAATTCGAGGACGCAGGAGATGATCGAGGGATGAAGGCAGAACGCATGCAGCAAGGTAGTCTGATCGCTACAGGTTTAGAGATCCTCTATTTACAATGCCTTAGAATTCGAGCGATCACGAATATTCCGGCCGCGACTGCTCATAAGGGGCGTACCTGGTATGGGCCAGCAGTATCTCGCCAGAGCTCTCTTGAATCATTTCGAAGGTCTCCACGTGCAATCTTTCGATCTTCCAACTCTTTTGAGCGATTCAACGAGAGTAGGTGCGCATCTTCAACATGGTATCGTGTGCTGATAGTGTGAAAGTCCACAGAAGCTGCAGTGGTCCAGTTGTTTACTGAAGTGCAACGGCATAAGCCTAGTGTCATCTATATACCTAATGTTGATGTCTGGTATAGGACTGTGGGCTCAGCAGTAATATCTACGTTCCTCGGTCTTCTGCGAATGTTGGCACCCACGGATCCAGTACTTCTTCTTGGTATCCTGGAGTGTGAAGAGGAGTATGTTGATCAAAAGATGGTCAAGGACTTGTTCGGATATTCACGGAGCAACAAATTTGAGATTTCACGGCCCGACAGGGTGAGTGTTGAATTGGTCAGGGGCAATCCTCAGTCGCTAACTCTATCCAGCAATCACGCCACGAGTACTTGGACGCTATCATTGACTACGTGAACGCATCCCCCGCCGAATTCCCCGAACCCGCGGACCGTAAGAAGAGGGAATTTGAGATCCTTATGCCGGTTCCCCCTGAGCCACCAAAGGAGCCACTGCCACTTTCTAAGGCGGAGGAGAAGGCACAGAAGAAAAGGGACAGGTTGCTTCTCAATCAACTAAAGCAGCGTATACAGCCTATCATGGATCAAATTAAGTTGAGGAATAAGAAGTTCAGAACTGGAGCGATTGATGAAGGCGCAATAAGGTACCTATATGAAGAAGAGGATCCCACCTTTGTCAGTACCGATCTACCACGAGATCAGAGGCAATTGGATCCCTCGCGCCCTTACGAGAAAGCGACGAATGCACAGCATGAGCCTGGCCTAGTGGATATAGCTACGGGGAAATTCTACTACAATCTGGAGACAGTCACAATCGAAAAGCGGCTGTCAAACGGGTATTATAAGAGACCCAAAGATTTCACGGCGGATATCAAGAAGCTAGCAAAAGATGCCAAAGCCATGGATGACCCCGAGCGTATCATCAAGGCAAATGAACTCTTGACCAACGTCGAGGTCGACATGGAAGATATTGGGTTACGAGATCCACAGTTCGTGGCAGAACTTGAAAACGTCTATGCTCGAGAGCAAAGGCGTGAGAGGGAAATGATCGAGAAGGCTAAGGAGCTGGCAGCAGTCGAGGGACGAAGGATTGAGGCCATATCGTCCAACGTGCCACCGGCTGATACTGCTACATCATCGGTTGAGCAGTCGGTTGGCCCTATCATCCTCGGACAGCCCGTGACGAATGGCATCGTGCATCACCCTATCACGCCATCGGATCCTTCACAGCGGAGCACACTTACCAATGGTTTTCCGAGCCATATATCAGACCTCAGCAATTTACAGGGGCATCATCACAGCAACGGGACTTCTGTGCCTTCGCGAGGCGAAGGCGACGTCAACATCTCAAATAGTGAAGATGTCCAATCGACGGAGAAGGGAACTCAGAGCAGCTCGATTGGCCCTTCCGCCCAGACTCGACCTATGGAGCCCTATACAGGAGGATCCACATCCATAGAGCATCGACGGTCTATGCCTGGAAGCCTTAGCCAAAGGAGTTTCATTACCCCAATGGCAGAAAACTCAAATCTGAATGACTACACTAATTATGCATCGACAACATCTTCTGAGAAGAGAAACACGGGGTCTTCAGGCGACAAGAACACGCAAAGCACCCCAGGGAGGCAGGAGGGTCCTGATCTTTCTATGTTCAATGAACTTGGCGAAGGCAACTCGCAGCTTCCAGACACGCGCGGTAATACCCAAGGTAGGTTATCGAAACCTAATCCCATCTCGCTCTTGGGGAATCAACTAATGCCAGATGCCAGGCTCTCAGAATTCCATTCACCCTATCAGCAATCCATCGGGTTCCCAAAGCCAAGGTTCACCACCCGAACGCTCATCGCAGACTCCTGCGGTTCCTCCCTGGCCACGGGAAAAGTCCAACATCAGTTCTCTTCTCAACGATCCCGTTCCTGGTCCATCCAGAGCTCTTGCGACAATGCACCCTCAGCTGATCCCTGATCCCATTTACATTTCTAATCTGCTCGAGCATCTGGTGACCCAAACAAGTGGTTGTAGCGTGGAACAGTTGGAACAGATATACTCTGTCTTGATGAGCGAAATATGGAAGACGAGAGGTGATTGGGACAGGGGCAGGGTGGCCAGAAGAGTCCAGGGTCGTTTCGATGACGTGCTTGAAGATATTAATTTTTGTCAAGGGCTCACTGCGAGAAGCATCGAGATTGAGGACGGTGATTGAGGATACGCAAAACTTGAATGTAGGCTATCGGTTGGATTGTGTAAGGTAAGCGAGGCGTTGATGGGGTTGGAATTCCCACGTCGATTGTGTATCCCTTTGGACAAATCGGTGACATAGGGTTGTCCTTGCTCTCCTATCTACCACAGCGTTCGTACGAGTAAGTCACGAGAAATAGGCTATAGAACGTGGTAGGGTATGGTTTTGGGAACACAAAGAACTAGCTACATCAAGGCAACCGTTCTCGCCGAACCCACAAGCTTTGGTATGTTTGCGTCGCTTCGACCATGCTATCATTGTCATCAAGCATAATGCCGGAGGTCTCCCAACTTGTCCACCCAAGCGCTGGGCACTGTCCTTCCATCCGCCCAGTCATCCTTGCTTTTCGTGACCCCAGTAAGAACACACAAAGTGCCGCCCAATCCGCCCTCGAGGCCAAAGGCGATGTCTGTGTCAAGTCTATCTCCAACCATACAAGTCCTTTTCCTGTCGAAATGGAATTTCCCCTCGACAGCGTCCATCATCGCCTGACTTGGTTTGCCTAAGCTTGTTGGTTTCCTTCCACCCATCATGGCTACCAGTGGCGCTGCGCATGCACCTGCGCCTGGGAACAGAGTCGAGGCGGACGGGAGTGTGGTATCACTGTTCGTAGCAAGGAAAACAGCCCCGCGGCGGAGGTAATGGTAGGCGAGGCTGAGCTTCAGGTAGTTGATGTGGAAGTCGAGACCGCATAGGACGACACCAACGGAGGGGTCCAGGTGAGCGCCAGATGCGATTGAAGCGTAATCTTCCTTAGCAATGATCCGGTTCAAGCCAGGGTCCGTACCCCCAATGTGTTGGATGTGTTCGGAATCCAACTCGGTCTCGATACCGGCTTCGCCGAGAACGTAGACCGTCTGCTTTTCGGGAGGTAATTTCAGGATACGGGAAATATAGATCGCGGCGCTGTAAGCTGACCCAAAGACTTCATCCTGTCTGGCGCATTAGACTGCTGAATGTCTCTGAAGGTGATTCGGGTAGCTCTACGGTCTCCGCCGGTATTCCCATACTCGTGAGCTTTTGCTTATATTCTGCACGCGATTTTGTGCTGTTGTTTGTGACGAAAATGACCTGTTTGCCTGATGCACTGATCAGCGCTCAGGCTGCAGAAGCGTTTGAGAAGCTAGGTTCTAAACAACTGTACCTTGGCTTCTCAGGAGCTCTAGGGTCTCGACAGTCCCTTCGAAAATATGTTCGCCAGACCATAAGACGCCTACCCTTTTTACCTGGTAAGCAGGAAGTCATAATGACCGTGGTGGACGTGTGTATGCAATGCACACGCAAATTGGAATATGTGCGAGGCCTACATACCATCGCAGTCGAAAAGGAAGACCTGACAAAGATATTAGTCTTAAAGAGTGGCACGAAGATACAGTAGCAACTTTTTAGCTTGTACTGGGATAAGTCTGTATTGAGATACAGACGCCGAAGAATTACTTACATCAAACGTGTCTATGAAATCCTTTATACCTTTGTGATCCCCACTTAGATACCGCGAGGAAGCCATCGCACCACCCAACGACAGTTGTGGGTTGCAACCGGAGCATTGTGAGACTACATTTATGTTGTAGATGTTGCAGGGCTAGAACTGTCACAACCCTACTGCCTTCATTGACGACTCCCAAGTGATAATAATTGCGTGTCAATCTATTACCACATGGGCTGAACCTACGATTCGGAAAGTGATAGGAGTGCCCTGGATCTTTGCGACCTTTTGCTAGAGTTCTACTACGACCTAATCAATGGTAATCTTCTTCGAGACTTCCGAAAAATGTCGGAAAAACCTTTCAAACAACTTGATAGCATACTCGACATCGTAAATGCCGGAAGTCTCCCGGATGCTGTGCATACTCATCTGTGGATTTCCCAGGTCCAAAGTCCTTGTACCCAGGGCAGCCGAGAGCATCGGTCCAATAGTGCCCCCACAGCTGGAGTCGTTCCGTACGACAAAGAGCTGCAAAGGTACCCCTGCTCTGCGAGCAACTTCCTCAATCAGCACGATACCAGGCATGTTGGTAGCATAACGAGCGTTAGCGTTGATCTTGATCACAGTGCCTTTGTTCATCTCTGGCTTATGGTCAACCTGTAGATGGTGTGGAAGTCAGTATTGCCACAAGTGGAGAGATGAAAGGATCGCAGCTCGAGTCAAGAGACTCTATAGGAGACATGGGAGAGTGATCCCTCCCCACCATACTGCTCATGACTCAACAGTTGCGGGTATTGGGCGAATATCGGCTGAATAGACGTACCTCGTAGTTGGCTGCATAGTTTGGGTTTACTGAGTGAGCCATGTCTGCAGAGACCAGGAACGACTTGGACAGGGTTTGTTCGTAGGCATCTACATCGGGAATTCTGTTCTCCTGAGTCGGAAGTACGGAGAGGCGACGTATCATGGATGGTAGGAAATTTGAATCGGCTCCTTGAGCGGTTTGGCTGCCAATTTCCTCATGATCGAACAAAGAGACAAGGCGGACAGACTCCTCGTCATCGAGGGCTGAAGCCGAAAGGACCGAGTTCAAAAGACCCATTATGCTACAGAACGACATTTCGAGATTGTCAAGTCGTGGAGAAAATAATAGCTCCTCATTAATGCCCCCAACACAGGACTTTTGGGTATCGTAGAGTACCATTTCGAAGTCGACCACCTCAGATGGTTGCACGTTGGCTTCTTTGCTTATCAGCTCAACTACATAAGGATGATGTCTCTGGCTTAAAGCCTTCAGTGGACTAGCTTTTCCACCTTCTTCCGTGGACTCTGTGGTCGCACTCTCATTTTTGTCTTGTCGATTGAGCTCAGCTGCGAGGAGACCTGCGATGGGAAAGAGTTGTGTTTCTTTGTTGAACGTAAAAGGATCCTGTCGATCTAGATGGACCGCAAGAGTGGGAATTCGCAGGATTGGGCGTTCAATCTTGACAAGCTTTTGAACATAGTCCCCCTTATTATGCTTGACCAACACTCGGCCTGCCATGCTCAGATCTCGATCGAACCATGTATGCCACAGTCCGCCACCATATGTCTCTACACCGACCTGCATGAAACCATTACTCTCTTTCTTGCTGACCGGCTTCACCCGAAGAGTGGGTGAATCGGTATGAGCACCTATCATAGCAACAGGGTTACCTGGCCTCCATTTCTTGCCTATAGCAAACGCTAAGATGGTCGAAGCGTTGCGTGTGAGAAAGTATTTTCCGCCTGGGACGCAACGGTTACTCCAGGAATCCTTCTCTTCCAAACCTGTAAATCCCGCCTTTTCAAGTCGTTGCTTGACGGAGTGGACAGCGTGAAATGGAGTGGGTGAGGCGTTAATGAATGACAGAAGCTCATGGCCCGCTGTAGCGGAGACATCCATTGTCGAGGTTGTTGTGCTGTGGCGCCGCGGTGTTGAACAACACTGTTGATGTCTGTAATGTATACACGAAACGAACTTTACCTGTATATGTGATAACACTGACGTTCGAGAAAGGAGCGGTTTCAAGGGGAATGCAGAGCCAATCATGAATTATTGTAAGGCAGAATCCCAAACGCTCCGTCTTTGATGCATAAGTAGCGTATCTCACGTATTCTAGTAGATCGTTCATCAGACCCTTGACGTGACCACCGCGCGTAGATTGTCACGACGCATCGCAATAATTGAGAAAACGAGTAGCGAAACCATCAATCTTGCGCCAACTTCATTTCAACACTGCGGTGTTGTTTGGCTTTTGTTTAAGCACGTTGTGTTATATACGAGCGGTACAATACATAAACACCAACGAATCCCGAGAGCGGAACTGCCCCTAGCTCACTTTCCATGAACTTCAATAAGAAACTCACATCCTACACCATTTCATAACAATCACAACAATCCACTGCGCGCCCTCCGAGGACTCGATCAGTCGCTCCTATCTCTTGCTTCATGCCACCGGCCTCATCGTCATAACGGCACTCGACCTGACGTGGGCCTGTAGTGAAGCCAGAAACGACGTCTGTGCAACAATCACCAGCGTTGGGTTCCTGAGTTTGCTATCAAGAGTTCGCATCAAGCTGTGCAGTCGTCAACACCGTCTGAAGAGTCTTGGATTGTGATTACGGCACAATGCCGGAAATTGCGACCGAATTACATATATCCTCGTCCCTAACTTCTAGGACAGTGGAAAGTTCACTTACGCCCACCTTGGTCTCACCACCACACTCAAAAACGCCCCCAACAGCAACCGGCAAATGCAATCAGCTCGTTGATCAAGGATTGGATGGCGTCGAAGGAGCGGGTTCGAAACCTTTGGATCCAAATGCCCTCAGTAACAGGTTGCAGGAGATGGAGGACGGAGGACGAATAAGGGAGAGGACGCCAGGCGCCAGTCCTAGCCGAAAAAGACAAAGAATATATGGTGATAGGTCAGTTGAACATATAACAAGCCCTCTGGGACCGTTTCCGATGTTGCAACTGAATGTACTATTCGACATTTTTTTGAAGCGTCACATGCTCACCGCAGCTCAACTACAGGTTCATTCCAAATCGTGACGGTCAAGATCTGCAAGCAAGTTTCAGCCTATTGCATGATGATGCTTCGCCTGCTACGCCATCCAAGGCAAAGAGGCGGACCCCTTATGGAGAGCTTCATTTTCAGAAGAGTGAGTTGAACCATGCAGCTAGCTGGAAGGCATAAGTATTATTTCAGCTAATATCTAGTAGCTGAGGAAGCGAATCGAACATTTTCTACGCTTCTACGATCCGAGCTGTTTGACACAACAATACCTCAGCCCACACCACCAACACTTTCCCCTGATCTTACATCGACCCATTCAACAACTATAAATGATCCCTCCAGATCGAGAACACCACCCACAAATCTCTCATCATCCTCACTACCTTCCGCCAGTCTCACCCCATCTACGCCCCACAAAAACCTATTTACCTACATGTCGCCGCGGCATCATACGAATATATCTGGTCATCCAACGCCATCAAGAACACCCCAAAGCCGTCATGGTCCAAATCTCAATACCCAATCAGACCTTTACAGCTTATCCCCTGTCCGCTTCGACAGTCAGCGCCTTCTCCTAAGCCCTCGAAAAGCGCCTCGAGCAGTCAGCAAGGTTCCTTTCAAGGTTCTCGATGCTCCCGATTTAGCGGACGATTTCTACCTCAATCTTGTAGATTGGGGCGGTAGCAATATCTTGGGTGTTGGTCTTGGGTCCTGCGTCTATATGTGGAACTCAACGTCAGGCCGGGTGACGAAACTATGCGATCTCCAGGATGATATAGTCACATCTGTTTCCTGGATCCAACGCGGCACGCACGTTTCAATAGGGACAAACAAGGGTCTTGTTCAGATCTGGGATGCAGAAAAGCAGCGTCGCTTGCGAACTATGACCGGTCACACTGCTCGAGTGGGTGCATTGGCATGGAACGATCACATTCTGACGTCCGGGTCTCGTGACCGCTTGATTTACCACCGCGACGTTCGCCAACCCGATCAGTTTCTTAGAAAGCTTTCCGGCCACAAACAGGAAGTCTGCGGGCTGCGGTGGAACACGGAAGACGGGCAATTGGCTTCTGGTGGCAATGACAACAAATTAATGGTTTGGGACAAGTTGTCAGAAACACCATTGTTCAAGTTCTCCGAACACACCGCGGCAGTCAAGGCGATAGCTTGGTCGCCGCACCAACACAATCTACTTGCTTCTGGTGGTGGAACCGCAGATCGTCGGATCAAATTCTGGAACACAACCTCTGGCCAATGTGTACAGGAGCTCGACACGGGATCGCAAGTCTGTAACCTCGCATGGTCAAAGAACAGCAACGAACTTGTATCTACTCATGGCTACAGTCAGAACCAGATTGTGGTCTGGAAGTATCCTAGCATGACACAAGTAGCGAGCCTAACGGGCCATACCTACCGTGTGCTCTATCTAGCAATGAGTCCAGATGGGCAAACCGTTGTCACAGGTGCTGGTGACGAAACCCTGAGATTCTGGAAGTGTTTTGGGAAAAGAGAGCGAGATGGTGTCGGCGGTGATGGAGCCGGAGCAAGGATGGAGAGATGGAGCGTGATCAGATGAACGAGGCCGTATGTGAAGCTTATTCATTGTGTGTTATATGGGCAATATCTTGCTGGATGTTGCTGAAATCTTGAGCATATAAAGGGCAAACGAGCATTATGAGCAGGCCAAGCTTGATGGTTAGCATGGCGCTAGGCTTAAGGCGCTCACTCAGGGGATTGCGAAGAAGCTGTCGGGCGGACACCTTGGCTTTGCAGTGTCAAGACTGGGATACCAATTGGTGCGAAAAGTGCATGGAACCTAAAGAAATATTACCTCACAGTATAAGCCTACCGGGCTCGACTTGTAGTATGGTCTTTACTCGCTCCAGGAAAACTTTCGCTCGCTTTTCCTCCTCCCTCGAAACGCTAACACTGAAAACACTTATCGCTTCGCCTGGTTGCAAACCAGCCATAATCCCCGGTGGCGGCATCCTGAAAGTATTGGCTACTTTAGAAGATGCACCACCCGCCAAAATATCGTAGACGTCCAATTGCCTTTGCGGCTTTGCTCTCTCCACAAATGGATTGCTCGGTAGGGCAGAGATTTGGGGGATGTAGGATCCCTTTGATGTCTTGGAGCTCACTTCGTTGAGACCTAGGATATCATTGAACAAATCGTCGGTCGTTGGGCGTGCAGCTGTAGACCGGGGCAAATCGTTGTTCGCAAGCTCTGTGGCCCGGGAGATGAATTTCGATAGTGGAAGGGTGACGCCTAATGTGGTTTGAATCCGTTTTTGGACCGCCATTACAGATGATAAGGAGACGGGGACGGCGATGTCTGTCTTGAGAAGCTCCGTCGCGGTCGCTTGCGGGGTTTGCGCCTTGTTTTGCGGTAACGCAGGTGATTCCTTTGGGGGAGCCGGCTTGGCCTTGCTGAGGTCTAGATGTCCGAGTCTGGATATCCTCATCGACTGATCTGATGAGTAGGAGGAAGATATTGTGCCGAGGTAAGCTAGAACGTCGCCTTTCAGCAATCGCCCTTTAGGGCCGCTGGCAGGGATTTTATCAGCTTCCGACGCCGGTATGCCCTTTTCATGGAAGAGTTGCGCAATGGAGGGGTATAAGGGGTAGGTCTGTTTTATGGATTTGCCTGAAGCGTAGGGGGAAGCTTTGGCACTAAAGGCTGTAGCTTCGGACGCCGTTGATGGAGGAGCCTCGCTGTGCGATTCGGATGATGGCAATGGATCCATCCCAGATTCCAGAGCATCTTGAGGTGAAGAGGTCGGAGCAGCTTCTTCTGCAGGGATGGAGAGGGTACTGAGATCGTCGTCTGTCTCAGCTAAGACTGCAATTCGAGTGCCCACTTTGACGCCCTTGGTGCCCGCTTGTTGCTACAACCCAATTCTTCTTAGTAAGTGTGAATAGTCCTGGTCCGATGGTCGTAGTACCGTGATTTTTGCCATTTTCCCATCATCCTGTGCCTCCACATCCATCTGAGCCTTGTCGGTCTCGATTTCCAGAAGTACATCGCCGGTGATGAAGGATTCTCCTGTAAGATAATGTTTCAGCCTTCTGAAATCTTCCCAGTCCACCCCTTTCGTTGGGGAAATGATTCATACCCTCTTTGACTTTCCAATTTGTGATATTGCCTTCAGTCATTGTCGGTGACATAGCCGGCATTGTGAAACTATGTGCCGCCAATGCCTTCGAGTTGGTTTGGAAGCCTGGTGCAGAGTGTCATTAATAGATATATGTACATGAATAATGCTGGGGCAGACTTCTAACGAAGACATGCCGGCGAAGTGGCCGACTCGTAAGTTTAGAGAACTTTTTGGCTACTTTAAAGGATGACACCATGTCTTTCTGCAAGAATTAATGAAGAAATTATGTCGCTGTCCAGCGAGACGACCTGAGTAACATAAGTATGGTAAGGTAAAGTTCGAAGTCCTGGTCGGAAGAATTGACGAATGGTGGGGCCTTCCATTTAGCGTATTCAGGACTCATGCGAAACCTTGGCACTGCGTAAAGAAAATTCCCCCCCCCTTTTTATAGGTGAAGCCACATTATAATCACCTATTACGGCATTATCAGTTCACAACGTCCTATTCCGTTGGAATTGAAGCTATACGCAACCCTCCGAACCATATCCTTAGCCCTACATTACACTCGCTATGCCCTAGTCGCAATACATTCGTTGGGGAGCTTCCAGTAGGAGAAAAAGGAGCTCTACAGCCGTCGTGGGTTGAGATTAGATAGTAAGACATAATATAAGAGCGAAGTTTAAGTGCCTACAGGTTATAGATAGCTTAAATCTCGATAGAATAGGAGATTATAGACCGATAATACCATAACAGTTGATTATAGTGTGGTTTCACATCCAAAAAAGGGGGGGGGATTTTCTTTGCGCAGTGCCAAGGTTTCGCATGAGTCCTGAATACACTAAATACGGCGAAACTTCGGCCGCCGAACTGTAAGCCGTAAGGTATTATAAAGCTAGTCCTGATTATTTCCATGAAGAGAATGGTGCAATCCATTTTTCGACAGCAGCTAGTCATATACTCACTCGCCCTTTTCGATGGAAAACCAGTCAAGGGTAGTATGTAAGGCGGCGATAATGCTTCGTTCTTGCCGCAATTGCTTTCAATACTCACATCTCACTTATGGCATTCTTGAGCGATCTCAGCTAGCTCAGTCTTCGTTGAGATGTAGAATCGGTTTCGGTACTCGAGGGTTTGCTTACAGGAAGGCCCGTGTCTGGCCAAAGGACGCAAAAATTCATGTCGAGACAAGCCAGGTTACGACCCTGGTCTCTCAGAAAGCGGCAGCGTACGAGTCTCTCAATAAGAAGTTGGCGAGGAGCCAAACCCCCACTGCACTGTATCATGCTTCGTCTCAACGGCAGGTACGTCCCATGAAGAATTGGTGGTTATCTGTTTTGGATTGCAGATCCGCTTCCTTGCACTCTGAGTACTGTTTTCAAACCAGAATCTCATTTTATATGAAAGTGACGCTGATTTGGAACCTGTGCAGTACATCTTTGGCTGCTATACAGTCGGGGTGTTTCTAATCTCTATTGCAGCCTACAATTTCCAGACACAATATCTCGTTCCTGCGGCAGATCTGCCGAGATTCGTGCCAATCTTCGTAGGCGTTGGTAGTTTCATGATCGCTTGTGGCGGTTTCTGGATGTTTCTCAAGGCACGTAGCCTTCTTAATCCCTTGAATTCAGCTGATTTCACATCAGACACAAAACATCGTTCGAGCCATTTCTTCTATTTCCTCACGATCCGCAAATGGACCGCAATATTTGCTTCTACGAATAGAAAGGACATCTACCATACCATTCAGGGAATCTGTAGTTGTGGAAGTGCCTCTTCGTCATGTGACCCTTTCATCCCCAATTTGTAACAACAATGCCAAGCAGAAGATCGAAGGCTTGATCAAGGAAATGACTGACCGAGAGGATCGCCTCAAAGCGTCTGTAAAGACCAATCTTCTTACTTTGCCCTTTAGACAGGCGAATTACTGGATGTGGAGAGGATTCGTTGGGGTCAGGAGGGCTTTCACCAATGAGGGTTTCCACAATCTTCACATCAAGGGTCACAATCGGGTATGGAAGCTTGATAGCGATCCAGCTTGGGCTCTGGATGACGGGAAGGCTTTGGATAGACTGGTAAAGATCAAGATTGCATAGTTTCCGGGCGTGCAGTGCGTCAAACCGTGGCATCAATAGCCATGCTACGCCAGTCGGCCATTTTCTGAGGAGGGACGGCACCATCCCATTTCTTAGTTGGAGATCTAGCATAGAACTCTGGTCATCAACCTCAATTCTTGCGACGGTCTGCTTCGGAGGTTCTTCGGGAGCCGTCTAGTCGTCTGTACCTGGTTGGAAGATCAGATAGGCTCCTCTAATATAGCAGTAACTCAGCCGGAGCTTCACCTTCGACGAGGTGGAGTTGCGGAGGCGATGTACAGCATGTTGCAGAACCAAGAGATGTGGACCATTCGAAAAGGTCAGACGCTCAGAGTTTAAATTTAGCGTTCTATTGGAAGAGATTATCTGATCTTCCAACCAGGCATCATCTGTCCGCAAGCTACAGCATACATCGAGCTCAGCGTGTAAGAAGCCATAATTACATAATAAGTGTTTCCCTATAGACAAATTGCTAGTTCTCCTATGCTCCTACATCACCACTACTGGTACTTCCTCAACTGTTACAGAAACGTCAGCTGATCCAAGACCACGAGGAATACGCGGGGGTAGGAAACTTACATCAAGAGTCAAGGATTTGCTCGAATTTGCCCCCTGATCCCTGTAGATTCCCACCAGTCCCTCGCTATTCTGAAAGAGACCTGTTTTCAAACTAATTACGATGAACTGCATTCCAGGTCTGGCATGCTCTTTGATGTAATTTGCAATCTTAGCGACATTTGCGTTGTCGAGCGCGGCGTCGACTTCATCGAGGACGAAGAACGGAGAGGGTTGGTAGCTATGAACAGCGAACAATAATGCAAGCGCGGCCATGGTCTTCTCGCCACCAGAAAGGTGCTCCATGTCCCGGAAACGCTTCAGCGGAGGCATGGCGTGGTATTTGATACCGTCGAGATAAGGCTCATCACCGTCTTCCATGTCGAGATAGCTGTTTCGATATTAGCACTCTCCCATGGAACAATTCTGACGATTTACGTACGCTTGGCCGCCCATGGGTAACGATGCATCTCTGGTGAGATCCTTGTATATAGGCCCGATCTGCTCGGATATGTGGGAGAAGGCTTTGCTGAAGAGTTCGAAGCGCTTCTCTTTCACTGCCTGGAACGTGTCTTTTGCCTTCTTCGCACTTTTTCGCGCATCCTCGAAATCTTTATCTGTGGTCTTCAACCGGTCTTGGACTACTCCCAGTCGTTCAACCGCGCGCATGTTGGGAGCCATGTATTCTAACTCATTATTGAGTGCCCTGATATGATCCTGCAATTCCGCGTCTTGCTTGTCGTCATCGCTCTGAGTGGCCTGTCAGTATGAGAAACTAATGTGAGTGCTACGCTGCCTACCTCTCTCATGTCCTGATCAAGGTCATCAAAGTCTATCTGAATTCCATAATCCTGGACTTCAGAAGGCTCAAGAATGGTTGCCACTTGGTCCTCGTCAACGTCCATAGCATCAGAATTGGTCTGAGCGACGTCATCGAGAGGCAGCTGATCCAGGCCTCTTGAATCTTCTTCAAGAGGAATGTTGATGTCTTCAAGCTTGCAACGCCGTAAGAGAGTGTATCTACTAGACGCATTGATTTGTCTATCGGCTTCCAAGCCTGAGATGGCCTTCAATGTGCCATCAACATTCTTGCTTCTCTTCTGCGTTTCGCGACGCTGCCCCGCGACTTTCTCGGCCTTCTGATCATACTTTGCCTTCAGTACTTCCCGCTGCTCCATCAGTTGATCTAGCTCCACGACCAGTGTATCGACTTCGCTCTGACAGGATTCTTGTTCCGTATGAAGTTCCTTGATGAGTATTTTGTCTGCACGAGCTCGGTCTTCTAAGGCATTGATGCGACTATTGGTCTCCTGCAATTGCTGCTGTTCGTAGCTGATCCGACTTTCGAGACGACTTTTCTGCGTACTGAACTCTAATTTCTTCTGGGCTCCTTCCTGCTGCAATGAACCCTGCTGAGCCTCATATGATCGGATGTTGTTGTAACCAAGACGTCTGCAGAAGTCGGCGAAGACTTTATCCTGTACCTCATTGATAGCCTCCCGATCCTCAGTCAGACTGTTCTCGAGGTCCTGGAATTCGTGGAGCTTTTGCTCATACTTGGGTTTTGCCGCCGCTAGCTCTTGTTCGGTGTGAGACAGCTCCTTTTGCTTACTGCCTTGGTTGCGTTCATCTGCTCTGACCTCCTCCCGCAGATATGTTAATTTCTGCTCGAGACCGGTCAATTCGCCTTGTAGCACTTCTTCTTCGGATGAACCACGGCGAGACTCTGGCAGTGCTGCTAATTCACAGACTAGTTTCTCCTGCAGCTTTCGGAGGTTCTCTACTTCCGTCTCTTCCCATCGCCGCGAGTCTGGCTTCGACCCTTGACCTCCGGTCATATTTCCACCCTTGTGGATGATTGAACCGTCCAGCGTTACTGCCTTGACATCATTGCGCTTCTCCCAGCATATAGTCTTAGCTATAGCCATATCATCACAAATGACAGCACTACCACAAACGTAAGAGAATGCACGCTCGAGGTATCTTTCATAGTTGATCGTGTCGAGAGCCATCCGACAGCCTCGATTCTGGCCCTTTAGGCTGGAGTTTAGCGAGGTGAATTGAATAGTGTCCAGGGGAATAAATGTAGCTTGACCGCGGCGTTGTTCTCGTAAATATTGAATACATTCAATGGCGGTCTTCTCATTTTCCACGATGATAGCATCGAAATTACGTCCGAGCACCGTACTGACTGCTATTTGATATCTCTTCTCAACGGGCTTGCAAAGCTCACTTACTCTTCCCTTAACACCAGGAAAGATGCGCTTCATGTCGGCCACAGTGGCCTTGAGGCGGACGTCCTTATCATTCTGCTTCCTCCCGTCCTCAGCCTCCAAGAGTTTGGTAAGAACCTCTTGGAGCTTTTCATCTTTCTCAGTCCTGACTTGAGCTAGTCGGAGTCGTTCAGATACATGTTCATTGTATGTTTTCTTTTTACTGTTAATGTCCTTGATAGTCTGCGTTATTTGCTGATTTGCGCTGTCTTTGCGCTCAACGATTTCGCTCAGCTCCTCGCCGAGTTTCTGGACCTGCCATTCAGCGCTGTCGACTTTGCTTCTCAGGCTTTTAACAGTCTCTTCATCTGCTTTCCGCTGACGAGAAAGATTGTCTACCTTGATTTGTTCTTCGGAGGTCCTCTTATTGACATCCTCTTTCAGTCTGTTGTACATTTGCAAGTCCGTCTCGCTCAGCTCACGACCCTCCTGCTCAGCCAGACTTCTGAATTCGCTCTCCCAAAGAGCTTGAGCTTTCTCGACGACTTTTAGCTCTTTGGTTGATTGCTTCACGCTGTGCGCATGAACGTCTCGCTCCTTTGAAATGGTTGCAACACGAGCATTGTATTTGCCGAGATTCTTGTTTGTGATCTCGATCTTCTCCGCAACTGGGATGAGTTCATTTTCTTTCCCCTCAATGTCCTTTTCTTTCTGCTTTATGTTCTTCTCCAATGTAGTTACATCTCGACCGACTTTAGCCTGGTCCTTCTTGGCTTCCTCTAGAGCCTTGTTGTATTTTTCCATCCCACGCCTTTGCTCTTTGAGCTCTTCCTGGTGTTTCTGAATCTCTGCGCCAGATTCTTCAATGACTCTTTGGAAATGGTACAGCTTCCACAGGATGTGCGTGACAATCACCCGGTCCCGCTCGTCGACCTTCTTAGCGTAGTTGTCGGCCTCAGTTTTCTGATCCGTATATTGCTTGATCTCCGAATTGATGGCTCTCCGCTTGTGAAGATTGACATTCTGATTCTCCAGAGCCTCTTCTTGGACTTCCTTCAATCGCTCATAGTCCGCTTTGTATTCAAGACTTCCGGAGATCTGTTCGATGAGGCGCGTCAGATCTCGTGGTGATTGAGATGCAATGGCTTCCACATCGCCCTGAAATACAAGAAAATTGCGTGCTTTGATGAGAATATTCTCCGCCTCTAAAGCTTCGTTGTATTGGGACGCAGTGACTACGCGCTCGTTGATGCGATATTCGCTGACCCCTTGATTCGTGATAGTGCGCTTCCAATTTTGTTCGTCGCCGGCGTCATCCTCATAGACAGCCATGACCCAAGCCATCTTCGGATCATTACGCTCCAGAGTGCCAGTTGCCCCATCTTCGCCATCAGATCCTCCATCCCTCTCTGTATGTCCATTGGCGCCGTTCGTAGTTGCTGAACCGTCACCATTGATTCTGGATGTGCGCAACACTCTGCCTCGAAAGACCAGGTCACGAAGATGAGCGGAGCGCAAGTGAGAAGACTTGATACCAAGGACAAACGAAATTGCATCCATGCTAGTGAGATATAAGCCCAGTGTCTTTCTATACTTCACAGCACTACCTACGAGTTCGACTTGCCAGAGCCATTGGGACCGATGATTGAAGTGAAGTACGAGTCTCCAAGTAGTAGAACATGATGACCCTTATAGGACTTGAAATCTACGAATTCTCAGTGCATCCGAATATCACATGGAAGGTGATGAAGACATACTGTAGAGCTCGAGACGGATGAGTTTCCCCATTGATACGGGTGGGAAGAAGAGCCACCCCGCAGAGGCAATGCGTCAAATCTGTCTTCTTGGCCGATGGATCCTGGTCAGTCCATGAATCGATGGGACATGTTGTGGCCTTGAACGCCTAGAAAAGACAATTACAAGCGTGTAGCGCGGGATACGACTTTCGCGTTGGACGCGCCTTGGAGTTTGTGGAGTTTAGCGGTCTTTAGAATCCTTGGCGGTACTCTATTCTACTTAAGGTAGTAATGAAGTTTTTGAGATTCCTAATGATCTTTTGCACTGCCTTCCAATTTTCGGTCTTTGATAGCTCCACGAAAAAATGGATTGATCGTTATAAACGTACTTAGTAGCAGCATATCAAGTTGTCCATAGCGCCTTCTTATGCCGGCAATCTTTCATCCCACTTACTACTAGTTGGGAGACACTGCTTCCAACGTCAAGAAGTCTGGAGTGTTCTGCACACGCTAGAATTCCCAATCAATACTAGCGTCTTCAGACTGAAAGACCCTCGGACCGTTGTGCTTTAGTGACCAACCAGACCTTTTTGATCTTGCACGCCCATTCTGCTGCCTTCAACCTTTGCAGCATCTCTTTCATTTCTAAGCTCGCGGAAGGCGGGGTGCAGCTGCATGTGCAGGAAGGTGTCTCGAGACTACATCTTATCTACGCTCACCCCAATATGTGAAGTATTACCTGCTTGTATGCATGTCCCCTACACATATCTACAAGCTCCCCCTCTCATTCTAAGCATGAAACCAGCACAGTACCTCATACGATAGACTTAGACTGACATGCATCCTTCAAGCGATGGTTATCCCCGCAGGTTCGGCGCCAAGCACACGTCTCTCACTGGCGCTCTGACTACTTTCCACGAGCAAGATCGCAAGATGTCCGACAACCCAGGCATACTGGGGACCAGGTCGGAGTCTTGTCCGTCGAACGTCAATCTTTCTGCCGATATTTTGAGATCTATGACCCATGACTCGTCAGTGTCCTCGATAAATGGGGGTTCTCCACCGAGTGGTTCGAAGACACCTGAAGGCTCCTCTCAAGGGATGCCGAGCCCAAAGCTGCTCTCTCGAATTGCATCGGCATCCGATTTTGGCGCTTATCAGGAGGATTGGGAGACTCCGCCAGAGACGCTCACCGTATTCGACCTTCTTGATAACCTCGCGCTGCCAGCACGGCTTGAAAAGTGGCAGGCCAAGATATCTGTACAGACCGAGAAATTACGCAGGCAACGCGAGAGAATTAAGTCTACAACCTTCAATGCGAAGGACCGAGTGGTTGAAGAATGGCGCAGGCGACTTCCACCGCCCGATGAGCAGCTGGACAGGTACAGGAAGCGTATGAGAGACTCTGTTGATCGATTAGGCTCACGGTGGAACGATACAAAGGCGGTCACAGCTCGAGAAAAGCTCTCTTTCATTGCAGGTGTCCTGAACATTTTTATAAGTGGATACCTCATCGGAGCATACCCAGAGCTTTTCTACTACTGGTTCTCTCTTCAGCTCTTCGGCCTTATGTCCATCAGGTGGTACACGTATCATAAACGGGGCTATCACTATTTCCTGGCTGATATGTGCTACTTTGTGAATCTACTCCTGCTCTTGACCATATGGGTCGCTCCACAGTCGAAGCGACTGTTCATAAGCACGTACTGTTTGGCCTACGGAAACAATGCAGTGGCAATCGCAATGTGGAGAAACTCGATGGTGTTTCATTCTCTGGACAAAGTCACAAGGTTAGACTACTTTCGCACCCTTGGGGCTCTTAACTAATATCTCCAGCCTATTCATTCATATCATGCCGCCAATCACTTTGCACTGTATCGTACATCTTACCTCCCCTGATGTACAGCAAACCCGCTTCCCCGGTGTCTATGCTATCAAACACAGCTCTGCAGATAGTAGCATACACTACTCGTTAGTAGCCATGATGGTGTGGTCGTCGATTCCCTATGCCATCTGGCAGCTATCTTATCACTTTCTCATTACAGTAAGGCGAAGGGAAAAGATTGCCGCAGGGCGACCCACAAGCTTCACCTGGCTGCGCAAGTCTTACGCTAAAAGCTGGATTGGTCGCTTGATACTTGGACTTCCTGATCAGCTTCATGAGCCTGCCTTCATGCTCACACAGTATCTATATGCCCTAGGAAGCATGTTGCCTTGTCCATTATGGTTCTGGTACCGGTGGCCTAGTGCAATCTTTCTGTTCTCGCTTTTCTCCTGGAGTATCTATAATGGAGCGACATATTATATAGACGTCTTCGGGACTCGATTTCAGAAAGAATTGGAGCAATTGAAGAAGGATGTTGCGAAATGGCAGGCAAGTCCCGACGCTTTTAGTAGTCCATTGATGACTCCGAAAGCTGAAGGGGGATCTCCCACGACACGGCATCCTATGAATCAGACTGAAACGAGCAACAACGGCGGACACAAGCAAAGCTCAAACAGCGTTGACAAGATACCATTACTAGATCCCCAGAGTCAAGTTTCTACCGGCATGAACGGGGTTGGCGTTGAGGGCGTCCGTGAGAAAAGGTAGTTTGGGTTGTGAATATGGCGGAGAAGGTGCGAGACCTCTCGCGATAGCAAAGCTTCTGGCGGTAGCATTACTGAGCTTTATGATCAGGAGCTACGAAGCTTCTCACTTGGCGTTGCAGTCTTGGTGAATGCTTGCTATTATGTCGAGAGCGGATTGTGGTTGAACGGAGTCTTCAAGCCAGTGTTTGGGTAGTGCACTGTCGTTGGATTGTACATTGTGATACCCTCGGATGAAGTCTCTCAATTTGATTATGGTCAATCGGCTTCCAGGCATCACTATCTGCGACGCATAGACTTCGGATTGTTTTCTCAGAGACGACGGGGAGCATGTGACATTGATTGCTCTCCTATTTCCTAAGCGGAACAATAACGTGGATGCTCGCAGGGCACTAAACACGAAAGTCTTGGCCCATCCCGTAGAACTATGATATGAACACCTGCAACGACATTCAACTATTCACCTCGATCACTTGTCCGTAGGTGACAAACATCTCAAGGATATTATTATAGACGTTCCTCGTGGTACGGTTCCATAAGTTTAGCATCTCTCACGCAGGTGTGCGAAGATCCCGAGGTTATACCCGGGCGTAATTGCGGCGTACCGGATAGCGATGTACTACTAAGTCGTAGGGATCATCACAGCCCAGACCCTCCCCATGTTCCATGATATCCAGGACAAGTACACAAGCCGAAAATAACATGACCCACGATATAGGATTGGGGGGTTACGGTGGGCGAAGAATATATGTTCAGTACGTTCGGTGCCAAGGAGTCGCAATAGTTCTAGTTCTATATATGTACGCTATTCCCAATGTATTCTAGATGGAGTAGCTACCCAGTAGCCGACTGCAGGTATGCGAGTATCCCTCTGCTAAAGCAAAGGGTTTAAGGTGTTAGGACGAGCTCCTTCACATGCTCCCGTCGCCGGCGACCAACTCGAACTGTGCTCTTGGGTGTTCTGCCACACGCGCAATGCTTCGAGACTACGGATGGCGGCACGCTTGGTGCTTCAACCCTACTACAACAGTGTGAAGCTTAGGCGTTGAACGATTTGAAACCGGAGAAACTGTCATCTCGAGCGTCCAAGCTTCATAACTTAGCAAGCATGACACGCAGAATCGTACGTCTACCTATCAAGAAGTTTCTTGTAACGGTGATAACCAACTGCTCGGCAGGTTCGTACTACCATTCAACTTGGTATCTTGACGCTCATCATATTCTTTCTCGTCTTCTTCCTCGACAACCGCTTCAATGTCCTTCCAGACGCTATCCACAATGCACTACCGGCTCACCACCCGGGTCTCGTCATTACTGACATCACCATGGCGACGTGCTCTACTCTTAACATACTCTCCAGCTGCAAGCTTGATCCGGGGAAATGGCATCGAGTGGAAAAGGATCTCTATCTGTCAGGAGGATGGTTGACCCACGCCTTTATACACATTGAACGGAAGAGGGAATCTGAGCTTACGGAGAAAGATCGGATCATCATGGATGTCCGCGTAGGCAGTTTGGACCCTGTAGTCTCGGAAAAGTACCAGGGTGCTGAGCGATGGGAAGCCAGACCTGGAGGCATCTGGTTGAAACGAACAGAAAAACGCCGAGAGTCCGATAATGCGAATGCTGTGACGGCGGTTGATGTTCTCTTCGGTACAGATGCAGTCGAAGCTCGTCCCGGTTGGGAGGCTAGACAGCAACCCCTGATTCTGCCTAGCTCTGGCGGAGACCATCACGAGGCCCACCTAACCATTCGCCGTGGTCCGCCGGCTGCTATCGAGAAGCCAAGTCTCCATGTTAACAAGGATGGCAAATTCAAGATACTCCAAATAGCCGACCTGCATCTCTCCACGGGCCCAGGCATATGCCGGGACCCGGAACCGGCTCTTCACAAGAGCGGTAAATGTGAAGCAGACCCTCGAACATTGGCTTTTATATCTTCCGTCCTAGACAGTGAGAAACCGGATCTAGTCGTTCTCTCTGGCGACCAGGTCAATGGAGATACGGCGGCGGATGCCCAATCAGCCGTCTTCAAATTCGCTCACCTCTTGATCGATCGCAAGATACCCTTTGCAACCATATTCGGCAACCACGATGACGAAGGATCCCTGTCACGAGAAGCGCTGATGCAACTCACTCACTCGCTTCCTTACTCGCTCTCCGAATATGGCCCCACTAGTGTCGATGGGGTAGGAAACTATTACATCGAGGTTCTCGCACGAGGGGGGTCCACTCACTCGGCACTTACGCTCTACCTACTAGATACGCATGGCTATAGCCCCGATGAGCAACAATTCCGCGGCTACGATTGGCTCAAAAAGAACCAGATCGACTGGTTCAAGACTACCAGTACCGAATTGAACAGAAGCCCTTCGCACATGGATTATAGACACCATCATATGGACATGGCCTTCATCCATATCCCGCTCCCCGAGTATCGGCTCACCAATGACGTTGTCGCCTCTACTGGAAGTCAACCGGAGAATCCTACATCTCCAGGCTTCAATAGCGGGTTCCGAGACGCTCTAGTAGAAGAGGGTGTATTAACCGTCAGTTGCGGTCACGATCATGTCAATGATTACTGCTCTCTTTCGAAATCTACGACCGGCAAGCCGGAGCTATGGATGTGCTATGCCGGTGGTAGCGGGTTTGGTGGTTACGGTGGCTATGGAGGCTACCATAGGCGGGTGAGAATATTTGAGTTCGATCTGAATGAAGCGAGGATCGTAACGTGGAAGCGAGTCGAGCATGGGGAGACTGACAAGCAGCTGCACAGAACTGTCATCGTTGAAGGAGGCAGAGTTGTTTCTGCATGACCGGAAAGGTCATAAGCGTTGCGGATCCTCGGCGACTAAATTGGAAGGCATGGCGTTTTATGGAGGCATGTATGAGATGTAACAGGTCGGTAACAGGTATCGCCACAATCGAGGAAGGTAAAGGTAAGGGCTGGCCGACTACTGAGCCAGCAGTAAGTAACCTCACCTTGTGCGAGGGATCGTATGGGTATATTAATGCTAATCTTGTACGTCACGAATCCCTCCAAATGAACCTCTTGCCCCAACAAATCCCTATTGAATCCCATATTTCATCGGCTTCGAATAATCTTACAAGTACAACAGCCTGAATATTATCCATGTCAGAAATTTCCTGATTCCTCTTGCTCCGCGGTAGCTGTAGGCACTGCCGCTTGCTCCGCCTGAACCTCTTCTGTCGTATGCTCCGCTACACTCTGCTGGTCGGGTCCTTGCTGTTCGCCTTGTAAGTGATCATTTGGTTGTTGTATAGGTGGTGGAGCGAGGGCTGGGGGCTTGAAGAAAGGCTCGCCATCGTCGTCGGCATCGAGTTGCATTAGGAAGGTCTCCCAGAGCTCGATCAACTGCACTTTAGTTTAGTCAGGATGAACGCTATTGCGATAGATCAACCAACCTCTTTTTGCGCCTCGATGGCGCCTTCTAGAAATGTTTCTACTCCACTCTTGAAATCTTCTACCTTCTCTCTCTCGAACCTATCCAGCTCTCCCCTCATCAACCGACCCATGTCCTCAAAGAGAAGTCTAGCCTGGTGGCTTCTTCTTTCACCATCGCTCACGTCAGCTTGTAGTTGATTCAATCGATCTTGCTGCGTCTTGCCAGATCTCAGTACCTTCTCCTGCGTAGTCCTCCGCTTTGATAGTTCGGCTTCTGCACTGTGCCAGGCGTGAAATGATTTCTGGCGTTGCGAGAACGCCAACTTAATAGAAGCAATGAGACGAATATATTCGTCGACCGTGATACCAAGAGTAAGTACATCTTGTTGCGCCTGACGTTCGTAAAGCTCGCGAATGCGGAGCTGCAAATCCGAGAGGCCTTCGAGAGGTATGGAAAGGGAGACGGACAATTCGACAGCGGATAGGGCGTGCAACGAGGCGGAAAAGTCACCTGCTGCTTCAGCAAGGGCTTTTCGCTGGGATACAACAGAATCTATAGATTTCAATAAAGCTTTCAATTGGTTCTCAAGAGCATCCAGATATACTTTGCGGTCGTGGAACCAGTCATCGTGTTCAATGAATTTGCCAGTGGTAGTACTACCAAGGCCAAGCGAGCTGAACATGCCTTTGGTTTCGCCCAGTCCGGGCTCTTTATGCTCTCGATGTTTAACGTCCATGTTGAATGCATCGCTTTCGAGAAATAGTTTAAGGTCACCGTCATGCTGGAGAATAGGATGGGCGGCGGTTTTGTTCAGCATTTTCTCTAGCGCCGATCTTCTAGATTCAACGAAATTGCTATCAAAGCGGCCTACCGCCTGTTTTTCTGGCGGTGGTGGAACCACTACTCCTGGATTACTGCTATGTAACGAGTTGTAGAGCCATAGAAAATCTCGGTATCGACGACTGACAGTAAACTCGGGCTGCTTGTACGCTTTTGAGGATGTCTGGTAACAATTAGCCACATCTTCATACGAAGCAAAGGGTTCACCCAAACCTTTGTCCGCACCTGATATACGATATGGCTGCTCGTCAAGTCTCCCACTTTATTGGGATCACCGACGGTAATGTCAAAGCTAGGTCTTGAAGCTTGCTCAATGCTGACACTGGGTTGAGTTTGCCTCTTCTGGTTTCCGTTGCCGTGGATAACCTGAACGTGGGGAGATTGTTGTTGTCTTGTGGCGATGGAACTCCGATCATCGTCACCATACTCTGACGAGTATACAATGCTCCGACTCTTTGGCGATTGTAAGGAAGGCGTCGGCCGAGCATTTTGGACTGGCAACGACTGCTCCTTGGAAGGAGGTGCAGGGGGTAATTCCGGTTCGGATATGTTGGAGTCCCCACCTAGCGGTCCAAGTGGTCCGAAGGAATCATCTATTGCTTCTAGTCGTGTGGCCTGTATCCCAACCTTTCGCGGAGTCCGTGGGTATCGACTAACTGGGTATTTAGGTGTGGAAGACGTGGACAGCGATGAAGGTTCCAATTGTTTCGATTGTGCTTCTACACCTGAGAAAAATTTAGTCGAAGCTCCAAGTGACGTATTCATGAACGAAACCTTGTTCTTCGGCTTCTGCAGCTTGATCAACAAGGTTGGCATTGGAGCTTGACCGCGAGGGAACGTCTGCAAATGATGAGTCTGGGAGCTTGTATGATATAGCTTTTCGGGGACTCATACCTCCCCAAGGTGAGTCTTCTGCGTCCATTGGGAACACAATCCTTGGAATATTCTCACTAATATCGAGGCTGCAAAGAGTCTCTATTGATGCGCTTGGCGCAGCGGGTTCATTGAGTGGAATGCTGCGGAGACAATTTTTGGCGCGCGTTTGCTCGGTTCAACAATGTTCCTTTCGATAGGAAACATGCTCTCCTCCTCGAAGCCCTAGATTAAATTCCATTATGAAAAAGTCAGACCAGCCATGAATCGATCCTAATCAGTACAAATTAAAGTGACACTGATGAGTCTTGAGGATCAGAACCCATGTTTTGGTTGAAGAGAATCGACCACACAACGCTCCTTCCTCGTCCACCAGCTTACGGTTTCACGATCAGTAAGCGCGTCAGTTGAACGGAAAACGCAGGCCACTCATCATGGAGCCGCTGAGTGCCTCCCTCGTAGGTGCGCCAAGAAAAGTTTTGCGACAGGTCTTCCCGTCTTACCCTAAAGTATATAGAATACCGGCACGATGGTGAAAGCAGTCCGTCGAAGTACTTAGATTGTTTGGTTGCACACTGGTCGATTTGCTCGAATTACCCTACCCTAATAATTTACTGTTTGCGTGACACTGCTGTTAATGGCAAAGAGCAATTAGGTAGCCGCATACAGCGGCCTTCAAGACATGATGAACTATGGACGAACCAGTGAATTCATATATGCTCCATTTGGTCGCTGATGTGATGTGTTTGAGTGGACTGCATTGCTGCGCTGTTCTCTTCCTTTCCTTCAACCTTGCTGGCTTTGCCTTCCTCAAAGTCCTGGATGAACTGTTGAGCTTGATACCATAATTCGGTCTCCTTTCCTTTCGCTACACTATCGTTTCTGCTATTCAGCCAGCCAACATCCAAGCTCCCAAGCCCTCCGCCCGTGATGGACGCCCTCCCACTCCATGTCGACCTGGGTGGCGGTCCGTTAGATCCACCTGCTGTGACAGAAGCGCCCCATGGTACACTCGGGTCATTCATGCTCTCCTTGGAAGATGTCTCCGCTCTTAGTATATCAGCTTCTTCGAGTGCGTAAATCTGCCGCCGTAAACGAACATCTAGGGAAGAGACAAGGGCAAAATAGCTTGAGGTTGCTCCTGCGAAGGACTCCTTCTGTTGTTTGACCGAGACCACGTGGCTCGATGAGTCTCCGCTAGTGGTAGACATCGTTCTTGTGAGGGCCTTGACAGCAAGACCAGCAGATCTAAGTAACTTGACGATGTCCTGATTCTGCATCAGCCCTTCTGCCAACGGACACTGAGCGTAACCCCTACTCTATCAATATCATTGAGCTGTTTAATGCGATCGCTTGCCGTGAAAGTGGTCGCAGTATTGCCCACGGCCATGTCTATTGGTAATTTGAGCTAGACTCTGGGACACTGGCATTATTGTGTTACCCCCTGGAATGATGAAGGCTTTGGGGATTTGATGAGGTGTTAATGTTGATTCTCAAATCGAAGACTGATGGCATGCTTTTGCATTAGGACTCAAAATAGAATAAATAAGGCATAGGTAGAAGTAACCAAGTGGCGTTTGAGCGGCTCGGCGGCTACTGGACACGTACTTTATACATCGCTTTTAAAGTAAAGTATGAATCGGCTTCATATATTTTTGCAATTGAAGTAAGCCTCCTGACCTCAGCCATTGAATGTGTCCAGCCGTCTATACACGATATTTCTGCGGTTCGATGTCGTTCATTAAATTATGAGATGAATTTTCTTTGGAATATCTTCGGCCAATACGTCCACGAGGTAAAGTCTGTCATCCATCGTATCTAAAACAATGTCTAGCCAACCGCCTGGGAATGCTTCTGTACCGCCTCGCTCTGCCACGAACGGCATTGCAGCTGGTGGACATGGATCTTCCCAGCATAGGCCCATCGATTCCCAAGCAGGTCCCAGCTCGACGAGTAGTGGACAGGCTAGCAGCATATCACAATCAAATCTCAACAGTATAGTAAGAAGATCATCTCTGTTGTGTCTTGTTCTTGCAATTTTTACTTTAAGTGCCTCTGTATGACACTCTGTATGTTGGTCCATGATCACCTGATGCACGAGGAAGATGTTTTGCCTATCCAAAGGTGGGGACCTTACCATAAGCTTTGTGTGCCATTCCTGGATCCTCGCTGCATTATTGTGAGATAGAGAATTTACATGCGTTCTACAACACTAGCGTCAAGCGGCGCTAGATCATCTCAACCAACAAATTGGACAGCTTGGACGACACCATGAAGATTCTCCCACACCACAGGGAAACCATTTCGTATAGCTGACAACCAAGTATTCATCTCTCCGGCTACGTCTTTACTGGTGATGCGTTCTTGTCCAAAATGGCAAAGCGAGGTCTAAAAGGAGGGCACGTATTGCAACATCTGAGCCATCGAGAACACCAACGCCTTTGGCAAGCCAGAGTAAAGGATCGGGGACGGTTGAGAACAAGCAAGCTACGACATAAGCTATCAGAGACCACGATGGATCGCCAGAAGCCTTCCTTCTGGGTAGCCATTCGGGGCAATTGCATGTCATCGTCTATTCCAGCAAGGCACATGCTGCCATACTATTTTCAGCCATGGAAAACGAGCGGCAACTTTGGACTCATGATACCTGAAGCTTCCCAACAAGCGATCCGTTGTCCGCCAGTTGAACGTCTTCCTCCAGTCCGCACTTAGTCGAGACTCCTTGGTGTGAGCCTGCCTCCCGAGGATACGGCAGGATTTATAGCACCTCTTCTAGCCCACCGCTTGAGCCCACCGATATTTGCCTCGCAACCTACAGTACGATGCTTGAGAGCTTGTGCTTATGGCTAACGATCATCCCCCAATTTTGCCCTCTGAAAGTAACCTTAGAGACTCACATATGTACGATACTGTGTGCGGAAGGTCAGCAGTAATCAGGGATCGGCTTAGCAATGGCAGAAAAAGCAATTTCAGCCAACCTTTTCCGACAGGGGCCTGCTCCGAATTAGTGTGGAGCAAACACATCGAAAATCCGCCGAAAGGGTTCTCCAAATCGACTGGACATCGAATCTATCAAGCTTGATTCGACATCTATTATTGCTAGCCTGCCGGGCCAAGGTCAAAATAACATGTCTCCCGAATCGAATCGTGTGTCAGTCAACCGAGAGAGTGTCCAAGCCAGTCTACCGAGGATCTTCTCCCATAAAAATCTGGCTAGCCATGTGCGGACGCACCGAAGAGCGCCATGTATGGGGAACTCGGGGGCTACAAGATAGTGTGCATGCGGATTACAGTGCTCTGGCACTATAGTGTTGGAAGATATCCTTGCACCAATCGTTGCAAAAAGTGTTGTTGCTTTGATTTCGGATTTTCTAAAGGACCCTATCATCACTATGTATAATCTCTATACTCTTTCCAAACACGATCCCAGAGTCAGTAGAGAGAAATATTGCTAGGTCTTCTTGCTAAAATTCTTCACCCTTCTCTTCAGACCCATTGCTCACCACTCGACACTAATGGGAGCTGACGTCGTACCGAAGGTCATCGATTATCTCTCGAAAAAGGGCTACAGCAAGACGGAGTCCATGCTGAGAATAGAGTCGGCAAACCAAGACTATGAAGGCAGACCAATAAATGCAAAAGGCCAAGAGACTGGAGGAGTAAAATACCTACGAGCCTTCGGTGAATATGTTTCCGAGATGTATTGATCAATCGCAGTACTAAACCTTGTCCAGAATTATTGCAGCGTTATATTGATGAAAATTTGGATATTTACAAGGTGGCTTATTCTATCTATTCCTCTGAAACATCCTAACAGGCTTCTAGCCTGATCTTAGACGCTTACTCTGGCCGATCTTCGTCTATTCGTTCCTCAATCTAGCGTCGGACTTCTTGCCTAAGGACAGTCGAACTTTCTTCAATAAGTTCAAGGCCGATTTCCAAACTGAGTACGAAGACGATATTCGAGCGCTTCAGCCCATAGCTCTTCCCGAACACGTTCAAAGCAATGAACTTGCCAAAATTTATCGTGGTAACAGATACCGGGTCACTTTGAGCCAGGTGGCCTTCTACAACCTGGTACAATTCCTAGAATCTAAGGAGAAGGATGGAGGAGCAGTGATCGTGGGCGTTGTTCAAACCTACCTCAATGTTGTCACTATCGATCGTGCCGCGGACGACCAGTACAGTCTCGCCAGGTTGATCAACCGCGCGAGAACGATCGAAGGATTCCCTGCTGAGGATGAGGGAATTCCTGGCCATAATCCAGGATCTGCCAACGTGGACAGAACTGCTGGGTCAACAGTGTTAACACGATTGAGGCTTGGATCCATGCCTGTGGAACCAGATCTGATGGGCGACGTCCGCGCAGAGCTGGAAGAGGAAGATGCGAAGCATCCGCCGATAGCTGGCCAAGACTCCTTAATACAGCATTTCGAGCAGCACATTAAACGCGAAGAAAGTGAAGAAGCTCCCGTTCGTATCGAGCTTCAATTACCGCCCTCTGTTGCCCGTGACGTTGCTATGGAGGTTCAAAGGGTCAAGGAGGACCGTGACCGGTTTAAGATCGAAGCCAGGACGGGAGGGATTGGACCGGGTGTCAGTGTCACGATGTTCACGTTTCACAATACCTATGACAGGTATTTGGCTATTGCTTAAGCGTCCCCAAGCTCTGCTAATGAAATTTCACCTTAGCATCAATTGTATCGACTTCTCAGAGGATAGTCTACTCGTAGCTGCAGGTATGAGCGAGTCCTACATCCGCGTTTGGAGCCTTGATGGCAAAGCTTTGCCGTCGTCACTCCCTCGTGGCTCACAAGAGCCATCACCATCTCCGTCTCGTCGCCTTATCGGACACTCTGGGCCCGTGTATGCGGTATCATTTTCTCCGTCTATTGCGTCGTCGAACCCTATAGCCCCTTCGACAAGATCGCAGTACCTTCTTTCTAGCTCAGCAGACAAATCCGTGCGCCTCTGGTCTCTAGAGACCTGGACCTGCCTGGTAGTTTACAAGGGACACGATTCCCCGGTGTGGGACGTGACTTGGGGTCCCTTTGGACTCTACTTCCTCACTGGGTCCCTTGATCGTACAAGTCGCCTGTGGAGAACGGATCACATTGAAGATCTTCGCATGTTTGTGGGTCATGACAAAGACATAGACACGGTATGCTTCCACCCCAACAGTGCATACGTTTTCACTGGAAGCTGCGATAAAATTGTGCGCATGTGGGCAGTTGCGAATGGTTATCCGGTCAGAATGTTCACAGGACATGCTGGCAATGTCACGGCCTTGGCGTGTAGTCCTAGCGGCAGATTACTGGCATCCGCTGACGACACTGGCACCATTATACTATGGGATCTTAGTCCGGGCAAGCTTAAGAAGCGGATGCGAGGCCATGGTAAGGGAGGTATCTGGTCGTTAAGCTGGAGCGTAGAATCTACAGTCCTAGCTTCTGGCGGCGCAGACGGCACAGTGCGCATCTGGGATGTTAGCGTAGCAAACGATGCCAACGGACTGGGAAGGAACATCGGAGAAGGTGGTACGGGCCAGAAGCTCGATGGGAATACTGCCCAGTTGCAGGCTGTAGCTGGCGCTGGTACGAAGAAGAAAGGGAAGGATGTTGTTGTCACTTCAGATCAGATCAGCGCTTTTCCGACAAAGAAGACTCCCGTCTACAAGGTCAGATTTACAAGGCAGAACCTTGTAGTTGCTGGCGGCCCGTATCTGCCCTGAATGATGGGAGGAATTATTGAATAAACGCTCTTTCGTCAACAAAGGCAGCGGTGGGTCTGATGAACTGACACCCTATCGAAATTGGGAGGATCAAGACTTGGAATTCATTCAATTAACTGAGCTGGGATTGCTGATCAATTCTGCATCAACATGATCATATACTTTAAACAGGCCCTGATCAGTTCGTCTACATATTCAGTATAGCACAGGCTAGTTCATCAAGCATCGAGTGACAGATCACTATGCTAGGTGAGAAGTGTGTACAAAGCAATCTTCGGAAGTCCTTGCAGATGCTTATTCAAGCATCCTGCTTGAGAACTTGTTGGGTCCCTATGACCTCCCCATTTCGATCGCTCATGTAGCCCAGCAACTTCCATAATTCGATTTGCAGTTTGACAGTCCTGCGCTTGGCCTTGATGACCGCCATTCGGCCCCCAAATTGGGCTGGGCTGCTTGCTCTTACGGTCTGTAGGTTTGTGTGTCCAAGGAGGGTCGGTAGGTTGTGACATGGCACGTAATGATCCTTATAGCGGTGCATTGCATATGGCGGTGGTCCTCGGTCTTCCGAAGTTGCTGTAGAGCCTAAAGTGGCCTCCTGGGACGACGACTCGGAACTTTGTCCAAGCCATAGGACTGCATTGACTTGCGCATGATCTGCAATATTATCATAACCCTCGCAAGCGGCTATATAGGCTGCCGGCCTGGATGCCAGATATTTTAGTTCTCTAGCGACACTTTTGCGGAGTAAATCAAGCACAAAGGTATCCATATCTTCGCGCCAGACAATTTCGGAGGTCTTGAGGCTGGAATCCTCCTTCCAACGGTACGGCAAAAGTCTTCTGTAGGCTGACTTGTTGGGCTTAGAAATGTATGCAAGGGCATCGCGTGAAGCGACCAAGTGGGTACCAGTTGCCGTACGGACAGACGATTTTGACTCCGAATCCGTAGGGGTTCCAGGTGACGAGGGCGACGGCGAATGTGGTTTCCGGTTGGCTTCAGAGCCACTCGTAATGTCTGGAAGCCTGGGTAGATGCCAGATTGCTCCTGTCTTCGGGTGCTTGGCTACCCCGAAGGGCATTAGGAAATAGCTGGGTAATCTGACGCCTGTGAGGAGACATAGGCGGAGTGGAGTTGACAAAGCTTGGGCTATGCGTATGTTTAGCTTGATGGTTATAATAGTCCTTGTGGACCTATAGATTGATCGTACCGTACGGATTCTTCTCCAGCTTGGACTGAAAGGGCGAGCGTGTTTTAGATGGAGGTGGCTTTTCTGCTCTGTGGCGAGCTCGAGCAGCCACTAGTTGAGGCTCTGTCAATGGCGAGCATGGTAATGCAGGAGATTGGGCAGACAATCGTGAAGAGCTTTGAGGTAGATCGTCACGCTTTTGCACCACGATATACGAGGTTTCCGAGTCGGGATACGAAGCGGGCGTAGCATCTTGCTTGCAATCATGGACAATCCTCAATAGTTCCGCATTGTTCAATTGCTTGACGGCCCGAGGTCGAGAGTGCGGCGAGGTTCGCAAGCTGCGGCAGCCTCTTGGTCGAATAGGCAAGACATTCTCTGCTATGAGACATCTTCTCATATCCTTTGGAAAGTACAACACATGATCATATTACTCATGAGGCTCAGATGAGCTTGAGGTAATAATACAGGTGCAACAGGGGGTGGCTCTTTGCGGAGAGGCGGAGAGGCAGTTAGCGTATTCAAGACTCTTAATAAACCTTGGCGCTCAACGTAGAAAATTCCCCCCCCGATTTTATATGTAAAATCCTACAATAATCAGCTATCTAGATATTTCCTGTCCACAACGTCATAATTCATCAAAATTGAAGCTATACGCAACTCTCATAGTCATGTCTTCAGCCGCGCACCATACTCGTTCTACAGGCCACCCCAATTCGCTCCTTGTCACCCTAAATACCGCCAACCCTCGTTCCACGAAGAACGTCTCATGGGCAAATCGTACCGCAGAGGAGGAGGCCGATAGAGTTATCGCAGACGCAATGAACGCTGGTAGTAGACGCGGTGGGCGCGGTGGCAGAAAGACTAGGAAGAGAGGTGCTCGTGCTGGCAATACGTACTATTGATAGCGACCATGCTCTGGCAAACGCACAGGCATTAGCTAGGAAGCACGCAGAAGCAGTAGCAAAGTTGCCATCTATAGATCGTGTCCTAGCTGCAGCATATCTTGTTGGCGACAGCGGGGGGCTTCTAGTGGGAAAGAAGGAGCTCCTTAGCTAAGGACTAATCGTAGGTGGAGATGAGACGATAAGGCATAACGTGAGAGGGAAGACTTGGTGCCGATATATTATGTATAGCTTCAATTTTAATGAATCAAGACGTTGTGGACTGGAAATATCTGAATAGCTGATTATTGTGTGATTTTACATACAAAATGGGGGGGGGGGAATTTTCTACGTTGAGCGCCAAGGTTTATGAAGAGTCCTGAATACGCTAAAGGGAGCTTCTTGGCAGTCGACTTCTTTTGTCTACCGAGGTACATAGAATACCTATCTAGCTCGATACTCTAGGTCTCCCAGTCTCACCCCATCATATCTTCATAATTCTCTCTTTACACCGCCCAGGATGCTGCATCTGGGTTTGAGGGTGCCAATGCATCCTTTCTTCGCACTGCCCCTCCTCCGAGTAATCCCCAGGCTGGGGTTAAGACGCTTTTCCGGCCATACAGGAAGAGCACCACCGCAAGCTTGGGTTCCAACACCCTATGTGACGGAGACTATTGTAAGCTGTTCTCATGGCTACGGATCCCATGGATTTCCTGCTGACTAGCAAGGGAGGAGGCTTCCGCACACGTAATGTACCTCATCACAAGTGAAAACGGGTCTTTGCTGACTGCTTGAAAGACGACATATTCTCCAGATTACTAATGGTGAGTTCGACAAGAGGTTCTTATATCAGCTCTTCTGAGCATCATGTGTCGGCAGGAGCGCATCGTTTGCCTGAACGGCGCAGTCGATGAATCTGTCTCGGCATCCATAGTAGCCCAGCTACTCTTCCTCGAAGCCGATGCCCCCGAAAAACCCATAAATCTCTACATAAATACTCCCGGTGGCTCGGTCACAGCCGGCCTCGCTATATACGACACGATGACCTACATCTCTTCTCCTGTGACCACAACTTGTGTCGGTCAAGCAGCCTCTATGGGCTCCTTGCTTCTCTGCGGTGGTGCTGCTGGGAAACGCTTCTGTCTGCCTCATTCCAGCATCATGATCCATCAGCCTAGTGGAGGATACTTTGGCCAAGCAAGCGATATTGCAATCCATGCAAAAGAGATTTTGAGAGTAAGGAGGAAGTTGAACGAGATTTATCAGAGGCACTTGACGAAGGAGCATAGCTTGGAGGAGATTGAGCGTTTGATGGAGAGAGACAAGTTCATGGGAGCGGAGGAGGCGTTGGAGATGGGAATCGTTGACGAAATCTTGGATAGACGGAATAAAGACGAACCAAAGAAGGAGCCATAGCAACTGATACCAACCTTGATTTGATAACTGACAGTAAGGTTCTCCACTTCATGGAGTATTAGCCATATGTAACGGCCAACAACGATGTGATCCACTCTGACAGGGTACAGGATCGAAGGATGATGTTGATGGTACAAGACTTGCCCTTTGCATCCTTCACAAAAAGGGATCAATGATCAATAACGAAAAGGATATGTGTTCAAGAGATAAGTCTCCTAGGCCAAGATCCCTTGATAGCCTGGCGTATATTCCGTGAGTACGTCGCCGATATGTTTACTATCTTGAGCTCAATTTTCCTAAGGGGGATTTTTTGTGCTCAGTGTAGGTAAGGAACGGGTAACTCTCCAATGAGAGCATTCATACTCGACATATGGTCTTTGAACGGTCATATACGCTATTTGGATCAAGTCAAATTAGTTGACAAGGATTGGGCAACAGCCTGATGTTGGCGACTGGTTTTCGAAGCCAGCAATTGGGATGACGATTGACAAATCGAAAAGACAGTATGTAGGCGCTACGAGGCTTGATCTATTCGATTTGTCCAGCATCTGATGTGCCAGCCTTCTTGACATCCTTCGCATCCTTCAGTACTTTCTTCTCCACCGCGTCCAGAGCCTCTACTCCCAAACCATACTTTTCATACAAACCTGCTTGATACCCCTCGGCCACCCTCTCAACGAATCCATCCTCGCTCCATCTGCTCCCAATCAATTCCTCAAAAGTCTGTCCAGGCTTCCTCTCCGCCGCCCAAACAGCCTTGTAAGCACTGCCCAATGCGCACGCATTCCCGCCAACGTCGAGACGATAGACTCCTTCCACCCCGCCCAGGATCTCTCCGGCAAGCCGCGCAATGGCTGGATTCTGGCTTCCACCACCTACAAGATAGATTCGCCTGGGCTGAGCAGGAAAATTGTGCGGATTGGGAGATGGTGGAGCGACGATATTACGACTTCGGAGGCGGAGAGATAGAAGCTGGCTTTCAATGATCGCGCGTGGGTCATCGGAGGGGAGGTTCCAGTCAGCGGAAGAGGAGAGGCTACGATCGACCCGATTGTAAGTGAAACGGTAGATCCCTGCAGAGACGTTGGGGACGATCTCGGGACGTGGGAAATAAAGAGCTACTTTGAGTGGTGAGCTCGGAGCATTCACACCAAGAGGTGGCTTATGTGTAGCGTGATCGTTGAAAAGTGACCATGGATCTTTGCTCCCGGGTTCTATCGGGCCCATGGAATCGCGAACTTGCTCTCGAGCAAGACCTCCGTTCTTGTAGCAGAGCATGAACATATAGAGACCAGCTGTGGTGGGGTGGTTGAAGAAATGGACGGCGGGATCTGGCTTATAGTATTGTGTGGACATCAGGAAGGTAGTAGAAGTTCCAAGGGAAATAATAGCATCGAAGGGCCGAAGCGGAAGAGCGAGAATGGTCGACGGATTATCCCCTGTGAATGGTGCTATGGAGCATTCAGGGTCGAAACCATAACGCTCGACGAAGTAGGTGCTGATGGTCCCGAAGCTACCTCCGCCGTCCTCCGGTACTCCACCAAGCTTGTTCTCGAGGTCTCCCGTGTCCGATGATCCGGCTGCTAAAGACATGAGTTCATGGTTGTACTTGCCGGTTCTAATGTCCCATAGGTTCATGCCACAAACATCAGAAATATCAATAGGTGCAATCTTTCCCAGGAAAATTGAGGCGAGGAAGGACGAGACAAGCGAGATACGGGATGTCCTTTGGTATTCTACCGGGTGTCTCCTCCTAAGACGAAGTATCTGGGGGCCTGTAAAACGCTGTAACACTAAACTCAGCCATGTATTGATTGAGGTACTTCGCTCTTCGAACGCCTGAGAACAAACCCATTCTCTCACAGGCATCAAGTTCGGCATTAACCCTGAAACCTTCCGGTACAAGATCAAATACAAGGACGCCAGCGACATGATGTGAAGAGCAACGCCGCCGGGAAGAGATCTCAGCTTACATGATGAGCCTTGCTGCCCGTGCGAACAGCCAACTCCATCTCGCCACCAAGATGTTTGTCGAACATGTTGCATTGTTCTTCAGTGCTAGAATCTTGCCAATTTGGTGAATATTCGAACGAGAGCGCGTCACTTAGCTGAGCCTCCAAAGTTTGGTGACCTCGTAGATTTTCTAGTGCACGCTCGGCATCACGACCCCAGTAAACACTTCCATGCTGCATGCCTGCACCACTGATTCCTCTAACCCTCCCGAATTCAAAGCCTTGATCCTTCAATTTTTGCAGGACTCTGTCAAGAGCTTGCAACCATAAGGCTATCGGGGCATACACTTCCCGCTCAGCATCATTGATGAGTACGCCTTTCTTGATATTGAAACCAGTTGAGTCAGAGTCAAAATCAAACACAGCTTGATGTTGAACCTTGAGGTCGGCAGTGACCACAATCGCCTTGAGCTTTTGGGTGGAGAGATCGAAGCCCATGTAAAAAGGACTCGAGATGGCCATGATTCGAAGCCTTGATATTATTAGGTGCTGAGTAGAACCAGCAGAGACAGTGCTCGATGCTGGAAGATCAGCCGACGGGATATGCGATCACAAGGATGACGTTTCGTTGAAAGCGCATGGTAATCTGGAGGATTCGTGGGTGAGTTGCCATTGGGGCCTCGAACTAAGTATAAAATGGAAAAGACACAAGGTGAGTAAGCGCTGGGCAACTCTTATATTCTCATCTCACATAGTCGGCGTCATCTTAAAATAAGACAAGAAAAAAGACAAGACCAGCTGGGCCTAGTCAGGCTCTCGGCTAAAACCCCCAGTTCTTCCGCCGCACTGGGTAACTCTACGGTGCCCATGTAGGTACTTTATGTAAGTCTGGCCCAATGTAAGCATGTATTTCATCACCCAATACGCCATGGCTATGCTCTTTGGGGGTAGTAAGCCATCGAGTTGAAGGACTTGTAGCTGCAGTCGCGTTGCAAGCTCGTTGCAAGCTGAGCTTCAAGGTTTTCAGGTCCACAAACAGATGCACATTCAACGCCTACTCCTTACATGTCCGTTGGTTGAGGGCTTGCGATCATGTCCGTGCCCTTCTGGCTCAGGGCTGCTCCTTGGACTCACATCCCGTCCGATGAATTCGTCTGCGAAGTCTGTACCTCCAGATGTCTTTGGAACAAACCTGACTCTGACTCTTCGCACACCTCTGACTTTAAGGCCAACTCTCTCCCGTACGGCATTCTCGACAGGGCCTGTCTCCCTTACCGACCAATCGCCAGGAACGGTAAGTTCGACATTCATCAAGTAATTCTGCCCTGCTTTGACGCCTTGGATCCCTTGAACCTCCACTTCGGAGCCGGAAACACTACCGTTGGAGAACGAGTCTTCAGTCAATGCTTTCACGGCTGCCCTTCGAACGGAGTCTTTGATATCCTCCGCGACGCCAACATCAGCCAATTCCAGTAATGCGTTACGAGTATTTCCCCATCCAGCTCTTATGACCATCAATGAGACAAGAAGCCCCCCAACCGGATCCAACCACGAGACGTTTTGCAATACGTGAGAGCCCAAGATGGCGACAAGAGCAACGATACTGGTCAGGGAGTCGATGCGGTGGTGGACAGCATTGGAAGCTAAGACTGACGATTTGCGCTCTCTCGCGACTTTCATAGCTACAAGGAAAGTTCATAAGCATTCCTCTGTAGTGACTGAGTGAGCGACTTACTAGCGCGATATAAATACTCTTTGACGACGATCGAACTCCCGGCGATCCAAGCAGCGTGAACATTGGGTATTCCCATATCTGATGGGTTGTGACTATGCGAATGACTGAACAGTCCACCACCATGACCATGATCATGATCGTGACCATGGTGTGCAGCTGCCATCGTCGCATCAAGGAAGAACTGAGAATATAGAATTTCGACTGAGTGCCAGCCTAAGCCCATACCACCAGCGAGCAAGAGACTGCTAACGCCCAGAGACCCCAAGCTCTCAATCTTGCCATAACCAGCAGGAAACTTCGATGTAGGCGGCTTCAGAGACCAGGACACTGTTGCCAAGGTCAAGAAATCGGAGACCAGATCTGTCAGGGAGTGGAAAGCATCGGCGATCAAGGCTTGTGAATTGAGAAAGTAGCCCCCAAGTCCTTTGCCAATGGCCATCAACAGGTTGACGTAAAGACCAATTCGCGTGATCCGGACACCTGCATCTTTCTTGTTTGTAGAGGTCAAATAGGTATTGTCGTGATGATGGTGATGCGCGTGCCCACTGTGCTGGCGGGCTTGTGTTGGTGTCGATGCCATAGTGTTAGTCAATCGACCAGAGAGGACATATTCTGAAGCGTGGAATAGTGAGCTGGTATGGTAGGTAGTGTTCGTTACTTTGACTAGGTGTGTTGAGAGGGTGATGGGTCTGGGTCGTACGAGAAGAAGATGTGATTTCAGCATAGGGGCTCGACCGAAGCCGTTGGAAGTCAGAGGTCGCCGAAGGTCCAAGCTGCGTGATTTTAACCCTCGAGGAAACGGCATATGACCGAACGAATCACCCTCACCGCCAGGGTGAGAGTAGATGGTCAGGACCAAAGCACTTGCGTTTGTCACCATCAAACATGCAACGAATTGCGGCTATTGAACTGTGTCGCGAACCGCCATTTCGATCTTTGCACTACGCTACCGATTTCCACTTTTCAGTCTAGAGCATATTCTATTCTAGTTCTAATTCCAAGTATATATCTAATGACCTCCGCGTCCATGTCTCTTTATGAACAAACCTCTGATGAGAATACCCTATACGGGCCCCTTACGTAGGTTTCCTCCAACCATGGTTTGCTACCGTCTACACTCGTTACTCTAGGCATATGCAATATTCAATTACATCGCGACACGAGTATACTCTCTCGAGCAGGCATTTACTGACAGTGGCGACCGTTGTTAGCCCCTCCAATTATTATACCTAAGACCGCCAATACATCGGCAGGTGCAATCCACGCCCTGACCAGGTTCTTGTCCGCTCCAAGCAAAGACTCCAAGAAGACTGTACTTCTTACGGGAGCCGGCTTATCGGTGGCGTCAGGCTTAGCCGACTATCGTGGAACGCAAGGGACGTACACCTTGAACAAAACCTATAGACCAATCTATTACAATGAATTCATCACCAACCATGAGGCTCGAAAGCGATACTGGGCAAGGAGTTTCCTTGGGTGGACCAATCTACATAAAGCGAGACCGAACGTTGGTCATGAGGCGGTGAAAGAGCTTGGGAACATGGGGCTCATCAGCAGCGTGATCACCCAGAGTCAGTCGTCCTGTTTTGTGCAGTGATATTGCGGTATGACTGGGCCGTGGCTGATTTGTCAAGATGTGGATTCATTCCATACCATCGCACATCCGACCTTATCAACGATAGAACTTCATGGCTATCTTCGTGCATTAGTATGCATCCACTGCCACAACCAGCTTCCACGAACGGACTTCCAAGATTCGCTCTCGGCGCTGAACCCTGAATGGGCCGTATTCCTTGCAGAGATGCTAGCGACTGGGGCATTGGATTCCGAAAACCCTGCTGAGAGAAGTGCAAAGGGCCTGAAGAGCAATCCTGATGGCGATGTGGACGTTCCCAATGCCCCCTATACTACTTTCCGGTATCCCGCATGCCCTATATGCCTTGAAAATCCTCCGATGCTTGCCAACGGCACCAAAGCTAGGGTCGAGATCGATCGCGACGGCGCGTGGTACCCAGCATCCACCGCTGGGGTCCTCAAGCCTGCTGTCGTCATGTTTGGCGAGTCTATTGCCTCAGATACTAAGATCAGCGCGGAGGAAGCTATCAATAATGCTGGACGTATCCTTGTCGTTGGAAGCAGCTTAGCGACCTACTCCGCCTGGAGGTTGGTCAAGCAAGCTAAGGAACAGAATATGCCGATCGGCGTTCTGAACCTTGGTGGAGTCAGAGGTGAAGAGAATTTCTATGTAGATATAAAGCCTGATGACGATGGCGATATGGGTGTCAGATGTAGCGAAAGGGCGGATGAAGTCTTGCCGAAGGTTATAGAAAATTTGCGATTATTGAACAAGAATGGCATTTTACGAGTCTAACCTACCGTCTCCCTGATTCGTTGCATTCAGCCAAAGGCGACATAGTGTTAGGAACGACTTCGCATGCTAGAAGGCAACATCGCGCCGGAGGCTTACACTCAAACCGAAAGGCTTGCGCAAAGCTGGCCGAGCATCAGCATAACGAAAGAGATATAACGAATCAATAATGGGGTATCATAGGTATCTCCTTGATCTGAAAATTCATCACACCGTGTAGTTCGCCTACCTTTGGAAATACAGACAAACACCGGCCGCCTACGGAATTCACGTTGAATGCCAGACTGACCAGAACGCCTCTGGTATGCCGTTCTTCGAATACTATCACAGAAGCTCCTCGCAAGTCCAATCTTCATACCAGCCATCCGGCAGATACCTCCTCACAACAAGGGGAATTTTCTTTTCTCGTAGCTCTTTGATAGCAATCTGCAAAGGGTCTGTCTCGCCTTCCAGATCGACCAGCACAGGCGCATTCATGCTACATACCAAATCAAGTCAGCGACTGAATCCAAGCGATCATCTTCCACTGTGTCTTGAGTTTTATTCCTTTTTCTAGCCTTCTGCGCACAAGGTGCACCATACCTGATCTGCAGCGCTCTGGTCCCCAACACTCTCGCCCTCTCATACTTGGTCATATAAGGTGTAGTCGACCGCTTGTGATCCTCTATCCTCTTTTCCTTTAATCCCAGCACGGCGTTTTTCTTTACTTGCTGTGCACCACTTTCTCCATTCATTTCCACCACAGTCCGGGGCGTAGTAGCCGTACCGTTAGGTACTTGTGCGTCTGGATCTTCGGTGCCATGAGGACCTGGCGTTGGGGCAGCGGTGGAGGTTGGGAAGTCTGGGTCTTCGGGGTCTTGGGGTTCAAATTCAGGCTCTTCCTCGTCGAAGGTGGGCTCGTAAGCCTCGTAGCTGTGGGCGAAGGAAACTTAGTGGAAAGATTGGACTCTTGGGAACGGCATAGACCAACCCGTCGTCACCGCCGTCATCTCCTCCATAGTCTGACATTTCGGAAAGACCAGACCCGTAGATATATTTGAGTGGGCCAGAATGAAGCAACGAAACTGGTTTAGTGCCCTACATGCGGCTAAGCCGAGTCGGAGTAGTCCTAGATCTAGGGAAATACTACGGTTACAACCCCTTTGCCTACAGATACATCCCCCCCCACCTTGTAGCCTACCACGCCTACCCTGTGCGGAAGTCCGGGGCGCAATCTCACGGCGTACAGAATCCATCACTTTGATTACGGTACATAAGGCCTATACTAACAGTTCATATACTGACAAAGTCCTTATTGTAAGGCGCGATATTCCTTGAGTTCCTTGGAGCCTGAAACTGAGGTCGTATGTTGCGACTTTGCGACCCGGACTTCCGCACAGGGTAGGCTATAAGGTGGGGGGGGATGTATTTGTAGGTAAAGGGGTTGTAACTGTAGTAAATCCCTAGATCTACTATCTCGACGCCAAGACGGATGATTGCAACCGTTTGTACTCCGTATATCAGACTGGTACCACGATATTGACCCCTCTATCATAGCTCGTTGCAGCTCCATAGATACATCTGTCGCCAGTGATGCATATCAACGATGAACTGGTACTTTTTCATGAATTCGCTGAGGAATATACGCGCGTGAACACTAGGAATAACTCGGCTTACCGTCGTTGAGGCATCTACAAAAGGTAAACACTGAAGCACCATCAAGCATTTGTGTGACCATAGAGGGCCAGATCCCATGGCCGCCCTCACACCAGCTGCTAGTGGGGAGAGCTCGCCCAAACAGCCTAACAAAGTATCATGTTCTCCGGATGACCAATGGGAGGATTGGATGGAATGGGACCCATCAATGGATCGTGCCTCTCCTTCGGTAAAAAGTAGAGGAGACTTTGTCGAGCAGAACCCAGCAGATCCGCAAACACAGAGCACAATGAACAGATCTTTGGACTCTGTTACTCTGTCCAAAAAGCGAAAAACCTCCGAGAGCCCTGATAGCACTCCTTCACTTATGCGAGATAACAATGGGAAATCAACTTCCCAGAACAAAAGCCATAGCCTTGTAGAAAAACGCTATCGGACCAACCTGAATGACAAGATTGTTGTATTGCGTCAAAGTGTGCCAAGTCTTCGGGATGACGGCCCAAATCCAGATGGTGTTCCAGTGTTGGCAACGGCTCTCAAGCACAACAAAGCTACTATATTGACGAAGGCGATCGAATACATCCAGTATCTGGAGAAGCGGAACAGTTTCCTGGAAGATTCGAATCGTGTGCTGCGAAATCATCAATGTGACGCATCCTCGACAGCTCGAGAGACCAGATATGATTATGTGGAAAACGCATTGAAGCCTCGAAGCAGTGTGTCCGATAGTTGTCCAAGCATCAGCCCAGCTTCGACAACCGCTGCAGATGAGCCTTGTGGTATGATCCCTGTGCCAGAGGACATCAGGCAATTAAGGAAAAGCGTCCCACCACAACCTCATTACGCAAACTCTATTTCTCTTGAAGTGGATACAGAGAGCACATCTTCCGGAAACGTTTCTATTAGAGGAGGCAAGCTTATAGGCAAACTCATGCTTGGCTCCTTGGCCGGTTTGATGATCATGGACAACTTTTCCGGAAGTCGTAGGGAGGGCGATCGTGATCGTGGACTTCTCGCTCTGCCCACATCCTCCGTATTGCCATCGTTGAGATCTTTATTTAGCCCTCAAGCCCATTTGGTTATATTACCCTACAGTTATCTTCTTGTACCGTTGACAAGGGGCTTCCTGGTATTCGCCGTACTCGGCATCATCCTCTTCCTATATCTTTTCAATTCAAAGCCAACGCTTGGAAAACGCCGTGTGACAGACCGGAGAAGCAATTCCAGTTCTTCTTCTTCCCCCATGGAGATGCGACAGAATGCTTGGTTGACCGCCATTCAGACGGTTTGGGTTCCGCGACATATCATGTAAGACCACCATCTACTTTTCTCCCCTTACATGGCGAGACAAATACTGGGAGTATAGGTACCATTGCGTTCAGCCTTGCACAGCTTGCCACTTTCATGAAGATTTTGATGTTGCATATACTTGACTATATGTTGCTCTTTCTGGAGCAGGCTCTTGTGATCAAATGGTCTTGATCTACGTCTCCCTACACATCACTTTTTGTTTTGGGGCGCTCTTTTGGGACCACCACATGCTTCTCAATAATTCTTCTTGGCTTTGCTGCGTCAAACAACTCTAACTCGACAATGTGCCTAGGCTTCCAGAATTGTGGGCCCTCATATTAGAGACATACGCGTAAGCGATCTTTCCAGTCTATGTCTCTCAGATAGTCGCACTGGGGGGGTATTGCATAAATATTTTGGGCAAATTTACTTCAGAAACCTATCGCATGGCTCGGATGGTGCACCCAACGGGGAGATGCTGACTCCGAAATCTCGCAGGTACCTGACACGTCAAGTCCTTGGATGGCGTAGTTACTCTTGGCTCACGGGGCGGAACGAAGAAGATGAGATTGCAAGGGTTAGAGCATGGGAGATTGCCATCGACGCCCAATTGGCTGGTGGAGATTCTGAAATGAGCAGAAGCCGGCTCGTTTTGACCTTATGGGCCTCAGGAACTCTGCCAGTGACTCCGGCAAGGCGTGAGTTATGCTCTGTCTCCGTCCCCCTCCTAATCTTTCTCCGTTGCGTGCCGCGAGGCATATCTAAAGAGACTGTACTCTCGAGCTTTGCTTCATTGGTCAGATCCCTGTCTCTAAAGAAAATGCTGACCGCAAAACCATGTAGTAATGCTCAAGGCTTTGCACATTCGTATTACATTTTGGCAAGCGTCAAGGTTCCTGTGGATGACCGATGCAATAAACAATGCTGGTAGACACCTTGCTTGCTCCCAATGGCAATTGGCACAAGAGATCATCAACAATCCAAGAATATCGAAGGATCCCGGTCCTTGTGAACCTTTACCTGATCACTTGGTGAGCCTTTTGCAGCAGCCCATCGACGAAGTCATGACTGATCATGCGGTCCGATACGCACACAATCTCGCCTGGAATAGAGAGTTGCTCGATGATCACGGGGAAGAAGATGGTGATATGCAGACTGAAGACACAGCAATGCTCGGCTCTTTGGACGCTCTCGCTGTGTGGATATCCAACAACAAGTTGCACAATGCCCTCCTAGCTTCTGTGGATTCTAGGCAGACAGATGCCACCCGCCAGTCGCAACTAGAACTTGCATTCCGTATAGCACCACCTGGCTCTCTTAGCTTTGTTCGAGCATTGGCGGCTGCAGCCGCTCTTTGTGAGGCTGATCGTGAAGTCAACCTCGGCCGTCTCATGGAAGACAACCTTAGCCCAACCTCATCAGGCATCACGGCCTCAATTCCTGGCGACGTCTGCGAAATCATTGACCTTGTTGCTGAATGCGCAAAAGCTCGAGATATGTTGGTTAACTCACAAGATAAGTTCAGCGCTCTCGGTACGGCGTTGCAGGTGCTCGACCGAGCTGGTCTCAGGGGAGATTTATTGACGTTTGCTGCCACATATCAGCTCATGGCTGAGTTGTCTGAGCATCCTGATCTTGAGGGGAATGCTGCATACAGTCTCAATCAACTAATCGTCAATAAGCTCATGCGGTTGGACGAGCCGATGCTACAGAGGAATGATATTTGTCAACGATTGCATGAAATATACAAAGCGGCGTTGCAAAAGCTAGTTTTGCGTACGTCGACGAGACGTAGGAACTCAGTGGCTTCTGTGGATACAGGCTATGGAAGTATGAACGATGATGACCATAAATCCTGGACTCTCACAGCTGCATGAGCTGGCTTGCGTTACTCAATACCGAACATCCAAAACCTCTCGCATTGCAAGCTTTACTTCAAGAGTTGCAAGCCGGTGGTCAGACCATAGATCTGAACGACGTACTCGTGCAATCGCTATGGCCAAGGCCCTCCTGAAACAAGATGGCTGGCTCACCAAATCTCTACAACATAACGCTACACAATGCGAATTGGTACATGTTGTACCAGATGCCTCTACTTCGAGCCGAAGCGACATTATAGGTGGAAGTTGCAGAGCCTAGAATCTGCAGTTTTTGTGGCACATTGCCAGTTATTGGCGGGTCAGTGAAAGTTTATATCCAACGGTCTCAAACAATGAGTTGCCACCACACCACCAGTCGATCCATCTTGCCGCGAAGTGTCGACAGTCCCTCATCTTCTTCGATCTATGTACAGAAATTCGGCTTTCGCGGCACGCCTTGGGACATAGAGATGTACATGGCCTTCCCCAACTATGCCTCCAAAGCACGAGCCTTGACGGAGGTCACGCACCGTCTTCTCGAATACAGGCCGCAAGCAAACTGGCGTCTACACCATAATATACTGCCATCTGTGCGGTGGGACGGAGGGGAAGGAAAAACCAGCCGTGGCCGAGATCTGATCGAATCGAAGGAGTATTGCTGCTTCAGCTCCTTCTGGGCCAAGAGCACGAACTTCATGTGACTCCTAGTGTTGCTGTCGATTGCCCTTACCTCGGGAGGATCACCTTGGGGATTGCGGTCCGTGTGGCCGCTCAAGAACAGAATTCAGTCCTTGAGTATATGGGGAATCATGTGTTGCTGGGGAGGTGGAAGATGTAGTGATAGGGCTGGGAGTATCTTTGTCCTCGGAAGTGAGGGTCGAGAGGGAAGTACAGACGATATGAGTGCTTGATGCAGGTGTCTTCTCGCTTCAGGACTGTCGCTGAATCTCATATTGAATTGGTGGAAAGCATGTACCGACTGTGGCATCACTAGTCCTGGCACAATGACATCGAGTTCTGCAGATCTGACCATTGTGCAACGCCCTTGACAAGATCGGCAAGATGCTACTGGGAAGGTCCAGCAGGGCTACGGCGACAGTCGAAATCCTACTAAATAATGTTGCGATTTGGGGGGGGGGGGGGGGGGGGGGGGGGGGGGGGGCGC
>JAABUV010000208.1_pt1 | contig 87987 bp, 104 predicted proteins | sample 5559971 | NCBI WGS metagenome assembly JAABUV01 (sample SAMN10711881, study PRJNA513362) | rock metagenome | isolation source: Antarctica rocks | place: Antarctica: Victoria Land, Knobhead nord | collected 2015-12-19 | reverse complement strand
TTTTTTTTGGGGGGGGGTAGTAAAAATCTGCCTGCCTGCTGTCGGACTGAGAGGGGGCAGGGATGGTGCGATGACTTTTGGAGCATGCGTGGACCCTGATCTGCGACCTGCTGCTGCGCAGGGGCATCGTTTGCATACGGTGCCGGCCGCCACGCGTCGCTGCCGCTCGGGGATGAGTCCGCCGCGGCCTGGCGGCGCCGCGTCACCCACCCGCTCCTGGGCCTGTTGGACGGCGGCGACGTGACGCCCCCGCGCGGCGGCGGTGGCCCGCGCGAGGCCGGCGCGGCCGGCCAGCCCGGCACCTCGCCCGGCTTCGTGCGCACGCTGCTCTCGCGCAAGTCGTGGTTCCTGGACGAGGACCCGCGCCGCGCGGGCGCGCTGCGCTCCATGTCTACGGCCGCGCTGGACGGCTATGCGGATGCGGCGGTGCGCGCGGTGCTGCCGTCCTCGCACGACGGCCGCTCGTCGGACGCCGAGCTGCCAATGGCCTGGGGACCGGTCGACGGCGATGCTGGGCGCCCGGCGCGCTGGTCGGCCACGTCGAGCCGCGATGGCGCGGGGGCCCCCGCCGTGGGGGGTTCACCAGACGGCACAGCCGCGCTGGGCGTGCGCTGGAGCGATGCAGGCGGCGGCGGCGACGCCGGCGGCCCCGGCGCGGCCGCAGCGCAGCCCGGCACCAGCCCGACGCCCGGCCTGATGCTGGAGCGGCGCGCGCTCGCGCGGCGCTCGCTGACGGCGATGCCGGTGCTCGGCGAGGCATCGGAGTCGCCGCACTCGTCGGGCGCGTCTCCAGCGGGCGCGGAGCGGGCGCCTGGGCCGTTCGAGGGCAGGGTTTCATCAGGGTTACGGCCCGCGTCTTCGTCTGGAGACCCTGCAGCGGACGGGCCGGCGCCCTCTCCGAGGGGTCCCTCGTCAGCGGGCGCGTCTGCATCGCCCAGGCCGGTCGTGCTGGCAACGCCGTTCGCCACTGCGCCGCCGCCCAGCGATGCCCTGACGCCGAGCGTGAGCGCGCCGCCGCCCGGAGGCGTCCTGGCCGAGGCGGCCGGCACAGCCCCGGGCAGCATGCCAGCCGCCATACCCGTCAGGCAGGGGTCTGCGGAGGCGCCGCAGGCGCCTCCGACCTTCGGCGCCAGCCCGACGCCCGAGCTGGTTGTCGAGCGGCGGGCGAGTGCGCGGCGGGCGCCGCCGTCGCGGCTGCAGTCAGTCACCGAGGGCGGCGGCGCGCCGCGGGCGACGGTGGGCTTCCCGGAGGGTGGCCAGGAGCAGCCGCGGCAGCAGGCCAGCGACCTCAACCCCAACGCGCCCGCCTGGGTGCCTGGCAGGACCTAGCCACCGCAGGCAGCCGCGCGCGCTGGGTACTGTTGCAGGGCTGCCATGCATGTATATAGTGCCGGGGTGCCGCATGCTGCGGGCTGTTGGGTGTACAGAATGGTCACCAGACGTCGGCAGCCCAATATGGCGAGCTTTGGTCTTGGCAGGCGCGCCTGCATGCGCCCACTCTTCAGCACTTGCTGGGACAGGAGCCTGTGTGAGCCTGCAAGTTCCACTGGGCTGGGCCCCTCGTCATCATAGAGCGCATGCAGAATGAGGCATGCCAGGCCCAGCAGGGCGTATTACATGTTTACTGATGGCAGGCAGCCCTGGTGCCAGGCTACCAGTGTGCCATCATGTGCAGTCACTGAAATAAAACTCAGCTTGTGGGTGGTTGCAAAATAGTTGCGAGCCGGTGCGACTGCTGGGCTATCTGCCAGGGCGTGACAGGTTGGCATGCTATGCACGCACTGCTCTGGTTTGTGTTGTTGTCTGTCAGGCTGTCATGCGCTGTGGCCACATGCTACTTGTGCAGACGGTCCAGCCTAGAGCAGCGCTAAAGCTTGAGCGATACAGCATCATTCTGACGTTGTCTGATTGGCAGGAGTGCTACTGTGCGTGCTGTCCTATACGGTAGGTGGCGAAGTGGTTCATGGGACATGTGGTGTGACTCAATGAGCAGCGCATTCCTATGCATAGGCTAGATTTGGGCAGGGGCCCAAGGCAAGGAGAGAGCAGAACAAGATGTGACCATGTAACTTCTCCGAAAAAAGAATATAATGTCCGGCCTGTTGCAGGCGTACCGATCCTGTCAGCAAGGCAACAGCGTCACGTCAGGGACCAGTGCCTGCGCGCTTAGGCAGGCGCTGTACCTACATAGGCTAGGCTGTGCAAGTGGGACAGCTCGTGCATGCAAAGCAGCCATGGCCGCCCGTCCTGCCCTTCATCCAGTCCTCCTAGCACTTCTCCTCGCACCGCTGCTGGCACGCGCGGGCGCCCGCAGCGCGGCCGCGCCCGCCGACAGGAGCAACAGCAACAGCGCCGTGACTCACGGCCCGGCGCCTGGCAGCGCCAGCGCTGGCCTGTGGTGCACTGCGTGCGTGCTCGCTGGCGCGGAGCCGCTAGAGGGCCGCAACCCCAGCTGTGGCGCGTGCGCGGGCGCGTGCGGGAGTGCGTGCGGAGCGGAGTGCGCGCCCGGCCATGGCCTGCAAGCTGACGGCGGAGAGGCAGGCGGCAAGGAGGCAGACAGCGGGCCAGCGTGGCAGCCGCTCGTCATCGTGGGAGTCGGCGAAATGCTGGGCAACATTGTCCGCGGCGTCACAGGCGCGGCCGGCCTCGGGCTGCTCGCTGCAAGCTGGGCTGCGTGGTGACTAAGCTGCGCGCCTGTAGAGGCCTGCCACGGCGGTGTGCCTCGTATGGCAGGCTGTGGCCGCGTGTCGACAGCGCTCCGTGGCTCGCGCAGGCTTTGGCTCCGCGGTCGTCATGGTGTCCGTGTGGATCATCGCGACCACCGTGGGCCTCAATGCAGGCGCGCACCTGAGAAAAGCTTGTATCTGCCGTGCGGCTGGCAGGCTCTTGCGCATACCACTGTCTTTCACCTGGCAGCCTGCCGCCTCCCAGCAGGCCCGCCCGCTGTGCACACTATGGCCAGCGCCAGCGCCCTGCATTGCCCGCTGTTGCAGCAGGCGCACCCAGCGCCGCGCCGCCTAACCCTGCCCAACCCCGCGCCCCGCGCAGGGCCCTTCGTGACGGTGATCTTTGCGGACAGCCTGGCCGGGCTGTTCAACGCCGCGCCGCTGCTGCTGGCCACGCAGCCGTGGTACTATGCGAGCTGGCGCCTGGTGTTCACGATCATAGGCTTCCAGGCGCGCCGCCCAGGCCCGACCCGCTCTGGCGCTGTGTGGACGGCAATGGGCATGCCTGCTTCTTGCACCCTTCTCTGGCTGCAGCACCTGTGTCAAAGTTGTCGCCTCGGTATGGTACTCCGCTGAGCTCAGCGTCGTATGGGACGCGGCTGTTGAGTAGCATGCGTGATCGTGTGCACTTCGTCTCACCTGAGCAGCCTCGCGCCTGCGTGCAAGGCGCCCTTGTCAGCGCCCCTAGTCCACGCAGGCGGTTTCTCAGGCATCCGCTCAGGGCGCCGGCGAGCAAACACTGGCAGCAAATGCGTGCTGAGTCGCTGCGCTGCGGCAAGCACAGGCCCGCCTAGCCTCACAAGACCTGGCCCGGCGGAAATGCAGGCAATGGGCGCGCCGATCGGCGCCTACCTGGTGACGCACCTGGAGCCGCAGAAGACGCAGCTGTGCATCGCGGTCGCGCTGACGGTCATCTTCTTCCTCATGGCCTTCAAGCCGGCGCAGGCGCGCCCAGGACCTATGCTGGGCAGCGGTACCCTCCCCTACCCTAACCCTACCCTGGCGTCCCTGACCCGGCCTACCCTGTTCCTAGCCAGGCGCCTGTTGCTTTTGCAACCGCATGACCCTGGTGGACTGCCTCTGCGGCGTCCCGTCTGATCGCACTCCCGGGCGCAGCTGCTCAAGAAGTGGCGCGCGCGCCGGGCGCCGCCCGCGGACGCGCGCGACGCCAAGGCCGAGGAGGGCGCCGCGCAGCCGCTGCTCGCCGCGGCCGGCTCCGCCACCCCGCGCCGTGCGCCAACCTCCGCCACATGCACCTTTCCCAGCTCCTGCCACGTGCTCATCGCCAGCAGCCCAGATTGAGCCTCGTTGACCGCACGATACCCTGCGCAATGATCTGTAAAAATCCTTGTCATAAATTCACGGCAGCTGCCCGCTCGCTCTTGATGTCTCCTGGTCTAACAAGCAGCTCTGGTGGGTGTCACTGTCTGGCCCGTCCCATTTTAAGCAGTCTATACTCAGTAGGGCTGCGCCGCCGTGCAGATGCTCACGCTCTTGCCGATGCTGCGGGCGGGGCCGGGCCGAAGGGCGATGCGGCAGTGGCGGGGAGTGATGCAGAGGCTGCTGCTGAGCTGGGCGGGGCGGGCGCCGCCGCGGCGGACGCTGCCGCGGCGCCGCCCTCGCTCGGGCTGCAGCGGCAGTTCAGTGACAGCGCGAGCAGCCTGCGCGTGCACGTCGTGCAGGGCACTGGCAAGCAGAAGCCCCAGGATTTAGGATTAGGGTCAGGGAGCGGGCACGAGTCAGGACAGGCGATCCCTGTGCCTGGCCGTAGCGGGCTGCGGCGGGGCGGCGCGTCGCCCGCGTCTGCGCCCGAGACGCGGCTCCTGGGGGAGTCCCCCGCGTTACGGTCGGGCGGCGGGGCCGCGAGCCTGAGCGGCGCGGCGGCGGGCGGCGGGGTGCTTGCCGCGTGGGGCGAGGAGGCGCACGGCAGGGGCGCAGACGTAGAAGAGGGGGCAGGCTTGCTTGCTGGGTCAAGGGGCCGTGAGGAGGCGCGGGCGGGCCCGCTGGCCCCCCGGCGAAGCCTGTCGATCGACTCGCTCTCGGAGCACGGGCGGCGCGGCGCCCGGGAGGCAGGGGCGGCAAGCAGGAGAGGGGTGCTAGGGTTTACCTGGACAGCGCCGGGCAAGGCGCACGCGACGGAGGCTTCGCCGGCGACGGGCGCTAGGTTTGGCGGCGCCGCCGCCCCGCTGGCGCGCACGGCGTCTGGGCAGGTGCGCAGGCGACCCGCATGCTGGCAGCGCCCTTTGCCCGTCACCACTGTAGCCTACAATGGCAAAGGAAAGGAACGGTCCCGTGTGCTTTGCTACTTGTGGGTCGGGGGTCAGGGTCCCGACCCTGTGCCGGCGGCGGCGCGCGCAGGAGCGCCAGCGCCTGGCGCGCGACTGGCGCGTGTCGACGAAGCTGCTGGTGGGCGCCGGCGCGGCCGCGGCCACGTGCTCCGGCTGCCTCTCCGCGCTGGCCGGCATCGGCGGGCCGCCCATCATCCTGATGTACGAGCTGCTGCGCGTGCCGCAGGCGCGCGCGCGCCCTCCACGCAGAGCCCCTCATAGTGTGAGGTAGGGTAGGGTACCCTATCCTGACCCCCCCCTCGCGGAGAGCGCGGTGTTCTGTCGGAGGGTGCGCAGTCCGCTCCGCTGCACAGCGGGACTGGTTGTTCACGTGGCGGAGTGCAGGGCGCCCTGCCGGCGCGCGCCCCCCTTGCAGTGGCCTCCCAGGATGAAGGGCGCGGTGCATGCACGGCGTGTCAGAGTATCGTCGTGCGCGTGTCTCAACAGAAACAGCTGTGACGCCAAGCTGTGAACAGTGGACGTGCGTCGTGCAGCGTGTCCCGGTCTGCTGCAAGGGCTAGGGTTAACAGCATCCTACCCTACCGTGCCAAGTATAGCACCGCTACATGCGCCTGCTTTCATTCCACTTACAAGCCTCTCAACCCTTCCGGCCTCTGGGCGCGGCGGGTGTCTGCTCGAGCAACTGCCCTTGTCGGCCAGGCGCCGCCGGCCGCGCGCTGACGGCGCGCCGCGCGCGGGCGCGCAGCTGGTGGTGCGCGCGACGAGCACGACCACCAACCTGGTCAGCATCAAGTTCCTGACGTACCTGTTCATGGGCGCGGCCAAGTGGGACGACGCCTGGCTGTACGCGGTTGCCATTGCCTGCTCGGTCAGCGGCCTGCAGGCGCGCCGCCGGACCGCCAATAACCCTACCCTGACCTAACCGCCGGTACCCTACAATCAAACCTACTACATCGAGCGCTGCCTGAGTTGCGCTCGATGTCGCGTGCGCCGTCCAGGGCTGTACGTAGGTCTGAGCTTATAAGCGCATCCTGGTACCCCGACCTCAAATGTTGCATCCAAGTGTCGCGAGCTTGGTCCGGACGATGCACTCCTGTGTTCTGCACCTTGCTGACCCACTGGTGGGGCAGTGCAGCAGGGTCGTCAAAATCTTCTGTGACAGCCTGCCGCACCTGTCACGCTGCTCAAGTGACCCCTGACGCTGTTCAATCGACCCCTGACATGAGTTGCGCGGGACCTCCTGCTATGTGTCACCTCGCGTGTGCGGCGTGCGGCGGCAGGTGGGCGCGTGGCTGGCAGGCCGCCTGGACCGCAAGATGTTCAGCCACGTGCTGCTGGGCATCCTAGGCCTCAGCACCTGCCTGCTGTACGCCAGCGCGTTCGGCCTCACCGGCCACTGAGGGGCGTGCGGGCCGGCGGCAGCGGCGCGCGAGTGGCCCGTGCAGCTCGTTCAGTGGCCTCGCCCGGTTGTGTGAACTTCAAGTGGGGTATTTCCTTAAATCCTAATATGCAAGAAAGCACTCTGGTTGGCGGTCCTATGCCAGCTGCATTCTTTGGTGGCATCAGGATCTGTCCCGGGGGATGTCGCTGGCACCTCTCGGCCCTCGGTCTGCTCACTGGTCAGGACGGCTGAGTGCAGAGGTTGAGATTGCTGTTTGGCTCGCGCCCGTTGCTCTCTTTTTCAGATGTGTTGAGGTTTGTCTGTCTGTCCAGGCTGTCAAGCATTCTGAGTGTTGTGGGTCACCTGTGTCGATTCTGTCTATTGTTGCCTGATGTCTCATCTTTCTTTTCTGGTCAGAGTATGTATCACAGATGTCGTGATGTAGCATAGCTGCCCGTGTGGCGTTTGCAGCAAGACAATGATTTATACGTAGCGTATTGTTTACTGAAAGGACCTGCCGAGTAAGTGATGCAAGTGCGTTTTCTGCAGGAGTACAAGCAGTTCTTGGCAGCGGCAGACTCAAGACACCGGTGCTGCTATGGCACACCTTGGCTCATACGGTTTTGCATGCTGTGGCACGGGGTAAACGTCTTGCATGTAACAACACATATATTTACAAGCTGTCCCTGCTTGCGTGTCTGGCGCCACAGTGTTTCAATCCTGCTGCACTGCACAGCCATGGCCGCACAGCACCTCAAGCAGCCATGCAGGGTTAGCCCGGGGTGCGCGCCACGACCCACTGAAACGCTTGCGGGCTGTTGATGCCCGTGCGGTCGGCCAGCTCGGTCGCGCGCGCCAAGAATGGTTGCCGCAGCGCCTCCACCTGCAGTCAGGGAGGATATAATCATTTAATACTAAAGTAGTTCATCATTGACACTGAGCTAGTGACGAGTTACAAACACTCGCGAAATGTGCAGTGCAGTGTATGGTGGCAATGTGTAGCAACAGACATTTTTCAGCCTGTCAGCTCGGGTGCCGTACTCCTCAGGCGGAAAATTCAACGCGTAGAAATGATGCAGTAGGCATAGGCCTGATTGGAGCTGGCGTCAAACATTTCATCTGGTGGCATCGAACATCGCTCCTAGCGCACACCAGCTGTCTCCAAGCACACAGGCGTGACCTCTGCAGCAGCTCGGGCGATGGCAGCCCGAGCGGGAGCAGGGCAGCCACCTGCTCCTCTGACAGCACGCAGCGCAGGGGCGCGATCGGGTGCGCTGTGTGCAGCTCCCACATCCTCTCCGCATGCGCGGCGGGCGTGGCCACCTCGAAGGCTGGCTTCTCGCTCGTTACGGCCACCTGGCGCGGGCGCGCGCCGCGAATTGAGGCAAAGTGCCCGGGGTGCTGCCATGCCCTGCATTCCGCTTGCCATGCGCACACTCCAGAGTATTGGCTGTCTGTAAGCGCAGCCGGCGGCTTCAACAGGATGTCAGGCACTGTGAAGGGCACCCTCGATCCAACAAGTGCTCTCTTGAGCTCTTGCAGCGCACATGAGTTCCGTCATGCTCATGGCTTGTGCCCGCAGCAAGGAGCTGAGGGCCAGCTGCGAGCCCACCCCGACCTTTATCCTCACTGTTGCAAACTGCTGCCGCTGCCGGCGAGCGGCTCACCTCGACCTCGGCAAAGCCGCTGGCCAGCAGCAGCGCGCGGGTTGTTGGCGGGTCGGCCAGCGGCGTGCCTGCAAGCGCGGAGTGATATGTCAACACTCCCGCTCCGCAGTCTGTCGTGGCCGGTGAGCTGCCTCTGCGCCCCCTCGTGTGCCCAGGGCAGGCCTGCTGACACAAGCTTTGTGCTCATTGTAGCCGCGTCCATGCATGCGCAGGATGTATAGCATGAATGACCTTCACATCACACGCTCCCACCAGCAGCGCATGTCTTACGTCGCAACAGCAAACAGAGCGAAGAGCGCAGTGAGTTGAGGCGTGCGCGCAGCGGCGCGGCCAGCGCGAGCGCGGCCCAGCTTGACAAACAAGGTTATGAGCTCAGCTTGCTGCTGCGGGGAAGGCATGCAGGCGGCCCCGCACCCGCGTCCACGAGCGGCAGGTCGTGCCGCTCGCGCAGCAGCTCAGGAAATCGCTGATCGGCAACATAAGTTTAGAGCTAGGGTACCGTACCCTAGGCCATACCCCTACCATAGGCTCGCAGGCGGCCCCGCACCCGCGTCCACCAGCGGCAGGTCGTGCCGCTCGCGTAGCAGCTCGTACAGGAGCTCGCTGGTCGCCAGCAGGGGCGCCTGCGCGCCCGCACCGCATGCCAGCATTGGCACCTGCTGGGCTCCACACATGGTGTATTGGCCTGCAAGTGCTGGCTTCAGCCCGTGCGTGGCAGCAGGGCTCCGCGCCAAACCCTAGACCTCTGCAGGTGCGGTTCTGGTGCGGCATCCTGGCGCCGCCCGAGCACCGGCGAAGCAAGGGCGGGATGCGCGGCAGGCCCAGCCTGCGGCAGCAGCAGCGCTGCATGCACGCACGCTTGACGATCCTGGCGCGCCGGGCAGGGGCGCGCGGCGCGCGCACCACGGGCGTGTTGAACGCCAGGCGGCCGCCGGGGCGCAGCCAGCCGGCGATGCGCCGCAGCGCGGCGCCCACGTCCGCGAAGTAGAGCATGCCGTTGGAGCACAGCGCCGCGTCAAAGCCGCCGGGCGGCAGCGGCAGCGTGTCCGCGTCGCCGGCCTCGAACGTCACATTCGTCAGCCCCTGCGCCCGCGCCTTCTGGCGCGCCTGCGCGCGCCGGGCCGCGCCGCGCGTCGGGTGCTGCCGCGGCAGCCGCGTGCAGGCGTGAGCTGTCAGGCGCGCGGCGGCCGTGGCAGGGCCGCCGCGCACGACTGCGAGCATAGGGGTTGGGTGGGGTTGGGGCCGCCGCGTACCGCCGCGAGTATAGGGTCTGGGTGGGGTCAGGGCCGCCGCGCACCACCGCGAGCATCGCGTCAGTGAGGTCGACGCCGAGCACGGAGCCGGCGGGCCCCACTCGGCGCGCGGCCGGCAGCATGACCCAGCCCGTGCCGGCGGCCAGGTCCAGCACACGCTCGCCGGGCTGCAGCCCGGCGCGCTCCACCAGCGCAGCTGCCTGCGCACAAGTATATATATACTTAGTATACATATGCTTACAATATACCAGCGTAAACCAGCGCCGCTGCTCACAAGCCTGCAGCAAGTGCTGGTTGGCTTGGTAACGTGCCCGCGAGTGTTACACTGCGCCTCAAGTCTTGCTCTGCTCACTCTCAGACGACCGTTTACACTTGGCTTGGGCGGCTCGTGTCTATGACACAAGATGAGGCACTAGCTTATGACATAAGATGAGACAAACGCTGAGGCTGTTGTGAGCGCAGCGCGCCAGCCTGGGGTGGAACCCGGTCTCGTTGCTGTCGTAGCTGGCGCTGCGCTTGTCGAACATCGCAAGCACCTGCGCAGCAGCGTAACATTTCTGTGTGAAGTGATGGACAGCTGAGCACGCAGCTTGCACATCAAGCACTGTCCTTTGGCGCGGGACGGCTCCTTTTTCCTACCCGGGCCTTGTAGTTGTCGGGGTCCAGGATGCGCAGAGGCTCCCTGCCGCTTGCTGAGGCAACCGTCATCTGCCTCAGTCGGCGAGGTGCGCGCCTGTGTGCAATGGCTTGGGCTGGAGAGCTGCAGCGTGTGTCCAGGGCGCAGCGCATGAGGGAAGACGACAAATAGTGTGAATGAGTCAGCCTTCAACTATCGGGCTGCTCAAGGCCAGCTAAGGTCTGGGTAAGACGTTCTAGCAGTGGTATCTCTTAATCATTCTCCACATTGTGCTACCTCCTAGATCTAGATTGGACAAGAATTTGAGCCGCAAACTTTGCGGCTTTGCCACTGCCCTGCCGCCGACGCAAGAAACCTCACTTGGCAGGCTGCAGCCGCCGCAAGTGCTCTTGCACGTTGAGCCGCACGAGCGCGCCGACACCAGCCCCGACCCCTCCAGACGCTGCCCCTTCCCTCCCGGCTGCGGCCGCGCATTCCTCCGCCAGCCGCGCGAGGCCCGCGGCCAGGCCGGCAGCCCAGCGCTGCGACCCCCACGGTGCGCCCGCCGCGGCGCCGACCTCGCCCGCCGCCCCGGCGGCGCCCGCAGCCCCGCGCCGCGCCCGTCCGCCCTCACCGCCGTCGGGCGCCCCGCCCTCCGGCTCGCTGGCGCTTTCCGCGGGCGCGCGCAGCGCGCCCGCCGCAGGCCTGTCTGGCGCTCCTGTGAGCGCGCGCGGCAGCGCGAAGAGCACGCGGTTGACGTCGCCCTCCACGTCCAGCTCGTACACCTCGGCAAAGGCGTCCTGTCCCGTGCGCGCCACCCCTTCAGCATCAAGCCCTAACCCTAACCCCGGCACCTAGTGCGTAGTGACTGCCTGATGTAGCTGCTGTGCACCCGCGCTCGACACTACCCCCCACATGGTTCACCCCCCAATCAGTACGCCCTCCCAGATTACACAGCAGATATCCGTAACAGGGTTTGTCCTGACACGCCATGCGCTCCCAGAGGCTCTGCGCGGCGGGCGCGCGCCCGCAGCGCGCGCACGGCCTCGCGCACAGGGCTGTCGGCGCGTGCGACGCAGTTAACCGCCAGCAAGCCGTCCGGGCGCAGCACGGCCGCGGCATCCTGCAGGAAGGCCGCCTGCGCACGCGCCGCGCGCTCGCTGCTCACCGGCATGCAGCCGCATGCACGCCGCTTGGTGGCGCAGTCGAGAAGGGAGCGCGGCGAGCAGTGCGATGCGCACGCGAGCGAGGCGCCTGAGCAGGACGCGCTGGGTTCTACAGCTGGCTGTGGGCAGGCGCGCTCGCGGCGCGCCGCAGCCGGCAAGGACTAGGGTAGGGTATATGGTAGGGTAGGCGCCTGCAGGAACGGCGCGGGCGGGCAGCTCATGGCCAGCGACGCGTCGTCCGCGCCCGCGTCGACCACCAGGAGGTCGAGGCGGCCGGGGCGCGCCCGCGCCAGGTCCGCCACGGCCACCAGCCCGTCACCAACGCGCGCCTGGTCCCAGAGGCGGGGTGTTAGGGTTAGGGTTTGGGCAGTACTCAATACAAGGGTGCCTGCCTATGCATGGCGCCGCGCGGCGCGCACGGCGCGTGCTGTTCAGTCAAGCGCGGCGCGCGGGCGCCCGCGGCGGAGCGCCCAAGCGGGCCCGGGCGCGCCCGCGCACCGCGAGGCGCGGCCGCTCGGCGCGCTCGTCAAAGCCGAAGTGCCGCCGCGCCAGGCCCAGCACGGCCGCGTCCAGCTCCATGCTGTCCACGTCCAGGCCGAGCGCGGCGCTCAAAAAGGCGGGCAGGCCGCCGCCGCCCAGGCCGACCACCAGCGCGGCGCCGGGCTCGCCGGCGCGCGCACGCTCCGCGATGCCCGGCGCTGCGCGCGCGTGTTTGTCCGTGAACGGGCGCACTGCTGTCAGGATGCGCTGGCTGAGCGGCCTCTGCGTAGATCCTCAGCCCACTAGTACAAGATTGGTAGGCAGGAAGCTGTTGGTTCCACTCCGATTCTAGAGGACCTAGAAAAATATAAAACGTTGGTGGAGCCTGCACAAGGCCGGTCGAGCCGCGGGCGGACATGCTGAGGACAGGACGTCGTACGCCAGGAGGGCCGGGGGAAGAGGCCTGGCGCCAACCAGCGCACAACCGGCGCAGGCTTGCAACACGGCCGCGGCGTGGGCGCAGCGCAGGCTGCTGGGCGGGCGGAGGGGCCGGCCACCTGTGAGCGCCAGGCCGGCGACGATGGCGGCGTGGTACGCGCAGCACAGCACGCTGTGGTCCACGCGCGCCGGCCGCGCCGCCTCGGCGCCGGCCGCGGCGCCGGCGCCGCCCGCGCGCTCGCCGCCGCCGCCGCCGCCTTTCTTCTTGCCCTTCTTCCCCTTGCGCGCGTCGCCGGGGCCGCCGCCGCCCGGCGCGCCGCCCGCGGCCGCAGGCGCGGGGTCAAGCGGGCCGGGGCCAGCGGCCAGTGCCGCCTCGGACTGCACCAGCGAGCGGTTTGCTTCAAATACCAGGCGGCGCACCCAGCGGCCGCCCGCGGCGGCCTCGCCCGGCGCCTCCGTGGCCAGGCACACGTCCTCCACCACCATGCGCCTGCGGCCGGGAGCGCCAGGGTAGGGTTAGGCTTAGGGTTAGCGCGCCGCTCCCGGCGAGCCCGGCGCGGGGGCTCGCTGGCGCTGCAGCGCAAGGCTGACGCACTCCGTTGGGCCACATCTTGCGGGGACAATCAAGGCAGGCAGGCAGGCAGACCACAGCCTCGCGCCGCCCAGCTCGCTCGGGAGCCAGGGTTGCAGGGCGCCAGTCTGGCAGAGCGCTCGAGTGTGCGGCATGCGCACAGCTGTTTGTCCCAGTGGAACAGGCGCCCAGATGCTGTAGCTGGAAGTGCGCCGGCAGCGACTCACATGGTCCCCGGCACGACCTAGGGCGCGATCCCGTGGCGAACGAGCCACTGGTCCCCGTCGAGGTGCAGAGTGTGCATCCGCGATTCAGGGGTCAGGGGCCCCCAGCGCGAGCCAAGCGCGCACCCGGTGACGGCCGAGTCGACGGTTTCCAGCACGACGCGGCGGCCGAGGCCCTCAGTGGCCGTCAGGAAGGGCACCGCGCGCTCCACGCCGCGGCAGCTGTCCGGCGCGAGCTCCGCCACCTGGGCTCGCGCGGCATGGTGCTCGCCCCGGTGTAGGGTAATGCAGGGTCAGGGCAGTTGCCGGCGCGCGCTTCGGCACGGGCTCGTGGGGAAGTGCTGCACGCCGTCGGGGATGTAGCAGACGCGGCTGCGCCCCTTGCCATACTCTGCATGACGGTTGGTCAGCAGCTGCGCCGTTCGGCAGGCCGAGGTGCTGGTGCACCTCCCAAGCTGCCGCGTCCCCTCACTGCCGCAGGCCGTCCTCCCGCCTCCTCTGCCCCGCCCAGGAGCACAGCCCAACCGCCCCGCAACCAAACTCGCACGTCCAAGTGAGACAGCAGCGGCATGAGCCACCCACATACCGAGCATCTCAACCGGGCGGCCCCGGGCGGACAAACACACAGGGGCAAACAGCAGCGGCTCTGGGCACGGCAGCGCCGGCCACGCGGCCGCGCGGCTAGGTCCATGCTGACCACTAACCCAACCCTACTCATTAAACCCGACTGGGCACGCACCAGTGGCGAGAGCTCGGCCTGCACGGCGGCCAGGCTGGCGAAGGCGTGCCCGGCGCCCAGCGCGACCAGGACCAGCCGCCGCGCGCCGCACTGCGCCGCCACCTCCCACTGCCCCGCCGGCTCCGCGAACAGCCACTCGCGCTCGCGGCCCTGCGGCCCAGCGCGCCGGCTGCTCAGCCGCCAGGCTCACTGGCTTGCCCTTGCAGCACCGCCACGGCTTCCCAGCAGAGCTTCCTGCCAGTGCAGTCACCACAGGGCCCCGGCGCGCTCTGCATATCCTGCACAAATCGCGCGGCGGAGTGCACGGCAGCCGCATTTCAATATGACAAGGCGGGCCTCCTGGCAGCACCTGCGGGACGATGAAGACGGCGCAGTCGCGGGTCGCGGCGGCCGCCTGCGAGGCCGGCACGTCCAGCACTGCCGCCACAAACCGCGGCGCCCGGCCAGGCCGCGCGTCGGGCGCGCTGCTGCCGCCCCTGCCGTTCGCCTCTGCTACACCTGGCGACGGGGCGGCGCCGCACGTCCCAGTACGCCCGCTCTCGGCCCCGCCACCGTTGTCAGCAGGACGCTCCTTACCGCCGGCCTCCGCCGCCGCTGCAGCAACGCCGCCGCAACTGGCAGCATGCCCGTTTGCAGCAAGGCCCTCTGCCGCGCCGCCCTCCGCCTCTGTCTCCGTCCCTGCGCCGCAGCCGGCGCCGCTCTGCTCCTCAACAGCGTCGGCGTCCGGTGAACCGCGCTGGGCCGCGGCTGCTGTGCTCGCGCTGGCATCCTGCGAGACCGGGGCCGCCGCGCCATTCGGCATGTCCCGGCGGCCGCAGTCCTCGGCGGCGCCTACAGAGGTAGCGGCCGCGCCGGGCTCGCCAGGGTCCAGGCCTTTGCCAGGGCACGCAAGCGGCGCGCGGGGCGTGGGCGGGGCGGCGTCAGGGGTCGCGGGCGCCGCAGGGCCGGGCGCGGCGGGCGCGCTGGCGGGCTCGCTCGGGCTGCGCACGCGAGTGGCGCCACGCGCGGCGTTGGCGGCCGCGCCGGCGCGCGGCAGGCTGAGCGCCCGCCGCCGCCCCGGGCACAGCAGCGCGAAGGGATCCGCTGCGGCGCGCCTGGCGGCCGCGGCGCGCAGCTCGTTCTCAGCCCGCACCATCTGCGCGGAGACTGAAACTCAGACAGCCGTCGAGGGTCAACACCAGCGCACTACCAGGACTGGGGAAGTTTTGAATGATATATATGACTTTACCATCGCAATGCCAGTGATACGCCAACACTGAAAAGCACGCAGCCAGGCAAAAGGCTGTTCCATAAGCAAAAACACGCCCTTGCTCTGTGAAGCCCCTTGGGCAACTAAGACCCCGCGCGCGCGCAGCACGCACAGCACGCGCCGCCACGCAAAACGGGCCATGGCGCCGGGGCGGCGCGCCCGCTCGATGCTCGCCATGTGCGCCGCCGCCGGGCCCGCCACCGCCGCCGCCCTGAAGCAGAGCTCCACCGGCGGGGGCGCCGCACAGGCCGCGACTGCGGCGCCGTCCCCGGCGTCCACGCCTGTCAGCGCCCCGTCGCCGCCTCCTTCCTCTTCTCCTTCTCTTCCCGCGTCTGGCGGCTCGGCGGGCGCGCCCCGCACGGCGACGGCGAGCAGCGGCTGCAGCGGCGAGGCGGCCATGTCGGCCGATGGCGGGACGCGCTGCAGCGACAGGCGCCAGCCGGCGCCGAACGCGCCCAGCAGCGCGCCTGCAGCGCCGAACGGCGCTCGCTCTTAGACTTTTGAGAGAATGAGCAGACTACGTCCGTCAGGCAGGGTGGCCGCTCCTACAGTGCGTGCTATCTAGGAAAGTCATACAAGAAGGTTCACTGGAGGGGCACCCACAGGTTAGCAAATGCAGGTGCATGCCCACGTCTGCGCGCGTCTTCACACTGTGTAGGTGTCTGTGTCATGGGCTCGCCAGAGCGCGGGCGCGTGCGCGGGCGTGACACGCATGCGCGGCTATCGAGCGCTGCTTCCAGGCAGCGTGCCCCCGCCGACATCTCTGCACACGCAGGCGCTGTCGGGGGTTGAGCGGAGACGGAGTCCGTCAGTCTTTGCGCCCGCACAGTAGGGTGTAAGGTCGGGAGGTGCAGGGCGCACGGAGCACATGCGCCTGCGCGAGCGTCACGCATGCGTACGCGCCGCCGGATGCGGCCGCCAGGCGCGCCACCTCCGCCAGCAGCGCGGCGCCGGCAGCGCCCGCGTCGGGCGTGTTCTCGCCCATGAGCGCGTCCAGGCCGCCTTTGTCCACAACGATGTCAAAGGCGCCCGCCTCAAACTGCCGCAACGGACATGCGGTCGCTATGGTGTGGCCATGTGCAGCTGCTGTGCACGTCTTGTTGTCCAATACGTTTGGCGCGGGCACGCCGGCATGCAAAAACCGTGCCTGCATGCGTTTATGCTGCGTGACCCTCTCTGCATGCCCAGATCAAGTAAAATGCCGTATTGAAGCTGACTTGCTGTCTCGGTATGTTTATTTGCATTGCTCGTCCTCTCTCACCACCATGCATTCCTTTGTCTTGGTTCAGCCTAGAAAGGCTCTCTGCAGCGCGCATGCCGTACAATGTAGGCTCTTAATCTCAAGCACACTCATGTCTCCATGCGATTGTACGTGCGGCATTTTTGAGGACAAAGGCCAGTGTCGGCAGCGCCGTGTCGGGGCAGGGGCCGGCGGGGTGCGGGCGGTGGCGGGGGCACCTTTGTTGCAGTCATGTCCTGCACGAGCCACTTCATGTTTGGCCGCTTCCGCAGGTTCTTCAGCAGCATCTCTTTGATGACTGTCCGGCTGAAGTCGATGTTTGTAATGTCCGTGCAGCCCGCATCATACCTGCGGCACTCCTTGCTCTCACATACGCTGAACAGCTTGCTATTCAGCGGCCTGCTTGATACAATGACTGCATTGCATGCTTAAACTCGCTCATGCGCTGCAATGCAGCGGGCGCACATGTCCGCCGACAGCTCGGAGTTGCCGCAGCCGATGACGAGCGTCCGCTTGCCCGGCGTGCACAGCGGCGCCAGCAGCGGCCGCAGCTGCTGCCACTCGCCATACCACTCAAAGGCCTTGGCCTTCCTGGCCCTGAAAAAGCCGTCCCAGAACTGCACCGAGCGGTAGTCGTCAAAGCTCTGCGGCAGCAGGCCCGCGTCCATCCCTGCTGCTTGCGGGCTCCTCCCCAGCAGAGAGGCACCGTCCTCTGACGCAGCCTCAGTGTCCTCCCAGAGTCACCGAGTAAACCTCGGTAGGTTCGGCGGCCGCCTGACTCCCACTGTGTGCAACTCCTACAGTCGGCAAGAGTGCAGGGGTCCGGGCTCAGCGCAGTGTGACGCGGCAGGATGCGTCTTGAGAACTGCTGGTTTTGCTCCAGCACTGTGTATCCGGGGCACGGCATCACATTTGTGCGCAATGACTGCACGGTGCGGCGAGCTCGTACTTTCCAGCGGTGCATGCGACAGGCCGGCGTGGCGAGCGCAGAGCTTGGAAGCTGGCTTGCCCCGGGCGCGCAGGTGTTCCGCTTCTGCCGCAGCAAGTGCCACAAGAACTTCAAGATGAAGCGCAACCCGCGCAAGGTGCGCTGGACCAAGGCGTACAGGAAGCTCGCCGGCAAGGAGCTGGCCGAGGTGCGGGCCCGGGCCTGCCTGGCACACGCTTTACCCACGCTTGCTTACTTCCTTTGCAGGCGCAGGCCCGCGTCAGTGGGACTGCGCTGGCTCACAGTGCACATGGTTGTCAGCCACGCTGCTCTGAGAGCAGTTTCTCGTTGTCGAGTGTGAACACGACTGCTGCGGGCGCAGGACGCCACGTTCGAGATGGAGCGGCGGCGCAACCGCCCAGAGAAGTACGACCGCGAGCTGGTGCACAAGACGGTCAAGGCGATGGAGAAGATCACAGAGGTGGGGCGCGCTTCCCCCGCCTTGCACCACCCTGCCTTCTTCCTGCGTACTGTGCTAGCATGCTTCGCCTCAATTCTTTGTGTGTCCTCCTGGGTAGCTCCCTGCACTTCCTGGCAGGCTGGCACGGCACAGCGCGTGCTCCTGAGCACGGCGTGCCAAGTCCCAGATACGCTCACTCTCTCTCTCGAGCGTTGAGGTCTGCGGTGGCTCCCTGGCCACCTCAGGCCTTGCTGAGCTCCAGCGCCCAGTCCGGTATCATATAGTACGGCGCCAACTTGGCACGTTCTGGCACTGCCAAGACGTGCGGTGCGCGGGCGCCGAGGCCGTGCGTGCGGCGGGGCGGCAGGTGCGCCAGAAGCGCCAGGAGCGCTTCTGGGAGGCGCGCATGCGCAAGGCGCGCGCGCAGCAGCGCACCGTGGACGTGGTGTCGCTGGAGAAGGACATCCACCTGGTGCGCGCGCCGGGCGCGATGTCGGCCGAAGCTGCCGCCGAGAAGGCCGCGGCGGCCGCGGAGCGGAAGCGGGAGCGCAAACGCGAGCGGCTGCGCGTGCCGGTGGAGCCGGCCGCGCCGCAGGCGATGCAGGAGTGAGGGGTGTTGCGAGCTGGCGCGCCTGGCTGGCCGCGGGCGCGGCGATGCTGGCGTGGGCGGCATGCGCTGAGCGCGTGAGCGCCATGTTCGTGTGCTGCACGCCAGGCACGTCAGTGACCCGGGGATGGGATGGGGGAGGGGGTTGGGCGGGCAGCCGAGCGAGAGCGGCTGCAAAGAGTGGTGAGGCAGGCCGTTTTGGTGATTACCCAGTCCATGGCTCCAGGCCATGCCCCAGGACATAGACCAGAAGGGACCAGGGTGTAGGAGTCTGTGGCCGCGTCCCATCTGGTTGGTGACGCCCTTGAGAGGTTACGAGCCAAGTGGGCAGCACATGCGCCGGCCGCGCTGGCTGCGTTGCGCAGTGCGCAGCCGAGCTCGGGCAGTGGGCGCCGCCGTCCTAGTTGCACCGCCGCCTGTCACCCGTAAAAACTGTCCAGTGTGTTTGTCTCCCGGCCGGTTCAGTGTGTGGTGGGTGTAGTGTATGTGTTGAGGCCGCGCGCGCACATTTGGGTGCTCAGCAACAGGCAGGACTGTCACGGAGGCGGATACCCAGGCACCATACATTGCGTGCTTACCCTTACGAGCGCCATGCAAACATGCCATGCAAAGGCCGTGGCACGCTTCACCGCCGCTGTGCCGCTATCTGGAGCAACTGGACCATGACGCAACATATTCACACCTGACCTCAACCTTGTGACCAGACCACAATGTCCCAGCTTGCAACCCGCCCCACACTTTTGGCTGTCAGTGAGCCGTCCATGCGCACACCTGCGGAACGCCCTCGTGCTCCCACTGCTCCCACTGCTCCCTGTGAGTCGGGCCATCCACCCTAACCACACACCAACCGTGCTGGTCCCGGCGGCCCAGCACGCGCCCAAGACCCACGCCTGCTGCCCGGCAAGTGCTCGCTCCCATGCTACGCCCGGCGCGCCGCGCCCGCAGCCACGGCGCCAGGCCTTGGGGAGGCGTGCGCCGTATATACGGAAAGAGTAGATGTGCCCTCTACCCCAACCCCACCAAGGCGCACTGCGGGGCACGCAGGGCAGCGCCCGCGCGCTGCAGCGCTGCTGCGCGGCCACACGCCTGTCCGGGGCCTTGCGTTGCAGGCACGGCACACACGCCGCAGGCAGCGAAACTCGCCTGCGCTCCGCCCTGGACCGCCGCCGACGCGCCGCTGCGCGCGCCGCGCGCGCCGCGCGGCCGCGCTGCTGGCTTGCGGCTCGCACAAAAACCAGAATGCCACAACCCATGTAACCCCACCTGAACCCGAGCCTGCGTGTCGCTGCCTGCAGAGCCGGCATTGCAGGGTATAGGGTATAGGGTAGCCGCGCCAGCGCCTCAGTCGGCCTTGACGGCGGCGAAGATCTGGTAAGTGAAGTAGAAGGAGGCCAGGAAGCCCACGGTGCCGGTCGCCAGGAACAGGCCCCACAGCGACAGCGCCATGTAGGCCAGGTAGAGCACCATGGACGTCACGCCCGACAGCGCGTGCAGCACGCTGAACAGGAACCACATCGCGTACAGGCCGACGTACACGGCCACGCTGCCGCCGCGGTGGAACGACCGCCACCTGCGCGCGCGCCGGCGCTGAGGGTTTCATGAGCCCTGAGGGACGACACCCACCCCATGGCTGACGATTTCGTGTGCGCTGAGGAACGACCGCCACCTGCGCGCCCGCCGGCGCTGAGGGTTTGCACACCCTGTGGCATGCCTACCACCTGCGCGCCCGCCACTGCTGCGGGCACACCCTGCGCCCTCCGAGGCCGGAGCGAGTCGCAACGGCGCGCGTGAACAGCGCGCTGCCAGCATGCCTGGCCCATCACATCTGCAGGCCGCCGGGCGGCAGCCGCGTGGGAGAGACTGCAGGCTCTGGTGGTGCGTCAGGCGGGCGCCGCACCACCACAGGTAGTCCTCCGCGCAGAGCTGCACGTAGGTGCAGACGAGCGCCACCTCGATCGTGATGAGCACGGTCAGCACGCCCACCACGAAGCAGAAGCCGAAGATGTAGTAGAAGTACCCCTGCCGGCAGCGGCTGCGCGCGTCAGCGCCGCGCGCCCTGGGGAGGCCGCCTCGGCGGCGCCCCTGCCGTGCCGCCTGCCTCGACCATGCCGCTGTTATCCTTCGGAAGAAACACTTGGCTGCCCTGGATTGGTGCATGGTGGCCAAAGGTTGGGATGGGATCAAAGCCTAACACAGCAATCAGGGCTGGCGACGCCCCGCTGCATGACATCAAGGCCTGCGACAGCCAACTGCGCGCGGGCCCCATACACCAGGGCGCAGGCGCAGGCGCCAGGGGCAGGCACGCGAGCGCAGAGCCGCGCCGGCAGACAGGGCGCCCGCGCGCGCTCGCAGCAGACAGGCGCGGGCCCTGTGCGGGCTCCCAGCAGACAGGGCGCGCGCGCCTGCCAGATGGACGTCATCGCAAAGTACAGCTCCACGAAGATGGTGCCAAAGGGCAGCAGCCCCGCCGCCAGGAACAGCACGGTCGGGTGCGAGGCCCAGTGCGGCGGCGGCACGTGGCGCGGGATCTGGTTGGTGCGCGTGGGGTAGGCCTTGATCTCCTGCTTGGCCGCCCACAGGCCGCCTGCGCCGCGGCGCCCCCGCGCGCTCGGCGGCCGCGCCGCGCTGCCGCAACGCCTTCAGCACATGCCCGCAACCGCGCAGCGGCCATGCACGGCTGCCGGCGCTGCTGGCGCAGGACCCCGGCAGTCACGGTGTCCCCACTCCAATGAACTGTAACGAAAACCCTCCGCTCATGAATGCACCCCCGCGTCTGGCCAGCGCGCTTGCGCGCCGTGCGCATCGACCGGCGCGCTCACGTGTGGACAAGCCCGCAAAGCAGCAGGCGGGGCCGAGCCGGGCGGCCCATTTGTGAAAACAGGGCAAAATCAATGTGCTTGGCAGAAGTGATCCCCACGACAACACCCACGCGAGCGCACGCGGAGCCGCACGCCGAGCCGCACCCGAGAAGCAGAGCGGGATGGAGATGAGGAACCAGAGCGCGATGAGCGAGAAGAAGGCGCCGAGCGGGATGGCGCCGCTGCTGCCGGTGTGCACCAGCAGCACGTTCAGGCCGGACATCGCGGCCAGCGTGATGCCGGGGAAGTAGGCCGCGCAGCGCCAGGCCACGCCCGGCCAGCCCTCGTACGAGCGCTGGATCATGCCCCACAGCCACACGCTGCCGAAGCCCGCGCCGACCGCCAGCAGCAGGTACACGACCAGCAGCGCGGTCAGCAGCGCGCCGCGCGACGCGGGCGACAGAAAGCCTGCCGCGGCGGCCGGTGGGGTGAGCGCTGTCTGCAAGTGTGCGCTGGTGCAGGCCGCAGCCGCTCGCGGCGTCTCCGAGGGCGCCCGCTGGCGCTGCGGCGCCGCAGGCCAGAAGCGCAGCATTACGCGCACCTTAGGGCGCCTGATCAGGCGCGGGGTACAAGCACGGACGCCACTCAAGCACACGCACCAAAAAAAAAAAAAGAGGCCTGCACGACAAGCGCAGCGCGCACATACGCTGTTGCGCGCCGCTGCAGCAGGCTGCCGCCGGGCGCGCGGGCGGTGACCAAGGGCGGATAGGGTAGGGCAGGCTAAGACGGGGCGGGGCGCGCCGAGCGCGGCGAAGAAGAGCGTGATGAAGAAGGAGGCGGTGATCTGGATGCCGGAGCCGACCTGCACGCAGAGCAGCGTGACGTCGCGCGGCGGGCGGAACACGTCGCCGGCGACCATCTTCCAGCCGCTCTCCTCCATGTCGTCCTTGGGCCCTGCGCGCCGGTTAGGGTAGGGTTAGGGCAGCACGCGCGCCCGACCAGGCCAGGCCGCCCGCGCTGCCGCTGCGCCAGCGCGCGCCAGGCCGGCCGCGCCGCCTGCGCTGCCGCGGTGAGGCTGACGCGGGCTCACACATGCAGGTTCTGCCTCCTGCGGGGTGGCAGGGCCAGTATCCTAGCTTTAGGGTCCTGGTCATGCAGAGGCGTCGCGACCGGCGCCGGCGCAGCGAGGAACGGGCGGCACACCAGTAAAATGGGCGGAATCTAGGCAGGTCGGCAAAATCGGTGAGTTATCAGAAGACGCATGTGCGCGCCTGCGTCGCCCAGGATGCCCTCGTAGCGCGCGAGGTCGCGGCGCACGGTGCGCATCAGGATCATGGCCACGATGGACGACATGACCAGCACCACCATGAGCGAGTTCAGGATGGAGAACCAGTGCACGCGGCCGCCGGGCATGCGCAGGTAGGCGTCCCAGCGGCTCGCCCAGGACACGTCGCTCAACTCCCAGAACACGTCGTAGGTGTATACCACCTGGGCGCCTGCGCCGCCGCGCGCGCGCGCGCCGGCCGTCAGCGCGGGCGCTGCCCGCTGGCGCGGCCTTCCCGGGGCACGCGCGTCGCGCGACCCCGCGCCGCGCCTCGCCCCGCAAGCGCGAGGCGGAAGGCAGGATTAGAAGAGGGTGCGCGGGCGCAGAGCATGGGGCCAAGCGCCGCAGCTTGTGCCGGTCCTGGCAAGCGCTGTTCGGGCCCGGCGCACGAGCGCCGGCTGAGGGGCGCCTCCGTGCTGGGCGCGCGCGGGACGCACCCTGCGTGATCTCCTGCGCGGCCGGTGCCTTGCCCTCGATGACGTCCATGCACGAGATCTCGGCCGGCCGCCCCGCCCCCGCCTCGCGCGCGATGCTGCACGCCATCACCTGCGCGACCCCCGCGGCCGTGAGCAGGCCTGCGGCAGGCCCTGCGCGGCTGGCAGCGCAAAGGGTCCGGCCCTGCGCACCGCCCCGCGCACCAGCAGCGCACGCCCGCCACCCCTGGCGCAGGCACCCCTGGCTCGCCGCGGCCCACAGGCCCGCCCGCCTATGCATGTCCAGCCAAAACCTGACTTAACCCTATTTCCACCATGCACGCCCGCGCCCCGGCCTCCAAGCGCGCGCCTCAAACCCGACGACCATGTACATGGAGAGCTCGCCGCCGCCCGCGCGCCGCTCGGCCGCCTCGCGCAGCGACTTCGTCTCTGCGTCCTCGGCCGGCGCCGCGTCGGCCAGGTCCCGCCGCGCCGCGCCGGCCAGCCGCCGCCGCGCGCCGCCCTGCGCCGGCCAAACCGCCCGCTGAGCATGCCTGGCAAGCTGAGCGCGCCTGGCGCCACCTCGCCGGACACGCCAGGCTCCCTTCTCCGCTCCCGGGCCATAAAAATGCACACGCGGCAGGCCTAAGCCGGTCCTCGCGCGCGCGGTGCGCCTGCTCCCGCCTCCCAGGATGCCGCCGGCGCAGCAGGCCGAAGAGCTGATCCACGCGCGCGGGCGCGCCTCGATGACGGCGGCCGCCTCGATTTCTGCCATGTTCTCGCGCGCGCGCGTGTACTGCCCATTGGTCTTGTGCACCAGGATCTTGAACATGAGGTGGTTGTTCAGGAAGTACCGCCCGTCGCGCTCGTAGCCCACCTCGTAGCCCGGCCGGATGCTCTCCGGGTTCTCCGCCAGGTCGTAGGTCGTGATCGGCAGGTTGTCCAGGATCAGGCGCACGCGATAGTGCTGGTCGATCTTCTCGCGCAGGTCCTGTGCGCGAAGACAGGGTAGGGTTAGGGCATGTAAACCAGGCGCGCGCCGCGGCCGCGCTCACGCGCCCGGCGTGACGGACGGGCTGGCGGCGCGCCAAGGGCTCCGCCGGCTGCAGCCCTGCAGGCTCGGGCATCCGCCGCCAGTCTCCGGCGAAGGAGGTCGGGCCTTCCGTCCGGCTCTTCTACGGCGCGCCGCCGCTTGGCACAGACGCCGCTAAAGAGTATGTCAGTACCGTCTGCAGCGTGCGTCGTCAGGTCGCAACGGGGCCTCCCCCGCGCCCATACTGGGCCCCTTGCACGTTTGACCTGCAGATTCGCGTTGAATATGGATGCTCTTGCGCCCGGACCCAGGCCGCTGCTCTGCGCCTCCACTCCGCCCTGTACACTGCCTGCGCCTGACACACCCCCACGGGCCCTGCGCATTGCCCTGGCCCGTTTCAACGGTCCTGCGCAGCGAGTGGCACTGCTGGCTGCCTCCAGCTCTGGCCGCCCACGCTCGCGTTACGCTCTCACTGACAGGTGCTGGGCAGCTCGGCGCGCTGAACACGGCTTGGCTTCCGTGTGCCGCTCCAGCTCGCACAGCGCTGCTCACACTACTCGTCACACCACTGGCAGAGGGCGATTAGCCAGCCACAGACCATCGCAGGCCCTCAACAACTCTGCTTGCTTGCTAGCAGCTGAGAGCTACAGCGTCAGCGCTCCGCCGCAGCGCACCGCCCGCCGTCCAGCCTGGCAGCAGGCCAGTGCTGCGCCGCGTGCAGACCAACAAGGGCGTGCGACGGGCACAGAGGCTGCCACCCGCACTGCTGGCTCACTGCAGGCGCGTGGCCAGCAAGGCTGGCTGGACGGTGCCAGCACACCGACGTACTCCCGGCTGGGCCCAACAGTAAGGGCTGCACAGCAGCAAGTACACTGGTAGCCCAGGGACTGGCGCGCTGGCCGCTGTACACAGCGAATTGCGCGCCGAGCGGGCTGCCTCCCGCCTAAACCGGGCTGGTAAGTGCGGGGCCCGCGCACCGCCACCTCCCTGTCCGTGATCGGCCCGTAGGAGCCGTCCGGCTGGCACACCAGCTTAGCCTTCTCCTCGACCTACGGCCGCAGGGTGCGCAGCGATCAGGCAGCACGGCGCGCGCTCCTTTTCAACCGCATGCTCCCCGACGCCCGGCGCTGGCGGCAGGTTCAGCGCATCAACACGCGAAGCTGGAGGAGGCGCGCGTGGCCGCGCCGCCGGGCCGCGCACCAGCATGGAAAAGTTGTATGGCGAGTTCTCAATCCGAGAGCCCATCAGGATGGTGCCCGGGTTGATGGAGCTCAGCGACTTCTTGACGCCCTCCGGTGGCTTGCAGAACGGCAGCGTGTAATAATTGTAAGGAAGTTCGGTCTCGGAGGATGTCAAGGAATTCACCTCCGCTGCGGCCCGCAGAGGGAGGCAGGTCAGCTGGCCCGTGCCCAGGAAGCTGCTGCCCAGCCGTCGGCCCACTGACAACCAGGTTCTGATCGGACGGATCACTAGCCAGTGCTATTGAGCCTCAAAAACAGCACTGGGAGCGCTGCTCTTGCACGAGCGCAGCACTGTGTGCAGCCACCTAGCGAGCAGTCTGCGCGCCAGCTCCCGGCCTGGCCGCGGTGCCGCGTGGGGCAGGGCGCGGCGAGTGCGCACCTTGCAAGTGCTGGCCCATGTAGAACTCTTGCGGGTAAGTGCCGGGCAGGTAGTAGGCATAGGTGCTCGCCGCGCAGCACAGCAGCAGCGCCGCGCAGCGCAGGCACGCAGCGCCTCCCATCTTGCAAGACCAGGCTGCACTAGTGATGGTGTACTACTCGGAAACTCATCGACTAGCCGCTGACTTTGCTTGCTGTCACAGGCAATCCGCCTTTGCTTCGGCAGTGCACACACAGCGAGGCCTATGAGCCTGAGACAGGGCTTTACTACTAATAGGGTATACCCCAGCTTTCTTGCAACATGCAAGTTGTACTCAAAGACAAAACAAACAAACACACATGCACACACATACACACACACTCAAACATACACGCACAGCCACGCACAGATACACTCACACACACAACGTCACAGCAGGTGCTGCAGCACACACAGTGCACTCCATGATTGCAGGTACTGCTCCTACTCCCGCGGCGGCGTGTCCTCGTGCTGCTGTCGCCGTTTGCGGCCCCGCCCAGTCGTGGTTATCCAGCCTGTGAGAGTGCGCTGACCTGCACCAAAGCCATGGACTCGCTATAATCGGAGCAGCTGGACAGCCCGCCAGCTGCAAGACAGCGGCACTGCCTGTGAGCGGGCAGAGCGCTAGCTGAAAGTGGGGCTTTGCATAGTCGAGCACGATGGCAGTAAGGGTCTTGTTTGAAGTTGCATGCAAACAGCAAGCATGGCAAACATTTCCATGGCGTCAGTTTTACATGCATTCACAATACCTCCTGCGATCATGACGCGGCAGCACTGGAAGGTTGCAGGCACACAGCGTCCACGCAACAGCGCTGGCACACGGTAATACTTGCAGCGGGGGCCGGGGCGCCACCTGACAGCCTCCAGCGCACGCGGCTGCTGAGCGGCAGCGCCGCAGCCGGCTTGTCAGGCAACGCCAGCGGCGGCAGCGCAAAGTCGGCCTCCACGGGCGCGTGGTCCGAGCCTTCAAAATCGGCCAAAATTGCGCAGTGCGTGCATGCCGAGGCCAGCGTGCGCACTCCAGGCTCCTGCGGCGCACAGAGGGGTTCATGTGAACTGCGCACCAGCTAGGCTAGGATATTTCAGCCACATGGTTGTCAGGCCAGAAGCCACGAGATGTTTTGGCTGCGCTACTTGGAGTAGCATCTACGGTCACCGCATGCAGAGTGATGTGCACGTGCTACCTAGGTCCTGCAGTACACTGCGCCGCACGCAGGGCCTATGCAGCCCTTCAGACGCCAGACACCTTGCAGCTTCATGCAGTGTATCCCACAACCTCAGCTTCCAGCCTACAATACAGGGTAGAGGGTTAGGGTAGGGTACAATCAGACTACAGTCACTCACCTGCACAGCGACATCCACGACTGCAGCTGCGCCGCAGCTGCCGCCACGGTCAGCCGTGCCGGCCGCCGGCTGTGCGCCTGCCGGCGCCGCGCCCGCCGCGCCAGGGCCCCCGGAGGCGGACGCGCCGGGCTCCGCTCGCGCCGCCGCCGGCACAGGGGACTCGCCTGCGTGCAGTGAGGCAGAGCGTGTGACATCACTAGGCCGGCAAAAGCATGGCCACAGGCATCGCTTGCTTCAGGGCCGCGGACCGCGATTGAGATCTCCAGTTGTGTCAGACTGACACACAGCGCTGGTGTGACCGCAGCCCCTACCTAGCCTGCTCGTCACAGTGTGTTGCTATCTCGTGTCAAGGCTGCACCTGCAGGTGGCGCCACGTCGGCCGCAGGCTGCCCGCGAGTTGCGCCGCCGCTCCCGAGACGGCTGAGTACTTGCCCGCCGGGCGACGCCGGTACGCCGCCAGCCTCAGGCGCAGCCGACACGCCACCGCCGCGCGCGCCGTGCCCGGCGCAACCAAGGGGTTCTGGAGCCAGGGTCCCGCCCGCCAAGATCTGGCCCACGGCACAGCAGTGAGCAACGCTTGCACGCAGTGCCGTAGTTCATGGGGCAAAATTGCCCAGCTTGATATGCATGCAAGTCCTGTGCATGCAAAGGGAGTGCCATGATAGGGGCCGCGAAAGGGAGTTGTGACATGGAGCGGGGACACACATTGCACACCACGAAATGCAGTGCAGGGGGCGCACATAGTCGACGCGGCAGCCGTCCCAGCGCGAGTGGTGGCCGCGCGAGCGCGACTCGCCATGGTACGACCATACAGAGGCTCCTACCTCCGGGGACGGGTGGTGCCGCCTGCGGCATGCGCGCGTGTATCTGACCAGGCTCTGCCTCGCGATCCCCTGCAGCCAAATGAGTGTAAGGCAGGCTGGGCGTGCTGCAGGTTACAGGGCCGCTGTCGGCTGTCAGCGCCGTGCGGCCACGCAGAAAGGCGGCGCCCCAAGCCGTGCACACCGCCTGATTCTGCTGTGTGATACGTGAATCCCTTCGCAAGGTGACTGGCGCGGTGCACTGCTGCACAGCCACATGCACATGCAGCAGGCGCGTTCAGGGTGGCTGCGAGAGAACTCGCTTTCTGGCATCCGCCCAGCGCATCCTAGCGCAGCCAGGCTGGCGCACTCGCCAGCCCGGCACCCCCGGCCGGCGCGCCTGGAGCGGGCTCACCTGAACACGTCCGCCAGGCGCCCGCGCGGCCCCGTGACGAGGGCCAGCCAGGCGCGGTCCGGGCGCTCCGCCAGGAATGCGTCCACGGACGCGCCGGGCCCGTGGTGGCAGTGGTCCTCGGGCGCTGCGGTGATGTTGAGGTCGCCGCAGAGGATGACCGCGCGCCCCGCGGCCAGCGCCGTGTTGATGCGGTGGGTCAGGATCTGCGCCGGCGCGGCGACCGCGTCGGCGGCCAGAGACGGACACGCCCCTTGCAGGAGCGATAGTGCACAGCTGTGGGCATCTCTGCATGGCTGCGGACCGCGGTACCTCACCATGTCATGGGCATGTCGCAGGGTGTCAGCACTGGAGCTCTGCAGCGCCTCAGCGCGCTGCTTGTGTCTTGGCAACAACGCCGTCGCAGTCGCACATTGCAAGGCGTGTGGCAGTCTGTTCCGACGCGGCAGGAGCACGAAAGCTCTGTCTCAGACTCCTGTGTCGTTGGCGGTACGGCAGCGCATGCAAGCACGTAGGGCTCTTGCCTCCAGGGCCCTGCCTGTGAGCAGTGCTGGCTGGCCTCCTCCAACACCCTCAGGTTTGCCAAGAGCGCGGCAGACTGCCACATGCAGACGGCTGTCCAGGCGCGCCTGGAGCATTCGCAGTTTGTGTGTGAAGCGGTCACCCTCTGGGCCCTCGCGGCCGCTGCGGGTGACGGCTGGGAGGTACACATTGAACAGCACCAGCCGGCCGTGGTCGGTGATGACGCAGCGGCCCTGGTTGTCCACTGCATCCAGCTCCGCGCGCGTGAACCTGAGAGCGGGGCCCAGAGTCAGCGAGGCAGACGCGCGAGGGCCCCTGTGCAAGTCCAGTGCCTGCGGGGCAGGCTGCCCCTGGTTGCTCCATTCACAGAGGGTCTTTGTAGGTGTAGTACAGTAGAACAAGGCTGACAACACACCAGGAACCGTGCGCAACATGGAACACGTGCTGCAAGGTGAAGCAAAGCACTCACACTCTCCGCAGCACACACGCGCAGGGCAGGCTTGGCGCACCGCCACCACCACTTGCTGTCCAGGTCGGCGCAGATGCCGGGTGCGCCAGGCGCGCGCGTGCCCGCCAGGCCGTCCTCAGCGGCAACGGCCTCCGCTGTGGACGTCCGGCAGAAGGTCGCGACGCCATGGTGCGCGCTCCACTGGCCGCTGGTGTTCAGGGAGAAGCAGGACTCCCTGGTGCGCCGCTCGCACTTGAGCTGAGCGCACGCATATACCTCTTGGACGAGCCACAGCAGGCGCTTGCTTCGCGAGCAGTGAAAAGCATGACCATGCTCTCGTACCACCCAGCTGCAACAGCAAGCTTGTCCATATTCTTCATATCGGCGCCAGACAGCTTCGTCTCTTGCACGCAGACTATGTCTGCTTTGAGGCGCTCGAGCAGCGAGGCCAGCGTTTCATCATGGTGCTCCAGCAGTGCACGCAGGCCGTTCACGTTGTAGGTCACCAGCCTCATTGCTTTGCTGCTGCTTGCTGCCCAGGTGCCAAGGAGGTGCTTGCTACCAACGCTGCAGACTCATAAGCGTCAAGCTTGGGGTCAGTATAGGAAAGCAAGCGTCTGGCGCTCCTCCTGACTTGATCAAGACTGTGTTGAAGGAAAGGCACTGAGTGCGCGCGGCCTTCGGCGCACCTCTCCGCTGTTGTTCCCTCTCCTTCCGAGCACGTCATGCACAGCAGGCTGAGACAGGGCCGGGTGAGGTCTAGGGAACGCGCCTGTCCCATGCTGCCGCCTTCCTCGCGCAGAGCCTTTCCTTCACAAGACACACCGCAACTACATCGCGCCTTGCTAAAGCCTTGAAACGGTGCGTCCTCCTGATCTACGGCTGGATAAGCTGCGCGCGGCCCTCGTACGCCGGCGCGCAGCATCGTCACCAACTCCAAGGCGGTCCGCCCAGCGCTTGGCCAATCAGCCTACCCTAGCCCCTGAGCTGTTGTGGTATGCTGGTGTGCTGCGTGCTGCCACAGTGACAATTAAGCTGCTGCACCAGTCTGCAGTGCGATCACACACGCGCGCGCAGGCAGGGCGCGCAGGAGCAAGCTGTGCAAGTGCCAGCCAGAGTCTGGTCAAGCACACCAAATCGCGCGGCCGCGCCAAGCAGGGTGCGGGCCGCACGTCACAGAGTCCATACTGCAGGCTGCTGAGCTGGGCCTCACCATGGTCCTTGACCTGGGACGGTGTGAGCGGTGCCTTGTTGGCAGAGGCTGCATTATCGCGACTTCTCCAGGACCCTCCAGCATGCAGAGGCATGCAGCCGGTCTGGCCGATGGCCACCCCAGGGAGGGCATGTGCTGAAGTTGCAACTGCATGCAAGGAAAAGGAAAAGAAAATATGGCTGCCTTCTGTGTGCCAGCCTGGTGGTGGCCACGCACGACTGTCTGAGTGCTGGCCAGGTGTCCTCATCCTGAAACGATGCGCTGCGTGCCACACACTGTCGGCTTGCAGACTGTTCCACGAGGCCCGGACACACTGAGCCCGCCAGACCGCCTAGTCGGTGCGCCGTGTGTGTGGCGGGTGCAGGGGCGCCGCCACAATGGCGAAAGGCAGTGCACGCGCGCGCGTCGCCGCTCTAGTCAGGCGCTTGGCGCCAGGCAGCTCTGCCGCTGAGCAAGCGGAGGCTGCGCTTGCGCTGGCACGCCTGTGCTCTGACAAGAGCCAGAATAGGGAGTATGTTAGAGGATGCGGGGGCGTCGCGGCGCTGGTCGGGCTGCTGGCGCCAGGCAGGACAGATGCTGTGCACCTGCAGGCTGCCACGGCGCTGCGAAACCTGTGCATCGACAATGAACAGTGTCAGAACAGCATCAGGGAATGCGGGGGCGACGCGGCGCTGGTCCGGCTGCTGGCGCCCGGCAGCTCTGCCACCGTGCAAATGCAGGCTGCCGGCGCGCTGTGCAACCTGGGCTTCGAAAACACACAGAGTAAGGACAGCGTGCGGGAGTGCGGGGGCGTGGCAGCGCTGGTCGGGCTGCTGGCGCCAGGCGGCCCTGCCGCTGTGCAAGAGGAGGCCGCTGCAGCGCTGTGCACCCTGTGCATGAGAAACACCCAGAATCAGGACAGCGTGCGGGAGTGCGGGGGCATCGCGGCGCTGGTTGCGCTGCTGGCGCCTGGCTGCTCTGCTGGCGTGCAAAGACGAGCTGCAGGCGCGCTGGCAAATGTGTGCTTCCACCATGTCAGGAACCAGGACAGCGTGCCGGTGTGCGGCGGCGTCGCGGCGCTGGTGGGGCTGCTCGCGCACGGTGACGCGCCTGCTGTGCGTGCGCGGGCCGCGGTGGCTTTGGGAAACCTGTGCATGACAAGCGCTCGGTGCCAGGACAGCGTGCGGGCGTGCGGGGGCGTCGCGGCGCTGGTGGCGCTGCTGGCGCCTCATGGCTCTGCCGCTCTGTGTGAGCAGGCCGCCAGGGCGCTGGCAAATATGTGCATTGGACCAAACACTCAGAACCAGGACAGCGTGCGGGAGTGCGGAGGCGTCGCGGCGCTGGTCGCGCTGCTGGCGGCTGGCTGCTCCGCTGGCATGCAGAAGCATGTTGTGAACGCTCTGGCAAACCTGTGCGCTGAAAGCATTGAGAACCAGGACAGGGTACGGGAGTGTGGGGGCGTCGCCGCACTTGTTGGGCTGCTGGCGCCTGGCGGCTCTGCCGCTGTGCTTGAGTGGACTGCCCGGGCGCTGGGCAACCTGTGCTGTGAACATACTCGGAACAAGGACAGCGTGAGGGAGTGCGGTGGCATTGCCGCGCTGGTCGGGCTCCTGGTGCCCGGCGGTTCTCCCGGTATGCACAAATGGGCTGCTGGGGCGCTGCACAACTTGTGCAGTGACAACGCACAGAGCCGGGAAGCAGTCAGGGCATGCGGAGGAGTTGCAGCCCTGGAGCGCGTGCTTGCATGCGCCAGCTCAGCAGCTGCGCACGACTGGGCGGCAGCGGCGCTGCGAAACCTGGGGCATGCTTAGCAAGCGGTGGGCTACTCACGACAGCCAGAGTAAAGCGGAAGCGCTCTGCGGTAGAGGCATGGCGGCAACGCTGGTGGCAGTGGTAGCTAGTGTTGGCATGCCTTACGTCTGATGCTTGATGTAACGGGCTGGGCATTGTAAGACTTGCAATGCGTCTGATGCTTGATATCTGGGCTGGGCATTGTAAGACTTGCAATGCAAGTGCTAGTATCTGCTGTCACGCAGGGCTGAAGCATTGTCGTCAGGGGTATGCAGCTAGAGCATGCGGTGGGGACAGGGTGAGGGAGTGCGGGGGCGTCGCCGCGCTCGTTGGGCTGCTGGCGCCCGGCGGCTCTGCCGCTGTGCTTGAGTGGACGGCCATGGCGCTGTGCAACCTGTGCTGTGATAACAATCAGAACAGGGACAGCGTGAGGGAGTGCGGTGGCATCGCCGCGCTGGTCGAGCTCCTGGTGCCCGGCGGTTCTGCCGCTGTGCACAAATGGGCTGCTGGGGCGCTGCACAACCTGTGCAGTGACAACGCACAGAACAGGGACAGCGTGAGGGAGTGCGGGGGCGCCGCGGCGCTGGTCAGGCTGCTGGCGCCCGGCGCCTCTGCTGCCGTGCAAGATCGAGCGGCTGCCGCGCTCATGAGCTTGACCAGCGAGAGTGGGCAGAGCCGCGAGGCAGTCAGGGCATGCGGGGGCGTTGCAGCCCTGCAGCGCGTGCTTGCATGCGCCAGCTCGGCAGCGGCGCATGACTGGGCGGCAGCGGCACTGCGCAACCTGGGGCATGCTTAGCAAGCGGTGGGCCACTCACGCCAGCCAGGGTAAAGCGGATGCGCTCTGCGGTAGAGGCCTGGCGGCAGTGCTGGTGGCGGTGGTAGCTAGAGTCGTCATGCCTCACGTCTGATGCTTGGAGCACTGGGCTGGGCACTTTTATGTGAAGTGCTAGTATCTGCCATCACGCAGTGCTGAAGCGTTTTCGTCAGGGTGTGCGTTGTCAGAGTATGCGGTGTGGGCGCTCTCACTGCGATGTAGGCCCTGCACCTGCATGTGAGCATGCCAAGGAGTGGGCTATGCCAGCTCGGGGGTGGCGTGTGCTGGGTTGCCAGCCTGCCTGCACACATGTGCCATCAGTGCCATCAGCCCGATACAAGGCATTTGCCCAAACCCTGTGGCTATATTACAGACAGGAAGTATGCAGCAGCATGTGTTTGCCTGTAGGCAGTGGAACACATCCGTGCTGTAGAGCCTATGTGAACTTGAGACGACAGTGGTTTGCCTGCATTGAGGGGTGTGGGTGCTCTAGCTCATGTAGCATAGTCTGAGCTGTTTGGCGTCTCACGCTGAGCTGTTGACCTCTGCAGTACCTCATGCAAGCACAGACACTGCTCACTGCCAGACACCGTTGCCAAGTAGACCGAGTCGTGCAGCAGTCACGGCCCCTCCCAGTGATGAAAGCACTCCCGCGCAGACAAACCAGCCAAGAGGCTTGCTGGCCTCACAGGGAGGAGCGCCATGAAAGCGCTGCTCAAAGGCTGCGCGGCCCTGGCAGTCGACTGCGGCGTGGGAGCCAAGGCTGTTGAGCACCATGTGTGGGGCAAGCAGTGCAGCGCGTCACAGTCTGCGCACGGCCTGCTGATTGGCGTCCTTGCAAGGTTGAGCACGCGGGGTTTAACAGCAATGCAGGTGTAGCCGTTGCTGCGTCTCGTAAGCTTTTGGCACCATGCAGGATCACCGCGCTCCTGCACTCGTTCCTTGCGCTTGAAAGGACATACAATCAACTGCTAGCACTAGGCGAAATGAACAGAAACGGCCTCGCTTGAGAAAGGGCCTGGAGAGGTCAAGGGCACGTGCCTTTCCACAAAGCTGCCGATTGTCTCACCAGACAGACCGCACGCACAACGTGCCTTGCTAAAGCGTCATCGCTGTCTATCCTTGTATACGGCCATACAAGCTGCTCACGGCCCTCAAACGCGGCGCGCTGCGTTTTCACCAACTCCGAGGCGGTCCGCCTCCCAGCTCTGCCGGGACACCTTGACCCCCTGAGCCTCTTGTAATGTGCTGCGTGCTGCTACAGTGACAGCTGAGGTGCTACAGCAAGTCTGCGCTTGCGGCGCAATCACACGCGCACACGCGCGCGGGGCGTGCAGGTGCGGGCCGCACAAGTGCCAAGCGCGGATCAAACAAGCCCGCCAGTGCGCGCAGCCGCGCCTAGCGGGGTGCGGGCCATACGTCACAGAGTCCACAGCGCAGGCTGCTGAGCTGGGCGCCGTGTCCTTGACCTGGGACGGTGTGAGCGGTGCCTTGTTGGCGGTGCCTTCGTTATCGTACACGCGTGGCTTCTCCCGCGCTGTCCTGCATGCAGAGGCATGCAGCCGGTCTGGCCGATGGCCACCCAGGCGGGCGTTTGTTGAAGACCTGACTGCATGCAAGGCCAGCGCCGCCGGCTGTATACCAGTCTGGCTGTGGTTATGCATGAAAGTCTCTGCGTCCTGTGGCCCTGCCATGACTTTCTGCGCTGCGTTGCTGCAGGCTGTCCGCTCATAGTCTGCTCCAGGAGGCGTCCACGCTGCGTGGGCATGGGGGCCGCGTTGGCAAGTTTGCGCTTTAAGAGCACCGAGAACCAGGACAGCGTGCGGGAGTGCGGGGGCATCGCGGCGCTGGTCGCGCTGCTGGCGCCCAGCAGCTCATCGGCTCTGCACGAGCTGGCGGCCGAGGCGCTGTGCGTAGTCTGCGCTGGCAACACCCAGAACCAGGACTGCGTGCGGGAGTGCGGGGGCGTGGCAGCGCTGGTCGGGCTGCTAGCGCCCGGCGGCCCTGCCGCTGCGCAGTGGGAGGCCGCTGCGGCGCTGTGGACCCTGTGCTACAGGAACAGTCAGAACCGGGACTGCGTGCGGGAGTGCGGGGGCCTCGCTGCGCTGGTCGGGCTGCTGGCGCACGGCCACTCGGCTGCCGTGCATGAGGCGGCTGCTGGGGCGCTGCGGAACCTGTGTGTGAACAACACTGAAAACGATGACAGCATCCGGGAGTGCGGGGGCGTGGCGGCTCTGGTCGGGCTGCTCGCGCCCGGCCACTCGGCTGCCATGCGTGAGCAGGCTGCTGCGGCGCTGCGGAACTTGTGTGCGAACAGCACTGAAAACAAGGACAGCATCAGGGAGTGCGGAGGCGTGGCGGCTCTGGTCGGGCTGCTCGCGCCTGGCGCCTCTGCCGCTGCGCATGAGCATGCTGCTGGCGCGCTGAGCAATCTGTGCAGCAGCACCCAGAATGTGGTCTGCGTGCGGTGGTGCGGGGGAATTGCTGCGCTGGTGGGGCTGCTGGCGCCTGGCAACCCTGCTGCCGTGCATGAGCACACTGCTGCGACGCTGCGGAGAGTGTGCTATGAAAATGCGATGAACGCAGACTGCGTGAGAGACTGCGGGGGCATTGCGGCGCTGGTCGCGCTGCTGGCGCCTGGCGGCTCGGCTGCTGTGCATGAGCAGGCGGCTGGCGCGCTCTTAAACCTGGCCTTCGAGAGTGAGCAATGCCGGGAGGCAGTCAGGGCATGCGGGGGCGTTGCGGCGCTGGTCATGCTGCTGGCGCCCGGCAATGCTGTTGCTGTGCATCACAATGTCGCCGGCGCGCTCGTGAGCCTGACCCGCGGGAGTGTGCCATGCCGGGAGGCAGTCATGGCATGCGGGGGCATTGCGGCGCTGGTCGCGCTGCTGGCGCCCGGCAATGCCGCTGCTGTGCATCAGAATGTCGCCGGCGCGCTCGTGCACCTGACCAGCGAGAGTGAGCAATGCCGGGAGGCAGTCAGGGCATGCGGGGGCGTTGCGGCGCTGGTCGTGCTGCTGGCGCCTGGCAGCCCTACTGCTGTGCATGTGCATGCTGCCGGCGCGCTCATGATCCTAACCAGCGAGAGTGAGCAATGCCGGGAGGCAGTCAGGGAATGCGGGGGACTTGCGGCCCTGGAGCGTATGCTTGCATGCGCCAGCTCGGCAGCGGCGCACAAGTGGGTGGCGGCTGCGCTGCGCAACCTGGGGCATGTTCATCATGTTGTTGGCGAGTTAGACCAGCCCAATTGAAGCGGACACGCTCTGCGGCCAAGGCTGGCGGCAGTGCTGGTGACAGCTAGTGTTGTCGTGCGCGGCCTGACGCTCAGTGCTTGGAGCACTGGGCTGGACAACTTCGCTTGTGTAGCTTACAGGCAGTGCATGAGGAGTCATCGTCAGGGGCGTGCACTGCCAGCATGCGGTGTGGACGTGAGCGCCCGTGCGTAAGCCTGATGTTGTAAGCCAAGGGGGGGATTGCAGGAGCACACATCACAGCATCTGTGGCTGCATCAGGTGGCGGCTCACCTGGCTGTTGGTGTGCTCTTTGACAGAGCGGACCAACAGCCGTGCATCTGTTGCGGCACGCCAGCATCCCATGCATGGCTGCTATATGCGGTTGTCCTTGAAAAAGTCCTTGAAATAACTATTTGCATCTGACGCTGTGCCAGCAACCTCTGCAATACATCCTGCATGCACAGACACTGTGCTCATGGCCAGAAACCATCATCATGGCCAAGTGTACCAAGTCATGCAGCAGTCTCGGCCCCTCACAGTGAAGAAAGCACACCGCGCAGGCACGGCAGGCAAAAGGCTTGCTGGCCTCACACGGAGGAATGCCGCAACAGCGCTGCTCGAACGCTGCCCGGTCCCGGCAGTGGACTGCGCCCCGTAGCCAAGGCTGTTGGCACAACGTGTGTGGCAAGCAGTGCCGCGTGTCACAGTGTGCCTGCTGGTTGGTGTCCTTGTAGCAGCCAAGTTGGCTGATGCACGGCTCATTCATTCATTGATTCATTCATTCATTCATCTTTGCAAGGTTGAGCGCGCGGGGTCCAACAGCAGGGCAGGTGGGGCTGTTGCTGCGTCTCCAAAGCCATTTGGAGCGTGCAGGACCACCGCGCTCCCGCACTCGCACTCGCGCTTGAGAGAGTCAACTAAGAAGTGCCAGGTGCGAAACTCGCTGTGGAGGCAGGCACTCGCTGCAAAGGAACACCAAACGGCACAACAGGCGGAGAGATAGACAGATTTGTTTCACTAGGCAGCCCCAGCTAGGCTGATGAGCGTCCAACCTTCGTGATCGAGTCATGTAGTCCATTGCGTTCACAAATAAGGCAGGCCGCACCGTGCAGGTCTGCCTGCCACACAAACAACTTCACCGTGCGTGGTGAGGCAAATAGGTGCGCAGGCCGTTCAACGCACGGTTTGCTTGTCCTTCAACGCACGGTTCGCTTGAGAAAGGGCCGGGTGAGGTCTAGGGAATGTGCCTGTCCAAAGCAAGCCGCCTTTCTTACAGACAGACCGCAGCTACATCGTGCCTTGAAACGAGTGCGTCCTCCTGGTTCACGGCCAGGCAAGCTGCGTACAGCCCGCAAACGCTGGCACGCTGCATCATCACCAACTCCAAGGTGGTCTGCGGCACAATCAGCCTAGCCTAGCCCCTGATCCTTTTGCGGTATACTGAGGTTGCGTGCTGCCACAGTGGCAGCCAAGGTGCTGCAGCAAAGTGCGCTTGCAACGCACAATGCAGCGCGGTCACCCACGCGCAAAAACACGGGGCGCGCAGGAGCGGGCCGCACAAGTGCCAGCCACGGTCTGGTCAAGCCCACCACCGCGCGCGGCAACGCCGAGCAGGGTGCGAGCCGCACGTCACAGAGTCCACACTGCAGGCTGCTGAGCTGGGCCTTACCATGGTCCTTGACCTGGGACGGTGTGAGCGGTGCCTTGTTGGCAGAGGCTGCATTATTGTGTCTTCTCCCGCGCCCTCCTGCATGCAGAGGCATGCAGCCAGTCTGACCGCTGGCCACCCCAGGAGGCCGTGTGTTGAGGTTCTGACTGCATGCAAGGAAAAGGAAAGGGAAATGAGCTGCCTGCTGTGCACCACTCTAGCATTTGCCATGCATGACTATTTCAGCCCTGGCGCCAAATGCCCTCTCCCGGGACTTGCCTGCGCTGCATGCTGCAGGCTGTCCGCTTCCAAGTTGTTCCACGAGGCGCGGAGACGCCAGACCGCCTGATTTGCACGCCCTGCATGTGGCAGGTGCAGGGACGCCGCCACATGACGGAAGGCAGCGCGCGTGCGCGCGTCGCCGCGCTGGTCGGGCGCCTGGCGCCCGGCGGCTCTGCGGATGCGCAAGCGGAAGCTGCGCTTGCGCTGGCGGAGCTGTGCTGCGACATCAGCCCAAACGGGGAGTGCTGTGACAACACCCCAAACAGGGAGTACGTGAGAAGCTGCGGGGGCATCGCGGCGCTGGTCGCGCTGCTTGCGCCCGGCGGCTCTGCCGCCATGCATCAGGAGGCTGCCGGGGCGCTGATGAGCCTGTGCTATAAAAACAATCAGAACAAGGACACCGTGCGGGAGTGCCGCGGCGTCGCAGCGCTGCTTGCGCTGCTCGCGCCCGACGGCTCCGCCGCCGTGCATCGGGAGGCCGCCGGGGTACTGGCAAACCTGTGCAGCGACAACGCCCAGAACAGGGAGTGCGTCAGGGAGTGCGGGGGCGTCGCGGCGCTCATCGGCTTGCTGGTGCTGGGCGGCTACGCCTCTACGCATGAGCGGGCTGCCATGGCGCTGGGATACCTGTGTATTGACAACGAGCAGAACAGGGACAGCGTGCGGGAGTGCGGGGGCGTTGCGGCGCTGGTCGCGCAGCTCGCGCCTGGCGGCTCTGTTGCCATGCAGAAGTGGGCAGCATCCGCGCTGGCAAACCTGTGCTGGTGCAACAGCCGGAACCAGGGCAGCGTGCGGGCGTGCGGCGGCGTCGCGGCGCTGGTCGGGCGGCTGGCGCCCGGCGGCTCCGCTGGCATGCAGACGGAGGCTGCCAGGGCGCTGGCAAATCTGTGCATGAAGAGTGCAGAGATTCCAAATGCAGACAGTCAGGACTGTGTGCGGGAGTGCGGGGGCGTCGCCGCGCTGGTTGCGCTGCTGGCGCCCAGCGCCGCGCCGGCCGTGCGCGCGCGGGCCGCGGCGACGCTGGGAAGCCTGTGCATCATGAACAAACACTGCCAGGAAAGCGTGCGGGAGTGCGGCGGCGTCGCCGCGCTGGTCGCATTGCTGGCGCCCGGCGGCTCTGTTGCCATACAGGAGCGGGCCGCAAATGCGCTGGGATATCTGTGCTTTGAGGGCATCAAGAGTAAGGACAGCGTGCGGGAGTGCGGCGGCGTCGCTGCGCTGGTCGCCCTGCTGGCGCCCGGCCATACAGCTGGCGTGCAGGAGCAGGCCGCAGCCGCGTTGAGGAACCTGTGCACTGGGAGCATCAAGGACCAGGACAGCGTGCGGGAGTGCGGGGGCATCGCGGCGCTGATCGCGCTGCTGGCGCCTGGCGTTGCGGCTGCTGTGCGAGCGCAGGCCGCGGTAACGCTGGGAAGCCTGTGCATCAGGAACGCCCGGTGCCAAGACAGCGTGCGGGCGTGCGGGGGCGTCGCGGCGCTGGTCGGGCTGCTGGCGCCCGGCGACTCTGTTGACATGCAGGAGTGGGCAGCATCCGCGCTGTCAAATCTGTGCTGGTGCAACAGTCAAAACCAGGACAGCGTGCGGGAGTGCGGCGGCGTCGCGGCGCTGGTCGCGCTGCTGGCGCCCGGCCGCTCAGCTGGTGTGCAGGATCGGGCTGTAGGCGCGCTGGGGAACCTGTGCATTATGAACAACGAGAATCAGGACAACGTGCGGGAGTGCGGCGGCGTTGCGGCGCTGGTCGCGCTGCTGGCGCCCGGCCGCTCAGCTGCCATGCAGGAGCGGGCCGCGGTCACGTTAGGGAACCTGTGCTGTGGGAGCATTGGGAACAAGGACAGCGTGCGAGAGTGCGGGGGAATTGCGGCGCTGGTCGCGCTGCTGGCGCCTGGCAATGCGGCTGCTGTGCGAGCGCGGGCCGCGGCAACGCTCGGAGCCCTGTGCGTTGAGAATGCCCGGTGCCAAGACAGCGTGCGGGCGTGCGGGGGCGTCGCGGCGCTGGTCGGGCTGCTGGCGCCCGGCGACTCTCTTGCCATGCAGGAGTGGGCAGCATTTGCGCTGGCAAACCTGTGCTGGTGCAACAGCCGGAACCAGGGCAGCGTGCGGGCGTGCGGCGGCGTCGCGGCGTTGGTCGGGCGGCTGGCGTCGGGCTGCCCTGCCGCTGTGCACGAGCATGCGGCTAGGGCGCTCGTGAACTTGACCAGCGGAAGTTGGCAGATCAGGGAGGCAGTCAGGGCATGCGGGGGAGTTGCAGCCCTGCAGCGCGTGCTTGCATGCGCCAGCTCAGCAGCGGCACACAAGTGGGCGGCAGCGGCGCCGCGCAACCTGGGGCACGCTTAGCAAGCGGTGGGCAACTCACGCCAGCCAGGGTATAGCGGATGCGCTCTGTGGTAGGGGCGTGGCCGCAGTGCTGGTGGCAGTGGTAGCTAGTGTCATCATGCCTTGCGTCTGGTGCTTGGAACACTGGGCTGGGCATTTGTATGTGCTAGTCTCTGCTGCCACGCAGGGCTGAAGCATTGTCGTTAGAGGTGTGCATGCGGTGTGGATGGGCGCTTTCATTGCGATGTAGGCCTGCACCTGCATGCCATGCCAGCATGCCAAGGGGTGGGCTATGCCAGCTAGGAGGTGGCATGTGCTGGGTTGCCAGCCTGCCTGCGCACATGTGCTGTCGACGCGTTGCTCGACCTAGGGCATTCTGCCCAAACCCTGGGGCTATGTTGCAGACAGGAAGTATGCAGCAGCATGTGTAGGCAGTGGGGCACATCTGTGCTGCACCACTTTTCGGGAATGTGAAGCAGACAATACTTTGCCTGCATTGAGGGTGTGGGTGCTAACTCGTATGGCATGATTTGAGCTCTTTGGCGTCTCACGCTGAGCTGCCAACCTCTGCAATACCTCATGCAAGCACAGACACTGTGCTCGCGGCCAGGAACCATTGCCAAGTGACCAAATCGTGCAGCAGTCTCAACCCCTGCCTGTGTAGAAACCACTCCCGCGCAGACACAGCAGGCAAGAGGCCTGCTGGCCTCACAGGGAGGAACGCCGCGACAGCGCTGCTCGAACGCTGCCCGGTCCCGGCAGTGGACTGCGCCCCGTAGCCAAGGCTGTTGGCACAACGTGTGTGGCAAGCAGTGCCGCGTGTCACAGTGTGCGCACGGCCTGCTGGTGGTGTCCTTGTAGCAGCCAAAGTTGGCTGATGCACGGCTCATTCATTCATTGATTCATTCATTCATTCATCTTTGCAAGGTTGAGCGCGCGGGGTCCAACAGCAGGGCGGGTGGGGCTGTTGCTGCGTCTCCACATATTTGGCACCGTGCAGGACCACCGCGCTCCCGCACTCGCACTCGCGCTTGAGAGAGTCAACTAACAAGTGTCAGGTGCGAAAACTCGCTGTGCAGGCAGGGACTCGCTGCAAAGGAACACCGAACGGCACAGCAGGCGAATAGATCGACAGGTTTGTTACACTACGCAGCCCCAGCCAGGCTGACGAGCGTCCAACCTTCGTGATCGAGTCATGTAGTCCATTGCGTCCACAAATAAGTCAGGCCACACCGTGCAGGTCTGCCTGCGACACAAACAATTTCACCGTGCGCGAACAGGTGCGCAGGCGTTCGCTAGCAGGCGTTCGACTTCGCTGAGAGAGGGCCGGGTGAGGTCTAGGGGATGTGCCTGTCCGAAAGCTGCCGCAGGCCGCCTTCTTTACCAGACAGACCGCAGCAACATCGCTGCGCACTAAATCGTGCCTTGCTAGGCGTCGAAACGGGTGCATCCTCCTGGATCACGACCAGGCAAGCTGCGCGAGGCCCTCAACGCCAGCACACTGCGGATCACTAACTGCGGTCCGCCAAGCGATGGCCGCACACTGAGAGCCCCTGAGCCTCTTGTGTATGCTGCGCGCTGCGTGCTGCGTGCTGCTACTGTGGCAGCCGAGGTGCTGCAGCAGCCTGCGCTTGCAGCGCAGTCACACACGCGCGCGCGCATGCGGGGCGCGCAGGAGCGGGCCGCACAAGCGCCAGCCACGGTCTGGTCAAGCCTCAAGCCCGCCACCGCGCGCAGCCACGCCGAGCAGGGTGCGGGCCGCACGTCACAGAGTCCACACTGCAGGCTGCTGAGCTGGGCCTTACCATGGTCCTTGACCTGGGACAGTGTGAGCGGTGCCTTGTTGCCAGAGGCTGCATTATTGCATATGCTCCCGCGCCCACCTGCACGCAGTAGCATGCAGCCGGCCTGACCGGTGGCCACCCCATGCGGACTTGTGTTGACATTCTGACTGCATGCAGTGCCAGTAGCTGCCTGCTGTGTACCAGTCTGGCGGTGGCCATGCATACGGTCGCACCGTCTCAGTGGCCCTTCCAGATCTTTCTGCGCTGCATTGCTGCCGGGTCCGCTTGCAGGCTATCCATAAGACGCGTACAGGCTGAGCGCCTGATCGGCGCGCCCTGTGTATGGCGGGTGCAGGGGCGCCGCCACGATGGCGAAAGGCAGCGCACGCGCGCGCGTCGCCGCACTGGTCAGGCGCCTGGCGCCCGGCGGCTCTGCCGCCGAGCACGTGGAGGCCGCGAATGCGCTGGCGCGCCTATGCAATAACAAGGTTCAAAACCGCGACTACGTGCGGGAGTGCGGGGGCATCGCGGCGCTGGTCGCGCTGCTCGCGCCCGGCGGCTCTGCCGCCGTGCACGAGCAGGCTGCCGGGGCGCTGCTGAGCCTGTGCTTCGAACACAGTAAGAACAAAGATGCCGTGCGGGAGTGCGGCGGCGTCGCAGCGCTGCTCGCGCTGCTCGCGCCCGGCGGCTCTGCCGCCGTGCATCGGGAGGCCGCCGGGGCGCTGTCAAACCTGTGCAGCGACAATGCCCAGAACAGGGAGTGCGTCAGGCAGTGCGGGGGCGTCGCGGCGCTCGAGGGGGTGCTGGCGTCTGGCGGCTCTGACCTGCGCGCGCGGGCTGCCGCGGCGCTGGGGCACCTGTGCATTGACAGCGCGCAGAGCAGGGACAGCGTGCGGGCGTGCGGCGGCATGGCGGCGCTGGTCGCGCAACTCGCGCCGGGCGGCTCTGCCACAGTGCAGGAGCGCGCGGCTGCGGCGCTGGCAAACGTCTGCGCCGGAAACGCCACCAATCAGGACGGCGTGCGGGACTGCGGGGGCGTCGCGGCGCTGGTCGCGCTGCTGGCGCCCGGCGGCTCGCCTGCCGTGCACAGGCGGGCCGTGGCTGCGCTGGCAAATGCGTGCAGCGGCAACATCCGGAGCCAGGACAGCCTGCGCGCGTGCGGCGGCATTGCGGCGCTGGTCACGCTGCTGGCGCCCGGCGGCTCTGCCGCGGTGCACCTGCAGGCAACCATAGCGCTGGCACGCCTGTGCAGTCGCAACAATGAGAATCAGCAGTGCGTGGGGGCGTGCGGGGGCGTCGCCGCGCTCGTGGGGCTGCTGGCGCCTCGCGGCCCTGCCGCCGTGCAGGAGCGGGCTGCCAAAGCGCTGGCAAACGTGTGCGCCGGGAATGCTCTGAACCAGGACAGCGCGCGGGAGTGCGGGGGCGTGGCCGCGCTGGTCGCGCTGCTGGCGCCCGGCGGCTCTGACGACGTTCGGGTGGTGGCTGCCTGGGCGCTTTGCAACCTGTGCACCAATAACACGCGGAACCAGGACAGCGTACGGGTGTGTGGCGGCATACCGGCGCTCATCGCGCTCAGCAACACCGCCGCTGCGCACAAGGGCGTTGCCGGCGCGCTCGTAAACATGACCGGCGGGAGCGCGGCAAATCGGGAGGCAGTCCGGGCATGCGGGGGGGTTGCAGCCCTGGAGCGCGTGCTCGCATGCCCCAGCTCGGCAGCGGCGCACATGTGGGCGCTGTCCGCGCTGCGCAACCTGGGGCAAGCTCAAGCTGCCGGTGGCCTCCATGGGTCTGGCTTTGTTGTGCAAGCTGGGCAGCATATCTACGTGGGAGTAGAGCAGCCATGAGGCAGGGTATAAAGGCGGCGCTGAGCAGGTCGCACCCCCGGGACTGCCGGACCCGCAGGCTTCTGCCCGGGTAACATGCGCGCATGCGGCTGCCGCACGCGCACAGACTGCCTCAGGGCATGACGCTCGGCCGTGCAGGCGTCGCGGCGCCAGGGCTCTGACAGGCGGCTCGTGCTGCTGAACCGCCGTGGGTGTGGCGGTGTGCTGGATGTGTTTGTTGTTGTGTGCTTATGTAGAGCCTTGTTGAATCACCATGCTGTGCTTGGGGCGGTAGCGACCGTTCCTGAGACGAAAGATCAAGAGTACCAAGCCACTTGGCGCGCAGTTGGTGTACAATAATGAGCGCTCCTGAGTTTGCTGTTACCAAACGTTCCTTCCTGGCTTGCAAGTCCAGGAACCAGCTTTGCTTGCGGGAGTGTTGGAGGAAGTACACAGCCAGGTGGTCGATCTGGCTGCTGTGTGTACGCTGACTGTAGGAAGAGAGGTGTCTGTGCCGTCCAACCAACCACTTGTGGCTGTGTGGGCCATTTTTGCTGTCTCAGCCAAGAAGTTGAGGAGGATGGAAGAGTCATTTACATGTTCCAAATGTAATAAGCAGGTTATTGTTGGCAGGCAACAGCTGATCACGCACATATGTAGGAGCTGGATTCTGCAGTGCTTTGCATCTTTCGCACTGTTGACAAACCTCCACATGCACAGGGCTCGCATTACAATTGTATCCTTCACAGCGAGCGCTGCTACAGCAGAATCATGTCGATCAGTTCATGGGCTGCGCGCATCCAACGTCGGCAAGCTGACAGCCATCGCTGCTGTCGCGCGACGCGCCTGACTGGCACACCGCTATGTCACGCAGCACGGACCCACCCGAAGGTCTGACACCGCCGCATTCGCGCTCAGCGCGCAACACTCATGGCACGCTGGCAAAGTTGGGCGGCGCCACGCGCACAGGGTGCAGGCTCCACGCCTCCTCGTGGCACAGCCGCCGCAGCGCCGGCTCCTGGTCCTCGCTCCGGCACAGCACCACGACCGCGCCGCCGCTGCCCGTGAACTTGGCCGCCGCTGCACATGCCGCACACCCAGCGTGACTGGCAGTGTTTTGAGCACAGCAAGTACAGCTGAAGTTCGAAAGCGGTATGCTGGCATGGACTGAGAAAAGCAGGGCTGCAGAGTCGCATGCCCCATGAGGCTGAGAGCGTGCGCCGCAAGCAGGCAGCCGCTCTGCCCCTCATGCGTTGCTGCCATTTTGTTGACCACTCGTTGACCATCAACTCGTTGACCATATGCTGACCTGCAACTTCAGAGTGAGAAGGAGGAGGAAACAAGCCGCGCACCGCCCAGTGCGCGCGCGGCCAGGACCATGCGGAGGTTGAGCGCGCCGAGCGCCGCGTCGCCAAACATGCGGCGGCGCAGGTCGAAGTTGCGGTCCATCAGCGCCGCCAGCGTCGTGTAGTTGCGCGCCTCCAGCGCATGCCTGCAATTCGCACGGCGCACGCTGATGTCACAGACGAAGCCATAGTGCGCACGTACACGCGGCTCATCTCAGCCGTTCATAGCAGGGGCAGTTAGCACATGCTTGTGCTCGCACTGCTCTTGTACCACATGCGGTGTCTAAGAATACAGGGATGGTTGCACAATAAGAAATCACAGCGCTTCTCGTGGTTGGCACACGAGGTAGGCCGGCTGCCTCCTCTGCGGTATGTTTTTGCATGATACGCCAGCATGCACATGCCGCGGCCCGCCCAGAAAGCCTCAGGCGCCGCGGCTGCGGCACACAGCCACAGGCAGCACCCATGGAGAGCACGGCAGCGCAGCGCAGGGCTGGCCTCCTCGCTACAGGGTTTTTGTGTTGGCGAGGTGGCCATGAGACGCACCGCCCATGCTCCGCGAGGCCGGCCACATCAGCCATGGCCGCCCTGACGCCCGGTTCGCCCGCGTCCCAGCACCGCCGCACGTCACTGTGCACGCGGCCGCTGTCGCTCGCGTCCGCCGCGTGCACCAGCCACAGCGGCGGCAGCAGACTCGTGTCAAGCGCCTCGTACCTGGCTCACAGAACCCAAAAGCTAGGTTAGTGCTAGGTCTGACAAAGGTGCAGTTGAGCCGAACTGACTGTGTGAGCGGTGGGCCCAAGCTTAACCACTTTGGGTCAGTGGTAGGGCGGCGGCCGCCGTTGTTGCTCGCATCTGCCGTGTGCACGAGGGACAGCGAGCACAAAATTTTTGTGCAGCGCTCATGCTTTGGGCTGCATGGCTGTGATGAGCCAGGCAAGGCCTCGCGTAGTGAACGGCGCCCCAGCCCGGCATGCGGACCGAGCTGCACGCAAGGCCAGGTCATGGTGAGGAGCTGGGGCGCCGGGCGCGCACCGGCCATGCCCATGCCGCTCCACCAGGCCGCGCTCAAAGTCCATGTACACAAGCCCGCCGTACACCTGGATGACGCGGTCCTGCAGACCGGCGGTGATGCCCAGCTCCGCCTCTGCGCTCAGCACCAGCGCGGGCCGCTGCAGCGGCGGGATCCTGGCGCCGGCGCTCCGGCATCAGCACGGCGCGCACTGTGCACCTCGGTGGCCAGCCGGATGGCGTTTTCTGCAGGTGTCAAGCAGTTATGGCAGACGTGTAACAGCGGTCTCTGGTCAGCGCCGCGGTGCCTGCAGTGTGCAAATTTCGCTTGCCACGGTACCCAGCAGCGCAAGTACCCAAGGCAGGCAGGACAGTGAAACAGGTGCAGCCGCTCCCCGTGTGAGCAGCGCCAGCAGGGACGCACTCCTCCGCAACGCCGTAGAAGTCCAGCAGGCAGCTCAACGCTGCGCACACGATGGCGGAGCTGCCCGACAGGCCCGCTTGCCGCGGTATGCACGTCTCGTAGCTCATGATGAAGGCGCCTGGCCGCAGCTCAACCCCACGCTGCGCGCAGAACTCCCAGAAGCGCTTGCAGATCGCCTGCAGGGGCGCCCGCGTCAGCGCCCGAGCCCTGGCGCTCCGCAGGCGCTCTTCCCAGCCCACGAGCGCGGTGTGCGCCTGGGCGCCACTCCTCAGCAGCTCCAGGTGTCCCCTTCAACCAGCGGGGAAGCAGCAAGTGCGCCACCTTGAGCAGACGGATGCCGCCGCCATAGCCCTCACCCGCGAGCCGCTCCACAAGGTCCGCCATTGAGTCATACTCGCCCCCGTCGTGCACCGGGTGAGGGCGAAAGCAGAGCTTTGGAGACGGCGTCAGAGTCACCTGCTGCCCTGCCACAGAGGTAGGAAGCTCCACAGCCGCAGCATAAGCGGAGTGGTCTGGCGCACAGCGAGTGATGAACTGGTCAGGCGCACAATGGTATGCAGCGGACACGCGCCTCTGCATAAAAGTTTGCCAGCGACAGTGAGACTGTCTTCCCGAAGAAGCCGTCTGATGGGTTGCCGAGCAGCCCAATGCGGGCATACACGCGGTTGCAGACAGGGACGACTACAGTCTCAGGCGCACTCTGACGCTGTGCAGACATGGGTCTTTGGTGCAGCCCGCAGCCCTGCTGATAAGTGCTGTGCCACGGCGAAGCAAAGCACCAGTGGCGTTACAGGTGCGTCCTCAGCTGCATCCAGCACACGCAGCATCGTGCATGGCTGGCTCTTCCTCCTTGCGACAATCCCTGCGCACCTAAGCGCGCACCTGCCATGGCTGGCCGTGCAAAACCTGACACCCTATCTTGTTATATAGTCAGGTGCATCCCCCATCATTCTGTACCTCCTGATCAGGTTTGTTACAAGCGTGCACTGCCCTCAAGCTCGCTCACACTCTGCGCGCCCGCGAGCGCGTGTGGAAGGCTGGGGACTCTGGAACATTCGCGTGCGCGTCGGCGCGCTTAGGTGCGCGCGCGGCCGCAGGCGCGTGGTAGTCGGGCATCGGGCGCGCCTGCACGCATGCCGCCAAGCCCTGTCTGCCAACGCGCGCTGCGCACGCACATGAACAGGCCTTCGCAGCGCCATAGTTTGGGGTCTTGGGTTCCAGGCGCCGCCCGCCGCGGCCTGCGCTGCTCGCGGGCCGCCGGCAGCCCCGCAGCGCGCCCGGGAGGTGTCCTGCAGGCTGCAGGCGCGCGTGCCGCGGGGCACCTTGAATTCTACCCTACCCTAACCCTATCATACCTTGAACTCCATCAGCCGGCGCTGCTGCTTCACCTCCGCGGCCTCCTGCGCGGCGCGGCGCGCCTCCTCGGCCCTCCACTGGGCCTGCGCGGCGCGCGCGCCCAGCGCCTCCTGTCAGAGCATGCTGTGCATGCAGCGCACGGCGCGGCCTGCGCGCTGGGATCCTGTGGCGGGTCTCGCATGGAAAGCACCCATAATTCAACCGCCGGCGTGCACGGCGCAGGCCAACAGCGCATGGCGCTTGGCCGTGAGAGCTGCACAACATGGGTCGGCCAGCCGCGTGAGAGTACAAACTTAAACCACAGAGCAAAATGCAGTGCACAGGCAGACACGCGCCTCCAGCGCCTCCTGCTTGGCCTTGAGCTGCGCGTCGAACGCCGCGCGGCCAGGCGCGCGCGCGGCCAGCGCCAGCGCCGGCGCCGCCGGCCGCGTGAGCGGCTTGCCGGAGGGCGCTGGCGGCGCCGGCGGCGCGTGCGCCGGCGCGGGCACCGCCACGAAGATTGTCGCGCGGCGGCGTTTCTCGGCCTCGGCCGCCTGTCGCGCGGCCTGCTCCTGGCGTGCCTGCGCGCCACGCCGGCAGCTCGGGCGCCACGGTCACTTGGCGCGCCATCACGCCCGCTAGCGGGGGCTGCGCAACACCATTGGGGGCGCGGCGCCGCCCGTCCTGCGCAGCCCTCGCGGCTGCAACCCCCCGGCGCACAGCTGCGCAGCGGCGCTTGCCTACTTATTGTGCAGATGCGACGGGCCCGATCCCACCTAGCGTGTATGAACATGCGTCCACATGCTCAGCAGCACAGGCTGCGCAAGCGCATGGCTGCGGATCCGCGCCTGCTCGTGCCGCGCCTCGCTGCGCAGCCGGAACGGCGCCGGCTGCGTGGGCGCGCGCTCGGGCGGCGCGGGCGCGGGCGCCGGCGCGCGCGTCGTCGGCGGCGCCGGCGCCGCGCGGAAGGGCGCCTGCTGCAGCCCGCCGGGCTCCCGGGCGCCCCGCCGCGCGGCCGCCCCGCGCCGCGCCTCGCCGCGCGCCTGAACAGGCCATGACCGAGTCAGCCGGGAGCGGCCCTGCTCGCGCTCGAGCCTGGATGGCTGCACGAGCATGCCCAGCCTGAGCAGCCGCCCTCAACGACTTGGCGGCCACGACACACGCTCTCGTCTGGGCTATGCAACGCAGCTCGTGCATGTGCAGGCCGTGCAAACGCCGAGCACAGCAACAACGGTAGTTTGCAGTGTCAGGGGGGTCAAGGATGCACAAGAACGACTGGCCACATCTCCACATACGCTACACTGTAGATGCAGGTCCGTCAGAGAGGCCCTGCGCAGAGCCGCACGTCGGTGGAGAGCTGGAAGGGCTGCACGGCGGTGACGCTCTTGCGGCGGGCGGCCGCGCGCGGCAGGCGCGGCGTGGCCGACGGCGCCGGCATGGCCTTGAAGACAAAGGGCGGCTCACACGGTGCCTGCACGCGCCTCACGACGGTGTGCCGGGGTTGTATGGACACTTATGTCCATTGAAGCTTGTGCCGCTCGTGCACTTGCCTGTGACTGTGACCGGGTGTCTCTCGAGTGCATGTCAGTGATCCGGGGAGATGGTCAGGTTATTACCGGGGTGTGCACAGCGCCATGTGAAACAAAAGACCTTGCAGGAAGCGCAGCATCCGTGTTTAGGGTTTGGAAGGGCCTAAACCCCACCCTAACCATGCCAGAGCTGCCTGAAGCGCCGGTGCTGGCGGAGGTGCCGACCGCGATGCGGGCCGGGGCTGTCGGCGCACCGCGGCCGGGGCGGCGTGCGCGGCGGCGCGCGCGTCGGTGGCCAGGCGCGGCGCCTGCGGCTGCGTGGGCGAGCGCGGCGGCGGGCGCGGCACCGCCGCCGCCGCGCGCCCGTCCAGCACCGCCGGGCTGCACCATGCGAGCGCGCGTGAGCAGACCGTGCCGGCCGCCCATGTGGCAGCCTCCCGATGCACGCTGAGAGAGCAGGAGAAACCAAGAGCAGGCGCAGCAGCATGGGCATGGCAGATGCGCGCGACGAGCCGCAGCGCGCCGGGCGCACTTGACGGGCCGCGCATGGAAGGGCGGCAGGGCCGCCAGCGCCTCCGCCTCCAGCTCCGCGCTTGGCTTGGCCGCGCCCGGCCGCGCGCGCGCGTCCGTCGCCAGCCTGGGCGCCTGCGCGCGCAGCGCAGGCTGAAGACCACTGCAAGACCATCATCTGAGGACGTGTCACAGCCTCAGGGTGCGAGCACGATCATGTTTGCAACTAGATTGATTTTGTATGATGCATGCGTGCAAACACTCGGTGACGACACAGGTTGCACAGTGCCCATGTAAGCTTGCCTGCGCACGCATCACTGTGTGTGTGCGTGCATGCAAACATGTGCAGCTTCTCTGAGACATCCTTGTGATGCATTGAATTGTGGGGTAGGGGGCGAAGGGGCCGTGCAGCGCGCCTTGGCCTCGGTGAGCTGCCCGGCCGGCAGCGGCGGCGGCAGCGCCGGCCCCAGGTGCTGCCCGCGCGGCATGACGTGGAAGCGCGCGGGCGTGGCCGCCTGGAACTCGGCCACCTGCAGCGCGAGCGGCCGCCACTCCTGCGCGTCGGCCTGCGCGCGCCGCAGCACGCGGTGTATAGGGTAGGGTTAGTGTAGAGTAACAAAATACCCTATGTCCACACCGTGTTGCGGGAATGCCGTGCGCCTCCGAGCAGTAGGGCGCTCGTGATTGGCGCCAGCGTCATGTCACACGAGGGCTGCTTGGAGCGCGCTTGCCTGGGCGCAGCTCTGGAGCACCTGTCGACGATCGCTGCCATGCGTTCGTGGGCGTCCAGTCCACCAGCACGGCGCGCTTGGTTGTTAGGCCGCATGACAGACATATTATTCCGCTGAACACAGAAAACAATCTTCACTGCCGCCCCGGTACGACTGCGCAGCTGCGCACCGCACTGGCGTCCGCAGCGGCCGTGCGCCGCCGCTTGGCGGTGCGCAGGTCCGGCGCGGTCGGCTGCGTCAGGCCGCGGCCGGCCGCGCGCTGCGCCTCTTGCGGGCCCGGGCGCCGCGCCGCTCCAGCCGCGGGCTCACTCGGCACTGGCGCTGCCGGTGCCTGCAGGCGCATGCACGCCCTGTCGGCACGCACACTCACACCACTGGCTCTCTGGGGAGTGTCAGAGCCGTGAAGGCGCCTTTCACGCGCAGCAACGCTTGCAGGCCACTGCCAATGTGCGTCAGTGCTGCTGTGTCACTCCCCTCGGCTCACAACCGGGGTCGGACGCCCCGGGGGTCAACCATGGGTCCATACCGGCTGCGCCTCCGCCTCTGCTGCGCGTTTGCGCGTCTGCGGGCCCAGGCGCGGGCTGCGCGGCACTGTCGCGCGCGGCCGCTGCTGTGCCGTCGCCTTGCTGCCCAGCTGGGGCGCCTTGCTGTGCGCGGGCGGGCTGCCACCAGCTGTTGTGCCAGCTGCGGCCGCTGCCAGCGGCTTTGCCCCGCGCAGCGCCGGGCGTCGCACGCCCGCGACGGCGGCCTCGGCGCCGTCACCTGCTCCCGCAACCCCTGAAAAGAAATTTATGACGGTCTTTGTGGCAGCAAAGCAGCACTTCATGGCCGCGCCAGCTCAGCAAGAGAGTCGCACATGCGGGGCAGGATCAGGGAGGTAAACAGACAGGGCCTGGCGCACTCATAGCGGCGCGAGCGGCAGGCGCGCAGGCGCGCGTCCATGACGTCACAAGGTTGGGCGGCTGCCGCGGGGCCAGCGGCGCCCGCGCCGGCGCCTGATCATGCTGTCTCGCGGCTGCGACTGGCGCCTGCAGCGCAGGGCTGCTCTGCTCAGCAGCAGACCCAGTGCCTGCCGCGTCGTCCTGGGCCTCTGGCGGCGAAGGTGCGGCGCGGCCTGAGCCCGGCAGGCGCCCTTCCGCGGCCTGCTTGGAGGCGCGCACGCCCTCCGGGGTCGCAAGCCCTGCCGCGCATGTGCCGTGCGTTGGCCGCAACTGGGGCTGCCACCAGGCGCCGGGACTGTGTACAAATGTGCATGGCTACTCATCTCAGGTTGTCGTCCCCGGGTTGGTATCGGCGCTGGCGCAAGCCGCACGCACCCGCAGTCTGGCTGGTGTCAAACCAGCCGTCCTTGTGGCAGGCAGGAGAGCACGTGGCAGCGTCTTCCAGCGCCTCAAAGTCGTAATAGCGCGGCGCATTGAACTCCCAGCGCGGGTCCACAGCTGCAGGGGCCTGCGGCGGCCCCGGATCCTGTGCGGCGGCGGGCGCGCAGACCTCCGCCATGGTGTCCTGCTGCCTCCTGGGCTCACTGTCCTCCGTCTACAAGCTTTCGGGCCTTCGAAGCTGCTGAAGCTTCAGCAGCTGCAAAACCTGGACTTGAATGGTGCAAAACCTGTAAATTCCAAGAGCTCTGAGAGCTGTGATGGCCAGCCTCTTCGCCTGATGAGCCTACAGGAGGCCCTCACTCGAGCTGTGAGCGCGCGCGCGCAACCTAGCGCTTGATTGATGGGCATGCGCGCACACTCTGCTTAACATGTTCATCAAGCAGGTGTGCACGCCTCGGTTGATAGTCAGGTACACACGCTTGGCTTGCCTTCGCGTGTTTGCCAAGGCATCAGCACCACGCTGTGCGCGCTGTGTAGGTGATTATTGAGGGCTTCAAGAGCTACAAAGACCAGATAATCGCCGAGCCCTTCAGCCCGGCCATCAACGTCGTCGTCGGCGCCAATGGCTCCGGCAAGAGCAATTTTTTCCATGGTGCGCCGCTCTGCACACGTCGACGCGTTGCCGGCGCTGCGCCTGTGGCAGAGGCTCTCTGCCTGCAAACCATACGTAGCAGCGGGGCCGGTGTGAAGAGGGTGCTGCAGGCCAACGCGCGCCTGCGCCGCCATTCAAACCGGTGCCTGGCCGGGGCGCTATGCTGACGCCCGCGCCTGCGCCGCAGCCATCCGCTTCGTGCTCAACGACATCTTCACTACCTTCCATGCCGAGGACCGGCAGAAGCTGCTCCATGTGCGCACCCGCGCCGCGCTCGCGCAGCCTGTCCTGCGGCCGGTTCTCTGCGTGCGCAACCTCGGCGGCAAGCGCGCCCGGCTGCGGGGTTGCAGGAGGGCGCGGGGCACGCGGTGCACTCGGCGTACGTCGAGGTCGTCTTCGACAACTCCGACAACCGCTTCCCGGCGCGCCGCCCGCGGCCACGCCTCGCTCTGTCTCGCGCTGCCCCGTCTCTGCTCGGCTGCGGGCTGGGTCAGCCCCTGCGTCGCTTCAAGCAGACCTGGAGCACCGTCTCTGCTCGGCTGCTGGCCGTGTCGGCCCCTGCGCGCCTCAAGCAGACCTGAAAGCTTAGGTGACACAGAAGATGTATGCCGCAGGTGGACCGGGAGGAGGTGCGGCTGCGGCGGACCATCGGGCTCAAGAAGGACGAGTACCACCTGGACAAGAAGCACATCACGCGCGGCCCCATGCTCCCATGCACTACCTGGCCGGCGACCTCTAATGCACAGCTGGCAGCATGCTGGAGCGCTGGGACACCGGTTGCTAAGAAAGATGAGGACACTGGGAAGTCCTGCAGAGGAGCATCTGCATGTGGCCACTGCATTTGGAATTGCAGGCTCCCCGTTCTCTTCAGAGTAATCATGGTCAGAGAAAGGATGGGCAGTAGCCCAATAGTTTCCACCCGCGCGCAGGAAGACGGAGGTGATGAACCTGCTGGAGAGCGCGGGCTTCTCGCGCGCCAACCCCTACTACGTCGTGCAGCAGGGCAAGGCGCGCCCCCCCCGGCCCTGACCAACCAGGTGAAGTTTCCTTGCTGCTGCGTGCAGGCCGTCTGTGCAGTGCCCTCGGTTGTCGTTTTGCTGTGGCCGCTCCTTGCCTGGTATACAAATATTGTGTACGACGGACATGCAAGTGGTACTTGCGCCATGGTTTACCCATGTGGTGATGAAGGCCAGATGCGTGTCTGAGCAGGACACAAGGCCTGATACGACTGCGTGACCTTGGCGCGCGGCCGCCAGATCATGGCCATGTCGACTATGAAGGACAAGGAACGCCTGGAGCTGTTGAAGGAGATCGGCGGCACCAAGGTGTACGAGGACCGCCGCCGCGAGAGCCTGAAGATCCTGCACGACACCGACAACCGCGGCCAGCAGATCAATGAAGTGGTGCGTTCCTCATCGCTGCTGCGCTCGCTCCAGGCAGTGATGACGCCCTCAGCAGGGCCGCCACCGCTTCGCTGGTGTGTGGCAGCGACCACAGACGACCGTTGAAGATGCGGCCCGCCGCCCGTCTGCCGCGCAGCGCCAGGCGGCCACGCTGAGTCAATCAGTGTGCGCCATGCCCCAGCATGGTAGCGACCCCAATCCTGTCCCTGAGATAAAGAGAGGGAAATGAACAAGTGGGGAAAAAAACGAGAGTGATGCATTGCGCAGCGCCCTCGCCCCTGCCTCACGGTCCACGCGTCAGCTCAGGCGCGCGCCCCCGCGCGGCCGCGCCCAGGTGAGCGCGCTGGAGGAGCGGCTGCGCGAGCTGGAGGGCGAGCGTGCGGAGCTGGCCAAGTTCCAAGCGGTGGACCGGCAGTGCCGCAGCCTGGAGTACACCATCTACGACGCCGAGATCACCGACGCGCGCGCGAAGCTGGAGCAGGCGCGGCTCCGCCCCAGCCCGGCGGCTCCGTGTCCCCGGGCTGCGCGGCGAAGCTTGTGATCTGGCGCACGGCCGATCAGATGCTCGCGGCCGGGGTCTGGTGGAGTTGGGGCGCCCTGGATGAGTGGGGCTGGCGCACGGCCATGTGGTGCATTCCACGGCGCTGCGGCGCTTCCAGAGGCCAGGGCTGCTGAGGCTGTTTGAGGCGCTTCGCTGTGCGCCGTTCTGGAGTGAAGAGGTCGAGGCAAAGCGTGAGCGTGAGCGTGAGCGCCGACGACATGTGCATTCCGTGACGCCGCGCTCCTTCTGCTATGCCCCTGCAGACGGGGTCGGTTCCGCTTGAACATATCATCATACTGGCGGCTTGATGGTGTAGTCTTTGAAGATGCAATTTGGCTACTTTGCTCCCTGCGGCGTGCTGTTCTGCTCCCTGCAAAGTCCGAGGCATAACGCGGCCGCCCGGCAGCGCAGGTGGATGCGGAGCGCGAGCGCGAGGGCGAGCGCGCCGGCCAGGCGCGCGGCGAGGCCGCGGAGGCGCACACGGAGCGCAAGAAGCTGGACAAGGAGGCACGCGCTCTCGCAGCGGCGCAGGCGCGCGCCCCCGCGGCTGCCGGAGCACACAGGAGCTGCTCGCGTTGCTGACAGCCGCACACGAAGCTTCTGCCGAGCGACTGCGCACAAATGGGCTCACACCGTACTGCACAGCAAGCAGAGTTACTTCCTACAGCTGTGCGATTGCTTACAGTTCTACAGCGGCTCACAGTCCCGTCATGTCTGCCCAGCCACGTGAGCTGTTGCTCAGAGCGCCGTGCATGTTGCATAGCTCGCCATCTGTGTTACGACACGCGCTCGTATAGCCGTCGCACCGAGATGGGCGGCACTGCTGCGCTGCAGGAAGCCGCGCGTGCGGCTGTGGCCGAGGCGGCCAAGGACAAGGCGGCCGCCGTGTCCGCCTGCGTGCAGCAGGAGCTGGACGCTGCCGAGCTGCGCGAGCGGCTCGGCCGCTACGAGCGCACGCAGGTCCGCCGCAGGGGGCGGCCGCGGCCGGGCGCCATGGTCGCGCCTGGTGTGGAGTGTGGAGTGCATGCCTGCACGTATCCAGGGGCCTAGGGCAGCCCACAGCCGGAGAGTCGCGGTTTTGCAGCCGCCGACTGCGCTCAGCCCAGAGGCCTGCCTGTCTGCCTTGGCACATGGCGAGCTTGCATGCACGCTGCTATCAGGGCAAAACGAAGTGTGTACTCATGGCGCCCTTGCGCCCCGTGAACGCTTCTCGGCTGGGTGGCGAAGTCGCTCGCTTGGAGCTGGGGGAGCTGGTGCACAGCCTGGTGGAGCTGAGCCGATAGGATAGGTTTAGGGTTGCCCCTGGTGGCTTGCGCTGACCCCGCGCGGCCGCGGGCGGCCAGGCGGAGAGCTCGCAGAAGCTTGAGGAGCTGGCGGGCGAGCTGGCGACATGTGAGGCGGATCTGGCCAAAGTCAGCGCGGAGGCCGCCGAGAGCGAGCACCGCGCTGCGGCCGCCAGCCGCGCGGCCGCCGAGGCGGAGCGCCGCCAGCAGGCGCGCCCTCCACGATTTGCCCCTGGTCAAGACCGCGAGAGCATGCGCTCTATGCGTAGCGCGTGCGCATGCTGCTAGACCGCACAGGCCGCGCCGCAGACGTACTGTAGCTACATAGCCTGTTTCGCACGCCGCCTTTCCTCTCACCACCGGCGCGCTGAGCTCTTCTGTTGTCTGCATATTGCATGGTGCAGCATCATGCGATCTGTTTTGCCCTGTCTGGGCAAGAGTCTAAGGACTCCTTGTGACCACAACACACTGGACCCTTGCCAGGTGCAGACGTTGGAAAAGTGAGGATGAATGGAACAGCCAGAGAAACAGGTCAGATGAAGACCCTGCCTGCACAAGCTAGCCCAAGCACGCCGCCCAGGCGGCGCGCCGACCGGGCGCCCCGCGCGCACGGCAGGCGCTGTACCTGAAGCAGGGCCGCAATGCCCAGTTCGGAAGCGCGGAGGAGCGCGACGCCTGGCTGGCCAGCGAGGCCGCCGCGCTCGAGCAGGCGCTGGGTGTGAAGCAGGCCGCCCGCGGCGAGCTGGACGCGCAGGCGCAGCGGGCCGGCGCGGAGCTGCGGGACCTCGCGCAGGCGCGCTTTTTGTTGGCTTAATGGTGGCGTACAGTTACTTGACCAGATTTTTTTTTTAAGTGGATACACTCATGCGATGAAAGAGCGCGCTCAAAAATAAAGCTTTCACAGCGCTACATGTCCACAGTTTGAGTTAATGAGATTCAGTGAGCGATGCTCTTGCGTACATGGGTGTGCGTCGGCTCTGCCTCGCTGCACGCTCCACTGTGATGCAGTGTGCGCCCTGGTGTGAGTGCAGTGCTGGTATGATAGCACAGTGCGCTTGACCATGGCGACGAGAAATCTCACGTACAGAGCGAGGGAACGCAGCCGGGGCACAGTGCTCTTTCACACTGCTGTGCAGGCGTGCACACTGCGCATCCTCCAGCGCCTGCGAGCAACCGCGAGGCCATGGTCCGGGGTAGTGGTGGGCTGTGCAGCGGCGGATACCCACTGCTGCTGACGTGAGGACCTGCATGCTCACCGCCCCACCGGCGGCGCAGGCCATCAGCGACAGCGAGGCCGCGGTGCGCGACGCGGAGGCGGGCATCGCGGCGGCGGAGCGCGAGGCGCGCGAGACGTCCGAGCGCCGCAACGCGCTGCAGAACGAGCGCCGCAAGCTGTGGGCGGCCGGCGACGAGGCCGACAAGGCGGCCGCCGCGCTCAAGGCCGAGCTGCAGCGCCTGGAGAAGCGGGCGCGCGCGGCCTCGGCCGGCCTGCCACATGACCAGCTGCAGCGTGGGCGTTGCTCGAGGCTGAGGCGACTCCTTTTGGGAGTCTTTGCATTGCCTTGTGGGTGTCAAAATAAATTACCAGAAAAGCTGTTGCACTGTCCCTGTCATGTCTCCACAAAGCTCTCTGCCAAGCACTGAGATCGACTTAAGACTGTGCTTTCCCGTCGTCGCTGCCTGGCCGCAATCGTGGCATGATGCGTCATTATGGCTGCCTACCTCGAGCGACCCTTGCCCACTCGTATATGCGCAGACCGCGCTGAGCGCAAACCCTAAAACCCCCTGCTCGGACCTGCAGGTGGACCAGGCCATGCCGCGCGACGTGGCGCGCGGCCTGAGCAGCGTGAAGCGCTTTGTGCGCGAGCACCAAATCCGCGGCGTGCACGGCACGCTCATCGAGCTGTTCAAGTGCATGCCGCAGCTGTACACGGCTGTGGAGGTGCACCCCTCCTTGCCCGTTGCCTCTCTTGTCAAGCGCATGCACTACTCATAAGCGTCCTGACTGTGACTGTGTAGCAACCGTCGGCATCGACGTCGAGCGCTGTGTCCATTAGAGAGTAGGTTGAGTCGCAGATGCGGCGGACGCACGTCGACGGCTGGCGCAGGCCTCCAGTGTGTTTCTCCGGTACTCTCTGAGTAGACTTCAGGTGGTTTTTGCTCTGCATGTGTACCACCGCGCATGCTTTCTAAGACTCGTCTCAGACCATTCCCTGGGCTGAAAGCAGCCGAGAAGGGGCCCATGGGGGCGCCAGGTGGCCGCGGGCAACCAGGTGTTCCAGGTGGTGGTGGAGAACGACGACATCGCCACCCACATCAGCAGCCTGCTCTGCAGGGAAAAGGTGGGGCCCCGCCCCAACGACGCGCCCGGAGCTCTGCAGGACGCCGTCTCGGTAAACCGCCTCGCGACACATGCTGGGAGCACATGCCGAGGTCTGTGGAGCCTGCTCTGCTGCAATGTGACGTCCAGCATCGCACACCACACCAAGTTCACAGCGGACTCGGGGGCGCAGGCGGGCCGGGTCACGTTCTGCCCCCTGAACCGCATCGCGCCGGAGGCCGTACGCTACCCGGGCGACCTGGGCACCGACGCGCAGCCGCTCATTGCCCGCCTCGAGTTCGATGCGCGCTTCCAGAAGGCTGTGCAGCAGGCGCGGCATCGCCGCTGCCGGCCCAGTATTTTGCATGCAGACCTGCTGCTTGGCGTGCCGGTCTCCCAGCCAGAGCCAGTCTCTCCTGCCCGTTTCTGCTTCATTCCAGAAGTGCATGGCGCTTTGACTGCTCGATGCCCTGCAAGGTCAAATGCATCTGTGGCGCGTGTGAGTGCAGGCCCTGGCAGGCGGGCGGCCATGTGCAGCGGCCTGCGAGGCGTGAGATGCGGCAGCACATGGGGCCGCTCTCTGCAGCATGCACGCGAGCTGGCAGCGTGCATACGCACGCGCTGCATGCCATTCTCAGGTCCCAGCGCCGCGCGCGCGCGCCCGCGTGGCGCTGACCTATCCGAACCCTACGGCAGGTGTTCGGCAAGGTGCTGGTCTGCAAGGACCTGGACGTGGCCGGGAAGGCGGCGCACTCGTCCAACCTGAACTGCGTGACCATCAAGGGCGACCAGGTCAGCAAGAAGGGCACCATCACCGGCGGCTACCGCGACGCCAAGCGGTGCGCAACCGCCGCCTCGCGCCGCCGGCGCCGGCGGCGGAAGAAGATCTGGAGGCTGTGCCATGCCGGATGGCGGGTGTGACAGGCGCAGCAGTGCTTGCGTTCTCTCATGATCATCTCAGGTGTGCTGTCACATGCACTGGACGCAGTACCCTACCCTAGTACTGACGCACAGTACCCTACCCTGCGCAGCTCGCGCATGGAGGCGTTCAAGGCGCTGGAGGAGGCCGGCGCGGAGGCGGCCGCGGCCGCGCAGCGGCGCGGCGAGCTTAAGGAGCGCGCGGACGCGGCCGGCGAGGAGGTCACGCAGCTGTCCGCGCAGCTGGAGGCGGCGGGCGCGCGGCGCGCGCACCTGCAGTGCGCCGCCCCGGCCCCGCGATGCTGGGTCCTCGGCGCCCCGCGTCGAGCTGCCTGCGCGGCCGGCCGTGCGCCTGGGCTGCTGTGTTGATATGTATCAAGAGCATCGAGCAGCACATGCACACCTGCGGCGCAGCCCGCTCCTGGCAATTAGGGCATGATACCTACTACCACTTTCTGGGTGGTGATACATGTGCCTCCTGTGCTTGTCACGCAGTGCAGCCTGCGGTGCCGCCTGCGGTGCCGCCTGCGGTCAGCCTGGCCTGGTCGCGCTATTCGCGCGCGCCAATGCCGGCGCGCGCCCCGACGCACCGCGCCGCGCGCCGCAGAACGGCGCTGGGCGCCGCGCGCGCGGAGCTGGCGGCGCTGCGGCGGCGCGAGGCCGACGCGCGCGGCGCGGCCGAGGCCCGCGAGCGCCGCCTGGCGGACCTGGCGGCCGGCGCGGACGAGCTGGCGCGCAAGGCGGCCGAGCTGCGCGCCGAGCTGGGCGCGCCGCTGCACGCGCAGCTGAGCGACGACGAGCGCGCCGAGCTCGCCGCGCTGGGCCCGCGGCTCAAGCAGCTGCAGGCGCGCCCCCTCTCTCTGCGGTGCGCTGTCTGCCAGCTTTGCTGCAGCGGTCGTCCGCAAAGAGGTGGTGCGGGTGCGGCTGGGCGGCGCGCTCCATGCGCAGGTGAGCCCCGGTGAGCTGGCCGCCCCCGGTCCGCCTGCCCGCAAGCAAACCCTACCTGAGTGAGGCCACGCAAAGAGAGTCCCTAGGCCGCGCTCCGCCAAGCAGGCCGGAAGCAGGCAGGGCTGGGCCCGACCCAGGGCGAGCGCGGCATGGTGCGCAGGCGGAGCGGGCGCGCGAGCGGGCGGCCGCGCTGGCGGTCGCGGCCCGGAACGCGGAGCTGGAGGCGGCGCTGACCAGCAACCTGCGCCGGCGGCGCGACGAGCTGCGGCAGGCGCTGGCCGAGGCCGACGCCGGGGCCGCCCGGTGCGCCGGCGGGCGGCGCTGGCTCCTCGCCTCGCTCATGCCTCGCCTCTTTCAGGGCGACACTGGTCCGTGTGACGCGGGCTGGCGACACCCCGCGTCCCGCAGGAGAGTGCACCTCTGCTGTCCGCAGTGGGTGCCACTGCTTGCTGAGACCCAGTGCGTAACCCGGGGCACAGAATCAGGTGATGCTGCTCGCCCGCAAGGCGCCAGGATGCAACCGCAAGCTTCCCTGGCCGGGCGCAGGGCGGCGCTGGAGGCGGCCAGCGCGCAGGCAGCGGCCGCAGCGGAGCGCGTGCGCGGTGCGGAGGCGGCCGAGGCCGAGGCCGAGGCGGCGCTGGAGGCCGGCGCGGCGCGGCTGCGCGAGCTGGCCGCGCAGGCGGAGCGCCTGCGCGAGCTGGAGGCGCGCGGGGCGCTGGGCGTGCAGGCGCGCGCGCGCCCGGTCGCCGCCAGCGTGCACGGGGGGCCCTGGCGTCTGCCTGGAGTGTGAGCGCGCGCAAAGCAGATATGCGGCTTGCATGTAACAGATTCTGGCAGCCCAGGCAGGCGCGGCCTGCCTGGCATGCACAGCTGTTCACACGCCATCATTGTGATCTGAGATCACACGCCCGCCCTGCTAAACTCACATGTGGACAGGGGCACGTGCCGGACGGGCGGCCTCTCGAGCGGCGCGCCGGGCGGCGGGATCTCGCGCGCTTACACCTAATGCACACGCGCGCACACAGACCAGACCAGCCCCAGAACCCAGCCCCCAGCACCCAGCCGCTGGCGCGCCGCGCAGGACGAGGCGCGCAAGGCGGACGCGCTGCTGGCCAGGCGCGGCGCGCTGGCGGCCAAGCGGGCGGACCTGGAGCGGCGCGTACGCGAGCTGGGCAGCCTGCCGGCGGACGCGTTCGAGCGCTACCGCGGCACGCCGCTGCCGGACCTGCGCGCGCTGCTGGCCAAGGCGCAGGCGCAGCTCAAAAAGTACCAGTGCGCCAACCCTGTCCCTATCTTGACCTGTCACCACCCAGCAAGCCCCACGAGCGTGCTGTGCGCAAGCGCGGCGGGTGCCCATGCGCGGCCGCCCTGCGGTGGCACGCCGCCGGGCCGCGCGCGCGCGCCTGCATGCGCGCCTGCGTCGCGGTGATAGCCGATGGGCAGGCAGAGGCGGCGCCGGCGTGCTGGCGGGCGCCGGCGGGGGCGTGCGCAGAGGCCAAGGCCATGAAGCTCGCGGACGTCCACGACCTCAAAGGGGGCGGCGCCGCGAGCTGGGGGAGGCCGCCACGCAGGCCGCAAGGCCGCCATGCAGGCGGCCGCCGCCGCCCAGGCGCGCGGGCGCACCCAGCGCCTGGGCGGCGGTGGCAGCCTGCGTTGCGGCCTTCGTGCCGGCCTCCCCCAGCTCGCCGCGCAGGTCCGCTTCGAGGATGTCTTTTAGCTCCACCGCCTTGGCCTCTGCGCGCGCCCCCGCCGGCGCTCAGCAGCACGCCCGCGCCGCCTCAGCCTGCCCAACAGCCGGCGCCGCCGCGCACGCGCGCGCGAGGGGCCCGAAGGCGTGCCTGCTGAGCCCGTCACACACCCTCCGCACGCTCGACTGTCGTTGGCGTTGACCACGAGGCGCGCAGCGGGAGACGCACGAATATCAAGCACCCCCCGGGAGTAACCAGGCGCCCCCCTGGCCCTGCAATGCGAGCGCGCGGGCGCAGGCACGTCAACCGCAAGGCGCTTGACCAGTGGACGAGCTTCACGGAGGAGCGCGAGCGCCTGCGCCGGCGCCAGGGCGAGAACGCGCGCGGCGAGGCCAAGATCCGCGAGCTCATAAAGACGCTCGACATGCGCAAGGACGAGGCCATCGAGCGCACGTTCAAGGCGCGAGCCCCGCCGCCAGCCGGCCCGGCGGCGCGGCTCGCAGGGGCGACCGCGCCGGGTCGGTGACGTGGCGTGCGCTCGCCCGCCCGCAGGCCTGGCGTGATGATCCGCCTGGTACCTCTGCGGGCTGGCGATGGGCGATGGCGCAGCGAATGTTAAGCAGTGCGTGACCTGTTGAGCAGTGCGTGACCCACCTCGACCCTACACCCTGAAATGGGCTCTGCTGCTCAGGAAAAGTGCCCGCTGGGCGCGCGCAGGGCGTGGCCAAGAACTTCCGCGAGATCTTTGCGGCGCTGGCGGCCGGCGGCAAGGGCGAGCTGGTCATGCAGAAGCGGCTGCACGGGCCGGCGGCGCCCGCGCCGGCGGCCGGCCTGGACGGCGACGGCGGCGACGGCGGCGACGAGCAGGCCGAGGCCGGCGGTGTCGCGGAGAAGTATGTGGGCGTCAAGGTCAAGGTCCGCCTTCTAGGGCCACGGGCGTTGCAGTCAGCTGCTGTGCAGCCGCGGGCGTTGCAGTCAGCTGCTGTGCAGCTGCGGGCGTTGCAGTCAGCTGCTGTGCAGCTGGAGATTGGGGCAGCAGCATGTAGGGCCTGACCTGATGCTGGAGGAGGCGCGCATGCTGGATTGAACAAAGGCAGCATGCTTGATGAGTTGACATGCTAAAAGGGTGCTGGGCGGCGAGCGCGAGCCGGCTGCTTTTGTGTGCTCACAAGCTCACCATTGCAAGCATGTCCATGGGCCATCGGATTTGCAGCAGGTACTGCCTTGCACATGCGCCTGCAGGTGCCGTTTGGCGCGGGCGCGGCCGCGGCCGCGTCGCTCACGGTGCATTGCTTGCTATTGCACACATGTTTGCGGCCCTTTGGGCTGCAGCCTATGAAGCCATGCGCGCCATAGAAGCCATGCGCGCGCGCGCGCGGCAACAGGTTTCGTTCAGCGCGGGCGCGGGCGCGGCCGCGTCGCTCGCGGCGCTGAGCGGCGGGCAGAAGACGCTGGTCGCGCTCGCGCTCATCTTTGCCATCCAGCGCTGCGACCCGGCGCCCTTCTACCTGTTCGACGAGATCGACGCCGCGCTGGACCCGGCCTACCGCACGGCCGTGTCGCGCATGCTGGCCGCGCAGGCGGCCGACGCGGCCAACCCGGCGCAGTTCATCATCACCACCTTCCACCCGCAGGCGCGCCCGCCGGCGGCGCTCGCGCAGGCCACAGGGCGTTCTGCCTGCTTGCCACGTCGGCGTGGCCCACCAGGTGCTCCACTCTTGCTACATTTGCTACATAAGATCCGCAGGCACCCACTGGGCGCTCCTGTGTCTCCGGTAGGCACAGCCATGCCTGGAAATGGCCTGTGTTGGCGAGAGGGTGTGCGCGCGGCTCCCCAGCTTCCTGCCAATGTGAGGCCCGGCGGCAGATCATCACCCTCTCCTGTATTTTGCGGCTCTCCAGCTCCCCGCCAACTTCCCGCTCGGGCGGCAGATCATCAACGAGGCGGCCAAGGTGTACGGCGTGTCGCACAGCAGCCGCATCAGCCGTATCGACGTCGTCACGCGCGGGGACGCGCTGGAGTTCATCAAGGACGAGGCGCGCGCGGCCGCGCGCGGCGGCGCGCCGCAGGCCAACGGGGAGGACGAGGGTGAAGGCGGGGACCAGGTCATGCGCGACGTGGACGCCGCGGACGGCGCCCTCGGCGAGCAGGGCGCTGCCGGCCTTGATGTGGATGAGTGACGTCCCTCATGCTCATCGCATGACTGCTGCAGCAGCACATGAGCGGGCGCCTCATCTTCGCTCGCAGGCGCTGAGCGAGAAAGAACAAACGTCGTGGAATGCCAAGAACCGCTGTCTGAACACCAAGCGTCTGCGTACTTGAAGCCGTCATGCTTTGTGCAAATACATCTGTACTTGGAAGCACGTGTCAGACTTGTGCTGTGTGCTAGCTTGATATCTTTTGTTTTCCTCTGCTGCTGTCTTATATGTTTGGCTTGTTGTCTGCATGCTGGAACTTTGGAGTCACATTGTCACCAAAAACGCAGCTGACTTTGCAATATTCATGTGCATATCTTACTTCACATCCCGGCGTCATAACATGCATAAGATGCTGAGCACATCTCAAGGTGCATTGGTTGAAACGCTTGGGAAAGCTCAGACCTGCTTATATATCATGTCAGGCATCCTCCTCCTGCCGTTCCCGATCCTTCAGCCGGGCATCCCACAGCCGCAGCTGCTCGCGCTCGTGCTCAGCTGCTGTCGCCTCGGCCTCTGCTCTGTCCCTCTCCTCCTGAGCGGCCTTGGCAGCCGCCTCGCCGGGCTGCTCGACACGGCCGCCACCGCCAACGGCATCGCGAAATGCGCGTGAGGCGTCCTGCACTTGCAGTGGCGCTTGTAAAGGGTATCGCTGCAGCCAAAGTATGCCAAGGTATGCCCCACACCCTCACCCTGTCATATTTTTATGCCGCCGTCACGGGGCGTGTGTGCCAGCTGTGACGATGTGTAAAGCACTGGGGTCGTGCAGCACACACTCAATGGCAAGATTGCTTGACTGCTTGGCAGGTGCCTGCTGTAGGAAGCAAGATACGCATGACTCCATGACTTGAACCTGTGTGGGAGGAGGGCGGCCAGCAGTACTAGCAGGAGTAAATGCTAAGTCCTCTTTCACAGACCAGCATCAGCTCCAGCACGCCGCAGGTTTAGGAACCAGAAGAGTGAGGCCGCACCGCCAGGCTGTTGCCCCGCGCCGGCGCGCGCGCGCTGGCGGCTGCTGGCAGGTCCAGGCCGACGGCCTCCGTCTGCGCCACCCGCTCCAGCTGCGCACCACCCCGAGCACAGGGCCCTTTGACCGCCGACACGCTGAGGTATGGGGACCACGGCCAGTCACCGGTGGGCCCCAGCACTCCACAACAAGCTGTACAATCCAGTGACCTCCGCATGAGACGGTGCAAGAGCATGCTTCACAGCGTTAGGACAGCAGCACAGGAGTGCGCTCAAATATCTTGGTCGAGGTCTTGAGCAAGGCACACAGACAGGGCCTCACCTGCACGTGCGCAACGCCAAGCAGCAGGCAGGCGACGGACAGCGCGTCCAGGCTGAAGCCGTTGCGCAGGCTGGGCAGCGCGTATGCAACCGCAAAGAGGTAGTACAGGCGTGCGCGCGCCGGGTCCTCAAGCGCCGCAAACACCCAGGCCTGCGGGCACGCGACTGGCCACTGAGTTCGATTGCCATGGGACTGTGCAACATGTGAAGGTGCTGTGCCGGTGTAGCGTCAATTGCTGTGTGTCCACAGCGACCAGCAGCGCTGCTTGAATACATATCGTCAGCTATGCATCTGCTGTGCGGCTGCAACATCGCGTTCAGGCAGCTCTGACCTGCCAGTCTGCCCTTGCCAGCACGCGCCAGCCAGTTGAAGAGCGGGATGAAGCTGATGACCGTCATCACGCCCCACTTGACTTCCTCGCCCTCCACCTCGTCCAGGCCCACTGCGTTGTCCTCCCGGCCGGCATTGCGCGTGCGCGCCCTGCCAGTGACCAGCGGCAGCGCCGAGTAGCCCAGGCCGGCCACGATGGCCACGCCGACGCTGAGCTCCACCAAGCTGTTGTTCAGCAGGCCGCGGCAGCGGGCGCTGCGGCTGCGCCGCCACGGCTGCCGCTGCGCTGGCAGCACCCGCTGCGCGCCCGGGCAAGGGTGCGTGAGGAAGTGAAGTCTGACCTGGCTGGGCCGCTGGAGCAGCATCAGGTCGTGGCCAAAGCGGCACTCCTCACGTATGCTTGCTAGCCTCGTTCCTTGTGCTTCCTGCTCTGCCCAAGAGGCTGAAGTTATGCTTTCCAGACACCTATATAGGCTTGAGGTGTTCACAGAGCTTCTGCTGCTGGAAAGCCAAGCGCACGGCTATCTTTAAAACAGCATCCTGACATCGTTCACCTCCAGTCTATACAGCGAAGGCTCTGCTTCGCGCGGGCACAGCGAGCACATCACCAGGTTCAATCTTGATATATTGTCTGGATGGAGGCTGCCGCAGACATACCAGGCTTCACGCCGCTCGCAGTCATCCCACTGTCTTGCGACAGCCAAGAAGGCCCACCAGAGTGGGCTATGATCGAGCTGCAGGGCGAGCTGGAGCGCCGCGACCCCGTGCAGCCCGGCCTGGAGTTTGCTTTTGGCCAGCTCAAACACTCCAGCACGGTGCGCGCCCTGCCTCACTCAAAGTGCCTCAGCGTGCAAGAGGTGGTAGCGTTACTACTCAGCCCGCACGGGTGCACCGGCAGTGTGGGAGAGCTCTGCGACAAGGGCCACATGAGCCGGAGTGCGCTGCATACACACCACTTGCTTACTTCCGCAAGCAGCACAGACTTACTTGTGCGAGCCTCACAGAAAGAGGGCGTGATGGAGCTGGTCATCGGCTATCACTTGCTGGAAGGCACGGCGGTGAAGCTGAAGAAGCCGCTGGCGGTTCTGGAGAAGCGCGCCGCCGCGGCAGACGCCAGCATGGCCGAGGCAGACCCGCCGAGCGCCTCTGGCAGCCCTGCAGCCACCGGCGACCGGCCCGCCTGCTCTGGGGCGGGCCAGCCCGGGCCGCTGGCACCGGCGCCTTCGGTAGAATACAAGGTGCGACTTTCCAAGCAGCGGGGGCACAACTGCGCCGATGTCTTATGCCCCTGCAGCGCTGACTGTGGGCGGTCTGCTTGCAGGTCATCGGTGTGATCAGGCAAAAGTGCCTCTTCAAAAACCGGCCGCGGGCGATCATATCAAAGGCAGAGCCATCAGGCGGCGGCACCACATGAAGTCTGTGCTAATTGTGGCTGCCGCTGGTGTTGACTGTAGTAATACTTGGGCTGAAGTCAGTGCATCTGTAGCCTGTGCCTGTGCCACACATGCATGTGCACACAAACCCCAGCCTTCCAAACCCTCACACTCCGGGCACAGCTGACATGCACAGGCCTCCCAGGACTGCGGGCACAGCCAAATGGGCTCGACACAACCCGCACATGCATGCACATGCATGCGTGCCACATGCACATGCATGACGTGACGTAAGGGCGCAGTGGGCACAGGGCCGCCACGCTGCGGCGCCCCGGTGCGGCGGGCACCTGCTACCCTTCCTCCAGCTCGCGCGCCCGCCTGGCTGCCTCCCGCGCGGTTATCGCCAGCGTGGCCACCTTGCCAGGCGCCCGCATCGGCGGCGGCGCGCTCCGCGGCTGGGCCACCCCGTTCGGCCCCACGCCCGTCGGGCCCGCCGCATGCAGCCCCTCCCCACTCTGCGCGCCTCCGCTCGGCCGCTGCGCCGAACCCGGCACGGGGCCCGCCGCTGGCCCCACGCCGGCGCCCCTGCCATCCGCAGCGCCTGCAGCTGCAGGCAGCGCTGAGGCAGGCGCCCCAGCGCCGCCCGCCGCGCATGGCGGCGGGGCGGCTGCCTGTTCTAGAGGAGCCCTCGAGGCTGCGGGCGGGGCGGGCGCGGCGGCGACTGCCGGGGCCGCGGCGGGCCCGGCCGGCGGCGCCGCGGCGGGCGCAGCACCCGGCGCCCCTGCGCTTGCGGGCGCCCCGGCGCCGGCGGGGGCCGCGGCGTGGCGCCCAGCGGGCTGCTCGGGCAGCGCCAGCGGCGGCGCGACGGAGCGCGGGCCGCTGCCGGTGCGGCGCGTCTTGGCGAGCGGGCCCCAGCCCTCCACGTTGGGCGGGAAGCGCACCGCCTTGGCGCCCCGCGCCGCGCTCACCGCATCCTGCGACGCAGGCGGCGGCCCACAATTCAGGCTGAATCCGTGGCTCTCAGCTCGCGTTGCCCACACACGTCTCTTCAATAGAACCCCTGCAGCTACAACGTTGGCGGTTCGATGGACACGTTAGGCCAAGCTAGCCGGGCTGAGGTGCTGCAGGCGCGGCTGTGGTGTCCGCGCGCGAGGGCTCTGCCTTGAGCTGGACCGCGCACCAAGCAGGCAGGTCGCAGCACGCACTGCACTCCAAAACTGCAGGGCAAAGCCCCATTGGCAAGCCGCCTGAGCATGTCGCGAGGCAGCCAGAGCATGTTGCAAGGCCGCCAGAGCATGTCGCGAGCAGCGGGATGCCGCAGGGCGCCAGGGGCACGCCCGCGCGCGCGAGAAGTCCGCCTTGAGCTCGGGCGCCTTGGCGAGCAGGCGGCCCATGTAGGAGGCGGGGTCGGGCGGCCGCTTGTGCGGGTGCTTCAGCGCCCAGCAACGCATGACGTCCCAGATGACGCCCGGCGGCGCGTCCGTCTTGACGCCCAGCGGGTTGCAGTGCGTCGAGGACACGCGGTAGCCTGCGCGCACCCGCCCGCCTATTTTGGTGGCCCCGACGCCCTATTTAAACATTGACGGACTGCCGGCGCTTGGGCCTGGGCCTGGGCTGCAGGCCTGCTGACACGCAAGCAAATCTGGCAGTGCGTACAGGTCGCTTCACACTGGCGGCAAGGCATCTGTCAGGCGCCCGGTAAGACAGCGCCGGCTGCAGGTCTCCCAGCACACGCAGAGTCACAAGGCCTGTGGCAGCATGGCAAGCCAAGCATGCTGAGCCGTCACGAGCTGCCCACTCGGAAATGAACCTGCGCGCTCGCTGCTGTGCTAGGTGCGCCTGCATCCCAGAAGGTTGTGCAAACCCTAGGGGAAGGGTCAGGGCACCGGCATTGACGAGCGCGGAGCGGAAAGTGTCGGCGGGCGGCGCGGACAGCTTGACTGACTTGGCCACATCGTGCAGGTTGTAGTACAGCGGCGCGTCCGGCAGCTCTTCCAGCGCCATCGCCAGCATGCCGCGCAGCTTGGCGTACGACGCAAAGTGCCCCGGCTCCGCCTGCCGCGTGGGGGCGCCCCGGTCAGAGTAGCGTCGAGGTGGTCCTATTCAGAGCTACGGCGGAGTGGTCCTATGCAGAGCTACGACGACCTCACCGAGGTGCGATGCTGAGGGGTAGCTTCGCAAGCATGGCGACAACAGGCTAGGCATCACCAACCAGCGCTGCAGTGACCTCCCAGGCCGGCATGCAGCGCCGGGTCAGCCAGACAGGGTCCAAGTGGCGAGTGCTGGGCAGAATGCGGGCGCGACGGCAGGGTCGCAGCAACACGACGCCCGACAGTCACGTCAGGCAGGCGGACGTCTGGTGGGGAGATTAGCCAGTGTAGGAAAGCAACAGCCACTCTAAGACCGCAGATGCAGGGGCCGCACGTCGAGGATCTCGATGAGCCCCTGCAGCCACTCGGGGTCATGCAGCGGCTCCGCCCACAACGGCCCGCCCATGAGGTAGCCCGCGCCCGTCTCAGCGCACTGCTGCGGCATCGGCGGCCCCTGCCCGGGCACGTACTTCACATTGTTGTGCTTCAGCACCTGCGCCGCCGCCGCGCCCGGGCGTCAGCACGCCTCGCCGCTCCTTGCTCAGCCTGAGTCGCCCCGCAAAGTGCGGCCGCATGGGGCGTGCCAGCCTGCAGCACCCTCTGCACCATCACACTCTGCTCTAGAGTGCCATGTGAAGATCTGCCCCTCTTCTACCACACCGCGCGCGTGCCCGGCGCTGAGAGAGACGGCCGCGCGGCCGGCAGCGCGAGTGATGCTTGCCCAGGCAGGGCGTGCCAGCCCACCTCCCTTTCCTTTCACAACACGCACCGCACACATACTGCGCATGTGCAGCGCAGCCGCACAGTGCACTGCATGCTGGACGGCCGATAACGAGTCGCCGGCTGTAGTGCTAGGGCTGGGGCAGGGCGGCGGCCGCGCCTTGCGCCCGACGCGCTGCGTGAAGAAGGAGTCACAGCCCTGGCTCTGGAACACGTACATCTGCTTGCTGGCCGCGTCGCGCACGGCCACCGGGCTGGTGTACACGCGCACGAGTAGGCGCACGTAGAAGTTGATGCTCAGGCACAGCACCTGCGTGATAGAGGCTTCAAAACCTGCCCTTTATTTCCGCAAGGCAGCGGAAGCACGCGCGCGCAACATGACCACGCTTGCTGCATCCCTGGCAGGCTGCGGGGCAGTCGGCTTGCTGTGCACACGACCTGAGTCAGCACTGACAGCGGCGCCTCTCGGAATCTGTGGGTCCAGGCCAGCGCCGCCGCCCGCGCCCGCCGCCCGCGCACCGGCACGATGTGGCGCTTGTAGCGGTTGGCGTGGCCCTCGAGCGAGGCGAGGACGATGCGCAGCGCCATCTCGTGGCAGTACGGCCGGTGCAGCGGGTATGCGCCGTACTTGGCCCAGCACGAGTCGCCGTTGTTGCCGCACAGCACTGCGCGCGCCCGCGCGCGATTCGCTGACACCACCCAGCGACGGCGGCCGGGCCCACTGCGTTGCGCCGTGCGCGCTCGTGTACGCTCGCGCGGACGCCACGCGGGCTCTGTCGACACGAACAATGCAGGGCTGCAGTGCCGCTCAGCGGCGCCACGCATGGCCCTACAGTGGCATCCGGCTGACTGGCGAGGTGCGCGCAGCGCCGCCCAGCCAGTTGCGTGACGCCGTGCACGCTGCGCATGCTGTGCGCGTCAGCGGTCGGCGCCGCGCCTGCCATGTCGGTGGCGGTGACGAGCAGCAGGCCGCCGTCGCTGACCGACTGCACGGCCGCGTCGAACAGGTGCGCCGGCGTGCCGAAGGGGTCCAGGTCGATGGCCTCGTACGCGGCGGGGTTCTGCGCGCATGAGAGGGTGAGCTTTCGTAGGGTGTGGCAGCCCTAGCAGCTGCACCAGGCGCCAAGCAGGTCGGGCATGGCCCCGGCGGCGCACGTCGGTGAGGCGGGCGCTCAGGGCGCGTCTGCGGGGCATGCAAGCCCGCGGCTTCTGCGCCTCTCTGGCACAGGCGCGTGCATGCGGCAGAGTTAGGCGCATGTAGTGCACATATCTTCATTTTTAAAGGTCTCCAAATAATGATTTCAACCCTACCCTGCATGCAGGCGGGCCGGCCGCTGTCGTGCGCCGCAGGGCGCGCCTGGTACATGACCAGGCGCGCGTCGCCCTGCATGGGCCGCACGAGCGCGGCCGCGGCGCCGCCGTTGTGCGCCGCGTTGCGCCGGATGGCCGCCACGGCGGCCTCGTCCATGTCGTTGGCGTCAATGCGGGAGATGCCGTCCACCTGCGCGCGCGCTCACGCCCGCTCGCCCTGCGCAGGGGCACGGCCGGGGCCCGCTCCGGCCGCCCTGTGCCATGTTGCGCCTGGGGCTGCTACGGCCGCCGCAGCCATTGTGCTGGCGCAGAGGTGGAGGGTGCCCTCCACCGGCTCAAGCTCTCCCGCACGCTCTGGCCCGAGCTCTGACGGAGTGCCTGCTCTGCCTTGTGGCGCAGCGCCACCCAGCAGCCGCGAGCGGCCATCCGCTAGGTGTGTGATGATGCAGGCAGGCTGGACTGTACGCTAGGCCGCATGGGGACGGCCCAGCGCGGGGCTCGCGCCTCCAGCGCATAGCGCAGAGCGCGCAGGCCGGACGCGGCCAGGCCCTCGAGCACGCGCACGCCGCGGCCGCCCTGCTGGCCCGGCGCCGGCGCCGGCGCGCCGGCCTTGCGCGGCCGGCCGGGCTTGCGTTTGCCCTCGGCGGCCTCGCGGCCGCGCAGCGCCACAAAGTAGCGCAGCGCGGCGACCGACAGGTCGCGGTTAATGACCTGCGCACGCACGCGCGACGCCGGGATTTGAGTTTAATGCCGTCGCTAAGAGAGCTAGCGTGAGCCAAACAGGCTGACCTTTGGGGGCCCAAGGACTCCGCTGCAAGTTCTTCGGTCTTTCAGCTGTTGGTGTGGGCGTGGCGCCCAGCACACTATAAGACACAAGCTCTCTGACTCCCGCGTGCGACCTGGACTCACTCATGAGCCTGTAGAGGAGTGCCCTGGCCGCAAAGGCCGCGCGCGCCTGGGCCGGGTTGTAGAACACGTCTTCGCCCTGCAGCAGGATGGTGGCCGCGCCCTCCGTGATGGTGCGGAAGCCCTCGGGCACCTCTGGCTTGCTCGACCTGCGCACAGCATTGAGCTGGCTCGGTGCCTGCATGCAAACAGGTAATCCTGTGAAACATGTTTGACAAAAGGTCTGCCCCGACGAGTGGGAGAGAGTGGTGCAGTGAAGTTGGTCTGCACCAACAGACTGTCTGCTGGTCTGGTGGCGTACCCATTGGTTGCGCCTGCCGCAGGCGGGCTCGCGCCGCTCGGCTGAGCGTCGGTACTCATCCCGTGCGTGCGCATGCAGGCCAGGGCGAGGCCCTCAGGCAGGTTTGGCAGCCACTGTCCCGCCGCCCGCGCTGCGAGCCGCGCAGCTCCCCAGCGTGCCACTCTAATGATGCTCTAAGCAGCAATTGCAGGCAGACAGCGCTTTCACTGGCGCCGCTTGGCTTGTGGCGTCTCTTTGCTTCAAGGCCAGCACTGTGAACGTATGCTGTATATACAGTGTGCGAGTTTATTGCCAGTGACACCAGCGGCGGGACTTGACGGCCGGCACCCTAATTGCCTTGGATCCCACGTTACACGGACCCCTGCTTGTGTGCAGAGAGTTTGAATTTTGGCAAGCTGTTGCTACGACCACGCCCGGATATCAGCAGCAACTGCGCCTGGCACGCTATCAGCCTGCTGAAAACCTTGACTGAGTAAACGAGCAGTTTGGTGCAAAGCGCGCATTTAGCCCGCACTTGCCAGCAGAGCTTGAAGCGCTCCAGCGTCACGCCAGCCATGGCACCCAGCAGCGGCTCCAGCACGGGCACCGCGAGCCGCAAAGCTGGGTGCGTCTATTTCGAGCTTGGTGTGACACTTGGCGGAACGGGCCTGGTTCAAGTAATCTGGCTGTGTGCACAAAGTAGCCACAGAAGGCGCTACAATACGTATCCAAGGACCAAGCAGGGACTGTGTACCAAGCGGAGGTGGTTCGCTTTCTGGAGGTTGTGTGCCAGCGGGTTTCCGGTGGAGCAGGCCTTGGCAGGCAGGCATCAGCAGGAGTACGTGACTGCGGCATATATGCCTCTACCTGGGAGGCATCGCCTGCCGCAAGCATAAGGTCGCAAGCAAGGAGGGCGCCGGTTGCGCGACCTAATATTGGCTAAGGCAGCTAGTAATTGATGAGCAGGGCGAGCGCGGCGGACGTCATAGAGGCACACACATGATAAGCTGGGTTCTTCATCTGTTGCTGGCTGGTACAGGTACCGGTGTGTGAGCAAGGTGAGCGCGGTGGACGCGGGCCTGCTGCGTGCGGGCGGCTGCGCGGCGGCCGCGCCTGCGCCCGGCGGCACTGGAGCAGCCTGTGACCTGGAGCAGCGCGGCCCGCTCCTGCACGGCGCGCAGGCGCGCGCGCTGCGCGCCGTGCCAGCGGACGTCAGCACGGTGACGCGGTGCGCGCTGCACCTGGGCGACGCTGGCAGCGGTGCAGCCCGCGGGACTGCGGCCGTCCCAGCTTGCACAGACGTGCGCAAGAAGCAGCATTGCAGGCGGAGCTCATCGCATGCGATGGGTGGGTGTTGCAGCGCTCGTGCGGGGTCCACTTCAACCCATGCCTCCCCGCACAGGCTGGCGCATGCAGGCTCATGCATGGCAGCGGCTGCGCCACAGGCTTCAGACGCATATGCGCAGAATCCATGACCAACATGCCGGGAAATGGATGTGAGCGAGCGAATGAGGTGTTCACCCGCTGTCCCCAGGAGCGACCTGGAGCGGATGCGCACCGCGCCCGCGGCCGAGCAGCGCCCCGAGGGCGGCGCGCACGCCGGCGCGGACAGCGAGCGCGCCGCCGCGCGCAAGCTCCACATGGCGGGGGTGCGCCCGGCCTCGCGGCGACATGGCAAGCGCTGCAAGGCACCCCGCGCCTGGCATCCAGCCTGGCACGAGGGCGGGCCGCAGGTTCGTGGCGTGCGCAGTGCCAGCCGTGAAGCTCTGTTCCATGCGCCCGCGCGTCCGCCGCATTGCTTGCAGCTACCCACAGCTACCCACAGCCACCCAGCATCGCATGGCGCATACGGCGGACGAGTCTGCAGGCACGGGTGCCCATGCTGAGATGCCGTGCGCACCGCGGCAGCTCGAGGCACAGCGACGCGGCGCCGCAGCGGCGGCCGCAGCGGACCCCGAGCGCGTGGCGGCAGACGCGGCGGCGCGCACCCGCGCGGTGGCGCTGCGTGCGCAGGCCGGCGAGGAGGCGCAGCGCATGGCGGCGGTCGCGCTCGCATCCGCCACATTCACCGTCCGGCGCGCCCCTGCTGGGCCGCCCAGCAAGCAGAGATTGACCCGAGTCCATATCGACAGGTCGTGTCAGGAAACAGACGTCCATGTGTTCCCTGTGGGAGTCACAGGACCGTTCTCAGGTTGTGCCACCAGCGCATGCGCCTCACCTGAAGCATGCCCATGCCGAAACAGCAGAGCCTGCTGCAACAAGGGCAGCGGCGTCGCGTCTCAGCGGCGTGGCTCGCAGCCCTGCGCGGCGGTCGACAGGGCCACGCGCCCGCGCAGGGACCACCAGATCGAGGAGAAACGCGCGGCAGCGGATGCGGCCCGGCGCGCCGAGCGCGCGGCCGACGCCGCCATGGAGGCCGCGCGCGTCGCGGCGCTGGCGGTGCACGAGCAGCACGAGGCCGCGCGCGCGGTGCGCACGCGGCTGCTGCCGCTGCCGTGCGCGCTTGCATGTTCGCCTGGGTGTGCAGGACGGCAGGCGCGCAATAACTTGTTGCACGACACAGGACAGTATGTCACCTTTTGGCGACCTAGTGCTAAGCTGACGGCGTCTGCATACAAGACATAGTCTGGATGTGCTGAGCAAACCGCACTCAAGGCTTGAAGAGGGTCGCGCATTGAGGCAGGTCTGCATGGAGCGCTCAGGCAATGCCATCAAGGACCTTGGGACCGCTTGCCAAGGGGTGTGCAGGCCGAGCGCGCTGTGTCCACGACAGTGCTGCCAAGCACCTGGCAGCGCCAGAGAGTTCATGTGAGTTCATTCCTTTAATCGCTATGCCAGCGGCTGCAGGCGGAGCGCCGCGCCGGCAAGGCCGTGCTGCACGAGCAGCTGGCGGCGCGCGAGGAGGAGTGCCAGCTGGCGGCCGAGGCGCTTATGGCCGAGCGCGCCGCCATGGCCGCGCAGGCGCGCACTCGCCCGCCCGTCCAGCGACGCTCGGCAGAGTTGTATCTTCATCCTCTGTGTTCACCCTCATGCGTCTTGCTACGCTGGCAATGCCCCTTCGTCTGCCTCCTGCAGGCCAGGTGCTGGACTTTGCAGGGCGGTCGCCAGCCGCTTTGCTTCATTTCATTGCACCAGTCCTAGTGTGGGAGCGTCCTGCTGCCTGAGCGGCACATTTATGAAGTAATTACAAGGGGAGAAGGTGTAGTAGGAAGGGTCTTTAAGCAGGCCACGCCAGTGGTGCGCATGTCTGCGCACAGGTGGCGAGAGCGCAGGCTGCGGCCGCCACCACGCTGGCCGAAAAGCGCGAGCGCGCGGCCGCGCTCACGCGCGTGGTACGCAGCGCGCCAGCAAGATCCTGCCTGTGCGCGCAGCCCTTGCGCAGTGGTGGCTGCCTGCATCTGCGCTGCTCACTCCGCCCGGGCGTTGGCCACCTTCTAAGCCATGTGCATGGCAGGAGCGTCATGGCATGGCAGGGTTCTTGCTTTGGAGAGGCATCATGCAACGCCTGGTCCCGGAAGTTGCACGGCAAGCAGGTTCCATGACATGTGGCCTGCCTGTCGCACGGCAATGCGTGTCTTGATGGGCCCAGAGGACAAGGTGTTATGCAGGTAGTAGCGAGCAACGCCGAGCAGCTTGTGCGCAAGGCCGCTGAGCGTGCGGCTGCGGCAGCGGAGGACCGTCGCATCGCCGCCTGGCAGGCAGAGCGCGACGCGCGCGACCAGGTGCGCCACATTGTCCTGTAGCCGCCTAATGCGAGGCGCGGGATACGCATTGCAGCGCAAGTGCTGCTGGTGTGCATGAAGCAGAGCATGCGCTCCACAGGCTGTGGAGGCTGAATGAGGTCAGCTCTGGTTGCATCAGCCGTTCTACAGACACATGTCGCGCTGTAGAACTGATGGTCGTCTGCGCTTGAAGCCAGTGCTGGTCTGCGCTGTGGACAGGCGGCGAAAGAGGCAGCCGCGGCAGCAGCGGCGGCGCGCGAGAAGGAAGTGACGGCGCTGCGCGCTCAGCAGGAGCGCGCGCTCGACCGGCGCTCCGAGCTAGATGAGCTGCGTGCTCGGCGGTGTGTCCTGCTCAGAAGAGGCTCGCGTGTGCCACGGAGATATGTGTTCAAGATATTGTGGGACCGTGCGTTATGCAGGAAGACATGCGGACTAATACTGTGTGGTCATGACATGACATGACAAGTCACCGTCCTTGAAGCACGCGCTGAGGCATGACAGTACCCTACACCGAGATGTTTGTCCGCGCGCGCGCTCCTCAGCATGCGCAGGTCGCAAGCATGCAGGCCTGACACATCCACGCCAGCACCGCCCCAGGTGGCAGGCAGCGGCGGACCGGGAGTGGCGCGCCAAGGAGCGCGCAGAGGGCGCGCGCCTGGCAGGCATACATGCGGACCTGTCCGCCGCGCGCACCGCGCAGGCCGCCGAGAAGGCGGCTGCAGCGGCCGCAGCCGCCGCGGCGGGCGCGGCAGAGGCGGCAGCGGCGGCTGCCGCCGCCGCAGCGGCTCGTGCCGAGCGCGAGGGGCAGGTGAGACGCTGGCTTTTGGTGTAAGTCATGAGGCAGCTACGTGTTGGCAGAGCTTCCTTCTGCGTGCGACGCGCATAATTCCTATGGTTGCATTTTGCAACGCCGTTTCGGGTCGGCGCGTAGGAGCGCGCAGCAGCAGATGCGCGTCGCCGGCATGCGGACGAGCTGCGCGCGCAAATGGCGGGCAACGCCGAGCGCGAGCGTGCGGCGCGCGAGGCGGCGCGCAGCGAGGGTGCCGAGGGGCGTGCTCGTGCGGCCGCGCACCAGGCCGCCATTGAGGTGCGCTGTGGTGTTGCATATGTTGCGGTAGGGTTTACCAAGGGTGCCCGCCGAGCGTGTGGGCACGCAGCCATCAAGGTGTGCTATGGTGCAGTGGGCGGTACTTACCAAATGCAGCAGAGGCGGGCCTGCATGCAGCTGCTTGCACTACTGCCACCAATACACGCACTGGGTGGTGTGGGCACGCGGCCATCAAGGTGTGCTATGGTGCAGTGGGCGGTACTTCACCAAATGCAGCAGAGGCGGGCCTGCATGCAGCTGCTTGCACTACTGCCACCGGTACATGCACTGGGCATCATCATCATCACACTATCAGACATGCCTGCATTGCTGCAGGATTTGGGCATCAGCAGTCGCATGTCATGTCACTTGCATAAACTCGCCTGACGCAGCCGTCGAGCTCGATGGCTGCTCTGTGCGCAGGCCCTGCGGCAGGCCAAGCTAGCGGCCCTGGAGGCCGCCGGCGTGCCAGCAAAGTACCGCGCTCCACTGGCCACCCGCAGCTTTTCCACTGCCGCGCACGGCTGATATGCGCGGAGAGCAGCAGCGCATGCAGTTTTCAGCGTCGAAGCTGCTCGTTGCCTACTGTGAATGATACAGCAAGTGCACTGGAGTCATGCAGAGCGTTCACTTGGAGCTTGAGCAGTGCATTCCGCTAGAGAAAGGTGCAACAGTGGCCGCCTGAGCATGCAGGTGGCTAAACGAGCTAGCTGCTGTATGTCTGGCGTTCTTGTCATGCAAAGGTACCAGTCTGCATGGCCGAGTATGCCTGTAGCTAGACCATGTGCATGTGAAGATCGAGTCTTGCGGATGGATTCTCTTGCATGAAAACCCCATAGCAAGCCCCATTATCACCCAGCCCTATATCAAGCGAGGCCGTTCCACTGTTCACATGAGCAAATCCGTTTTCGTTGCAGTTGATTGTTTACCTTTATAGCGCGACTGCTGAGAGCTGGAGCGCGGTGGTACTGCACGGTGCCAAAGGCTTTGGAGACAGCAGCAATGGCCCCACCTGCCCTGCTGTTGGACCCCGCGTGCTCACCTTGCAAGATTTGAATGAATGAATGAACGAAAACAACGGTGTATCAGCCAATTTTTGGCTGTTACAAGGACGCCAACCTAGCAGGCCGTGCGCACACCATGCGCACACTGTGACATGCGGCACTGCTTGCCACACACGTCGTGCCAACAGCCTGGGCTACTGCGCCGCAGTCCGCTGCCGGGACCGGGGCAGCCTTCGAGCAGCGCTGTCGCGGCGCTCCTTTCTGTGAGCCAGCAAAGCTCTTGCCTGCTGAGCCTGCAAGGGAGTGCTTTCTTCATTGGGAGGGGGCGAGCTCGGTCTACTTCGCAACGGCGTCTAGTGGTGAGCACAGTGTCTGTGCTTGCATGAGGTACTGCAGAGGTATGACGGCACAGCTCGAGACGCCAAAGAGCTAATGTAAGCCACGTGAGTCGGAGCAACCACACCCCACGTTGCAGGCAAATCAAAGTCTTCATCACGTTCCCGTAAACGGTGCAGCACGGATGTGTCCCACTGCCGACAGGCAAACACATGCTGCTGCATACTTCCTGTCTGCGATATAGCGACAAGGTCCGGGCAGAATGCCCTAGGTCGAGCCATGCGCTGACAGCGCATGTGTGCAGGCAGGCTGGCAACCCAGCACATGGCCACCCCCTAGCTGGCATAGCCCACCCCTTGGCATGCTGGCATGCTGGTGCAGGCCTACATCGCAGTGAGCGCGCCCGTCCACTCCGCATGCTCTGGCAATGCACACCATACAACAACAGCACTGCATGACAGCGGATACTAGCACTTGCAAATGCCCAGCCCAGTGTTTCACGCACCAGACGTAAGGCATGACCACACTAGCTACGACCGCCACCAGCACTGCCGCCATGCCTCTACGCAGAGCGCATATGCTTCATTCTCGCTACCGTGAGTGCGCCCATCGCTTGCTAAGCATGCCCCAAATTGCGCAGCGCCGCTGCCGCCCCCTCGTGTGCCGCTGCCGAGCTGGCGCATGCAAGCACGCGCTCCAGGGCTGCGACTCCTCCGCATGCCTCGACTGCCTCCCGGCTCTGCCCACTCTCGCTGGTCAACTCCACGAGCACGGCAGCGGCCCGATCTTGCACGCCAGCAGAGCCGCCGGGCGCCAGCAGCCCGACCAGCGCCGCGATGCCCCCGCACTCCCTCACGCTGGCCCTGTTCAGTGCGTTGTCAACGCACAAGTTGTGCAGCGTCCCAGCAGCTTGTTTGTGCATAGCGGCAGAACGGCCGGGCGCCAGCAGCCCGACCAGCGCGGCGATGCCACCGCACTCCCTCACGCTGTCCTTGTTTTGACTGTTTCCAAAGCACAGATTGCACAGCGCCCGGGCAGTCCACTCAAGCACAGCGGCAGAGCCGCCGGGCACCAGCAGCCCAACAAGTGCGGCGACGCCCCCGCACTCCCTCACCCTGTCCCGGTTCTGAATGCTTTTAGAGCACAAGTTTGCCAGAGCGTTCACAACATGCCTCTGCACGCCAGCAGAGCAGCCAGCCGCCAGCAGCGCGACCAGCGCCGCGGCGCCCCCGCACTCCCGCACGCTGTCCTGGTTCTGAGTGTTTGGTCCAATGCAAAAGTTTGCCAGCGCCCTGGCGGCCTGCCCATGAAGAGCGGCAGAGCCACCAGGCGCCAGCAGCGCCACCAGCACCGCGACGCCCCCGCACGCCTGCACGCTGTCCTGGCACCGGGCATTCGTCAGGCACAGGTTTCCTAAAGCCCCGGCGGCCCCCGTACGCACAGCCGGCGCAACACCGGGCGCCAGCAGCCCCACCAGCGCCTCGACGCCGCCGCACTCCCGCACGCTGTCCTGGTTTCGGACGTTGTAACAGCACACATTGAGCAGCGCGCCCGCAGCCCGCCCCTGCAGGCCAGCAGAGCAGCCAGGCGCCAGCAGCGCAACCAGCGCCGCGACGCCCCCGCACTCCCGCACGCTGTCCTGATTCTGGGTGTTTTTTTCGCACAGGATGCACAGCGGTGCAGCGGCCTCCTCTTGCATAGAGGCCGGGCCGCCCGGCGCCAGCAGCCCGACCAGCGCTGCCACGCCCCCGCACTCCCGCACGCTGTCCATACTCTGAGCGTTTTCAAAGCACAGATTGCACAGCGCGTTGGCAGCCTGCATCTGCACAATGGCAGACCTGCAGGGCGCCAGCAGCCCGACCAGCGCCGCATCGCCCCCGCACTCCCGCACGCTATCCTTAACGTGAGTATTATCAAAGAACAGGCTGCACAGCGCGCCGACAGCGTGCTTCTGCACAGTGACGGAGTTGCAGGGCGCCAGCAGCCCGACCAGCGCCGCGTCGCCCCCACACTCCCTGATGCTGTTCTGATTCTGTTGATTGTGGATGCACAGGTTTTGCAGTGCCGTAGCAGCCTGTATGTGCACAGCATCTGTCCTGCCTGGCGCCAGCAGCCCCACCAGCGCCGCGACGCCCCCGCATCCTCTAACATACTCCCTGTTCTGGCCCTTGTCAGAGCACAGGCGTGCCAGCGCATGCGCAGCCTCCGCTTGCTCAGCGGCAGAGCTGCCTCGCGCCAGGCGCCTGACCAGAGCGGCGACGCGCGCGCGTGCGCTGCCTTTCGCCATTGTGGCGGCGCCCCTGCACCCGCCACACAGGGCCGCCACTCAGGCTCTCTGGCGCGCACAGCGTGTCCGGGCCTATTGGAATAGTCTTGAAGCCGACAATGTGTGGCATGCAGCACACCGTTTCAGATGAGGACACCTGGCCAGCACTGATACAGTCATGCATGGCCACCGCCAGGCTGGCACACATGTGTGCAGGCAGCCATACTTTCTTTTCCTTCCTTGCATGCTGAAGTTCTGACTCTTATCCTTCCTTGCATGCTGAACTTCAGCACATGCCACCGGTCAGACCGGCTGCATGCCTCTGCATGCTGGAGGGCGCTGGAGAAGTCGCGATAATGCAGCCTCTGCCAACAAGGCACCGCTCACTCTGTCCCAGGTCAAGGACCATGGTAAGGTCCAGCTCAGCAGCCTGCAGAGCCCAGCAGCCTCTGTGCGTGCGTCCCGCACCCTGCTTAGCACAGCCGAGCGTTGGCGGGCTTGACCGCACTGTGGCTGGCACTTGTACGGCCCGCTCCTGCGCGCCCTGCGTGCGCGTGCGCGTGTGACCGCGCTGCAAGCGCAGATTGGTGCAGCACCTCGGCTATCACTGTGGCAGCACACAGCACGCCAGCATACCACAACAGCTCAGGGGCTAGGCTAGGCTGAATGTGCCGCCAACGCTGGGCGGACAGCCTTGGAGGTGGTGACAACGCAGCGCGCCGGCGTTTGAGGGCCGCGCGCAGCTTCTACTGTTGTAGATAAAGAGGACGCACGCGTTTCAGGGCTTTAGCAAGGCGCGAAGTAGCTGCGGTGTGTCTGATGGGGAGAAAGGCTCTGAGTGCGTGAGAAAGGCGGCAGCTTGGGACCAGGCACGTTCCCTAGACCTCACACGGCCCTGTCTCAGCCTGCTAGCATATGTATATAACATGATATATACACAAGCGCTTAGACTCTCTAGTACACACGGACGCCTGAGCACCCAGCCCTGCCGTGCCAAGCAAACACGCAGTAAGCACTCGCTGGTCGCAAGTGAAGGAAATCACCGCCTGCAGGTTAGTGCAAAGCAGGGTGGGTGCACGCAAGTCAGAGCGAAGGGCGCATGCTTTTACTACCTGTGCCCACAGTGAGCATCAGAGCATCATCCAAGTGTGGCAGCGCTGTCTTCTGAGATTGTCCGCTCTCTGCACATGCCGTGCCAAGATGTGCACGCACAACAAAGGTGCTTCCCTCCTGGTGTTCCCCAGGCGCTTTGATTACTGTATTGTTTTCTTGCTTGCCTCGCTGCTGGCGATTGTTTATCGACCACGTGCTCAATGCACGGCCTCACTGCCTGCAGGGACACTGGGGCTGCTCCTTGCAAAGTGCCTGGTGTGTGCACTGCTGGCAGCGCCGGCCTGCGCAGCACCTGTGGCAGCCACGCTACACCTGGCGGAAAGCGCCACCATGCTGAGGCCAACGCAGGACGCAGATGTGCGCGCACACTGCGGCGCCTAGCCCCGGACTTGCACATGAGTTGCCATCTGCACACCATATGCCACTAGCGGTCTTTCCTTATATACACGGCCTGCAGTTCACGCGCTCTCTGACTGTAGCCAGGCGACACAGTCTCTTGTCACCTGACGTAGCAGTTGACTTGGGTATATACAGTCGTATGGCCGCTCTGCAAGGTCAAAGCGTTGCTCTGCAGGTCGTCCAAGAGCGTGTGACAGTGGCAGTGCGGAGCCCTGGCCACTTCATCGATGGTTTTGAGGTGCGGCCACGTTGATCTTGTGTATGTCGCCCTTCTGTATGTCCTCTATGCACTCTGTAACATGGATTCATCTGTACCTGACCGTGTAAAAAGCATGGGCTCTCAGCCGGGTCGGGACCTGTTGCCTTTGAGGCAACGCATTCGACAAGAGTGACCGAGCGGGAGCCTGATATGCACGTTCTCCGCGTATGCGCAGCACACATTTGACGACTGCGTATGGCGCGGACGGCGCTTCTCCTGCGAGTATACCAACACCAGCATCCCCGCTCTGGTTGAGGGTGCGCCCTTGGAGACTCCAGCTGGCATGCTGGCATGCTGGCAGCATGCGTTTCATCTGCAGGCGCACTTCTGCTACCATGCTTCATCAGCCCCTGATGAGACACTGCTGTGCAGCAGCTGCTGATGCACTGCCCAGTGTTAACAGCAAACGGTAAATCAAGTATAGACACAGTTGAAGGCAGTTCACGTAAAGCATGGGTGGCGCCGCATGCGCGCAGGTGCAGACGCGCTGCTCTACCACGCACCCAACGTGTGCGCGATGGCGCCAGCGCAGGAGCGGCCGGCGCGGCGGCGGCCGGGGCAGCCCATGGTGGTGTACTCCATGGAGTCGGTGCGCGCGATATTGTTGCTGCTGCGTCACCTGTGCTGTGGCAAGAGAGCAGACCAGTGGCATTGGCCTGTCCGATCTGACAAGCCGAGCTTGCTGACAGGCGAGCCTCGATCCAGCCATGCGCAGCTCTCTGCCTCGCCATGCCTGCGCAGTGCCGCCCATGATGCGCGCACCCGTCGGGGCAGGCCGGCTACTACCCGTGCCTGGACTCGCCCGCCTTCATGAGCCTGTTCGACCTGGAGATGACGTACCGCTTGTCGGTGCTCCCACTCGTGCAACGCGCGCTCTTGCCGCCTGTCCGCTTGAACCGGGGACCCACATGGGCCCATGGTACATGGCTCCCCTGACTGCTTTTCCTCATCCTACTCGTGCGCGCCTGATGCCGTCTCCGCAGCTGCAGCGCAGGGCATCTGCAAGGACAGACAGGCAATGCTGCGTGCGCCAGCCGGCTTGCCCGCCGACGCATGCGGATCGAATCACGCAGGTCGCAATGCTCGCACCCTCAGCGCTGCCAGGGCGCGCGCGCGCAGGCCCAGATCCCGCTGTCGTACCTGCGTCCGGATCAGCTGGCCGCCTGGGGCCAGCCTGGCCTGGGCTTTGACGAGCGTGAGCCCGCCGCCGCGTTCGTGCAGAGCAACTGCAAGGTGCCCAGCGGGCGCACCGAGCTGATCGCCAACCTGATGTCGTTCGGCGACGTGCCCGTGCACAGCTACGGCAAGTGCGGCCGCCCAGCCCCCCGGCGGCGCGCGAGCTTTGCGGGAGCCTGTGGTGTGCGCTCTGGTGGCGCGTGAGCTTTTGCAGGAGCCCGCGGCGTGCGCCCTGACGGCGTGTGAGCTTTGCAGGAGCCTGCAGTGTGCGCCGTGCGATCGGGGCGGACGCGACGGTGGCACAGGCCCGACAATGGCGGCTGAAAAGAGAGGACGCGCGCGGCAGGTGCCTGAACGGCGGCAACCGCAGCCTCGCGGTCGGCGAGAGCAAGATGGGCGTGTTCCGCCGCTACCGCTTCTGCTTCGCGATAGAGAACTCCATCGCGCACGACTACGTCTCAGAGAAGCTTTGGGACGCGTTTGCGGCTGGCTGCGTGCCCATCTACTACGTGCGCCCCTTCCCGCTACGGCAGTATGTGATATCGATTGACTCGCACAACGACGTTCTCACCGCGCCGGCAGTGAGGAGCGCGTGCACCTCTTGAGCGCATTCAATGCGTTCACTGTGCATACACGCAACCGTGCGTCCATGCAATGCAGGGCGCGCCGAACGTAGGCCAGTTTCTGCCCGCGGCAAACGCCATCATCGACTACCGCAAGCTGGGCTCGCCGGCCGAGCTGCGCCTGGAGCTGCAGCGCCTGAACAGCGACGGCCACGCGTGGGCTGCCAAGGTGCGCCCCTCCCTGCCACTGCACGGTCTGCTCATGAACCTTGCAGGTCTGTGTCCGGTTGGAGTAGTTCGGAGCTGGAGTGGACTGTTTGGAGCAGGGCCAAGCAGTGGAGGGGCGCCTCACACCGGGTGGCGCCGGGCAGCATGAGCATGGCACGTCTCATGAGAGCGTGCTTTGCGGAGAGGCTGGTGGCCACATGTCAGGCTGCCAGTGTGCATGCATGACCTGTTAGGTCCGCGCCTCACGAGAGTGCGCTCTGCGGAAGGCCGGCGGCCGCATGTCGGGCTGACGTTCGCGCATGACCTTGTCAGGGCTTCACGCATGCGGTGCGCAGGTCGCATGGCGCACCAAGCCGCTGCAGACGCTGAAGCCGAGCTTCCGGCGGCTGGCGCGGCTGGTCACCGGCAGCCACGCGCAGGTGCCTGCAGATGCCCGCTGTGGCATCTGCCCGAGCGCGCACACACTGCCGACAGCAGTCCGCAGCAGCCGCCCCAGCCGCGAGTCAGTCGGGATGCTGAGAGCAGCTGCACAATCGTCGTGGTTCACCTTACCTGGCAAGCAGCCGCGCGGCTGCTCATGGCTCGTGTTGCACGAGCTTCCCAGTCACCAGCATGGCGTAGAGCACGCAACCCAGCGCTCCTGTATACCCTGACGCCGGCGCGCGCGCAGTGCGACCTGTGCGGGCGGCTGCTGGCGCGCCGGCCGCCCGAGAACGACACGCGCGCAGAGGCCGCGCACCGGCGCGCGTGGGGCGTGGTCGGCGGGCCGGGCAACCCCGCGCCGCTGAATGTCACCGCCATGGCCACCGCGGCGGAGAACCTGGCCTCGCTCATGGGCCAGATGCAGGCCAGCCTCGCGGAGCTGGCTGACAAGGCGGCCCGGCACGCCAATGACACGGACCGGGGTCTGGGCATGTGGGCGCCGGCGCGCCAGCGGCCGCGCGGCGCGGAGGCGTAGCGTGGCCAGGCGTGCCCGCCGCGGCTGGGCGCTGGCCACGAAAGCTTATCTTATCAGTGTGCATGTCCTTGGCATGAAAATTGTGAGATATCGTGTGATATCTTGTGAGCTACTCATGCGCATCCCTGAGTGTGCCAGTTTGGATAACACTTGTGTGCATGCGGACGGGCTTCATCCTGGAGTTTGTGGTCAGCGTCACTGCCAAATAAACTTGAACAAGCACTGGCGACTTTGTGAGTCATCCGAGCTTGCGCATTGCAGGCGTCCCAAGTGTGAGTGTCTGGTGTCGTCTTTAGGGGTAGCAGGTGGGGACAGGGGCACGCGAGAGTGCTCTTGGCCAAAGCGCATTCGTCTCAATGTAGAAAAAGCCCAGACAGGGATGCCTGTAGCCTGCCTGCAACACACTTCCAAGGCCCAAGAACGCCCTTTCCAGCAGACCCACAGCACCAGCCGGGCCGCAGGCTGGATCCAGGCTTCTAACAAATGCGCGCGGCCACCACAGCGCATATTCTGCAAAACGCTTGGGCTGAGCGCTACAGGCGGCCTGGCAAGTCTGACCCTACCCCAGCCTGGCACACCTCTAAACCCAGCCTGCCATGCTAAACAACACTCCCCTCGCCGATGCCCACAGCTCCTCAAGCGAACCCATCGAGCGGCCGCACAAGGCGTGAGCACGGCGGTGTCGGCGCCCGCCAACTCAGCAAGCGCTCCGCTGACGCACCCATCTGCGCCATACTTCTGACCAAAGACAGACCCCTGACCAGGCCAGCGCGGTGCGCACAAGCGCGAGCTCCAAGCATGGCGCCCAGCTGGCAGTGAATGCCCATAGGAAGATGAGCCCTGCCAAACCCCGTTTGACAAGTGTCTGCAACACGAAGGCGGAGCCTAGGCGAGCAGGCATGTCAGGGACCGCAATGGAAGCCAGCCTGTCGATGCGGGAGCCAAAGACCTCAGCCCCGTACCCTACCCCTTGGACAGCACGGCACGGTGCAGCATGGTGGCAAAGTCCTGGTACGACGGCGTGCCGGGCCCGCGGTCCTCGACCAGGTACGGCAGCACGTGCTGCTCCGGGGGCGTGCCTGCACGCGCGCTCCTAGCTCGGCGAGCCACGGCATGAGTGTGGGTCACAGGGCAAGCGCGCCGTGGCGCTGGAGCATGCGGCCTGCGCTGCCCAGGTCTTGCCGGGTGATGCCGCAGCCCTGAGTGCAGTGCCACACCCTGCGCCCATGCTGCGCCAGGCGTTGGCCGGATCTGCGCCAGGGCTCTGTTACCCTAGGGCCGCGCGGCGCCGCACGCCCGGCCTGTTGGAGCCGCCTGTGGGCGCCTGCCGTACAGCAGCCAGCAGGCCGCCCGAGTGCGCTCACATACTGCAGGCTGTCGGAGCGGGGCGGCAGGCGGGGCGCCGGCGCGGGCGCCGGCGCGGCGGCGGCGCGCGCGCACCCTGCCGCACGACGAAGCAGGTGGGGTAGTTGCCGCGCGCGTCGCGCAGGCGCCCCAGCACCGCGTTGATGCGCGCCGACAGCTCCAGCCCGGGCAGCGCCGGCTCCACCTTGAGCACCTGGCTGTCCGGGACGGGCCGGCTGACGTCCACCGCAAACACCTGCGCGCGCGGGCCGGCGCCCGCTCAGCATGGCTCCTTTGTGTAAATCAGGCACAATTGGCAATCAGCGGCCGAGCACATAACCAGACACAGCGCAAAGGCGGCCATTGCCCTCAAGCCGGTGCAGGGGCGCCTCTACCAGAACGCACAAGCGCCCGGGACGGCGGCTCCTGATGCACAATATCAAAGAGCAGGCTCCTGCACTGCGGCGGCGACGGGGCAGCGGCCGGGCGCGACCTGCGAGATGAAGTCCTTGGGCACGCGCTTGCCGAGCCACAGCACGAAGATGCGGCCGCTGTCGAGCAAGTACGCGCCCGCGTCGCTCATGTATGCGCCCGTCAGCGGCACCGTCGGCGGCAGCCGCACCCTGCGGCGACGCGGCCGCCTGCCTCGTCAGTAGCCGGCATGTACACATGTGGACAGGCTCCGCCTGGAGGGGACAGCTCTGTCGCTGCACGCACCAAAGCAGCGCGCCCTGAGTTCGCCTGCAAAGTTAACACCTAGAGTGACAGCACTCTATGCGGAAGGGCCTGCCATGGCAAGCCGACCAATGCCGCTCACACAACAGCACCCCCTCGACGAGCGGGCACCAATGCCCAGACAGCGTCACTTGTGTGGCAGGCGCAGTGCGAGCGGAGCGCCTGTGTGCATCGCAGGCGCGGCGCCGCGCGCGGGCCGCACCGGCCGTCGGGCCCCGGGCGGCCCCAGTCGCCGGCGGGGTCGTGCACGGGGTATAGCGCGGGGTAGAGCAGGCGCAGCAGCTGCGGCACGCTCGCGGCCATGACCTCCAGGCCCACCGCCGCGCGCTCGTCGGTGACCACCTCCTTGCCGCCGCGCAGCGCGGTGCTCTTGATGATGCCTGCCGCCCGGCGTAGAGGTTTAGTGTAGGGTACGGCGCGATTAGGGTACGGCGCGCCACCTGGCGCAGCCGGGCCGTGAGAGGAGCGGCCCGGACGCGCGAGAGGCTGCGCAGAGCGGAGCGCGCGCAGCGGCCGCCCTGCCCTGGCTGCCGGGACGGGTCGGAGCCGCGCTCCGCGCCGCCGCCCCGGCCAGACGAAGTGCATCCGGGCAACGCACATGCGCCATCGCGCACAGACCCCGTTGCCGTCGGGCACGCAGGGGGGGAGGAGGGCGGGGCGGGCGGGGCAGCGCGCCGAGCGTCCAGACGGGGAGGTA